>FWWL01000471.1_pt1 | contig 111835 bp, 96 predicted proteins | sample 2228331 | NCBI WGS metagenome assembly FWWL01 (sample SAMEA103939775, study PRJEB20133) | metagenome | reverse complement strand
TGACAGGCTGCCAGATTGGTACAACCCGTCAAGGTTTTACGCGGCAACGGAACGTTCTTGCCACAACCGCCAACCTTGAGGTGATAAGGTGCGAACCGTTGCTCCGCTCCCCCCCACGGAGTGGGGGGGGCGGGGGGCGGAGTGTCTTGCACACGAACAAGTGTACCACACATGGCGGATGTTGGCAAGCCTGCCTGCCGGCAGGCAGGCGGAAGCAGCACACCACCGTGGGCTTCCGCGCCTAAAGGCAAGCATCTGTGAATGTGACGGGACCGAGACGTTCCCAGTGCAGCACATCGCTCGATACCGCGAGTGCGATACGCGGTCCCAGTGGACCATACGCTGTGTACGCCATCACATAGCGCCCAAGAGCCTCGACATACGTAATACGCGGGTCTTCGCAGCCGGTGGTTCGCGCATTCCGTTCATACGACTCGGTTGGCTCGAGCACATACCCCATTCGCTCGACCGCAACCGGATCGCCCTGGTCATCAAAGACCACGCGGGCAATCCCGATACGCGAATAGTTGCCCGCCGCCACGATGCGCGGGAAGAGATAGAGCGTTCCGTTGGGCGACCGCGCCGCTGCAGGATTGAGCACGCCCAGAACCTCATCGGGGTTTGCGGGATCGCCGCGCATAATGGTGAACAGGCGGCGCATCTGTGGGTTCAGAGTGACATCCATCCGGAACCTCGTGATATAATAGTGGAACCATCGGCAGAAGCGCCATGAACGCAGAAGGGAGCCAGGTATGGGGGACAAAAGTCCGAAAAATGTCAGCAAGCAGAAGAAACAGGCGGCGGCAAAGAAGAGCCCCGGGAAGAAATAACTGCTATACTGACCGACCCGTGAGGAAGATAGACACCGTCGACGTCTATCTTCCTCGCCCTTCTGATGCGCTGCTGAGGATAGCACGCTCCACACCGCCCGTCAAGATGGCACAACCAATGATGGCACTCCGTTCAGCAATAACCAAACCCTCCACCGTGCACCATCTCTTTCGCATCCTGTTCCTGATTGGTCTGACCACAGGCATCGCAGCCTGTACGCCACTGGCGCCGCCGCAGCCGACCACCCCGCGCCCGACGGCGCCGGTGATCCTTGACATCACCCCGGCGCCGACGCTGGATGCCGATGCCACCGCGACAGCGTATGCCAGCTTGCTGGCGCCATCGCCGACGCCGGCAGGGTTGTACATCGTTCAGCCCGGCGATACGCTGAGTGAACTGGCCATTCTGTTTGGTACGACCGTTGCCGATATCATGGCTGCCAATGGGCTGACCGACCCCGACTCGCTGCAGGTTGGGCAACCTCTGATCATCCCATCGCTCGTCGATACGTCGCCATCGCTGCGTGCATCGCCGACTCTGGTTTCAGGAGAGGCGGAGACGACGCCGGTATCTGCAACGCCAACACTGGCAACCCCTTGATCGATGCCCAGACATAACGCTTCATGGTCGAGGGTTCAGGGGAGGACGTCGAGAACATGAGGCGGCGGTATGCGCTCGACGAGTGCCAGGAAACGAGGAGTGAGACGAATGACCAGCAACGCCCAAAATTGACGCTTGACAGACGCCATGATTTTCGGTATATTTCCAGTGTCAATCCTTCAAAATTGCCGATCAGGCGTAAAGGAGGTGATGCCCATGAGTAATGAGCGTAAGGGCATCACCGCCGAGGTGGCGCGGTAAGCTCCCCCGCGGTGATGCCCAGGGTAAACAAAAAACCCTCGCAAACGCGAGGGTTTTTTGATTCCGATAGAGAAGCGCGTTTATTCCTCTTCTTCCTCTCCTTTGGACTCACGCCGTTCGCGCACCAGTTCCGGCTCGACAGGCGTTTCTTCTGCAGCCGCTTCTTCGGCTTCAGCCGCCCGGGCGTGCGCAAGACTGATGATCAGTTCATCGCCAGAGGTTGCCAGCGTCACCCCTGGCGGCAGCGTCAGATCGCGGACGTGGATGCTCTTATCGAACGCATCGAGACCACTGATATCAACGGTGAGGTGCGCCGGAATATTGGACGGAAGCGCGCGGATCTCGACTGTACTCAACACCTGGTTCAGCACCGCTTCGCCGCTTTCAACGAGCGGCGATTCGCCCTCGATATGCAGTGGCACTGCGACTTCCACCTCACGGCTCAGATCGACCGCCCGAAAATCCGCATGGATGATATCGCGCGTCACCGGATGGCGCTGCAATGCGTGAATGAACGCCGCCAGCGGCTGACGACCGGCAATGTGCAGTTCCACCAGCGACGTGCGCCCGGCGCGACGGTAGATCGCGTTGAAACTGCGCGCGTCGACCTGCACGGCAATCGGCTCGACGCCCTTGCCGTACACCGTTGCAGGCAGGAAGCCGCTACGCCGCAGTCGTTTGACCTTCTTGCCCAAAACCGCACGCGGTTCGAGCGACAACGTGTATTTTTCCGACATACCGAAATAATGCTCCTTCTGATGCTGCAAATACCTTCGCTGTAAGCTAAGGGCATTGCCCGGTAGCTCCGAGTCGCGCATTGTACTATAGCGCGCGGCGACATGCAAGCGACAACGAGAAAAGTAGAAAATATGAGCTTGACAAGAACAAGCGTGTTATGTGATAATACTACAAAAGTTCTATCGAACAGGCTTGCGGTTCTACAGAACGGCGCCAGAGAAAGGGCACTTGCATGAGGTCGTCAGATCAGCTTTCAGCGCGACAGCGCGATATCCTTGCTTTCATCGAAGAGTTCACACTGGAGCACGGATATCCGCCGTCTATCCGCGAGATTCAGGATGGTCTCCGCATTTCCTCGACGTCGGTCGTCGCCTACAATCTTCGCGCCCTGGAGTCCAAAGGGTTGATCGATCGCGATGGCAGAGTGTCGCGGGGCATCAAGATCAAGAATATGGCGCCGACGGTTCTGAGTCCGGCGCGAGGTGCAAGAGTGCCGCTGCTTGGCGTCATCACTGCCGGTCAACCGCTGCCCAACCCGGAAGACACCAGCACTGCCGCAGTTGAAATGATCGAGGTGCCGCCCGATGTGGCGCCACCGGAGAAATTGCAGGATGTCTACGCATTGAAAGTGCGCGGGCACTCGATGATCGATGCGTTGATCGACGACAAAGATATCGTGCTGATGCGCTACCAGGAGACGGCTGAGAATGGCCAGATGGTCGCAGTGCGCATCGAGGACGATAATGCAGTGACGCTCAAGCGCTTCTATCGCGAAGGCGACAGGGTGCGTCTGCAACCTGCCAATGTGACGATGGAGCCGATCTATGTCGATGCAGCCAAAGTTCACATTCAGGGTCGCGTCGTTGGGGTGATTCGATCGATGCAGTAGCGCCTGCCCCCACGCGAAGGCGACAAACTCATGCTGACGATCCCTTACCTGGCGCTGATGTTGATCGCGTATCTGTCCGGTTCTATTCCCTTCAGTCTGCTGGTGGCGCGCACGCGAGGCGTCGATTTGCGTGTCGCAGGCAGTGGGAACGTTGGCGCAGCGAATGTCTGGCGCACCTGCGGCTTCGGCGCGTTTGTGCTGGCGATGAGCGGCGATATGCTGAAAGGCGCGCTGCCGACCTTAGCTGCGCAGATGCTCAATCTGCCGCCGCTCGCGGTTGTGACGGTCGGCGCGGCGGCGATGCTGGGGCATACACGGTCGATCTTCCTCGGGTTTCGCGGCGGCAAAGCGGTTGCAACCGGCGGTGGGGCGCTGCTGGCGCTCGCACCCTTCGTGGCGCTTACAGGGCTGGCCGTCTGGGGAATAACATTCGGCATCACTCGCATTTCGTCGGTTGCATCACTGGCGGCGGCAGCCGCCTGCAGCGCAGCTGCGGCTGTATTCTATGCGTTGAATATGCTGCCGCTCGCCTATGCGCTCTTTGTGTGGGGCGCAGGTGTGGCGATCCTCTTCCTCCATCGCGCGAATATCCGGCGTCTGTGCGCAGGAGCTGAGAACCGCTTCGAAAAACTGTTCTAGATGACGTTCAGTTCGCGGCGCAAGACGCCACGGAAACGGGTGATACGCAGCGGGTCGATGTTGATCGTGTGGGCGCGCCCGTCGAGAATCTCTTCGGCAATCAACAGCCCGGTGGCTGGCGCGTGCATGATGCCGTGACCGCTGAACCCGCTGGCATCGACATACCCCTCAAGTTCTGGATGTTTCCCCAGAATTGGCATATGGTCGGGCGTGATTTCATATGCGCCTGCCCAGCAGAGTTTCTCTGCCAGCCCGGCGCGTTCCAGGATCGGGAAGCGCCGTAACCCGGCTTCGAGCACGGTGTCGAGCCACTCCCAGTCTACAGCAAGATTGTACCCCGGCGGCTCGGCATAGTTCGACTTGCCGAACAATACGTTCTCGTGTTCTTTGCGCATGTAGAACCCTGTGCCAACATCGATGGTCAACGGGATCGGTCCGGGAATGGCAGGGAACGGTTCGGTGACGTACACGCAACGACGGTATGGACGGACCGGTATCTCCAACCCCGCGAGCATCCCCACTTCGCCCGCCCACGGTCCGGCAGCATTGACGACAACCGGACAATTGATGACGCCGGTTGTCGTTTCGACGCCCGCCACATGATCGCCGGCGACACGGATGCCGATCGCAGGAGTGGCGCGCTCCAGACGGACGCCAAGCTCACGTGCACGGTTCAGGTATCCGATAGCAATACCATGCGGATCGCAGAATCCATCATCGGGACCGAAGGTGGCGCCGATCAGATCGTCGGTGCGCATGCCGGGGATGAAACGTGCCGCGTCTTCGGGCGACAGGAGTTCGACGCGCACCCCCAGACTGCGCTGCAACGCAACATTGGCCCGGTGGGTATCCCAGTCTGCCTGATTGTCGATCAGGAAGAGATAGCCCGTCTGCTGCAGGCCGGAATGCCCGCCGACTTCTTCGGTGAAACGCTTCAGACGCTCGATGCTGTAGAGTGACAGACGGATATTGACTTCGGTGGAGAATTGATGGCGCACGCCGGCGACGGATCGCGCGGTCGAACCGCTGATCTCGGTCTCTTCTTTTTCCAGAATGATGACGTTGGTGCAACCGCGAATTGCCAGATGATAGGCGATCGACGCGCCGATGACACCGGCGCCGATAATGACAACATCAGCGGTTTGAGATGGCATAGACATATCCCGATGTTTCAGACATTACTTCGACCGACGACGAGATGGCGAGCGGGTCAATTGTGGCATTTCAGTGACGTCGTCCGCCGGAATTTGCGGCTCTTCGCCAGCAAGCGCCTGCGGATCGACATCGGGTTGGATGCTGCTCTGCGCCACCGCCGACCCGGCATGTTCTTCCTTGTGAACCACTTTCGAGGGCGCACGCAACGGGCGTGCGTCGCGCCAGGCGAGGCGTTCGCGCACGGTTGCCTCGAACCCGCGCTCGGTCGGCTCATAGTAGCGCCGTCCACGCAGGTTGGGCGGGAAATGTTCCTGTTCTACCTGCGCATCCTCATAATCATGCGCGTATTTGTAGTTGCGTCCATATCCAAGCCCTTTCATCAGCGCTGTGGGCGCGTTGCGCAAATGGAGCGGAACCGGTTCGTTGCGGGTCTCCGCCACATCTTTGAGCGCTGCAGCATATGCGGTATAGACTGCGTTGCTCTTTGGCGCCTGCGCCAGGTAGACAACCGCCTGCGCCAGCGCCAGATCGCCTTCCGGTTGACCGAGAAAGTGTACGGCCTGTTGTGCGGCGATGGTCAATGGCAGGGCGTGTGGATCGGCCATACCGATGTCTTCGACCGCCATGCGCACCACCCGTCGTGCAATATACAGCGGGTCTTCACCACCATCGAGCATGCGCCCAAGCCAGTACAACGCCGCGTCAGGGTCGCTGTCGCGAACACTTTTGTGCAACGCTGAGATGGCGTCGTAATGCAGCTCGCCGTGCTTGTCATACTGCAGCGCGCGACTCTGCAGCGCATCGCGGATGTCATCGACCGTAATCAGGCGCTTCCCGCCGACCCCCGGCGATTTGGCGAGCGCTGCGGCTTCGAGGGCGTTCAGCGCCGTGCGAGCGTCGCCATTCGACATGTTGATCAGGTACCCGCGCGCATCAGCCGCCAGCAGCACGTCGAAACCGCCAAGCCCGCGTTCTTTATCGGTCAACGCCCGATCAACAAGAACGCCAACCTGCTCATCGGTCAGCGACTCGAGCACGAAGATGCGCGTCCGTGAGCGGAGCGCCGGGTTGACCTCGAACGATGGGTTTTCGGTGGTGGCGCCGATCAGAATGATCGTGCCGTCTTCGACATATGGCAGAATGGCGTCCTGCTGCGCTTTGTTGAAGCGATGAATCTCGTCGATGAAAACAATCGTGCGCTGCTGGAACATGCCGAGGCGGTCCTGCGCCTCCTTGACCACACGACGCAGATCGGCAACCCCGGCGGACACCGCCGAGAGTTGTTCGAAGTGGGCGTGGGTCGTATCGGCAATAATGCGCGCCAGGGTCGTCTTGCCTGAGCCAGGCGGACCCCAGAGAATGATCGAAAAGAGCGCATCATTGCTGATGGCTCGCCGCAGCAGTTTACCCTCGCCGATGATGTGATCCTGTCCGACGAACTCATCGAGCGTGCGCGGACGCATGCGCGCGGCAAGCGGCGCCTGACGGCTCAACGCTTCCTCGCGCTGCGTATCGAACAGGGTTTTCTGGTTCCTGGGCATTGCAAACAGTGTACGCGCAGTGTCGCCAATTGCTTCGCATGATACCAGAAAATCGTAACTACCTACTCATTCTAGGGGAATGTGCTAAAATACCGCCATGGCCGAGCCACAACTGGAAATAGATGTCCTGCTTAAGCGATTGACCGCCCTGGAAAGCGAAGTTGCCGGTCTGCGGGCCAAGATGGCGTGCTTGCAAACCGAAAATATCCGCTTGCAGGCTGAGAATGCCGAATTGCGGCGTCGTTTGGGGCTGAACAGCGAGAACAGCCACCAGCCGCCGAGCAGCGACGGGTATCGGAAGAAGCGGGTGAAACCAAAGAATCGGCGGGCAGGTCATCCCTCCTTCTGGTACCCCAGCACCAAAAGGGGCATACGCAAATGGGATGTTGGTGCTATTGCGGATGATCGCGCCGTCGCGTATGCTTAGATACAGAAAAGGCGCTGTTCAGAGGAAACATACCGGCTCCCTTCACTCGTACTCTTCCCGTTCATTTCCTCTGGCTCCTCCAAACTCCTCTCGCATCCCCTGGTGTGCGAGCCGGAATGCTGGACAGAGGCCTGGGTCTACAGACGGAGCAGGCGATCAAACGCCTGCTCCGGTTTTTTAAGGCGCTGGCGTGCTTTGATGATGCAGGGGATTGCCTCACACGTTCGCCGCCGCCCATGCGCCGATGTTCGACCATCCAAATCGTGGGCAGACAGGTGTCGGCGCACTATTCGGCGCGCTCAGGACTCAGGATAGCACGACAACGAGATTTCCCAGGTACGACAAAGGGACATGCTCAGATGTATTGCACCCATGGTGTTTGTGCGTCAGCGGGACGACATCTTGTGGCGCCTGCGAATGTCTTCCCGCCGCTGATGCTTGATTTTGAGATCTGTCTCCGAACCTTCGATCATGACCAGGTGCCTGCGACGGTGCAACGGGCTCGAAAACGTGCGATCCACAAGCGTGGACTTTGTGGACTTCGTGCCTTTGTGGTGCGATCATCACGCGATGCCTCGTTGTCGTCATAGACAGCGCAGGCGCCGACGCCCGGCATCCACCTGTCAGACGCACCCATGCGCTGCCCCGCACACCGCCGGGATAAAACCACGCCCGCGCTCCCGGCGACTATGGTCATATCATCTCCCACGCAGACGCGCTGCCCCCCGCATCGGTTTGTCGTGACCCACTATCGTCTATCTGCTACGCCTCGTTCTCCCGGTGATCGCCAGCAGCACAATGGCGCCCAACACTGCCACGCCAAAACTGCGCACATCCCAACCAAAATTCGTTCCGCCGAATCCCAGCAGATCCATAATCAGCCCGCCAACAAACGCTCCCAGGATGCCGATGATGATATTCATCAGGCAACCCTGGCGCTCTTCGATACCAACCAGCAGGCTTGCCACCCATCCTGCCAGTGCGCCAAAAATAATCCAGGAGATAGGACCCATGCATTGTTTCCTTTCTGACAGAGGCAGGTTACTGACCTGCTCCTGTACCATTGAGGTGGCGGTGCACTGTGCGTTGACGCTTGTTGAAGCTGTTCCACCGCCGCTCCCTATCCTCGAGACCTTTCCCGAACCCCTGTGCGGGGCGACCTGCAATACCGTTGATTCCAAACGGAAGAGCGCTATGTTCGAGCATGGAAGAGAACCGTCACCGAAAGAGATTGTTCGCAGGGAGAACGTGTGTATTATAATTGCCGACATACGATCAGACGAGCGCCTGTGCATCGAACAATTTCGGTACACCACTCCAGTTGATCAAAACAAAGCGCTCCTCCCGCAGTCGAAGCAGTCTGCTCTGCACACCTGAAGGCAAGCGCCAATGATCATTGTTGCATCCGACGCTCATCTCCAGCACAATCCACCCCACGAGTTTCTCGACGGCGCGCTGATCCCGATCTATGAGACGCCAGAGCGCGTAGCCATTATTCGCACCGCGATCGAACGCGCCGCCATTGGTCCTGTCGTCGAGCCGCGCGCCTTCGGCATCGAACCGGTGCGCCTGGTGCACGACGATACGTATCTGACCTATCTTGAGACGATCTACAACCGCTGGGTAGTTGCAGGCGGCGCACCGGAAGCCGTCATTCCCGGAACGCTGGCGGTGCGCTGGATGTCCCAACCGCACGATCATCCGCTGGCTGCACCCGGGTATTATACCTTCGATACCTGTGCGCCAATCGTAGCCGGCACCTATGCTGCTGCGCGCGCCGCCGCCGATATCGCACTCACCGGCGCTGAACTGCTTCTGGCAGGACATCGTTTCGCGTATGCGCTCTGCCGCCCGCCAGGGCATCATGCGGGTCGCGATCTGTGCGGTGGTTATTGCTTCCTCAATAACGCCGCGATTGCAGCAGAGCATCTGGTACGTAGCGCTCCAGGCGTAACGTGTGCTATTCTGGACATCGACTTCCACCATGGCAATGGAACACAGCAGATCTTTTACGAACGCAACGATGTGTTGTTTGTCTCAATCCACGCCTCGCCGTCGTACCAGTATCCCTTCTTTCTTGGCTATGCCGACGAACGCGGCGCTGGCGCCGGAGAAGGGTATAATCTGAACCTGCCGCTGGAAGCGGGGGTGGGAAATCGTGAGTATCTGGCGGCGCTCGACCGGGCGTTGCAGGCAATCGCCGATTTTTCACCGCGTGTTCTGGTTATCTCGGCAGGGTTCGACACGTTCGAGGGCGATCCGGTCGCCAATCACGGCGATGGTTTTGCACTCAACACAGCAGCCTACCTGGAGATCGGTCGGCGCATCGCTGCGCTCGGCCTGCCGACGCTGGCAGTTCAGGAGGGAGGATACGCCATCGACGCGCTCGGCGATAATGTTGTCGCGCTCTTGCAGGGACTTGAGGAGTAGACCTGGTATGACACGTCTTTCATCAGGGGGCCGCATCGAAGTGATCTGCGGCTGTATGTTCAGCGGAAAAACCGAAGAATTGATCCGTCGGCTCAACCATGTGCGCCTGGCGCGCCAGCGTCTGATTGCATTCACGCCGCGCCGCGACACGCGCTACCGGCTCGGCAGCCTGGTCAGCCACAATGGTCTCTCGGTCGAAGCGCGTGTGATCGACTCGATCCGCGATATCCCGGCGCATCTCGATACCGACGTTCATGTGGCGGCAATCGATGAACTGCACCTGCTCGACGACCCGCCCGACGCAGCACGAGAGGTGTGTCAGGAACTGGCGGATCGCGGGTTGCGCGTGATCGTCGCCGGGCTCGACCAGGACTTTCGCGCGCAGCCGTTTCCGGCGATGGCGCAGTTGATGGCGGTGGCGGAACAGGTGGACAAACTGTATGCCATCTGTGTGCGCTGTGGCGCGTATGCGACTCGTTCGCAACGTCTGATCGATGGAAAGCCGGCGCCTGCCGATGCTCCAACTATCGTTGTCGGTGGACAGGAACTCTACGAAGCACGCTGCCGCGCCTGCTACGAACCGGCCCGGTAGGAACCAGCAACTCGCTATGGTTCGACAGGACGTCGCTGCTGCTGCAACTGGTTCGGCGGGTCAGACTCAGTTGGAGATCATGCCACTAAAGCCTGCCCGAATAACGCAGGATGCCGAAAAACCGCATCCCGAGCAGCGCGTATCGAAGGGCGGTTTTTCGGATAGGCGCCAGGCAAGGGAAATGCCAGCGACGCGACACCTGCGCAGTCAGTCTCGTCCGTGCTCCAGCACAGATGCAGGATCGAAGCCGACCCACACGATCCCTTCGACGCCATCGAAGCGACGTGCAATGACTGCCAGCGCTTCAGGATTATTGTCAACCAGGATGAAGCGTCGCCCAAGTTCGAGCGCAGCGACACCGGTCGTCCCACTGCCTGCAAAAAAGTCGAGCACCAGCGCTCCCGGACGCGATGACGCCTGGACGATCCGACGCAGGATGCCAAGCGGCTTCTGCGTCGGGTAGCCGGTCTTTTCGGCGCCGTTGGTAGGGACGATGGTATGCCACCAGGTATCGGTCGGCAGTTTGCCGCGCGCCGCCTTTTCGGGACCGACGAGACCGGGCGCCATGTAGGGGATGCGTTCGATCTCATCGACGTTGAAGACGTACTCAGCCGGGTTTTTGACATACAGCAGGATGTTGTCGTGTTTAGGGGGCCAGCGGTTCTTCGGACGACCGCCATAGTCATATGCCCAGATAATCTCGTTCAAAAACGACTCGCGCCCGAAAATGGCGTCGAGCAGCACTTTGCAATAGTGGACTTCCCGGTAGTCCATGTGAACATAGAACGACCCGTGCGGCGCCAGTACGCGATGCGCCTCGATCAGGCGCGGCTCCAGGAATGCCAGATAATCGTCGAAGACATCACTGAACCGTCGCGACCCCAGGACGATGCTCTGGTACCGTCGCCCCTGAAATCCGACACGGTCGCCGTCTTCGGAACGAACCGTTTTGAGCTGGACGCGCTGCTGATCCTTCCCTGTGTTGAAAGGCGGATCGATGTAGATGAGGTCGACCGACTCTGAAGGAAGAGAACGGAGGCTCTCCAGGTTATCCGCCAGACAGATAGCACCGATGGCGTGCGCGTTGATGACATCGAGGGTCATGGTTGCCGATTGTCGTTACAGAAAGGACGGGAGATCTCAAAGTTGCTTCGCTTTATGGCGTCCCGATTTTCTGTGACTATACCGGATGTGCCGCATTCATGCAAGAGTGCCGTCTGATGCACATGTTCCGACGCATCGTCGGTGGGAAACGATGCGCCTGCGCCGGGTGAGGTATCCGTCAGAGTGCGCCGCGTGTTTGCCAGGACCAGCGCCCATCGGACGTCGGGGCAGGACTGGCGCCTGTCCTCCCCTCCTCCTGGTTGCCCGGATATCTTTTTCGCTCATCCCGCCCTTCACGCGCGACTCCTTCCGGTGATCGGGTATACTTATCTCATACCGATGGAAATTGAACAAGTCGCATGCGCACGCTCACCAGAGCGCACCGCAATGCCATCACAACAATCTCCAATCCAAAATCTACAATCTACAATGGTATCAGTCTCCGGGAGAGCGTTGCTGGACGTTCCCTTGCGAAAGACCATCAATGTCACACAGAAGGTGAAGCCGTGTCTTCAATTGATCTGTACCCGCTCCTTACCCAGCCGCGTCTGGCACACCCAATCTGGGGCGGAACGTTTCTGAGCGCATGGCTGGAACTGCCGCAGCCGCCACCTGAGCGCCTCGGCGAGGTCTGGCTGGTTTACGACACGAACCCGATCATCGACGGACCGCTGGCCGGGCAGACGCTGGCGCAGGTCACACGCGACTACGGTGAAGCGCTGGTGGGCAGGTGCACGATTGCCCGGTATGGCGCCGATTTTCCGTTGCTTGCCAAGTTCATCGATGCAGCCGATCGTCTGTCGATCCAGGTGCATCCTGATGACGCATACGCGCACATGCACGAAGCGGACACCGGTTTCCATGGCAAAACCGAGGCGTGGCACATTCTGTATGCTGCGCCGGGCGCTGATGTGGTGTATGGTCTGGCGCGCCCGAGTGACCGTGATGAACTCGCGGCTGCAATAACGGCTAGCACGCTCGAACCGTTTCTGCGGCGGCTGCCGGTGGCGGCCGGTGATACCGTGTTCGTTCCGGCGGGAACGTTGCATGCGATCAATGCCGGGATTGTGCTGTTCGAAATCCAGCAGAAATCAGACCTGACGTACCGGGTCTACGATTATGGCAGAATCGATGTGGCAACAGGCCAGCCTCGCGCGTTGCACATCGAGAAGGCGCTCGATGTCACCAATTATGCGCCTGCTCCGCGCGGCGTCGTACCGCCGCTGCCGCTGGAAGCAGGGCGGGATCTGCTGGTGGCGTGCGAGTCGTTTGCACTCGAACGCCTGGCTCTCACCAGCGTCGTCGAGCGAATCGTCGATCCGGCGACGTTCGAGATACTGACGGTGATCGACGGTGTGACAACCCTGCGCTGGGGTGCTGGAGTGCGCGAGTTACGACGCGGCGAAGCGGCAGTGCTTCCGGCGTGTCTTGGTTCGTATGTGCTCGCGCCAGTAGGGGAAGCGCGGCTTCTGCGAGCGTATGTACCAGACCTCGAGGCGCTGCGGCGTGAATGCGCACAACACGGACTGGATGCAGCACGGGTTGCGGAGACGGTTATTGTGGGGGGATTTCGTGATTTCGTGATTTCGTGATTTCGTGATTTCGTGATTTCGTGATTTCTTTGATTGTTGGGGCTGGTTGGTGATTTTTGATTTTTGATTTTTGATGTTTGGGTCCTGGTTCGTGAGTGTTGCTTTTAGATGTTTGGCTCTCGGTTCGTGAGTGTTGCTTTTAGAGCCTATCCGAAAAACCGCATCCTGAGTAGCGCGCAGCGCGTATCGAAGGGGCGGTTTTTCGACACCCTGTGTTATTCGGATAGGCTCTTAGAGCCTATCTGAAGAACGCAGGATGCCGAACAGCCGCTTCGCGTCTGTTGTGCTTTTTACAGGTAACCGTTCGCCATCAGAGGCTCGGGCGAAGCCCCCTACGATCAAGCATTGGCGGCGGGATGGCTTTCGCGAGCGCCACGAGACGCTGCCCTGCCGACGCACAAACACCACGGGCACGATACGTCTGAACACGTGCCTTTGTAGCACATGAGAAATCTCGTCGTAGCATTAGATTGCTGAATCCTGGTTCGCGGGTCTTGATTGTTGGGTTTTGGTTCGTGGTTCTCAAAGGCATGCTGGTCGAAGATTTCATTAACCGGAAGAAAGCGACCTGGGAGCGCCTCAGCGCCATCGTGGAACGTTCGCGGCGAGGCGGGCTGGCGGCGCTGGAGGATGAGGAAATTACCGAGCTCGGGAGACTGTACCGCAGCGCGACCTCGGATCTGGCAGTGGCGCGGCGCGATTTTCCGGGTCATCGGGTTGTGGATTACCTTAACGGGTTGGTCGCGCGCGCACATGCCGAAGTGTATCAGCGCCGCGCGGATCGCAGCAGTGGACTGGTACGCTACTTCGCAGTCGATCTCCCGCGAACCTTTCGTGAGACGTGGCCCTATACACTGGCGTCACTGCTGATGTTCCTGATCCCGGCGCTGATCGGTTTCTTCATCGCTCTGAATGATCCGGCTGCCGGTTCACTGCTGGTTCCGGGGATCGACAGCGTTATCAGTGATATTCGCGCCGGACGTGAATGGTGGAAGGCGATCAACGACGAAGGACGGTCGGCATCGGCGGCGTTGATTGCCACGAATAACATCCGGGTGGCTATTCTGGCATTCGCCGGCGGTGTGCTCCTCGGCGCACTGACGCTGTTCGTTCTGGCGCAGAATGGCTTGCTGCTCGGCGTCGTGGCGGGCGCAGCGCAGGCGTATGGGTTCAGTGGCAACCTGTGGGGGTTCGTGGCGGCTCATGGTGTCGTCGAACTCAGCGTCATCATTATTGCCGGTGGCGCCGGATTGCAACTCGGATGGGCTATAGCGCGTCCAGGGCTGATCACCCGGCGCGCGGCGCTCGCGCTGGCGGCGCGTCGGGCTGTTCGCCTGCTGCTTGGCTGCGCACTGCTGTTAATCGTCGCCGGAGTGATTGAAGGATTCATCTCGCCGTCGGACCTGCCGCTGACTGTCAAGTTCGCCGTAGCGCTCGTAAGTGGTGTGGCGCTCTATGCGTACCTGTTGCTGGCGGGCAGAGAACGTCGGGATGCCAGAACGCGTCGCGCTTCGAGATCGTGATCATTCCACGGCAACGACCTCAGCCCGACGCACAGATCCGGCGTGCAGCCAGGATCGCCATTCCAGCCGCAGCGACCATCAGGATAAAGTGGACCACGATCCGTCCAGCCTCGACCGACTGGCCGTCTTCGGCAGAACCAATGATTACACCGCCAATTCCCGCACCGAGCGCTATTCCGAACTGACCGGCGATTTGCAGTGCCGACGACGCGCGTCCTTCATGTCCTGACGAGGCGTTCTGCAGCATGGCGAGCGACAGGGCGGAATATGCCAGCCCAATGCCACAACCCGCGATGCCCCATGTGACGATGCTCAGGAGCGGCGGAACCATCGGCGCAACTGTTGCGGTCGTTGCACCGACTCCGATGAGCATGACGACCAGACCGGCAACGGCAATTGAACTTGGTGGATAAGAACGCACCAGTCGCGCCTGCATCCAGGCGCCTGCCGTCCACGTCAGGGTTGCGGCAGTCAGCGCCAGCCCGGCAGTAACGACGCTCAAGCCGCGCACAGCAGTGAGAGTCAGTGACACGAAGGCATCGACACCGAAGAAGGAAAGATTGAGCAACCCCATGGCAGCAATCACCGCGGGTAAGCCTGGTGCAGCACGAAGCGTTCCTGTCGGCAGAATGCGTCGTAGTGCAACGATTGTCAGAATGGCGCCGGGAATAATGAGCACGACTCCGGCAGCCGGCGCAGCGATCAGCCATCCCAGTCCGCTGATCGTCGCCGCCGCACCGACAGCGAGCGTGAGCGCCATCCTAAGATCGTGGTTTCGTGGACGGTGATCGTATGTGTCGAACGACTGCTGCGCCGGCGCCAGGCGACGTAATGATGGCAATGCCATAAGCGCCGCGACAAGCGGCAACGGAATCAGTCCAAGGAAGACCCAGCGCCAGCCAGCGTTCTCAGTAATAATCCCCGCCAGCCCGGGACTGACCATGCCCGGAATGACCCACGCACTCGAAATAATTGCCAGCATGCGCGGGCGCGCATCCGCCTCGTAGCCGCGCCCGACGATGATGTACACCACTGCGCCGATGACGCCGCTGCCCAGTCCCTGCACCGCCCGACCGACGATCAGCAATGGCATGGTCGGCGCCAGCCCTGCGATGAACAAACCTGCAACAAAGAGCAGCGTCCCCGTGATGAAGGGCGCAGCGACACCCCGCCGATCCGCTTCCGGTCCTGCAACCGTTGCGGCAACCATATTCGCCAGCATGAAAGCGCTGAATGCCCAGCCATACAACGCCAGCCCGCCAAGGTCGCGCGCAGTGGCCGGCATCGTGGCGGCGACGGCGAGCATCTCGAATGCCGTAGCGACAATGATCAGCACCAGACCGACCGTCAATGTGCGTCGACCGGCGACCCAGACGCCCGCTGGCAGGGTTGGTGAGGAAGGGATCGTCTCTTCGACCATGGCAATGTGGCCCCTTTCTGAGTGGTACAAACGCACACGGTAGTACAGAGGCGCAGCATTCAATCGAGAGCCGCTCGATGCGGCAATCGACAGGTTCAATCGGGCAGTCGATACATTGATAGGAATGATACCCGATCGCGTCAGTGAACTCGCCAGCTATCAATCGTATGGCGGCTACAACTTCTACGAGCACATGGACAACCCTGCAAGCGAGCCGGCGTTGCAGGGAGATAGAAGAACCTGGCTCGCACACAGCGCTGGCGAAGGATCAACCAGGACACGATGACTCGCCACTGGGACGCTTGCGAACAATCAAGTTCGAACTGGCGCAGGAACTCGCCGCTGCTGCCGATCGCATGGTTCTGGGAGGGATGCGGCAGGTGTTCGATGCGCCAGACCCAGAATCGGCAAATGAGGCGCTGGGGAATATCTACGGGCAACTCAATGAGCTGATTGCACCTCCGGGCAATCATCCGCTGCAGCATCTGATTAAACACCGGCGCAAGGAAGCAATCCAGGCGCTCGAGGAGTATCAGAAGCAATTGCGTTGATTGTCATGATGCCGTCGCTCAAAGTGCCTCGCCGATGAAACGCGCAGAGGTGAGAGAAAACACTCCCCTGACAAAAGTGCTTTTGGGGTTGGCAGGGGCGAATATGCTTTGTGCTATAATGTAATAATGATTGTTGACTATGTGGATAGCAATCGGCGACGTCTGGCAGATCGCCGCTCTTTGCCTCCATCACGCGCCATTTTTCAGGCGCCAGGAACGTCCAGCGATGGCAGTTATATTGCGTACACGGCAGCAGATTGCGCTCATGCGCGCTGCTGGCCGTCTGGTAGCCGAAACGTTCGAAGTGCTGCGCGAGCATGTGCGCCCTGATGTCACCACCAGGGAACTCGATCGCCTTGCCGAGCAATTTGTACGGAAACACGGCGCGATACCGGCGTACAAAGGGTATCGCGGGTTTCCAGCCACTATCTGTGTTGCCATCAACAATGTCATCTGTCATGGCATTCCAGGCAATGAACGCCTGAAAGAAGGGGATATCATCGGCATCGATATTGGCGTGCGGCTCAATGGCTGGTATGGCGATGCCTGCATCACCGTGCCGGTCGGAAACGTTTCCCCAGAGGCGCAGCGATTGCTGGACGTGACCGAAGAGGCGATGTGGCGCGGGATTCGCGCGGCGCGCGGCGGCGCTCACCTGGGCGATATTGGCGCAGCGATTCAGACGTATGTCGAAGCCAATGGCTTCTCAGTCGTGCGCGAATGGACCGGGCACGGCGTCGGACAGCAGCTGCACGAGGAACCGACCGTGCTGCACTATGGCAAGCCTGGCGCAGGGATGCGTTTGCGCCCTGGTATGACCTTTACGATCGAGCCGATGGTCAATGCCGGCGGTCCCGAAACTGTGCTGGACAAGACCGACGGCTGGACGGTGCGTACCGCCGATGGCTCGCTCTCGGCGCAATTCGAGCATACGATTGCGGTAACCGAGGGCGAGCCGGACATACTGACGTTGCCATAGCCGATTATCCGTTCTTTCGGCGGTTGCGCAGGAAAGGCGGGATGTCCAGGTCGTCGGGGCTGATGCTGGCGCCCTGAGCCCGCGCCGGTTGCACAGGGTGCGGTCGTGGCGCAACTGGCTGATTGGCTGCTGGCGGGTGTGGTTCTGCATACGCAACGTCACGCTTTGGTTGGGCGGGTTGCTGCGGTTGCGAACCAGACGACATGTAGATGCGCTTACGCGCCTCTGCCGGACGGCTGGCATCGAATCCGGTGGCGATCAGGGTGATCTTCACCTGTCCAGGCGGGAACGTCGGATCGATCACCGCGCCAAAGATGATGTTCGCCTCCGGATCCACCGCCTTCGCCACGATATCCGCTGCTTCGTACACCTCGAGAATGCCGAGGTCTTCCCCGCCGGTCACGTTGAACAGGACGCCTTTCGCGCCATCGATCGACACTTCGAGCAGGGGTGAAGCGATTGCCTCGTTGACGGCATCGACCATGCGATTGTCGCCGCTGCCGATGCCGAGCGCCATGAGCGCCGACCCCTGGCGCGCCATGATCGTCTTCACGTCGGCAAAATCGACATTGATCAACCCGCGCTGCGTGATCAGGTCCGAAATGCCCTGAATGCCCTGGCGCAGCACATTGTCGGCCATCTGAAACGCCTGGAGCATCGATGTGTTCTTGCTCGCCGTCTGCAAGAGCCGGTCGTTGGGGATGACGATCAGGGTATCGACCATCGGGCGCAGCTGCTCGATACCCTGTTCAGCAGTCTTACGGCGATGGTTGCCCTCGAAACTGAACGGCTTCGTGACCACGCCAACCGTGAGCATTCCGAGGTCCTGCGCGATGCTGGCGATCACTGGTGAGGCGCCGGTGCCCGTGCCGCCTCCCATGCCCGCCGTGATGAAGACCATATCGGCGCCTTTGAGCGCCTCGTAGATCTCCTCAGTCGTTTCCTCGGCGGCTTTTTGCCCAATGACCGGGTTGCCGCCCGAACCGAGCCCTTTGGTGAGTTTGTCGCCGATCCGAATGCGAGTCGAGGCGCGCGAATGCAACAACGCCTGTGCGTCGGTATTGATTGTGATGAACTCAACACCGTTCACGCCTTCATCTACCATGCGGTCAACAGCGTTAGACCCGCCGCCACCGACACCAACCACCTTGATGACCGCGAAGTTTTCTGCGGCCTGGCTCAGACTTGTGTAATCGACCATTGACCCCTCTCCTTGCGTTATGGCAGAAACTCTTTCAGCCATCGTTTAAACCGTTCATAAGTCGAGACCCAACCGCCGTGTTCCGACGGCGGTCCGCCGCTGGAATGAAAACCGCTCATTCCGTGGCGCATACCCCAGCGCAGCAACCCGATCGCGGTCGCATACGCGGGACTGTTGAGCGTATCCGCCAGCCCGGTGAGATCGGTTGGTGTGCCGATGCGCACCGGTATACCGAGCATGTCGCGCATCAACTCATCGAGACGCGGCAACTGCGCAGTGCCGCCCGTCAGAACAATACCGGCCGGCAGGAGACCTTCATAGCCGCTGCGCCGGATTTCGTTGTAGATCAGTTCCGTCAGTTCTTCGGCGCGCGCCTGAAGCACCTGATTCAGCATATGGCGGCTGATCTGCTGCCGCTCACCGGGCGCAAACCCTTCGGCTTCGATTACATCCGACTCATCCTCCGTTTCTTCGGCGATCGCCGCGCCATATTTCAGTTTCAGATACTCGGCGGTGTTGTGCGGCGTCTGCTGGACGATCACGATATCGTTAGTGAAATGGTTGCCGCCAACCGGAATGACGCTGGTATGCCAGATGCCTCCCTGTGCAAAGACGGCGATATCGGTGGTGCCGCCGCCGATGTCCACCAGCACCACCCCCCGGTCTTTGTCGTCGGCGCTGAGCGTCGCTTCGCCGGCTGCCAGCGGTTGCAGCACCAGGTCGTCGATCTCGACGCCGGTTTTCTGGACACTCTTGATCAGGTTCTGGATTGCCATAATCTCGCCGGTGATGATATGGGTTTCCACTTCGAGGCGAAAACCGGACATACCGACCGGGTCGCGAATGCCCTCGTTGCCATCGACGACATAAGCGCGCGGGATGACATGGATGACCTCGCGCTGAGTGGGGATCGCCACCGCCTGCGCCGCCTCGACCGCACGTGCAACATCGTGGCGGGTGATCTCGTGATCGCTGCGCGCCACCGCAACGACGCCACGACTGTTGAGCGACTGGATGTGCCGACCGGCAATGCCTACGAATGCAGCGCTTATCCGATAGCCGGAGAGTCGCTCAGCCTTTTCGATGCTGGTTGCAATGGCATTGACGGCATCATCGATGTTGACGACCACCCCTTTGTCGAGTCCTTTTGAGGGCGTCAGTCCAACACCGAGCACATTGACGCGCCCATTGTCATACACCTGCCCAACAATGGTGCAGACTTTGGTCGTACCAACGTCGATGCCAACAATTGTGCGGTGTGCCATACTCAGCCTCATCGTTCCTACGGTTGGGGCGACGTATCGTTCCGGTAATACGGCGTCGCCGGTCGCAAATCGAGCCAGGTATACTCCGTTGGCTCCTGAGTCGTCAGAAAGCGAAGGATTTGTATTTTATACTCCAGATTGTCCTTTCGTCCAAAAACAATTGTGCGCCCATCAGTAGTAGCAATCATCACACCGTGGTCTCTATCCCAGCTGATGCCTGCCGGAACGACTCCAGCCTCTTCCGGCAAACGCAGTGCCAGGGCGCGAACAAGATACAGCACGTCGGGATCAATCCGGTCGTTCGGTTCAACCATTCGACCGCTGCGATCTTCGATGATCAGCGTATCAGTCACGAATGCGGCATTGTCGAGACCAAGCACGCGCCCTTCAACATCAACCAGGTAGCGCATATTGCCGACCTGCCAGCGCACATCAGGCTGGCGTTCCACCAGATTGATCGTCAGAATGTCGGGGAGCGTCAGCGATACGTCCACGTGCTCGACATATGCGCTTCGAGCAATGCGCTCTTCGACATCACCGGTCTGCACCAGCCAGATCGAAACACCCATAACGCCTGCCAGATCCTCGATAGCGGCATCCTCGAGGATCTGAGCGCCATTGATCTGAACGTTGTGCACAACGAATTGTGGCGAAACGGCGATAGCGATCAGCCCGCCAAGCGCTGCCAGAAACAACACCAGGCTGGCAATACGTCCAGACGCCAGCCAGCTGCCAAGGGTTCGACGCGGACCTGGCATGGCGCTGGCAGCGGTGCGCCGGCGGTTCCGCCGTGCTGCAACGCGCGCGCGCGTGTTTGGCTGGTTATAGTGCAGGTCATTCCGCATGTCGACCTCTTCCGCGTCGTTCGAGCGCCAGTTCGATCAGACGGTCGAGCAGGCGTGCGTAGGGTATGCCGCTGGCTTCCCACATCATGGCGTACATGCTGACCGGCGTAAAGCCGGGCATGGTGTTGACTTCGTTCAGATACAGGTCACCGGTTTCGCGATCGAGCAGAAAATCGACTCGCGCCAGCCCGGCGCCGTCGATCGCCCGGAACGCCTGAATGGCGAGTGAACGCACCCGCGCTGCAAGTTCGAGTGTGATCGGCGCAGGAATGAGAATCTTCGATGCACCACTCAGATATTTTGCCTCGTAGTCGTACCATTCGCCGGAAGGAACCACTTCGCCGGGCACACTGGCTTCCGGTTCATCGTTGCCCAGAATGCTGACTTCGATCTCGCGCGCGGCAATACCCTGTTCGACGACGATACGCCGATCATACGCGGCGGCCTCGTCAATACCGCGTTCGAGCGCAGTGCGATCGGTCGCCTTGCTGATCCCGACGCTCGATCCCAGGTTTGCCGGCTTGACGAACATCGGATAGGTGAGACGCTGTTCGACCCAATCGAGCACCCGCGCCGGTTCGCGTTCCCATTCTCCTCGTCGAATGAGGAGCCAGGGCAACACCGGCAACCCGGCGCCCGAAAAGGCGACCTTCGTCATCGCTTTGTCCATGCCGACCGCCGATGCCAGTACGCCGCAACCGACATAAGGGAGCCCCATCAGTTCCAGCAACCCCTGGACGGTCCCATCTTCACCTAAAGGTCCATGAAGGACCGGAAAAATCACATCGAGCGCCTTGAGCGGCGACTGTTCACCGGCAACCATCAGCGCCAGCGGGCTGGTTGCGTCCTGATCGTCTGCATCGGCAGATGTCGGACTGACCATTGCCGACGAACCGCCTGGCAGTTTCGACGGATCCGCCTGTGCCAGCAGACGGGCATGCGCGTCGAGGGCGATAATCCAGCGCCCCTGTTTGGTGATGCCGATCGGCGTCACATCATAGCGTTCAGGGTCGAGACCATCCATAATCGCGCGCGCCGAGACCAGCGACACCTCGTGTTCGCCCGATTGCCCGCCAAACAGAACCCCTACCTGCACTTTGCGCGTCATCGTTGTCGATCTCCGTCCTTGATTTCGAGCGGCACACACCTGATGCGACACCGCCGACTTCATCCGATGATCTGAATTTCGAGTTCGAGTTCGATTCCCGTCATTGCCAGCACCCGCTCGCGCGCCAGATCGATCAGGCGCAATACGTCATCGCTCGACGCACCGCCGAGATTGAGAATGTAGTTTGCATGGCGCGCAGCAATTTCGGCATTGCCGATGCGCGTTCCCTTCAAGCCTGCGGCTTCGATCAGGCGTCCCGCACTATCTCCTGGTGGATTCTTAAAGACGCTGCCGCAACTGGCGCCCCACGGCGTTTTGCTGCGTCGCTCGTGCGATGTTCGTTCCATCCGTTGCGCCAGCGCTGTCAGATCGTCGCGGTAGAGACGGAACGCAGCAGCGAGAATGATCGGCTGGTCACGCCACGACCCGCCATCAGCGCACATCTGCTTGAGCACACTCGTCCGATAGCCAAAGGCAAAGCGCTCGACCGGCCACTCCTGCGTCTCGCCATGCACCAGCACCCAGGCGCGCTCGAGCGATGTTGCAATATCACCGCCGTAGCATCCCGCGTTGCCATAGAGAGCGCCGCCGATCGTACCGGGCAACCCTTCCGCCCATTCCAGCCCTGCCCATCCCTGACGCGCCAGCCGACGCGCCGTGCCCGCCATCGGCGCACCGGACTCGACAATTGCGCGCGCTTCATCACCACTGACTTCAAAGCGCATATTATGTGCGCGAATGCGCATAACCAGTCCGGGAAAACCGCTATCGCGCACCAGGATATTCGACCCGCCGCCAAGCACCAGGACGGGCAGACTGCGCTGATCGGCCCATGCCAGGGTCTGCACCACTTCATCCACACTCGCCGCCTGGACAAAATAGCGCGCCGGTCCGCCGATGCGCCAGGAGGTGTAGGGGCCCAACGGTTCATGTTCGAGATAACGCATACCTTATTCCACCGGCTGTACTGCACGAATGCGATGGCGCAATTCGTTCGCCTCATCGACGTGGCGCAGCATCTCGCGGATCTGAAGCGCTTCATTCCAGCGCGCCAGCGCCTGTGACCATTGTTCCTGAGCGTGATGCAGGTCGCCCAGCCGTTCGAGTGCCCGCGCGATGCCGATCTGATCCTGATCGCGGCGTGCCAGTGCAAGCGCCCGCTCGTAGTGCAGTGCAGCCGCCTGTGGCTGACGCAGTGCACGTGCAGCATCGCCAAGATGGATGAGGGCAATGCACTGACCACGCGGATTTTGTGTCAACTCTTGCAATTCATACGTGCGCCGGTATGATTCCATCGCCTGTTCGTGACGTCCCAGCCGGCTCATCACGGCGCCGATGACCGTGTACGAACGTGCCTGACCGACGATATCATTGATTCGCTGGCGGAGATGGAGGCTTTCCTCCGCCGATACCAGTGCATCGGATGCTTTGTTCTGATTGAGCAGCACCAGTGCGAGTTTATCCTTCAGGATCGCCTGTCCGATCAGGCTACCGCGTCCCTGTTCCAGGCTCAGCGCGCGGGTATAGAAGGTGAGCGCCTCGTGGTGTGCTCCCAGAACGCGATAGACATCGCCAATGCCGGTGAGCACGCGCGCCAGTTGCAGTTTATCGTCATCGTTTTCGTGCTCCTCGCGCGCCAGTTGCAACTCCTGAAGCGCTTCCAGATGCCGCCCCTGCAGCTGATGCACTTTTGCCAGATGCAGACGGGCTTCGGCTTCGAGGTCGCTCAAGTCGTCGCGGGAAGCAAGACTGCGTGCGCTTTGCAACGCTGCCTCAGCCTGAACCAGTTGTCCAAGTTCGCGCTGCATACGCCCGATTCCAAGCAGGGCGCGCGCTTCTGCTTCGATATTCTTATGGCGCTGTGCTGCCCGCAGCATACGGCGGGCATATTCGAGCCCTTCGCGATACTGACCGCCGAACTCGAGCACTGCCAGCGCTAGCGCGCATGCGCGCAATTCATAGGGATGCCGTTCCTCCACGGTGATGCGTTCGAGCAGTGTCAACACCCGCTCGGTCCAGTGGCGTGCGCCTCCAAAGTCGAGTCGCGCCACGCGCATTTCAGTAATTGCCAGCGCCGTTTCGATGGCAGAGGTGTAGGCGCCAGCCTGTTCCCAATGCCAGGTCTGAATTTCGCGCCACTCTGCAGGCGCACGTTCATTGCCGCTGTAGCGAGTGCCCAACTCTTCGGCGACACGTCGGTGAAATGCAGCTATGCTTTCGTCTGTCACGTCACGCTCGATTCCGATTGTCAGTCAGTGTCATCATGCTATCGCATAGCAGGATCAGACCCGCCCCAACGCCAGGAGTGCCAGCTCACCCACACGATACCCATCTCCGGCGCCAAGGGTCAACAGCACATCGCCAGGCCGTAGCAATGCAGCAATCATTGCCGTTGCCATCTCTACATTCCCTGCGACCTGAACATCGCGATGAACGATGCGATCGGCAAGCATGCGCGCCGCCATGTGCGGATCGCCCGTTTCCCGCGCCGGGTAGACATCGCCAATCCGTACAACATCCGCAGCATCGAAGGCATGTGCCCAAACGTCGAGCATCGCATACGTGCGCGAAAATGTGTGGGGTTGCAGATACACGACAATGCGACGGTCCGGGAAACGAGCGCGCGCCGCTGCCAGAGTCGCACGCACTTCCGTCGGATGGTGTGCATAATCGTCAACCACCAGAATGCCGTTCACTTCGCCCCTGACATCGAAGCGTCGCCGGGCGCCACGATACGCAGCAAGCGCAGCAGCTATTGCTGCACGATCGACCCCCAGCGTCATCGCTGCTGCGATGGCGGCCAGTGCGTTGCGTACATTGTGATCACCAACCAACCGCATTGTGTACATACCCTCGAGTCGCGTGCCGCAGGTGCGCCGGTCGTAGCGCCAGAGATCGAAATGGGTCGTGGCGCCATCATAGCGCACATTCGCAGCCATCCAGTCCATGAGCGCCAGGCGGCAGGATGCCGGGTTACGCGCAATAGATTCTTCGATGCCGTACTGTTGAACATCGGGATGACCGGCGACACGCAGCGCGCCCGGATCGTCACTGCAGACAATCAGGCGTTGCGGGTGCGTCACCCGCCCGGCAAACGCGCGGAATGCCGATTCGTACACGTCCGGTGATGGGTAGATATCGACGTGCTCCCACTCAACGTTCGTGATGACGGCCACATCGGGCGTAAGCGCCAGAAACGTTCGATCATATTCATCGGCTTCGATCACGAGTGGCGCAGCAGGGTCGCCCCAGCGCGCATTTGTTCCAAGATCGGGCGTTTCTCCACCGATCAGGAAACCAGGGTTGACGCCGGCCTGCACCAGCATCAGCGCAATCAGCGCCGTCGTGGTCGTTTTCCCATGAGTGCCCGCCACTGCCACCACCCGCCGCTCACCCGACCACACGCGCCAGAGGTCAGCGCGCCGGAGCGCTGGAATACCTCGTTTGCGCGCCTCGATTAGTTCGATGTGATCGTCGCGGACGGCGGATGTCGCCACCACCCGGTCGGCATTCGTGACGAGGGCAGGATCGTGTTCGTGGTGGATCACCGCGCCACGCTGCTCGAGCGCTGCCGTGAGCGTGTTGTGCTGGATGTCCGAACCGCTTACCGTGTGCCCCTGATCCAGCAGAATGTGGGCGATGGCGCTCATTCCTGCGCCTGCAATGCCGACAATGTGGTAGCGCATCTGATCCATCTCCGGCAGTTATTTTCTCGGGCCGCCGCCGCCACCGCCGCCGCCACCGCCACCGCCGCCGCCATCGACAGCCCAGATACGATTGAAGCGTATTACTGTCACAATGAGCAGCGTAATGACAAACGCGGTGATCGTTGAAGGAATGATGCCAGTCCACGTCGGCAGGCTATTCAACGCACGCGCCAGCATGTCGGGAACAGTGGCAGTTGGCGCAAACTCGCGCCAGAACGTCGCCACGGCGCTGGTCAACAACACTGCCGTGTACAGACCGGTCAGCGCTCCCAGGATACGCAGCGGACGTTTGCCGCCCCATCCGCCGAGCGGTTTTCCCTCCCAGGGAAACGAGTAGCCGATGCCTACGGCTACCAGCCCAATAAACACCAGGACGCGCAGCAGAAGCGGCGCTTCGAGATTCTCTGGAATGATGGGACCCAGCGGCGCCGCGTCGGCAGTACTGCCGCCGGTAAGGAAAGCCGCCAGTCGCGGCAGATTACTATAGGTTCGATTAATCAATCCGACGATGAAATTACCACCCTGCACCGCAATCAGGTACGCCAGCGTTGTCAATAACCCAAGGCTGACGACGTAGCGGAAACCCCAGACCCAGCCAAGGATGCCGAGCGCCGCGAGAATCGAATAGGTTACGAACGGACCGCTCAGATCGATTGTTATCATGCCGTCTGTCTCCTGATCACCAGTGTCTGTAGCAGAAACGCGAGCCGGTGGGCGGCATCAGGTTGCGCCAGCGCTCGCATCCGTTCCGCCATCGCGCATCGTTCGTCCCGACGATGGATGAGTCGGTAGATTTCGCGAAAGAGCAACCCTTCCTCGGTAGTGCGTGTGAGCGCCGCGTCGCTGATCTTGACCGCCGCCCCGCGCTGCACCAGGTAATCGGCGTTCTCATCCTGATGCACATGCGGGTAGGGCACGAGCACCGCCGGCAATCCGACTGCTGGCAACTCTCCGAGTATTGAAGCGCCGCTGCGACAGATTGCCAGATCGGCGGCGACGAGCGCTGCAACCATTGTCGGCGCTGGAGACATGGCGCCATTGACGGGCATCTCGGACGCTCCGTGGAGATACTCAAACAGATGATACCGCTTTTGCAGGTTCTCTGGCAACTCCCGCATTGCTGTACGCAGAAATGTGACATCCCCTTCACGACCACACACATGGATGATGTCCATAAACGGGAGCAATGTCGGCAGCAGAGCGGCAATTGCACGATTGATGCTGCGCGAACCGCGACTGCCGCCAGCAACGAGCAGCACCGGCCGGTCATCGCTCAACCCGAAAGCTGCGCGGCATGCCTGTCGGCTGGCAGAGAACAGTTCTGGTCGCACCGGATAGCCGGTGACAACCAGGCGAACCGCCCGATGATGCGCGTGCAGTCGAGCGACAGCCTCATCATAATCCAGCGGTTCGAGCCCCAGGTAGCGACCAGAGTCGGACACGCTGCAGGCGACCAGGGTTGACAGATGCGCCAGAAACTGCACTGCCAGCCCGGGAACCACATCAGGCAGGTAGATCATTGCCGGTATTCCTGCCAGGCGCGCTGCCAGAAATACCGGCACGCACACATACCCGCCGGTGCCCAGGATCACTGCCGGTCGATCCCGTTCGACAAGCCGACGTGCTACTGTGGTTCCGCGCGCCAGCGTTGCCAGGTTGCGCATCATCGTCAACGGATTTCGACCACGCAGCGCCGCCGCCGGCATCGCCTGGAACGGCAGTGCGCTTTCACGCGCTACAAGCGCTGCTTCCATACCTCCAACACTTCCCACATAGAGTGCCGACCATCGCACATCGAACGGTCTGGCGCCATCCAATCGGTTCGACGTCTCAACGGCGGCGGATAGCGCCCCAGGCGCGTTGAGCGCCGCGGCGACGGCCAGCGCTGGATAGACGTGGCCGCCGGTTCCGCCACCAACCAGCCAGACGCGCAAAGGACTCTGAGCGCCCGGATTGGGTGACCGTTTCATAAGACTCACCTGGAGATGCGTTACCGGTATGACGCGAAATATTCAACAGGATTCCAGCCGCCGCCATACACACAGCCAGTGACGTGCCGCCGTAACTGATGAATGGCAATGTCAGCCCGGTAAACGGAATGAGGGTCGTAACCACTGCAATATTGATCAGCGCCTGAAAAACCAGCCAGCATGTGATCCCGGTTGCGAGCAGTGCGGCAAACGGATCGGACGCGCGACCGGCGATGCGCATGCCGCGATAGGCGATCACCAGAAAACAGGTGACAACGAACAGCGTCCCGATCAAGCCGAACTCTTCGCCGATAATGGCAAATATGGCATCGGTATGCGCTTCGGGCAGCCAGAAGAACTTCTGACGCGCCTGCCCGATCCCGACGCCAAACAATCCGCCGCTTCCCAATGCATAGAGCGCATGAACCGGTTGATACCCCGCCCCCTGATAGTGCGCAAACGGGTCGATCCAGGCGGCGATGCGCTCCTGGCGATAGGCGGCGATGTTGATCAGCCCCCAGAACGCGCTGCCCGCCACAATCGACGCGCCCATGATGTGCAGCAGATTGGCGCCGGCTGCGAAGTAGACCATACTCGCGATGATGACCAGCACAATGGTTGTACCTAGGTCGCGCCCCAGCATGACCAGCCCGCACACCACGCCAAGCATGAGCGCAAACGGCGCCAGCCCGTAGGTGACGTTCGTTAGTTTCTCACCACGCCGCGAAAGCCAGTCGGCAAAGTAGATCACCATCGTCAGTTTGGCGATCTCCGAGGGCTGCATACTGAAGGCGCCGATGCGGATCCAGCTGCGCGCACCGTTGGCTTCGGTCATCGAGGCGGGCAGGATCAGCGTCAGCACAAGCAGGAAGAGCGTGCCGGCCATCAAATGCACCGAGAAACGCCGCCAGACCCGGTAATCGATGCGTTGCGCCGCCAGGAGCGCACCTGTGCCGATCACCGCAGCGCTCATCTGACGCCAGGTAAAGTAGAGTTGATCGCCGGTACTGGCGTAGGCGCGCATAAACGACGCACTGTAGACCATAACCAGCCCCAGCAGAACCAGAGTCCCGACAGTGGCCAGCAATACATAGTCCGGTTTACGTTGAAGCGTTTCTGCCATAGGTTTTCGCTTTCTGCAGCGTGAGAGCGCTCCCCTTGCGAACGAACCAGTCGTTGGCGCTAGAGCGGCGGTGTGATGAGCATGATCAGAACCATCAGCGCCACCAGGACTGCCAGCGTCAGCGCCCATCCACGGCGCAGACTGAGACGCACAAGCGCTGGCGGATAGGACTGCGTGTCGAGCGCGAACCGCGGCGCGAGCAGCCACCCAAGCAGCGCGCCGGTCAATAGACCGCCGATGTGCGCGTTGTTGTCGATATATGGCGTGGTAAAACCCAGTGCCAGGTTGATCATCGTGATAAATATCAGGCTCCCAAGTTGCTGGCGCGCAATTCCGCCCAGCATCCGACGTGCAACCGTGTAGAATGCGATCAATGCGCCGATCAGCCCAAAGATCGCGCCGGAAGCGCCGACCGAGGGATTGGGATTGAGCGCATACGATGCCACGCCGCCTCCCAGACCGGCAATTATGTAGATCGCCAGGAAACGCTGCGCTCCAAAGAGGCGTTCTGTCTCGAATCCCAGCGAGTAGAGCGCAAATGAATTAAAGAACAGGTGCGCTAGCCCGCCATGGAGAAACATGGCGGTGAGGAACCGGTAGTATTGATTGCCGGCAAAAATCGCCGCGTTGTCCTTTGCCCCCCAGATCAGTGAAAATTCGTAGATGCTCACTGCGCCTGCGATGCGAATACCCAGCATATCGAGCAACCAGGGTACAGCGAAGACGACGATGTTGATCGTTAACAGAATACGGGCAACCCACGGTGTAAAGAGTGGAGCGCGCACCTGCAGCGATATTGCCGGTGATGCCGCTTCTACGGGGTCCGGTTCGTCCGGCGGGCGGCGTTCCGATTCGAGATTGCGCAGCATGCGCTGATATTCGGTATCGTTTTTGTCGCTCACGGGAAACTCTGCACGATGCGGCGAAATGTCTCGCCGCGATGGAATTCATGACGGAACATGCCAAAACTGGCGCATCCCGGCGAGAGCAGCACGATGTCGCCAGGCGCGGCGATGCGGCGGGCCGTGTCGAGCGCCTGCTCAAAATCATCGCAGGGACCGAACACCGCAACGCCGGCGCCAGTGGCGCGCAGCGCATCCTGTAATGCCGGCGTCGCGGTTCCCTGGAGCAGGATCACTGCTCTGGCGCGTTGTGCAATTTCACGCGCAAGAGCGTCGAACGGCAGATTCTTATCGGCGCCGCCGGCGATCAGTACGATCGGCGCGTCGAAGGTGCGGAGTGCGGCAATCGCCGCTTCGGGCGCCGTCGCCGCTGTGTCGTTGATATAACGCACGCCATTGTGTTCACGCACGAACTCCAGCCGGTGCTCAACGCCAGAGAAGGTCTGTACGGCGCGCCGGATGCACTCTGGTGCGACGCCAAAAGCGCACGCGGCGGCGGTTGCGGCGGCGATATTCGCCAGGTTGTGCACGCCGGGCAGCCGCACATCGTCGCGGGTGCAGATGACGGTATGGGTGGCGGAGGCGTCGTTCGCGCAATCCTGCCAGATCAACTCGTTGCCACGCCAGAACGCTGCCCGTTTCCCTTTCAGGCGGTGCGCTCCATCTGATCCGGCAAACCAGACGACATCGTCTGGACGCTGTTCGACGACTGCCATCGCACGCATCACCGGCGCATCGGCGTTCAGCACGACAGCGTCGCCGGGATGCTGGTGGCGCCAGATCTGCTCTTTTGCCTGGATGTACGCTTCCATCGTGCCATGCCGGTCGAGATGATCCGGCGCAATCGTGGTCATGCAGGCGATCTTCGGGCTTAGCCCGGCTTCACCCAACCCCTCAAGCACGAACGATGAGAGTTCCAGCACGACCGGCGTGGCGATGCCAATGAGCGGCAATTGATCAAGTGCGGAAATGCGCAGATTACCGGCAACCACCGTATCCGGGAACTGTTCGCGCAGCATAGCGCCCAGAAGCAGCGTCGTCGTCGTTTTGCCTTTCGTCCCGGTGACGCCGAGGATCGGTCCGGGGCAGAACCGAAAGAAGAGGGTCATTTCCATTTCGACGACTGCGCCTGCCTCGCGCGCAATCTGCAGGTACCGTGAGGTTGGCGGCGCTGCCGGGTTGCGCACCACGATTTCAGCCTGACGAAAATCGGCTTCGCGATGTTCACCGAGCACGAATCGGATCGGCAGACCGGCGAGAGCGTCGATCGACGCGCGCAGGTCATCAGCGGTGCGCAGATCGGTAACGGTCACCTCCGCGCCATGGAGGGCGAGGAAACGCGCAACACCGACCCCGCCGCCGTGAACGCCAAGCCCCATGACGAGTGCGCGCTTCCCCTGCAGATGCATACGATCTATCGTTCTACCGTAATCGCTGGACGTTCGACCGTCATTCGCGCTCGTTGTGCGTCATTGATCGTCAACGCCAGCGAAATGCCAACCAGCGCCGCCACCATGCCCACCAGCACAAAGCGCTGCATGACCTGTGTTTCGCTCCAGCCCAATAACTCGAAGTGATTGTGCAGCGGCGACATTTTGAAGACCCGCCGCCCAACGCCGGTGCGCCGCCTGGTCCATTTGAAATAACCAACCTGAATGATGACCGAGAGCGCTTCCGCAACGAAGACCAGACCGACAACCGGCAACAGCAGCCACTGCTGCGATTGCAGGGCAATCACCCCCAGCACCGCGCCCAGCGAAAGGGAGCCGAGATCACCCATGAATACCTGCGCCGGGTGTGCGTTGTACCAGAGAAACGCTGCACACGCACCAACCAGCGTGAAGCAGAATGCCATCAGATTGATGAACTCGCCGTTCAGGAATGTAATGACGCCATACGCAGCGAATGCCAGCGTCAGGTTCCAGCCCGCCAGACTGTCAAGACCGTCGGTGAGATTCACAGCGTTGCTCGTGCCGACGATAATCAGCATCGCAAACGGAATGAACCACAGACCGATGTCGAACTGCCCAACAAACGGGACGCGCACCTGACCAAAGTTTGCCAGACCGAACGGCGGCGGCAGGTAGAGCGCCAGCGCAGCGCCAAATGCGATCAACAGCATGAGCGCCATTTTGGTGCGCGGCGTGAATCCATACGTCTTCGATCGGCTGCCGACCAGCGACATATAGTCGTCGATAGCGCCAAGGATCGCAAACGCAACCAGGACAGCCAGCGGTAAGAGAATCGACCAGCGCTCTACCAGATTGAACGCGATGGTCAGCATGATCACCGGCAGCAGGATGATAATCCCGCCCATCGTTGGCGTACCGGTCTTGACCAGATGGCTCTGCGGTCCTTCGAGGCGAATCTGTTTGCCAATTCGATGGCGCCGCAGAAACCTGATCCAGAACCCGCCCGTTGCGAGGGTCAGGATGAAAGCGGCTGCCGCCAGCAGCAGCGCCCTTGCCATATCCTGCACCAGTAATGCCTGGAGGGTTTCGCGCACGTGTTTGCTCCTCTACGTCGTTACGTTCCGGGACGATCAATTGCGCCTGGCGATGAAGCATCAGCGACTGTGCTGCTGCAACTGCGCCACGATCGTTTCCATGAACATGCCGCGTGACCCTTTGATCAACACATAGTCGCCGGGCGCCAGCAGCGTGCGCGCCAGTTGTGCTGCTGCATCATTGTCGTCAACGCTAAACACCCGATCAGGAGGCATGCCTGCGTGCAGCGTCTCGTCGGCGATCCATTGCGCACGCCGACCAACCGTGATCAGCAGCTGTGCAACTTCCAAGACACGCGCCCCAACCATGCGGTGCGCCTCTTCTTCAATGCTCCCCAGTTCCAGCATATCGCCCAGGATGGCAATCCGCCGACCATCGAGTTCCGCCAGCAGATTGAGCGCCGCCAGCATCGAGGCCGGCGATGCGTTGTAGGTGTCGTCGATCAGCGTCGTCTGGCTGATGCCTGGAACAGCCAGCAGCCTGAGTTGTGCGCCTTCGCTGCGCAACCCGGCGATAATCGCTTCCCATTCCATCCCGAGCAGTAACCCGGCGGAAACCGCTGCGAGCGCCGTGTGCACGCTGTGCCGCCCCAGCAGCGGCAGGTTCAGATACAGGCTATCCCCCTGATAATGCACCCGGAAACTGATACCATGCAACCCGCGGCTTTCGATCGAGTCCGCCCACAGATCGGCTGCCGGGTCGAGACCATAGAAAAATGGTCTGGCGCGCGTCACCTCTGCCATGGCGCGCACCCGCGGATCGTCGATGTTGAGGATGGCGAACCCATCCTCCGGCAGCGCCTGCGGCAGCTCGCTTTTAGCGCGCTGAATGGCTTCAATGCTCCCCATCCGCTCGAGGTGCGAGGGACCCACATTCGTAACGATGCCGAGGCGTGGTCGGGCGAGAGCCGCAAGGTGCGCGATCTCGCCCGGACCGTACATGCCCATCTCGAGCACCGCCACCTGATGATCGGCAGTGAGATTGAGCAGCACGATGGGCAATGTCGCCTCGCTGTTGTAGCTTCTTGGGCTTTTTAAGGTGCGAAAGCTGCGCTGCAGGACGCTGGCAGTCACCTCTTTGGTCGAGGTCTTGCCCACGCTCCCGGTGACGCCGATCACCACAGGGTTGTACATGCCGCGATGATAGGCTGCCAGCCGGTGCAGCGCCGCCAGTGGATCGTCGACAGCGATCAGCAGCATTGTGTCGGGCGTCGCCTGTTCGAGCCCCGCACCGGTCACCGCATCGATGACCGTGAAGGGCCGTTCGAGCGACAGATTCGACACTTTATCGCGACGCACCAGAGCGCCGCGCGCGCCGCGCGCCGCCGCGTCCGCCAGAAACTCGTGGCCATCGACCCGTTCGCCGCGTAATGCCACGAACAGGCACTCCGACGTCGCCTGACGCGAATCGATCACTGCTTCGCTAAAGGCGACCTGCATCAGCGCAGGAGGCAGTGCGTGGATGCGTCGACTCGCTTCCTCCTGAACGCCGGGCAGCACTTCATCCAGTCGCAACACCGCCGTTTCCCCTTGAGCCTTACGGTTCGCACAATTCGGCGGCATTGTAACATAATCCGTCCACAATCATTGCAGCGACGCTGCACCTATCGGTTGAGGCGTCCGCCCACCGTCTGTCCCGGATCGACCAGCCCCATATCGGGAGCGATGCGCGCATACTGCACCAGTTGCGTCGCAATTGACTGGAACAGCGGAATAGCCGTGCGTACCGCCCAGTAGTCGTCACGCGGGCGATCGACTTTCACCAGAATGGCGAAGCGCGCGTTTTCCGCCGGCGCCAGACCGACCACCGAGCCGATGGTGGCGTCGGAAACATACCCGCCGCGTCCATCGGGGATCGATGAGGTGCCGGTTTTGGCGCATACCTCGTACCCCGGAACCAGCCAGGCATCGCCGTAATTGCCTGTCACACCCGCCCAGACAACCGGCGCATAATGGTTGGCGGATTTCACCAGCATGCGACGCACCGTCCAGGCGACGCCAGGTTCGATGGGTTGCCCGATCTGTTTGGGTTGGGTGATAACGCAATCGTCACCGCGGCAGCGTCGCTCGACGATGTAGGGACGCATCAGTTTGCCGTCGTTGCCGACAGCCGCCATCATTCGAACCAGCTGCAGCGGTGTGACGGCAATTCCCTGTCCATAGCCGTTGGTATCGAGCACCAGCGGGCTCCACCCGCCACGCGCTGGTGTCTGTACCATCCCTGTCGCTTCTCCGGCGATGTCGATGCCGGTTGGGTGTCCGAAGCCAAACGCTTCCAGCATGGCATAAAAGCGGTCGGCGCCGATCAGTTCCGCCAGGTGCAAAGCGCCGACGTTGCTCGAATAATAGAGCACCTTTTCCGGGTTGACAGGTCCGTTCCCCGCACCGTTCCAGTTCGACAGGCGCCAGCCGTAGCGGTAGACGCTACCGGGATCGTCGACAACTGTATCGGCAGTGAAGGCGCGCGTCTGCAGGCCGGCGGCGACGGTGAAGATTTTGAATGTCGATCCCGGCTCGTACTGCGTTCCGACTGCCGGGTTCAGGTTATACATTTCCGGCGTGTACTCGAAGTAGCGGTTTGGGTCGAACGTCGGGTAGCTGGCCATACCGAGGATCGCACCGGTGCGCGGATCCATCACGATGACGACGCCGCCGTCAGCATTATGGGCATCGACTGCCTTCTTGAGTTCGGTTTCGATGATATGCTGGACGGTCGGATCAATCGTCAACTGGAGATCGACGCCGGGGCTGGCGGGTTGCATCTCCTGGGGCGCGATCCAGATCGGATTGCGCTGCGAGTCGACTTCTGCTGTAATGACGCCGGTGCTGCCGCGCAGCAGCGTATCGTAATATCCTTCGACGCCGCTGATGCCGGTATGCTCAAAGTTAACCGCGCCGATCACGTGGGCAGCGAAGGCGCCTTGCGGATAAACGCGCCGCGGTTCGTACTCCAACACCAGTCCTGGCTCATCGAGCGCCAGGACTCGTTCAGCGATCGCCGGTTCAAGCCAGCGCTTGATGCGCACCTGGTAGCGTGACGTGTTCTGCATTGCCGCAAGAATATCGGGGGACGGCACGCCAAGCAGACCGGAAAGGGTGAGCGCCAGCCGCGGCGCGTTCTTCTGATCGATCTGCGATGGCACGACATACAGACTTTGCAGATCGACATCGAGCGCCAGAACATTGCCTTTGCTGTCGCGGATGACGCCGCGCGGAGCGGGGATCGGCAGGCGCTGGCGCACTTCGGCGCGCGCCATCTCCGCCAGCGTGCGCTCACCGACACGCACCTGCCCCGTCTGGATACTGCCGAGATGCACGGCAATACGGGCGATGATCACCACAGCGAGCAGCAGCAACACGTTCAGCCGCCAGCGGCTGATCGTGACCGGGCGCATTGTGGGGGCGCTGCGCCGCGCCGGAGCGCGACTGGCAACAGTACTGCGCGTTGTGCGTGCGGCCATGCAGTGTTCCTTTACGGATTCAGAACCAGGTCGTCCTGCGTGGACGATTCACGGTCAGCGAGCGCGCCGATCGTGATATAGCGCGCCTGTTCCGGTTTCATGGGACGCAGATTGAGCCGCTCGGCGCGGCGCTCGATGTCGGCCAGCGACTGTGCGCGCGCCAGGCGCAACTGCAGGTTGCTGCGTTCACGCAGGAGTTCGGTTTGTCGCCGTTGCAACTGCGCAACGGCATGCCCTTGTGTTGCCAGGCGCCCCGTCTGAGCGAGATTCAAGCCGCTCATAAGCGCCAGCAGCAGCGCGGCGGCGATCAATCGTCGCCCGCCTTCGAGCCGAAGGTAGCGGAGCAGTTCGATGCGCCGCTCTTTTGCTGCGCGGATGGTCGGGTACAGCGGTTTGAGTGTGACAGCCATCGTGTTCCCCTTCTCACGCCTGCATTCGTTCCGCTACGCGCATTTTTGCGCTACGACTGCGCGGATTGGCCTGTTGTTCTTCGTTGCCTGCCTCAACCGGTCTGCGCGTGATGATGCGCAGCCGCCCGGTCTGCGCTTCGGCGCGCATGAAGTGCTTGACGATCCGATCCTCCAGCGAGTGAAAAGCGATAATGACCATCCGCCCACCCGCCGCAAGCAATCCAGCGATCTGCGGCAGCGCCGCTTCGAGACTGGCCAGTTCATCGTTGACCGCAATCCGCAGCGCCTGAAAGGTGCGGGTTGCAGGATGGATCCGTCCACGTTGCCCCCCAAGCGCCCGACCGACGATCCTGGCCAGTTCGTCGGTGGTGGTTACTGGTTGACGTTGCCGGGCTTCGACAATCGCTCGTGCAATGCGGCGTGAACCACGTTCCTCACCATAGCGAAAGATCAGGTCGGCCAGGTCCCGTTCCGACAGGTTGTTCACCAGATCTGCCGCCGTCACCGGCGCCTCCGGGTCGAGCCGCATATCGAGCGGCGCGCTTGCCTGGAACGAAAACCCGCGTTCCGGCGTATCGAGCTGGTATGATGACACCCCCAGATCGAGCACCACTCCCTGAACCCGAACGAACCCGGCCGCGGTTGCCAGCCGTTCGATTTCCCGAAAACTGCCGCGCACCAGCGTCACCCGCGCGCCATACGGCGCCAGCCGCGTCGCCGCTGCTGCCAGCGCCGCCGGATCACAATCGATCCCCAGCAAGCGACCGTCCGGTACCGACGCTTCCAGAATTGCCGCTGCGTGCCCGCCTCCTCCGACCGTGCCGTCAATATACTGCCCGCCAGGGCGCGGTTGCAGCCCGGCGATGACTTCTCTGAGCAATACCGGCGTGTGATGGTAGTTCAAGAACCGCGAACCGGGCACTAAGAACCAGGAAATGAGAACTGACGATCCAAAAATCAAAAACCATCAACCAGGAACCAGGCAGCGCCACATCAAGAAATCCAACAATCGAGAGTCAGAGATTGAGAAAAGAAACCCAAAGAGCAAGAACCAGAAATCAACAAATCAAAAAAATCAACAAATCAACCAACCACCTTCAAAACCGCAACTCCGCCAGTTTCTGTGCAAACATACTCGCGTTGGCATCCATTGCGCTCAACACATTCTGCCAGCGGCGCGGCGACCAGATCTCGAAGTGACGGTTCAGCCCGGCAATAATCGCCTGATCGCCAATTTCCGCGAACTCGCGCAGGTTCTGCGGGATGAGAATGCGCCCCTGTTTGTCGAGCGACATATCGGCGGCGCCCGAAAAGAGCATGCGCTGCAACTGTCGCGTTTCCTCACTGCCAATCGGCAGACCGCTCACCTGCCGCGCCAGTTCCTCCCAGACGCTGCGCGGAAACCCCATCAGACACCTGTCGAAGCCGCGCGTGATGACAACTCCCTCATTCAGTGCATCACGAAAACGGGCCGGTATTGCCAGGCGACCCTTATCATCGATCGTATGTTCGTATTCGCCCAGAAACACGATTGTTCGCCTGACTTACCGCTTGAGATGCATAAACATCGTAATCATGTTCAAAACCAGATTAGAACAAATGTTTGCAATTTTACAGGCTCTGTGCTCTTCTCTTCCCCCACTTTACCCCACTTTCTCCCACTTGGAAGTGATTATATACCACTTGTTCCCACATATCAAGCAGAATCTGCGAATTCTGCGAAAATTAGTGGTATACGAGGTTATGTCGTGGAACGCAGGAATGGTTGCAAGGGAAAGGCGGGATGGCAGAGCGCTGCCGAAGGACCTGACGATGTCGGCGTTATCGGTGCGGATTGTGACCTTTATCGAACAGGTGGTACAATCATCATGCGCATATCCTGTTCCAGTGAGGCGTTGATGTCCGGCATCGATCTCCAGACCCTTCAGCAACGTATTGCAGCTATCGCAGGCGCCCATCCAGAGGTGCGGCTGATCTATCTCTTCGGATCGTATGCTGGCGGCGAGGTCGGTCCGATGAGCGACATCGATCTGGCCGTGGCGCTGGATCGAGATGCGCCAGTTCCGCATCTGCGCGACGAACTGGCGTACCGCTTTGCTGAGGCGCTCGCTGACGGGCCCGTTGATCTCATCATTCTGAACCAGGCGCCGATTGAACTGGCATACGCCGTCATTGCTGAGGGACAGGCGCTCTACCAGCGATCACTGGTTGAGCGCGTCGAGTATGAGGCAGACATCATGGGGCGCTACGGCGACTATGTGCCCGTCTTGCGGGCGCAACGCCGTGATATTGTGAATGGAGTCGGTGATGAGCGTCGAGTTCAGCGGTATCGAGAGGCGTTTAGACGAACTCAACGAACGTCTGGCGCGTCTGACCCCACTGCGTGATCGTCCGCGAGCCGATTTCGATGGCGATCCCTATTTGCGAGATATTGTCGAGCGCAATCTGGAAGTCGCTGCACAATGCTGTATCGACATCTGCCATCGGATCATTGCGCTGGAGGGGGCACGGAAACCGCGGGACTATCGCGACGCCATCATGCGTATGGGAGAATTGGGCATCCTGCCGCCTGAGTTCGCTGCGAACCTTGCGCCGATCGCCGGTTTTCGCAACATCCTGATCCACGAATATCTGCTGATTGACTGGGATGAAGTGTACCGGAATCTGACAAACCTCGATGATCTGGAGCGATTTGTTGCGTTGATCCGTGCCTGGTTGCGTCAACAGGAGCAATCGTAGGGGCACAGCGTGCTGTGCCCCTAGTGGGCACAGCACGCTGTGCCCCAACCGTGTGCGGTGTCCCGACCGTGTGCGGTGCCTCGACCGCGTGCGGCGCCCCGCACACAGCAATTCCTCCCGACGCTCAGTACAGCCGCACCTTGTACCCGATGGTCTTCAGCAGTTCGCTGGCGATGACATACCGCTGGATCTCGTTGGTTCCCTCGTAAATGCGGAAGACGCGCGCATCGCGATACATACGCTCGAGCGGCAGTTCACGCGAGAAGCCCATGCCGCCATGGATCTGGATGGCCTCGTCGAGAATCCACGCCAGTGCATCGGTGCAGTAGAGTTTGACGATGCTCGACTCGAGCCGCGCCGTTTCGCCGCGATCAACCTTCTTTGCGCAGTCGTATACGATCTGCTCCATCGTGTAGAGTTTCACCGCCATGTCCGCCAGTTTGAACTGGATCGCCTGGAAATCGGCGATTGGACGACCGAACTGCTGGCGCTCCACTGCATATTTGAGCGACAGTTCATAGGCTTCCTTCGCTGCTCCCAGACATGCCGCGCCGAGGCCACACCGTCCGATGTCGAGCGTTTGCAGCGCCAGCGCATACCCGCGCCCGACTTCGCCGAGCACATTCGCTGCCGGAACGCGACAATCCTCGAAGAAGATCGACGCCGTGTGTGATGCGCGCAACCCCATCTTCGGCTCGACTTTCCCAACCTTGAAGCCGGGAAAATCCTTCTCGACGATGAAGGCGGTAATGCCGCGCGGTCCAAGGCTCGGGTCGGTGTTTGCGAACACCACAATCACATCGGCGAATGAGCCATTGGTGATCCACATCTTGCCGCCGTTGAGCACCCAGGAGTCGCCATCGCGCACGGCAGTCGTGCGGATGTGAGCGGCGTCACTCCCTGCGTTCGGCTCGGTCAACGCCCAGGCGCCCCACATGCGCCCCTCGATCAGCGGGCGCAGGTAGCGCTCCTTTTGATCAGACGTCCCGGCCAGATGGATTGACATGGCGCAGAGTTGCACATGGGCGCCGATGATCGTACCGGTAGAGGCGCACTTGCGATTGATCTCTTCCAGCAACACGCAGTAGCCGGTGATCCCGGCTTCGGAGCCGCCATACTCTTCGGGGAAAGGGACGCCGAGCAGACCAAGATCGGCAGCTTTGCGCAGCATTTCGAACGGAACCCGCTCCTCTTCGTCGATGTCGCGGGCGATCGGGGCGATCTCCTTGTTGGCGAAGTCGCGGACAGTCTGCCGCAAGAGCCGGAGATCTTCGGGAAGGTCGTACTCCATTGTCTGTTCTCCCTTCTGCTACACCTTTTTTTCATTATAACACGCTGCAGCATGGATTTTCGGCTGTGCTCACACGTACCGTAACCATAACCACGATGTTTTGCGTCGGCAGGGCGATGTCGCATGGCGCCTGCGCGCCATACCGCCGCCAATGCTTGATCGCAGGGGCTTGCCCCGAACCTTTGTGAACACGTACTGTTGTGCTGGTCGAAATAAGATCGTTGGAGTACAATGTTACAATACTTAAGTGCCTGTCCGAAAAAACCGTCCCTTCGATACGCGCTGCTCAGGATGCGGTTTTTCGGCATCCTGCGTTATTCGGATAGGCTCCAGGTGCATCATTTACAGTCGCATCCCGAGGTGTCGGGTGGTATTGCGAGCGAAGCGCCCCTCGCGCGTCACACGAAGATCGTCTCGCAAGATCAGCGGCACGGACTGTGGAGAAAGGTTCTCAAGGTTATCTCTATGCCTGAACAACAGATACATCTTGCCATTACCGGCATGACCTGCGCCTCCTGTTCAACGCGCGTCGCGAAGGCGCTCAAGAAGGCGCCAGGAGTGATCGACGCAACGGTCAATCTGGCGAGTGAACAGGCGGAGGTGCGTTTTGACCCGGCGCTGGTGACGCCGGATCGGCTGGCGGCGGCGGTTGAGGAAGCCGGGTACGGTGTCATCACCGAACATGTTGATATCCCGATCACCGGGATGACCTGTGCGTCGTGTGTAGCGCGGGTCGAGAAAGCGTTGCGCAAGGTTCCTGGCGTGATCGATGCCACCGTGAACCTGGCGAGTGAGCGCGCCACGGTAACATTCACTCCGGCGGATGTCACATGGAGCGATCTGGCGGCGGCGATCGAAGGCGCCGGGTATGGCGTGATCGACCAGCGCAGCGCAACCTCTAGCGGTGAAGACGGTGAGACGGCGGCGCGTGCGCGTGAACTGGCGGTTCGTCGTCGTACACTGGCGGTAGCAGCAATCTTGACAGCGCCGCTTTTTCTGCTCTCGATGGGGCGCGACTTCGGGCTGATCACGCCCTGGCTGATCGGCGCAGGCGCAGAGATGGCGCGCTCGATGGGCGGATCGCTTCACGAGATGATGACCCATGTTGCAGCGCGTGATGACCTGCTCAACTGGCTGTTTCTGATCCTGGCGACGCCGGTGCAATTCTATGCCGGACGTGATTTCTACATCCACGCCTGGAAGGCGCTGAAAAACCATCGCACGGCGACCATGGACACGCTGATCGCAGTCGGGTCATCGACAGCGTACTTCTACAGCGTGGCGCTGATGGTTACCGGCATGGCGGGGCACGTCTATTTCGAAACCGCAGCGGTGATCATCACGCTCATTTTGGCGGGGAAGTATCTGGAGGCGCGCGCAAAGAGCCAGACGGGCGCGGCGATTCGGGCGCTGATCGGGTTGCAACCGAAAACTGCGCGTGTGGTGCGTGGCGGTCGGGAGGTGGACATTCCTGCCGCCGATGTACGACGCGGGGACATGGTGATTGTGCGCCCCGGAGAAAAGATACCGGTCGATGGAGTGATCATTTCTGGATCGTCGGCGGTTGATGAAAGCATGATCACCGGTGAGAGCATGCCGGTAGAAAAACACGAGGGAGATACGGTCATCGGCGCAACACTCAACCGCAGCGGCAGTTTTCAGATGCGCGCAACACGGGTTGGCCGCGAGACGGCGCTGGCGCAGATTATTGCACTGGTGCAACAGGCGCAGGGAAGTCGGGCGCCGGTCCAGCGCCTGGTCGATCGGGTGTCCGCCATTTTCGTGCCGATAGTCCTCGTGATTGCGCTCATGACGTTGCTCGGCTGGTTCTTCGTTGGTGGAACGGGTCTGACCCAGGCGATGATCTTTGCGGTGGCGGTGCTGGTCATTGCCTGCCCGTGCGCACTTGGTCTGGCAACGCCGACGGCCATTATGGTTGGGGTTGGGACAGGTGCAGCGCACGGCATTCTGATCAAGAACGCCGAAAGCCTGGAACGCGCCGGAAAGGTGCAGACGGTCGTGTTCGACAAAACCGGCACCGTGACGGTAGGGAAGCCGTCCGTGACCGACATCGTCGTGTGCACGGCAGATACCCTGTCGCCGGTTGTGCAGAGCGTACCGTTGAGTCAGGCGCAGACTGGCGATGGGTTGCAGCGGAATGACGCGCCTGATGTCGTGTATCGACAATCCAGCGTTGCGGCAACGGGAGCGGTCAATGGTGTTTCTGTCGCCTCTTCCGATCTCGATGCCCGATGCGCCGATCTTGAGCATATCGTGCAGGGTTCGACAGAAGGCAATGCGCCCGATGACCATTCGCTTTCCGCTGCCACTGCTCAGGCTGCGCAGCGGCGCACTGAACTGTTGCGTCTGGCGGCGAGCGCCGAGTCGCGCAGTGAGCATCCGCTTGGCGAAGCAATCGTGCGCGCGGCGCAGGACGCAGGCATCGCCACGGTTCAGCCAGAGCGCTTCGAGGCGATTACCGGGCATGGCGTGATTGCCACTGTCGAAGGGCGGGCAGTCGTGATCGGCAACCCGGCGCTCATGCGCGAACGCGGCATCGACACCTCAGCGCTCGACGAAGACGTGGCGCGGTTGCAGAGCGAAGGCAAGACAGCCATGATCGTCGCGATCGATGGTGAGGCGAAGGGTGTCATTGCCGTCGCCGATACGGTCAAACCAACGTCGCGTGCAGCAGTCGAAACGCTGCGTCGCCAGGGGATCGATGTTCTGATGATCACCGGCGACAACCGGCGGACTGCAGAAGCGATTGCGCGCCAGGCGGGGATCGACCCGCAGCGAGTGTATGCCGAAGTGCGCCCGGAAGACAAAGCGCGCATCGTCCGTGAGTTGCAGGAAAACGCCGGCGCGCGTCGAGTGGTCGCTATGATCGGCGATGGAATCAACGATGCACCGGCGCTGGCGCAGGCAGACGTCGGCATCGCTATTGGCAGCGGCGCCGATGTGGCGCTGGAAACCGCCGACATCACCCTCATACGCGGTGATCTGCTTGGCGTGGCACAGGCGATTGACCTCAGCAAACGCACAGTGCGCACAATCCGCTGGAACCTGTTCTGGGCATTCATCTACAACGTCTTGCTGATCCCGGTCGCCGCCGGTGCACTCTACCCATTCACCGGCTGGCAGTTGAACCCGATGCTCGCGGCTGGCGCCATGGCGTTTAGTTCGATCTTTGTCGTGACGAACTCGCTGCGGTTGCGGCACGCGCTGAGATGACTATAGCCGATACATTGCTGCTGGGGTGTGGCACATTCCATAGATGGCTGAGGTGAAACGTTCAACGTTCAACGTTCAACGTTCCCACGTTCAACGTTCCCACGTTTCACGTTCGCCGTTCGAGACAGGCATAACGAAGTGGCAGGGAAACAATCCTCGCTGGCGCATCAAAAACCAATCCAGGCTGTAGGCGCCGTCGCCTATCGCTGCGACTCTCGAGGGCGTCTCCAGATTCTGTTGATCAAAAAACGCAATGGCTACTGGACACTGCCCAAAGGCGGGGTGCATCCGACCGAAGATAATGTGTCTGCGCTGCTGCGCGAATTGTGCGAAGAGACCGGGTTGACCGGCGTCGTTGAAGACGAAGTGGCGCAGGTTCAGTACATCACACCACGACGGCGGCTCCCGCGGCGCAAGATCGTCACCTACTATATGGTGCGTGTCGCGCCAGACGCAATCGCGGTCCCTGGCGCTCATCCCGGCGAAATGATCGAACAGGTTCGCTGGATGAGTCCACGAAGAGCTATACAGCGAGTCAAACGCAGGCGCATCCGTGATATCATCATCTGTGCAGAAGCGCTCCTGCGTGAGCGTACTCACATGGTCTTTCAGAAATGAATCCGTCTCCGCCTGACGCCGTCGGGCTAATACCATTTTAGATTGTAGGTTTTGGATTGTAGATTGCTGTGATGGCATTACAGTGCGCTCTGGTGAGATTGCGCATGCGGCTTGTTCAATTCCAATTGGTATAAAGCCCGCGGCTACCAGGGCAAAGCCCGCCGGCGCGGGTTGGAGGGGATGATTTCGTGAAAAACCATCAGGCGGTGCAAGACAGGCTACAGCCTCTCGCATCTGCCACGCAGGTACCGCCGCCTTCAGGCGGTGCAAGACAGGCTACAGCCTCTCGCATCTGCCGTGTATGTACCACCATCCGGTAGCTGCCTGATGCCGTCGGGCTAAAGCCCTCGGCTCACGGGGCAAAGCCCGCCGGCGCGGGCTAACGGAGGCGCTATGATCGCTTCTGTGCGAGGAACTCTGATCGCGATCGCGACGGATCATGCCGTGGTCGAAACGGGCGGGATCGGCTGGATGATCTATGCCCCGCGCCAGGTGCTTGCTGCGCTCGGCGATATCGGAACCGACGTGCGCCTGTTCACCTATCTCCTGGTGCGCGAAGATGCACTGACCCTTTACGGGTTTGAAACGGTCGATCAGCGTCGGCTGTTCGAGACGCTGATCGGCGTTACCGGCGTCGGTCCGCAGGCGGCGCTGAACCTTCTCTCATCGGGAACGACCGACGAGGTGCGACTGGCGATTGCGACCGGCGATGTGACGCGCCTGGCGCGCACGCCGCGCATCGGCAGAAAACTTGCGGAACGGCTGGTGCTGGAACTGAAAGGAAAACTCGACATCAAAGGGCTACCAGCCGCTCCCGACATGTCCCCGGCTGTCGCTGCAGTGAATGCTGAACTATCGGAAATGCTCGTCAGCCTGGGGTTCAGCAGTGCCGAAGCAGCCGCGGCGATTGCAGCGCTTCCGGCTGACGCGCCGCTCGACCTCGAAGAGCGCCTGCGCCTGACATTGCGCTATTTTGGCGCGCAATAGATATCACAACCGATACGACACATGCTGAGGACGACTACGAATATGACCGGCGATACATCTTCGGCACATGTGATACGACGAATGATTTCGGGTTTTGCGCTGGCTCTGGGGTCGATTGCGGTCATCGCCCTGGTTTCCTACGCATGGACCCAGCACATGCTCGCAATCGAGAAGGAGCGGTTCGAACTACTCGCCACAAGTGCCTTGCAGCATATGCGCTCTCAGCGTCTGGCGCTGGCAGCCGAACAGTTGATCCAAGCGCCAGACGCAGAAACGGCAGATCAGGCACGTGCGGATCTGAGCCAGACCATCGATGAGATGCGGCAGACGCATTATACATTGTCACGTGCGGTGACGTCCCTGCCTGCTGACGATCCACTGTATCGTGTCTATCATGATCCATCAGTCGCGTTCGATACCCGCATCCAGGAATATCTCACCCGCGCGCAACGCCTGCTCGACACCGGGCATCATCCACAACCCGCCGATATTCAGGCGATCCGCCAGGCGGCTCTGTACGATCTACCCCCTCTTTTCCGCCAGGTCACTCGCCTCTACGCGGATGAGCGTTCCCGTCTTTTGAGCACACTGAATACCACCCATACACTGTTCCTGGGTTTGCTTGCAGTAGTGCTGGTTTTGCAGGGAGTTGTCATCTTCCGCCCGATGCTTCAGGATGCGCGGCGTTACATATCGCAGCGCGATGCAAGCGAAGCGCGCCTGCGCGCTCGTGAACAGGTCACCCGCACGCTCTACGACATCACCTCGACTACCCAGATGGACTATCTGCAGCGGGTGCAGGCGCTGCTCCGCATGGGGTGTGAGTACTTTCGCACGCCGATCGGAGTTTTGACACGCCTCGATGGCGATGAGCTCGAAGTCGTTGCAGTGCACGATCCAGGTGATCAGATGAAACCAGGGCAACGCTTTCCGCTGGCTGACCGGTACTGCGCCGCCGTGATCACAGCCAGTGCGCCGATCAGCATCGAGCATGCGTCCCAATCCGACTGGCGCGAGCATCGGTGCTATACGCTGACCGCTATGGAAACGTACATCGGCGCGCCGGTGCAGGTGCGCGGCAACGTGTGGGGCACCCTCTGTTTCGCCAGCCCCACACCGCGTGACGCACCGTTCACAGATGGCGACTATGACCTGATCCGCCTTATGGCACAGTGGATCGGCAGTGAACAGGATCGGCTGGACACCGAAGCAGCGCTGCGCGAGAGCGAGGAACGTTTCGCCCTGCTCGCCAGCGTGACAACTGAAGGTGTCGTTATCAGTGAACAGGGCATTATTGTTGACGCAAATGCGGCTGCCGGCAGCCTGCTTGGCGCTCCGCCAGAGCAGTTGCGCGGCATGTCGGTCTTCATGTTTACGACACCAGAAGACAAAGAAAAGGTGATGCATGCCCTCGCAACCGGCTATGATCGCCCCTATGAAGTCTTCGCCCGTCGGATCGATGGAACCCTGTTTCCTGCAGAGATCACCGGTCGGAACATTCCATATCACGGTCGCATGGCGCGCGTTACTACCATCCGTGACATTTCTCGCCAGCGCCTGGCGGAGGCGGCACTCCGTGCCAGCGAAGAACGCTTCCGTCAACTGGCGGACAATGTGCATCAGGTTTTCTGGATGTCTACCCCGTTCCTCGACCAGATTCTGTATGTCAATCCGGCGTATGAGCGGATATGGGGATATTCGTGCGATAGCCTGTATGCTCAACCATCATTATTGTTCGAGACCATTGTTGCTGAAGACCGTGAGCGGGTGATGACGCTGCATAACGCCGCGTACGCGCGCGGCTACAGCATCGAATTCCGCATTCAGCGGAACGACGGACAGCAGCGCTGGATCCTGACTCGCACGTTCCCGGTGATGAATGAATCTGGAACAGTGTACCGCATTGCTGCCATCTCAGAAGATATCAGTGAACGCAAGCAGTCCGAAGCGGAATTGCGCACTGCGATGGAAGCGCTGGAAGAGCAATACCAGGCGGCGGATCGCGCCCAAAGCGAAATGCGGGCCGTCCTCGATGCCTCCAGTGAAGCCATTGCGTTGCTCGCGCCCGATGGCATCTTTCTGACGGTCAACCGGCGTTTCGACGAGACCTTTGGCGTCGCTGCGTCACACGTACTCGGGCAGAACCTCGCCAGCATGCGCCCCCATATCGTGCGCATCTTCGAGAACGCCGATGATGTGTATCTGCGGATGCTGCACGCATTGCAGGACTCTCAGACCACATTTCACGAACAGGTGGTGCAGCGGAAGCCGCAGCCGCGAGAACTGGCGCTCTTCTCCGCGCCGGTATGGACTGCCAATCAGGTTCATGTCGGGCGCCTCTATGTGTTTCGTGATATCACCCACGAACGCGCCGTTGAGCGGATGAAATCAGAATTCGTGGCGATGGTGTCTCACGAATTACGCACACCCCTGACGTCGATCAAGGGGTATATTGACATGCTGCTCGACGGTGATGTTGGACCGTTGCCGCCTGAACATACTGAACTTCTGCAGATCGTCAAGTCGAACGCCGACCGTTTGCTGTTTCTGATCAACGATTTGCTCGACATGTCGCGGATCGAAGCAGGGAAACTGCTCCTCCACCGGGCGCCCCTTGACGTTCGCCCGCTGATTCGTCAGGTTGCAACTGCGCTTCGCCCGCAGCTGGCTGCGAAGGAGCATCATCTGGTTCTTGATCTTCCCGAAACTTCTCCAGACGACGCGGCGCCGCTCATATTGGGCGACACAACTCGTGTGCATCAGATTTTGACCAATCTGCTGTCCAACGCGATCAAGTATACGCCTTCCCGCGGCGTAATAACGATCCGTCTCTCAGTCGAACCGCCATGGCTCTGCATCATTGTGCAGGATACCGGTATCGGGTTGACAACCGAAGAGCGAGAGCGTATCTTTGATCGGTTCTATCGTGCCCGCAACCGCACCACACGGGAAGCGAGCGGAACCGGGCTTGGACTGGCAATCACCCGTTCGCTGGTCGAACTGCACGATGGTCAGATTACTGTCGAGAGTGATCCAGGGAAAGGATCAACATTCGTTGTCCGCCTTCCACTGCTCGACTCACCCTCCGAAGCAAACGGTGATCAGGGATCGGCAGAGGCCATTCTCCTGGAGAGCGAGGGTTCAGGTGCGTAAATCGTTCGATTCCGTCGATGTACAGACCGTTCCTGTGAAGCGTGTTCTGGTCGTCGATGATGACCCGGATATCAATCGTTTACTACGCACACGTCTCACCGCACGCGGGTTCGATGTCGTCACGGCAGCCAGTGGTGAAGAGGCGCTGGAAGTGCTTGCCGGCACACCCGCCGATCTGGTGTTTCTCGACATTTCGCTACCCGGCATCAATGGATTGCAAACGCTGGCGGAGATTCGTCAAAGGCGACTGGATACAGCAATCATCATGACAACGGCGTTCGGTTCAGAGCAAATTGCAGTCGAGGCGTTGCGTCAGGGCGCCGATGACTATCTGCGCAAGCCGTTCGAATCCGATGAGTTCCGTCGTGTGCTCGAGCGCACGGTGCAGCGACTGGAACTCGAACGGCAAAACCGGGCGTTGCGCCAGCAACTCGAGGCGCATCACCGCCGCCTGGCAGCCGAAGTCGCCCGCGCCGCCGAGGTTCAGGCGCGCCTGCTGCCGCAAATGGCGCCGATCCTGTCGGGATTTCAACTCGCTGCTGAGTGCATCCCGGCGCGTGACGTCGGTGGCGATTTCTACGACTGGCGACAACCTGCGCCGCATCTGCTCAGTTTCTGGCTGTGTGATGTAATGGGTAAAGGACTCGACGCCGCTTTGCTGATGGCGACTGTGCGCGCCGTCATGCGCGCCGTAGTGCGGAACAGCCCTCCCGCCGAAGCCATGCGCTATGTATCCGCCGCGCTCGTTGAAGATCTGCACCAGTCTGATCGCTTCGTAACGCTCTTTCTTGCCCAGCTCGATACCTCGAACGGACGGCTGCTGTCGATTGATGCAGGGCATGGGTTAGCCTTTGTGCAGCGCGCCGATGGCGCCGTCGAAACCTTCGATGAGCAGCGTGGTCTGCCGCTTGGCATCCTGCCCGATGAACCGTATCATCAGCGAGAGACGGTGTTGCATCCAGGCGATGCGCTCGTTGTGTACAGCGATGGTCTGGTCGATGCACGTGTCGATCTCGATCTGACGCCGCACGTCCTGGCAGATCATCTGCATGGCGCCGGTAGCGCACTTGCAATGCTTGATCGCCTGGTGACCCTGCTGGCGCCGGTGCAGGCTCCGCCGGATGATATGACACTGCTGGTTCTGTATCGGAAACCTGATCGGACATAACGAGTAATGCGAACATTCTCTCGTTATCGCATTTCCAGCATCATCGTGGCATCGATGCTCGCGTTCGTTTGGGGCGTTTGCCTCGCTCCCTGCAACGTTGCCGCTGCTGCGCCGACGCAACCCGGCGACGCGACCTCCCGTTTCGCCGATCTGGGTTATGGCGACCGGACGGCGCAGACGATGTACGGTCAGCTGGAGTATTTTTTCGCAGTGCCGACAGGAGAAGAGCCGCTCGAAGACGCGCGTCTGGAACTGGTGTACAGTCATTCGCCATTGCTCGAACCGGAACGATCAACGATGACCGTTGTTGTCAACGGTCTGTCGGTGCAGAGTGTTCGTCTCACCCCTGAGACGCGCACACGCGCACAATTGACGGTTCCACTCCCGCTGTCGGTGTTCGGCGGCGACGGTTTTTTCGTCCAGATCCGCTTTCACATGCGGCTGACACGCGATGAGTGTGAAGAAACGCGCAATCCGGCGCTCTGGGCGACGATCCACGGCGACTCCCGGCTGGTTCTGCCGACCCGTCCCACCGGAACGTATCGCCTGGATCAGTTCGACCGACTGTTCGCTCCCCCTTCAGCCAATCGCCCTCCATTGACGCTGGTTGTTCCCGAAGAAGCGTCGCCGGAAGAACTCGATGCAGCAGGGCTGGTTGCTTTCCAGTTGGGGCGGCGGGCAGCGACAGTGCACGCCGACCTCCGGCTGGCGATATCGACAACCCTTACCGATAGCACCAGTGTGATCGTCGGCAGCGCGTCCACGCTGTCGCACCTTTTCCCGTGGGGAGCAGTCGGCTGGGACGGGCGCGCCATCACGCTTGACGATACACCGATCCCGACTGACCACGGCGTACTGGCAATGGCGCAGGGCAGTACACCACAGATTCTCGTCAGCGGCGCAACGCCGTCGGCGGTGTATCTGGCGGCGCAAACCCTGAACACGCCTGAACGACGTGCACTGCTTGATGGCACATATGTGGCAGTGTCTGACGCGCCGGTTCCTGCGCTCACGGCAGCGCCCTGGACGAATGGCGCAGCCAGTTTTGCTCAGCTCGGCGTGTCTTCCCGCAGTGTCAGCGGTCCTGGCGAGCACCGGATTGACCTGTCATTCATACGACCTGCCGCCTGGCAGTTACAAGATGGCAGCGTGTTGACCCTCGATGTCGAAGCAACGCCAGCGGTGCGTTCGGCAACCTCATGGATCGCTGCCAGTGTGAACGGTATCGACCTGGGTGCGCAACCGCTCCAGATCGACGCGGTACGTCCACATCGCTACACCTTCGACCTGCCCGCCGATCTGCTGACCGCCACACTCGACGGTCGATCAGTCCGCACCCTCGATCTCACCATCCGCCTGTTTCTTGATCCACCTGAAACTGCCTGCTCAGTTATCGACGGCAATAGTCTGCGCGCCACGCTCCTGCCCACCTCGGCATGGCGTCTCCCTCATCGCGTCAGTGCGACGTTCGATCTTGGACGTTTTCCTGCGCCTCTGCTGAGTGTGGACACATCACTGCCGCTCACTGTCGTACTGCCAGAGCAACCCGTTGCAGCCGAGCGCGCTGTGGCGCTGCGACTGATGGCGGCGCTTGGGCGTTGGGCAGATTCTGACAGCCTGCCGGCGCCGCGCCTCACAACTGTCGATCGCCTGAACGAGCGAAACGGGCAACATCTGATCCTGATCGGAGGAGCAGAGCGCAACCCGCTCAGCGCTGACGTGATCAATCGTCAGTCCAATCGCCTGACTCTTCCTCAGACAGCTGTCTATCGGCCTGGCGAAACCGGTCAGAGTCGCCTCATCCTGGCATCTTCGCCGTGGCAATCGAATGCTGGCGTCCTGATCATCGAGGGCAACACGCCAGACGATCTTGCAGTCGGGGTCGCTGCGCTGGAACGACGCGCAACACTGGAGCAACTCCGCGGAGCGGTTGCATTGATCCGCCAGAACGCTTCGCTGCAGACTGGTCCCGGCGCTGCTGATGCGCAGGCGCCTTCCAGTCTTACGCCGCAGATCGAACCGCCGTTGCTCGAACGCCTTTCGGGCTGGCAGATTGCCGGGGCAGTAACGCTTGGCGCGTTTCTCAGCGCACTCGTGATCCTGGTAACAATTCAAATACGCAGTCGCACCCGGCGGAAGACATGACGCACCGCTTCACCCACATCTTCGTACCCCCAGACCCCAACCTGCGCGCAGAATTGCGCCTGAGGCTGCTGCGCGTCCTGATCGCAACCAACCTGTTGCTTGGCTTCCTGTATCTGAGCTGGCGCTACACGGCAACCATCAACTGGGCTGCATGGCCCATCGCAATCGGTCTGGTTATCGCGGAAACCTACAGCTACATCGATGCCTGGCTCTTCGGGTTGACCCTCTGGCGGCTGAAACAGCGCGGCGAGCCGCCACCGCCGCCGCCCAACGCAACGGTCGATGTCTTCATCACGTGCTACAACGAACCGGTAGACCTCGTGCGCGAAACCGCCGTTGCGGCGCGCGACATTCGCTACCCGCACCGCACCTATATTCTCGACGACGGCAACTCACCGGCAATGCGCGCCATGGCGGAAGAAATCGGCGTCGGGTATATCGTGCGATCCGAAGAATGGAAAGGAAAGCAACGCCACGCCAAGGCGGGCAACCTGAACAACGCCCTTTGCCAGACGAACGGCGAATTTGTGCTGGTGCTGGATGCTGACCAGATTCCTTTCCCGCACATTCTGGATCGTACGCTGGGATACTTTACCGATGAGCGTGTCGCGCTGGTCCAGACCCCTCAATGGTTCTACAATGTTCCACCCGATGATCCGCTCGGCAGCCAGGCGCCGCTGTTCTACGGACCGATCATGCAGGGCAAGGATGGATGGAACGCAGCCTTCTTCTGCGGCTCCAATGCGGTGTTGCGACGTGAAGCGCTGATGCAGATCGGCATCGCCAACTATGTGCGCGATCTGGAACTGCGCGTGCAACGCGCCCTGCGTGCAGCCGATTCCATGCTCAGCAGTGCAACGCGCCAGGCGCAAACCGTTGCAAACGGCGCTATCCAGCGCGCAATCGATGATCTTCAGGCGGCAGTGCGCACAAGCCGTCGCATGTTGCGGGAAGGGCGACCGATCCAGGAAGTCACCTGGTACTTTCAGCAACGTGCTGCAGCTGCAGCCCGCCCGCTCGTTGCCGAAGACCTGGTGCGTCTGCAGCATGAACTGGCTGCTATTCCCGGAATCGACGAGGAAGACGATCTGACGACCAGTCTGAGCCGATCGCTCGATGATGAAGCCATCCTCCACGCGCTGACGATACGCGAACGCTCGCCACTGGCTGCGATTGCCGCCGTGCGTGAACTCCTGCTGGCGGTGGACGTTGACCGGGCCGATGAGGCACAACCGATCATGCCGCTGGCCACCATATCGGTCACCGAAGACATGGCGACCGCCATGCGGCTTCATGCGGCGGGATGGGCATCTGTCTATCACGATGAAATTCTCGCGCGTGGGCTGGCGCCGGAAGACCTGCGATCGGCGTTGCAGCAACGGCTCCGCTGGGCGCAGGGCACCATTCAGGTGATGTTGCGCGAGAACCCGCTCATCATGGCAGGGTTGCAATGGGGGCAGCGCCTGATGTACTTTGCCACTATGTGGAGTTATCTCTCGGGATTTTTCAGCGTTATCTATCTCGCTGCCCCGATCTTCTACCTTATCTTTGGCATGCTACCGGTGCGCACCCAGGCAGAAGAGTTTTTCTGGCGCCTCGTTCCCTACCTGATCACGAATGAACTGGTCTTTGCCGTTGCCGGATGGAAGCGTCCAACCTGGCGCGGACGCCAGTACAGTCTGGCGCTCTTTCCGCTCTGGATTCGTGCTGTCATCAGCGCCATCGGTAACGTGTACGCCGGAAAACCCCTGGGATTCGTGGTCACACCCAAGGTGCGACAGGCAGGGTTGCGTCTCTGGGGGCAATTGCGGCTGGTGCGCATCCAGGTCATCACCATGGTGCTCCTGACTATGGCAGCCATCTGGGGACTGACGCGGCTTGCACTTGGTCTGCACACGGATGGGATTCCAACACTGGTCAATGTCTTCTGGATAGGGTATGATGTAGTCATGTTAAGCGTTGTCCTCGATGCGGCGCTCTACCAGCCGGAGGAACAGGAACAGCCGGTGGGCGTCGCATCGCTGGCATAGCCAAGTGGAACGACCATCCGCCAGACGGAGAGCGAACCTCCAACTGGAGTAATACCATTTTAGATTGCAGATTCTGGATGGGAGATTGCTGCGATGGCGTTGTGATGCGCTCTGATGAGCGTGCGCATGTGGCTTGTTCAATTCCAATTGGTATAATAGCCGGTGTGCGAGAACCGACAGGCGCGATCTGATTGCCTGTGACTCGATCACATATCGGCTATGAAGATGGCGGGCGTTGCCCTGTTGGGCACGGCGGCGCCGTGCCCCGACGGTGAGTCCCACCGGGTTCTCCTCCGGAGCATATAGCCCGCCAGAGTAGGGATCGCCGCCCCGACGGGGTTCATGGTCTGTCAGAACATCGTTTGCTTTCGCTTGTGCAGGATTCGGCGTGGGCTCAACCGATCGAATATCGGCTATTCTGAAAGAGCATCGACCGTCAGCCAGATGAGTCCATGTGCATCGCAGCGGTGTGCTGCAGGCGCGATTCACGATCGAGCATGTGCGTTCTTTCGGGAGTCTGACAGGAGCAGACTATGACACTCCAGAACGAACAGGGGGATGATGGCATTACTGTTGTGTGGATGGAGGGGCGCCTCGACCTGTTGATGGCAGCGGAGGTCAAGCAACATCTGGCTGAACTGGTTGCCAGCGGTCACCGGCGCTTGATCTTCGATCTGGATCGTGTCAGTTTTGTGGACAGTTCTGGGCTTGGCGCATTGATCAGCGGGCTAAAAGCGGCCCGACAGTCAGGAGGCGACCTGCGGATTGCGCGTGCCAATCCACAGGTGCGCACGTTGCTCAATCTGACGATGCTGGAGCGGGTCCTGCGACCTTACGAGACACTCGAGGAGGCGCGCACTGGCTACTCCCAGATCGCTGCTGATTGAAGCGTATGTCGCCACAACCACCCTGGCCGAGGGACTTGATGCGCTCCACGCCCTTCTTGAGCGCTTCTGGAACGATGCCGCGCGAATAGATCGATTGCCCCCCGAACCGTGGCGACACCTGTTCAATTCGGCGCTGGCGGAAATCGTGGCAAATGGGTTGCGTCATGCGTACCCGCCTGCCGTGACCAGGCGACCGTTGCGGGTACGGCTGCGCCTCTTTCCGGATCGCGTCGAGGCGCTCCTGATCGATCAGGGAGCACCTTTCAATCTGACACTCCTCCCCTCTGTCTCTGACAATCCCGCTGATATTATGGATATACCCGAAGGCGGATACGGACTGCTCATTGCACGGGCAGCGCTCGACTCACTGCGTTATCGTCGCACCCGCAGCGGCGCAAATTGTTGGAAACTGGTCAAGAAAGTGGAAGGCTGATCACGCTTCGTTCCACGAAGTATCTTGCTTTACCACATATCGTGGTATATACTTGCAACCGTATGCGTTTGCGCCACCGTCATCGTCACATACAAAGGAGACTTCCAGATGGCTGATACGCAGACCCGTCGCACCGCAACCGACCTTCAGTCGCCGGATGCCGCTTCTACGGCGCTGGCGCCGCGCCAGCGTGCGATCCCGTTGTTCGGTCGATCGCGCAACCAGGCTCATACTCAGTCGGGGAGCAGACAATCAGGACGTGGATCGCGTCTGACGCCATTCTGGAAGGCGCTGATTGTCACGTCGTTCGTTATCAATGCCATCCTGCTGGTCGTAGTGCTGCTGCTGGTCGGGTTCATCTTCCAGTGGCGCCAGCAGATTGCCTCGACTGCCGTGCAGGGGCAGGGGTTCGCCGCCGATAACGTCGCCGAACTGCGCAGTATTGTCGCCGGGCTTCAAGGCGCGACGATTCGCACGACTATCCCGCTCGATCAGCCATTGCCGCTGAAAGATGCTGGCGTTGTCGTCCCGGTCGATCAGCAGACGACCGTCACACTGGTCGAACCGGTGCCATTGCAGCTCAGCGGCGCCGACATTGATCTTGGGAATGGCAACCGGCTGCGCGCCAACAATATTCGCCTGACCCTGCCCGCCGGCACGCCGCTGCGGATCGCACTCAAGATGGACATTCCACTCGACGAGGTGACCATTCCGGTGCGCCTCAACGTGCCGGTGGAGATTCCGCTCAGGGAGACGGAACTTGGTCCACAGTTCGAGCGCCTGGGGTGGCTGGTTGATCGACTGGTCGGTCCGCTTGCGCCGGTGCTGGGTCTCGACCCGATCCCGCCTGCACCGCCGGCGCCACGCTATCAGCCATCACAACAACCATAATGATGCACAAATTGATCCTGTGGGACATCGACGGTACGCTGCTGTACAGCGGCGGCGTGGCCGGTGAAGCAATGCGCGCCGCGATGACGCGCGTCTATGGTCGCCCTTCTGACAACGAACGGCGCGCCTATGCCGGAAAAACCGATCAGCAGATCATTCTCGAAACATTTCCCGACCGTCCGCCGGAAGAACTGCTCAGCCGGCTGGATGTGTTCACCGCAACCTATCTCGACATCCTCAGCGAGTGGGCAGAGGCGTTCCGCACACGCGGACGTGTGCTCGAGGGAGTGGTTGCAGTCCTGCAGCGTCTGCGGGCGGAGGGGGTTGTTCAATCGCTGCTGACGGGAAACCTGGCGCCGGTTGCGCGGCTCAAACTCGATCTCATGGAGATCGCCGGGTTCTTCGATTTCGACAGTGGCGCCTATGGCAGTGACAGCCCGCGCCGGATCGATCTGGCGCCGATTGCGGCGGCGCGCGCTACGCAATGCTATGGGCGCGTCTTCGCCAATGCCGACATTGTCGTGATTGGGGATACGCCGAACGACATCGCCTGTGCGCGCGCCGCCCGTGCGCGTGCTGTGGCGATTGCGACCGGTCCGTTCAGCATCGAGGAACTCCGCGCCCATGCGCCTGATGCAGTGCTCCCCAACCTCGCCGATACCGAGGCGGCGCTGGCGGCGATCCTCGCCGATTGATCCAACAACATCGCCCCCCCGGAAAACCCAGAGGGGCGACGGACCGACTGAACGAACCGTGACTTAGCGGGTCAGACCACTGTTGATCTGGCTGAAGACCTGGCTGACGCGGCTGCCGAGCAGGGTAAGGATACCGATGACGACGATGGCGATCAGCACGAGGATCAGCGCGTACTCAACCAGACCCTGGCCTTCTTCCTTGGCGAAAAAGCTGCGAACCATTGCGAGACCTCCTTGAAATTGGGTAGAACTAAATGAACCACGACTACAGTATAGGTATTCAATCTCTGGTTCTCAATAGGCAATCAGTCCCAAAAAAAAGACGGTACTCTGTGAATACTTTTTTACCGGGGGAATGGGACTTTTGGGCGATGCGATGAGAGGTGATAAGGGGCAGGCGTTGAGCGCCGTATGGTAATGCTATCCCCTCACATTTTCGATGGCTGCGCTGACGCAACGCCCCTGGCGCCTTCTGGAAATCGTTCATGCCCAGGGGATGTGTTGCGCTAGCCCACAGGCAACGGAATAAGCGCTTCGACGCGCGTGCCGCGCCCGATGGCGCTTTCGATGCCGAATTCGCCGCGAAGGAGCGTCTCGACCTGCTGGCGTAGCGTCGCGATGCCCATGTTGCGCCGACCGCTCTCGTCGGATAGCACCTCGCTGACATGGAACCCGCTGCCGTCATCTTCGACCGATACATGGATCACGCGCGCCCCGCCGACATCATCGCGGACGCCGACCAGCACCCGCGCCTGGGAGGCGTTGGCATGTTTGATGACGTTATTGAGCGCTTCCTGAATAAACCGGAAGATGGCGACTTCGTAGTGTGAGGGCAGCCGCATATCCAGGTTTTGCACCATCAGGTTGATTTCGAGTTTGCTCTTCTCGCTTGCCTGCTGCACATACCGGCGCAGCGTCGGCGCCAGTCCGAGATCGTCGAGGATCATGGGGCGCAGATCGAAAATGAAGCGGCGCGTATCCTGAAGCGTGGTATTGATGGCATTTTTGAGCGCGCTCAGTTCCGCACGCGCCATGTCGGGGTCCCGGTCGAGCAGTCGCTGGCAGATTTCGGTGCGCAGCACCAGGTTGCTCATCGACTGCGCAGGACCGTCGTGCATCTGCAGCGAGATACGCAACCGCTCCTTTTCCTGCGCCTGGATGATGTCGGCGATCAACTGGTCGCCTGCAACCATCCCTCCGGCATTGCCGCCGGGTGTGGTCGCGCCGAGGAATGGTTCCAGCGCGGTGATCAGTTCGAACAACAAACTCTGGCGTTGCTTGGTCGCCTGCTGACGGTACTGGAGTTGCTCGAGCTGGCTCCGCATGGTCAAAAGGCGCATCTGCACCTCCTGCGCAGATGCATAAAAATTCTTAATGTCAGCCTTGCTGTAGCGATCAATATTGACATCCAGATCACGCAGACGATTCGAGACGTTCAGTTCGCGCTGCTGCAATTTTTCGACCTCATTCGATGTTTGTCGCAGGAGCGCTTCGATCTCGTTCAGTTCGCGGCGCGCTTTTTCCAGATCGGCGTTCGCTTTGTCGTAGAGTTCTTTGAGCGACGGAGGGGTGTCAGTCATCGGTATGGCGACCTCCCAGGTCTATCTTTGATTGTCCGATATTATACCATGTGCACATTCTGGACTCACAGGTTGCGGAGTCGGAGACGCCAGACGTTGATCAGCGCTTCGAGCACGATGCGTCGCGACATCTTCGAGCGCCCGACCCGCCGGTCGGGGAAGATGATCGGCAATTCGCCAATGCGAAAACCGGCGCGCATCGTGCGGTATACCAGTTCGATCTGGAAGGCATAGCCATTCGACTGGATGTCGTCCAGGTTGATGGTCTCCAGCACGCGCCGCCGATAGCAGCGGAAACCGCCGGTTGCATCCATCACCGGCAATCCAAGGATGGTGCGGGCGTAGAGATTGCCGCCGCGACTGATCAACTGCCGGATGATCCCCCAGTCGGTGGTGCCGCCGCCGGGAACGTAGCGTGACCCGAGCGCCAGGTCGTAGCGTGTTTCGGCGGCTGCCAGCAACTGCGGCAGATAGGATGGATCGTGGGAAAAGTCGGCATCCATCTCACAGATGAATGCTGCACCCTCCGCAAGCGCGCGTTGGAATCCTGCAACATAGGCGCTGCCCAACCCGCGTTTCTCCGGGCGGAGCAGTAACCCGACGCGCGGTTCGTCGGCAGCCAGTTCAGCCACAACTGCGGCAGTGCCGTCGGGTGAGTTGTCATCGACCACCAGCACCCGAAAGCGTGACATCTCCAGAATGCGCTGGATAAGTTCTGCGATGTTTTCACGCTCGTTGTAGGTGGGAATCACCACGGTACAATCAGCGAGCGTGACATCCGCAGTCGTCCGTCGGGGTATGGTTGGTTGCAGCAATGTCATGACATCTCCTTATCGATCGGTGCATAGCGAACCAGAGCCAGCGCAGTTGCTCTGCCGACGCCAGTCTATTATACTCGTCATACAATGTGCGCAACGATCACGATCGTGGCGCAAGAATGTAGCAACATAGCAATGAACACGACCAATACTGCGCTTCCGCGATACGCCGGCAGAGCGCTTCTGCCAGCACTGGCGCATCTGTATGGCTTGATCCCTCTGGCAGTCGTTGCGGCGCTCATCGCACTTGCACCTACCGACCCGCACGATTTCTGGTGGCATCTGCGGATCGGGCAGATTGTCGCTGAGTCTGGCGTGCCGCGCACAAATATGTTTGCCTGGACGGTTCCGACCGACCTGCCCTTCGTCTATGCCGCCTGGCTGGGCGACTGGCTGTTTTACCAGACGTATCTGCTCGCCGGTTTGCAGGGTCCGGTGCTGGCGCGCAATGTTCTGGGAATGGTCGCTTTCGCACTGGTATTGTTCGATGCCTATCGGCGCAGCGGTTCCTGGCGCCTGGCAGGGCTGGCGGTCTTCCTTGCCGGCGCCATGACGATCAACAATCTGACGACGCGACCGCAGAACTGGGCGTGGGCGCCGTTTATGGCGTATGTCATTATTCTCGGCGCCTACACGGCGCGGCAGGTCACCTGGCGCGCGCTCCTGGCGCTTCCGCCGCTCATGGTGTTCTGGGTCAATGTGCACGGCTCGTTTGTGCTGGGGATGGCGCTGCTTGCGCTCTACTGCCTTGGCGAGGGGATGCGTCTACTGCTGCGCCAGCCGGGTGCGTCAGATCTGCGTCATCTGGCGGCGCTTGGGGCGACGGCGGTTGCAACGCTGGCGGCGACCGTCGTAAACCCGATCGGTATCGATATTTTCGGGTATGTGCTGAAGTTGCTGACCGATCCGCCGAGTCAGGGGCTGGTCAACGAGTGGCAGCCGCCTACGGTGCGGAGTCTGGCGGGGCAGGCGTTTTTTCTGGCGACGCTTCTGCTGGTCGCGGCGCTGTCGCTTGGACGGCGGCGGCTCCACCTGACCGATACGCTGCTGCTGTGTGCCTTTCTCTGGCTGGCGTGGAGCGGGATGCGGTATGTGGTCTGGTTTGGGATGCTGGCGATGCCGATGCTGGCGCAGTGTCTGGCGCGTCCTGCGCGTTCCAGTCCCCAACGTGGCGATCTGTTCGCGGGCATTGTGGCACTTGTGCTGATCGCCGGGGTCGTGACGCTGCAACCGCCGTTCAAGCCACTGCTCGGCATGCCTGCGCCATACCGGGCGCTGTTCGCCGATGTACCCGGTGCGCCATTGCTCTACAGCGCCGATACGCCGGTTGGTGCAGCGGCGTACCTGCGCGATCATCCCGGCGGACGGCTGTTCAATGACATGGCGTATGGTTCGTACCTGATCTGGGCGCTGCCTGAGCCACAGGTGTTCGTTGATACGCGCATCGAACTCTACCCGCTGGCGCTGTGGGAAGATTACCTGGCGCTCGGTGAAGCGCGCAATCATACCGCATTGATCGAACGCTACGGCATTGATCGTGCGTTGCTCAGCCGGTCGCGGCAGGCGCCGCTTGTAGCTGCACTCGCTGCCAGTCCTGACTGGACTGTAGAATACGAAGATCGCTTTTCGATCCTGTATCGTCGTGAAAGGTGATCCACCAACCATGCCTTCGACATCAGCACTGGAGTCGACGTCGGAACGACAGGTGCGCCTGCGCCCGACGCTCGATCAGGTTTACATTGCGGCAGCATTGATGCTGATTGCACTGCGCCCCTTGCTGACCCCCATTCCGCCACACGATTTCTGGTGGCATATGGCGACCGGGCGCGTCATTCTCGAAACCGGAACGATCCCGCAGGTTGACCTGTTCTCTTACACACGCGCCGGTGAGCCGTTCTTCAATCAGGGATGGCTGGCGCAATTCCTCATGGCGCTCCTGCATCAGGTCGGCGGATTGCCGATCATCATCGTCGTTCAGGCGCTGGTGCTGACGCTGGCGTATGGGTTGCTGCTGCGCCTCTGCATCCTGCGCACCAATCGGGTGCGCCTGTGTGCGGCGATCCTGCTGCTGGGGACGCTGCCGCTCTCGTTCGATAACTGGACGGTACGTCCACAAACGTATGTGTTCCCGCTATTCGTCGGGTTCCTGACAGTGCTGACTGAGTATCGTCTTGGTATGTCACGTCGCCTGTGGGTACTGCCGCTCCTCATGGCGCTGTGGGTGAACATGCATGGTTCGTTCGTGCTCGGTTTCGCGCTGATCGGCATTGTGTTCACAGGCGAAACAATCCGGCGCTGGCGCGAGCAGGGCATCTCGCCCAATGTCATCGACACGTCGCTTGTGGTGTGGGGCGCGGTGACTGCCGTCGCAACGCTGCTCAACCCGCGCGGCGTTGAGGTGCTGGGGTATGTGATCAATCTGCTCGGCAGCAGCCAGGTGACCGATCTGGTCACAGAATGGTCGCCGCCGACCATTCGCGACATCAATGGCGCGATTTTTTTTCTGTTTGTCATTGCTGCTGCGCTGGTACTGATATATGCGCGCTCCAGACCCGACCTGACCGATCTTCTGTTGCTTGGCGCATTCCTGTGGCTGGCGCTCGGCGCCACCCGCAACATCGTCTGGTTCGGATTTGTGGCAACACCGCTCCTGGCGACGCAGGCGGCGACGCTGCTGCCGCCGCCATCCCCGCGCCGGTTCCAGGGCGTCCCAACAATGAATGCCGCGCTCATCGGTCTGCTGGCGGTTCTGTTGCTGATCGGCTCGCCGTGGGTCAAACCTGCGCTCCTGCCGCCAGAAGTCGGTGCGTTGCTGGCGAAAGGCACGCCGGTGGAGGCGACCCGGGCGCTCCAGGAGCTGCCCCGGCGCCCACAGCGTCTGTTTCATGCGATGAGTTACGGTTCGTATCTGATTTGGGCAGCGCCGGAACAAAACGTCTTCATCGATCCGCGTATCGAGTTGTATCCATACGAACAATGGCGCGACTATATTCTGCTTGGTCAGGCGGCCGACGTCGAGGCATTGCTGGCGAAGTACGCCATCGACGGCTTGATGGTGAGCGTCGAAGAACAGAAGCCCTTGCTCGAGTATGTCCGCGCTCGCCCCGATCAGTGGCGCGAGGTGTACGCCGATGAAGAAACGGTGATGCTGGTAAACGTTTCACGTTGAACGTTCCACGTTGAACGTTAGAACGTTGAACGTTCCATGTTTCACGTTTAACGTTCAACGATAAGCGCGCTACTCATACCGCAGCGCATCGATCGGGTTGAGACGCGAAGCGCGAATGGCGGGGTAGATGCCGAAGATCAGGCCAACGGCAATAGAGGTCAGTGTGGCGAGCAGGATGGCATCGAGTTGCACACGCGCCTCGGCGCCTTCGGCAACCCCCTGAAGAAGGGCCGTTCCCAGCGCTGAAAGCGTATATCCAAGGGCGATGCCGAGTAATCCGCCGAGCAGACTCAACATCATCGCCTCGATGACGAACTGGAACCGGATGTCGCGCCGCCGCGCTCCGACCGCCTTGCGCAGCCCGATTTCGCGGGTGCGCTCGGTCACCGAAACGAGCATGATGTTCATAATGCCGATCCCGCCAACCAGCAGCGAGATTGCCGCAATTGCGCCCAGAAACGCCGTCAACGCACCGGTGATCGTGCCAAACGAGGCGATCAGATCCTGCTGGGTCACAATCGTAAAATTGTTGTCCTGAAAGGTCAACCCGTTGCGACGGCGCAGCACGTCGGTCACCTGGTCGATCACATCGTCAATGCGGCGCTCATCGAGCGCCTGAATGTACACCACGCTTACTTCGATACGATTGACAGCGCCCGGCGGCAGCGGGAAGAGGCGTGTCTGCGCCGTCGTGATCGGCACAAACACCAGGTTGTCTTCGCTGGGACCGAAGTTGCCGCCACGCGGCGCCATTTCGCCGATCACCTCGAAACTGACATCATTGATGCGAATGCGCTTGCCAATCGGGTCTTCGTCGGGAAAGAGCGACGTGCGCACATCGGCGCCGATGACCGCAACGCGCGACCGCAGATCAAGCTCGGTCTGATCGAAAAATCGCCCGCTGACCACCCTGGCGTTGCGTACCTGCGGATAGTTGGGCGTCACCCCGGCGACCCGCCCATCGAAACTGGCGCCAGAGTAGACGATCAGCGCCCCACGGGTCAACTGTGGCGTCACCGCTGCCGCTGCCGGGACATTGAGCGGGTCGGCGAGCGCAGCAACATCTTCGTTCGTCAGGCGCGGCGGCACCCGCCGGTTCTGCTCAGGGTCATTGGTGCCGGGGAACACAAAGACCAGATTCGACCCAAGCCCCTGCAACTCGCGGGTCACCAGCGTCTGAATCGCGCCGCCAAGCGCAAGGAGCGTGATCACTGCACCGACGCCGATGATAATGCCGAGCATCGTCAGCGCCGAGCGCAATTTATTGGCAGACAGGCTGTTCAGGGCGATTCGGATGGTTTCGATCAGGTTCATGGCACATCATTCTCGTGCTCGTGCAACCACTCGCGCGCCGCAGCGACGTCGCGGGTGATCTGGGCAACCAGTGCTGCAACGCCATCGAACTTTTGCTCGCCGCGCAGCCGATGCAGGAACATCAGCCGCAACTCTTCGCCATAGACCTCGCCGCTGAAGTCGAGCAGATACGCCTCGACCGTCCGCCGTGCGCCATCAAACGTCGGGCGCACGCCAACATTGGCCACCGCCCCATAGATGACACCATTGAGCACAGCGCGGCAGACATACACGCCATGCGCCGGCAGCATGCGGCGCGAGTCGACGTTGATATTGGCTGTCGGGAAGCCAATCGTGCGCCCGCGCCGGTCGCCTTCGACGATCGGACCGCGCAGACCGTAGGGGTAGCCAAGCAGCCGATTCGCAGCCGCAATATTGCCCACGTCCAGTGCGGCACGAATGCGCGTTGAACTGACCGTTTCACCATCGAGCACGAACGGCTCGACGCGATGCACGGCATAGCCGAACGTCTGACCAATGGCAGCCAGTCGGCTTGCGTTTCCCTCGCGCCCGCGACCGAGGGCGAAGTCCCACCCGATGCAGAGTTCGCGAAGCGCCACGGCGCTGCAGATACGCGCCATGAACTCGTGTGCGGTGAGCGCCATCACCTCGGTGGTGAACGGTATGACGATCATCAGATCGACACCGAGCGCAGCGATCAGTTCAGCGCGCTCGGCGATAGTTGTCAAGGTGGGACGTTCGTTCCCTGGACGAACGACGACATCAGGATGCGGGTCGAAGGTCAGTACTGCTGCCTGCCGGCCAAACGCGCGCGCGCGTTGCACCGTCGCACCGATCAGATGCGCATGCCCGCGATGCACGCCATCGAATGCGCCAATCGTCAGAACGGTCGGTAGTTCGTTGATCGGTTGTGGGAGACCGTGAACAATCTTCATGCATCAGTCCAGTCGAATACTTTTATCGGACGCCAGTGACTGCCATCATACCGCAGCAGCGCCAGCAAGGTTCCATCGGGAGCGTGGGCGCGCGCCTGCGCTGCTGCGTCTGGAGGAGCAGTGATCGGCAGACCGTGGCGAATCCGGCGGGCATGCTCCTCATCGAGATGCAGGACGTACCAGTCTGCAACCGCAACCTCCGGCGGCATAAGCCACCGCCGCAGCACCGCGCGTGCATCGGGTTGAGTTTCCTCTTCCAGCGTTCTCAGCGGTACCGCGTCTTTAATACGAAAGGCGCCGACCGCAGTACGTCGGAGTGCTGCAAGGTGCGCACCGCATCCCAACGCCACGCCCAGATCACGCGCCAGTGCACGAATGTACGTTCCGCTGCTGCACACGACATCAAGGGTCGCCAGCGGAGGATCGTACCTGACCAGATCGAGCCGTTCGACCTCGACCTGACGCGGCGGCATATCGACCATCACCCCGGCGCGCGCCAGTTCATACAGGCGACGCCCCTGGTGATGCAGCGCCGCATACATCGGCGGCGTCTGCCAGATCGTTCCGCGCAGCGGCACAAGCGTCTGCTCGATTGTTGCGACATCGAGAGGCGGGATCGGGCGCTGTGCGACGATCTCCCCATCCGCATCATCCGTGGTGGTGGTCACTCCCAGACACACAGTCGCCAGGTAGCGTTTGAGCGTCTGGCGCTGAACATACTCGATCAGGCGCGTCGCCCCGCCGAGAGCAACGACCAGCACCCCAGTCGCCGCCGGATCAAGCGTTCCTGCGTGTCCGACGCGCCGTTGCCCGCTCAGACGCCGGATCCGCGCCACGACATCATGCGAAGTGATGCCGGATGGTTTGTCGATGTTGAGAAAACCGTGCATCATGGCGATCAGGTTCAAGGCGCATCGCGGGCTGCCAGTTCTTTGAGCAGAGGAACGATCACCGCAGCGGCTTCGGCCGGTGTCATTGGCAGCGTGGCGCCCGCCGCCTGTGCATGCCCGCCGCCGCCCCAGCGTTGCGCAATCTCGGCAACATTGAGCGGCGCTCGCGCCCGCAGGCTAATCTTGGTCGTCCCATCGGCACGTTCTTTGAACAGCGCCATCACGCGCGCCTCGCCGATACGTTGCAGCACCCGTATCGCTTCGTCCGCCGCCTCTTCTTCAGCGCCGGTTTCCGCAAACATGCGCTGCTCGACCGTCGTCCAGACGACGCCGTGCTCGTAGTGCAACCCGGCAAGGACGCGCCCCATCAACGCCGCGCTGCTTGCCGGCAACCCATAGTACACTGCGCGAATGATCTGCGCATGGTCGGCGCCGGCTTCGAGGAGCGCCGCAGCCGTGCGCAACGACGTCGGGCGGGTGGAGCTTGTCTGGAAGCTCTGCGTATCGGTTGTCAATCCAAGCAACAGGCAGGTCGCGATCGTCCGGTTGATCGGAATGTCCATCGCGCAGAACAGGCGATAGAGCAGATCGCACGTGGACGCAGAGTCGGGATCGACCAGGTTGAGCGTCGCACTGCCATCATTGGTGACATGATGATCAATGACGACCACCGGCAACGTTGCCAGCATTGCAGCGTGTTCGTCGTAAATCGAACCGATGCGGGTCAGGTGGGCAGTATCGACGAGAATGACCAGATCGGCAGGCGGCAGCGCCATGCCCGACTGATAGAGGACAATCTGATCCACGCCTGGAAGCCAGCCAGCATAGATTGGTATGGGCGGTAGAAGGATTGCCGTGCGCTGTTTGCCGAGTGCGCCAAGGGCGTGCCAGACCCCAAGAGCGGCGCCGACGGCGTCGCCATCGGGGTTAACGTGGGTCAGAATGAGAATGTGCTGCGCAGCGCCGATATATTCGGCAAGCGGCGCTGCCAGGATGGCGGGATCGCTGGAAATCATGCGGGTGTCCTGTGAATATGATACACCGTATGCCCGGCGCGCTTTTTGACTTTCTTCATGCGCAACTGATGGCGCCGTCCCAGTGCCGGGATCAGGCGGTTGAGCCCGCTGACGACCACAAACCAGTACTCGCCGCCAGGTCTGAGGTGTTCCAGCGGCTCGAGGATGAATTCGCGCTCGATGGCCTCATCGCCGATTTTTGCCGGAATATTAGAAACGATCAAATCGAAGGGGAGCGCAGGAACGTTTTCAAATCCGACGCTTCCAATCACCTCGACATTCGGCGTCTGATTGAGGGTTGCATTATGGCGGGCATAGCGCACCGCCAGCAGGTCGCGGTCGGCAAGCACGACGCGCGCCTGAGGAAACCAGCGCGCCAGAACGATCCCGATCACGCCGCAGCCGCATCCCAGATCGAGGATCGTCTGCGGCGGTTGCGGCGTGATGGTGCGCAGAAACAGATCTGTTCCTTCATCGACCTGATACGATGAAAAGAGCGTATGCGCCACATCGAACGCGAACGTCTGGCTGCGGCAGGTATAGGAGATGCGCTTTTTATAGTAGACATCGACAGGAGTCGCGACCGTCGTCATGGTACAACCGTCTCTCAAGGCGAAACGCTGCGCCAGTCACTACTCTGACGGTTTACCGTCTTCCGACTGGTGTGGCGGAGATTCGGCGCGCTCAGCAGCGGCGCGCCGGAGCAGTTCATCAATATGCAGGCTGTAATCGACCGATGTATCGAGAATCAGTCGCAATTCTGGAACGAAGCGCAGATAATTCAACTCCTCCGCGAGGCGACGGCGCAGGAACCCTTTGGCGTGTTCGAGCGCCGCCATCGTCTCCCGGCGTTCCTCTGGCGTTCCCATCACGGAGATGCGCACCCGTGCGATCTGCAGGTCGGCAGTCACGTCGACGCCAACGACGGTTGCGAAGCCGACCCGCGGATCCTTCAGTTCATACTGGAGAATCTCCCCCAGAATGCGCTGAATCTCGTGCCCAAGTTGTTCAGTGCGTTTACTCATACCGTGCGTTCCACCCGTTCCCTGCGATAGAACTCCATCGTATCGCCGGGGGTAATATCGTTGAACCCTTCGACGATCAGCCCGCACTCATATCCCGCCTGAACTTCGCGTACATCGTCTTTGAAGCGTTTCAGGCTGGCGACCCGGCCATCGTGAATGACGACGCCGTTACGCAACACACGCACATTGTACTGGCGCGTAATCTTGCCCTCGGTCACATATAACCCGGCCACGATCTCACGGGTTGGCAGGCGGAAGGTGTTGCGCACCTCGGCAAACCCTTCGGTCACCTCACGGTACTCCGGTTCCAGCATACCGATCATCGCCTTTTTGATGTCCTCGGTCAACTGGTAAATGATATTGTAGAACCGGATATCGATGCCGTGCTGTTCAGCCTGGCGGCGCGCCGCCGGGTCGGGGCGGGCATTGAACCCGATAATGATCGCGTGCGATGCAATCGCCAGGTTGACATCGCTCTCAGTAATGGTGCCGGTACCGCGATGGATGATCCTGATCTGCACCTCATCGGTATTGAGCTGTCCCAGCGCGTGTTCGATCGCGCCAATCGACCCCTGCACATCCGCTTTCAGAATGATGTTCAGTTCCTTGATCTTCCCCTGCTGGATCGAACTGAACAACCCATCAAGGCTGACGCCGCGTGTGCTGGCCATAGCCTCGAGGCGCTGCTTACGCTGTCGTTGCAATGCAATCTCACGTGCAATCGTCAGATCGGGCATGACCTGCAGGATATCACCCGCCTGCGGCACATCGTTCAACCCCAGAATAACCACCGGCGTGGCCGGTTCGGCAAACCGCAGGCGTTTCCCGGCATCGTTGAACATTGTGCGGATCGTGCCGGTTGTTCCTCCGACCAGCACATTATCTTCCAGGCGCAGGGTGCCATTCTGCACGAGCACCGTCGCTACCGGACCGCGTGTGCGGTCCATTTCGGCCTCGACGATCGTTCCTACTGCAGGCGCATTCGGGTTTGCCTTGTACTCGTTAAGATCGGCAACGAGCAGAATGATTTCGAGCAGTCCGTCGATATTCTTTTTCAATTTGGCGGACACCTCGACCGATGGCACATCACCGCCGAACTGCTCGACGATAACCCCTGCATTGGCCAGTTGCTGACGCACGCGATCGGGGTTGGCATTCGGCGCATCGATCTTATTGATCGCAACGATCATCGGCACATCTGCCGCTTTGACGTGTGAAACCGCCTCGAGTGTCTGCGGCATCACGCCATCATCGGCAGCCACCACCAGCACGACAATATCGGTCACCTGCGCGCCGCGCGCGCGCATCGCGGTGAACGCTTCGTGACCAGGCGTGTCGAGGAACGTGATCTTCCGCCCATGCAATTCGACCTGATACGCGCCAATATGCTGAGTAATGCCGCCAGCCTCGCTCTCTGCCACGCGCGTCGAACGGATCGCATCGAGCAGTTTCGTCTTGCCGTGGTCGACGTGCCCCATAATGGTGACGACCGGCGGACGCGGCTTCAGGTCTTTTGGATCCTGCGCGGCGAGTACATCACGGATATTCTCGACGATACCCTCCAGCTGCGGCGGCACATATTCGACGGTTTCGATGCCAAAATCGGCGGCAATGACTGCTGCGGTTTCGTAGTCGATCTGCTGATTGATATTGGCAACCACGCCAGCCTTAAGCAGCGCCTTCAGGATTTCGGCGGCGCCAACGCCGGTCGCTTCCGAAAACTCGCGCACCGTCATTGTCATCGGTAATGCAATCGGGCCTTTTGGTCGCACTGGAACACGCACCGTCGTGGTTGGCCGCACTAATGTGCTTGACGCGCGTGCTGTTGTTGCGCCCGCACTGCGCCCGCCACGATTGCCGCGGCCCCCTTCATTTTCGACCAGACCTTCTTCGCGCCGACGTCCATCGCCACCACGCCCGCCGCCGCGCCCGCTGCCGGACCCGCCGGGACCACGCCCACCGCCGGGACCACCCGGACCGCGCCCACCGCCGCGCCCGCTGCCGGACCCGCCGGGACTGCCGGGACCGCGCCCGCTGCCGGACCCGCCGGGACCACGCCCACCGCCGGGACCACCCGAACCACGCCCACCGCCAGGACCACCCGGACTACGTCCTCCGCCAGCGACATCGATATGATAGCGCGCATCAACAGCGCTCTGACGCCCAAAGATAGACATATCACTCATTGTTGTTCCTCCTCACTACAGGTCAGGTCCGCGGTTGGTGCGCGCTATCGGATCAGCAATGCTTCGCTCTGATACTGGCGGAGGAAGCAACCGAACTATTCTGCAGCCATTGAGGGCGGCAGCATTTGCGCGTATGCTTCGAGCGCCGCCGCGTCATCCGGATGCAACGCATCGATTCGCAGCGCACGCTCCAGAGCATGGCGTCGAAGCGCCTGATTCCAGCACGCTGGATCGTCACACAGATACGCGCCGCGCCCATTGCGCTTCCCGGTTGGATCAATATGAACCCGACCATCGGCGTCGCGCACCAGGCGAATCAAAGTACGTTTGGCATCGGTACGGCGGCACGCCACGCACGTGCGCTGCGGCACATGCTTCGGACGCGGTCCCTTCTGCTTTTTTCTGGTCGTCTGCGTCACCGTGTCACCTTGTGTCGCACTACTCCTCGCCTTCGACCTCGTCCTCCTCATCGTCAACGAGCATGTACGACGCCACCAGACGATCGCCACGATAGATGTACAGTTTTTGCGGCGTCGCGCGTAGTTGCACCGTTTCGCCGATCAGGTCATCGCCGAGCGGACCGTAGCGATGCTTGCGATACACGATCGTTCCATCGGCGTACACTTTGCGCGTCTCGACTTTTGCGGTCGCGAGCGCCGCCTCGGTCGCCAGCGCCTCCGCTTCCGCCGCGTCGCGAGCTTCGGCTGCTGCGCGCTCCTCATCGAGCAACGCCGATGCGCTCTTGATATCGATCCGCCATCCGGTCAGCTTTGCAGCCAGGCGCACATTCTGTCCCTCTTTGCCAATCGCCAGCGACAGTTGCTTATCCGGCACGATGACCGTTGCCGCGTGATCATCCTCGCGCAACTGCACCTCGACGACCTGGGCAGGTGATAGCGCATTCGCGATGAATTCTTTCGGGTTTGATGACCATTGCACGACATCGATCTTTTCACCGTTCAGTTCGTTGACGATGTTCTGGATGCGAATGCCGCGCATACCGACGCACGAACCGACCGGGTCGATACCTTCCTGCCGCGCTGCGACCGCTACCTTGGTGCGAATGCCCGGCTCACGCGCAATCGACTTAATCTCGACAGTGCCATTATAAATCTCCGGCACCTCCATCTCGAAGAGGCGCGTGATCAGATTTTTATGCGCGCGCGATGCGATCAGTTTCGGACCGCGATCCTCGCGCCGGATTTCCATCAGGTAGACCTTCAGACGCTGCCCATGGTAGTACCGGTCGGTCTCGACCTGTTCCTTCGGCGGCAGGATCGCTTCGGCCTTGCCCATTTCGAGAATGACGTTGCCCTTCGCCATGCGCTGCACGGTTGCTGTGACCAGTTCACCCTCCCGGTCCATGTACTCGCCGTAGATGTGTTCGCGCTCGACTTCCTTGATCCCCTGGAGAATGACCTGTTTCGCCGTTTGCGCCGCGATCCGCCCAAAATCCTTGGGTGTCGTCTCGACCACGACCGACTCGCCCAGTTCGACCTCGGGCTTGATCTTGCGCGCATCGTCTATATCGATCTCGAAGCGTTCGTCAAAGACATCGTCAACAACCTGTTTTTCGGCATAGACACGTGCCATACCGGTGAGCGGGTCGAGCTTCACCGAGATTTCCATCGGTGGCGGGTTGGGACCAAGCGTCCGGCGATAGGCTGTTGCCAGCGCTTTTTCCATGACTTCGATGATGGCTTCCTTCGGGATGCCGCGTTCAGACGCAATCTGAGAGATTGCTGCGTAAAAATCGCTTTTCATTGTATCCTCAGCGTCGTGCTTGTGCAGCCGCTCAACCGCTCGATGATCACGCTAACAACAAGAAAAGTGGGGGATGCCCACTTTTCGACGCAACCGCGAACTCACGCTCTACAGTATACCATCTCTGCACCACAGGCGCAAATCCCGAGTAACAGGGCGGATTACGAAGTCTGTACACCTGGCGACGAACACCGCGAAATACGATGCGCAACGACCGCCTTTGCGGCTCGACAAGGCGCGCCCATGCTTCCAGGTAAAGCGGGAACGCCTGGTACAGGCGTCATCGATGCACAAAATCGTCTGCCTGACAGGACATTCTTCCTGTTGTCGATATCTGACCCGATCCCTGCGCCATTGCGAGACGGTATACGGTTGGGGTTATGGCAGATGGGAGGCAGGCATGCTGGCAAAAGTCTACAGTAGCGCCGTCATCGGTCTCGAAGGCGTGCTGGTCGAGGTTGAAGTCGATATTGCGCAGGGGTTGCCGGGTTTTACCATCGTTGGGCTGGGCGATACGGCAGTGCAGGAAAGTCGGGAGCGGGTGCGCGCTGCCGTCCGCAACTGTGGAAACTCATTCCCTATGAAGCGTATCACGGTCAACCTGGCGCCGGCAGACCTGCGGAAAGCGGGTCCGGCTTATGACCTGCCGATTGCAATTGGTCTGTTGCTGGCGTCGGAACAGGTGCAGGGCGAGGTTCACGATGCGGTGTTCATCGGTGAACTGGGGCTCGATGGCGCGGTACGCCATACTGATGGGGTATTGCCAATGGTGGCTGTGGCGCGCGAACAGGGCATCCGGCGCGTTTTTGTGCCACAGGAAGATGCCGCTGAAGCAGCGCTCGTCAGTGGGATCAGTATCATTCCGGTGCAGCGCCTCGACGATCTCATCCTGCATCTGAGCAGCACAAAACCTCTCCCGGAGTATCTGGGCGCCGCAATCGACGCCGCTCCGCCTCCCTCGTATCCGGTCGATTTTAGCGTGGTGCGTGGTCAGGAGCACGTCAAGCGCGCACTGGAGATCGCTGCGGCTGGCGGGCACCATGTGTTGATGACCGGCAGCCCCGGCTCTGGCAAAACGCTGATGGCGCGCGCACTGATTTCGATCCTGCCACCACTGACGATGAGCGAAGCGATCGAGGTGACGAAAATCTACAGCGTCGCCGGTCAACTGCCGAAGGATACTCCCCTGATCCGCCAGCGACCGTTCTGCGCGCCGCACCACACCACGTCGCTGGCAGGTCTGGTCGGTGGCGGCGGGGTACGGGTCAAACCTGGCATGATTTCACTGGCGCACCGTGGCATCCTGTTTCTCGATGAGTTGCCGGAGTTCGGCAGCAAACTCGATGTTCTGCGCCAGCCGCTCGAAGATCGGGTCGTAACGCTGAGCCGCGCTGTCGGAAGCATCACCTACCCGGCTTCCTTCATGCTGATTGCGGCGCAGAACCCCTGCATCTGCGGCTGGCACGGCGATCCGGAGCGCCAGTGCACCTGCACAGCGGCATCGATTGCACGCTACCAGCGGCGGGTCAGCGGGCCTGTGCTCGACCGGTTCGACATCTTTGTGTATGCGCCACGTGTGCCCTTCGACAAACTGAACAGCCTGCGCCCCGGCGAGGAGTCGGCGGCGATCCGTGAACGGGTGATTGCCGCACGCCAGATTCAGGAACAGCGGTTTCGGGGCACGCGGCTTCTGACCAACAGCGATATGGGACCGGCGGAGATTCACCGGCATTGCCAGCTGAACAACAGCAGTCAGATGGTGATGCAGCACGCAATGCGTCAGTTCGACCTCTCGGCGCGCGGGTATCACCGGATTCTGAAACTGGCGCGCACGATCGCCGATCTGTCCGGTTCCGAGCATATCGGTGCGCCGCACCTGGCCGAAGCATTGCAGTACCGATTGCAATCGATCGAGTGATACCATTGTAGATTGGAGATTGCTGCGATAGCGTTGTGATGCGCTCTGATGAGCGTGCGCATGCGGCTTGTTCAATTCCAATTGGTATGAGATATTCACACAGTGGCCACACGCGCGCCATCGACGTAGACGTCTCGTCCGGGTTCGCGAAGTCCACCTGTGTAGCTTCATGAGCCGGTGCAGGCTTCGTCGCCGGCCTTCGTCTCGCCGGCTTGCAGGGATTGTCGAGCTCCGCCCCAAGTCGGGATGAGGGCGGCAGTCCAGGGCTCAGTCGAACGGCTGGCTTTGCCACTGCGTGCCGCGCCCTTATGAACGTTCAACATTAAGTTCGGTATGTGCACCAGCGGCAAACGTCGCGTCCCGAAGTTGATGGTTTGTTAGACATGAAACCGGTATACGCCTGACGTCGTCGGGGCATGGCGAGACGTGCCCCTGGCACGCCCGTCGAACCTGGGACGACTGCGCGCTCCGGGTGAGCACCCCGTCGGGGCACGGCGCCGCCGTGCCCCAAGCTGGCAACGACCGCCTGCGCGGACAGGAACAGATGATGCAAGACCATCACCCGCCTGGTGCTGATGATGCTGTTCGTTCACACACAACCCTCTTCATCGTGACAAGCGGGTATTATCAATGATAACTGGTATCAGCATCGCGCTCGACGCGCAGCACCAGTTTCCCGGCGTTGCGGTTGGCTTCCATCACCCGGTGCGCTTCGGCGGCTTCGTGCAGCGGGTAGATGGTGTCGATCACCGGGCGCAATTCGCCACGCGCCAGCCGGTCGTGGGCAAAGGCGACAAAATCGGCGGTTAGCGCGATTTTCTGTGGCAGAGGAGTGCGGCGCAACGTTGTGCCGTTGACGTGCAGGCGTTTTGCCAGAATGGGACCCAGGTCGATCTGCCCCGAAGAGCCCCCCAGGAACCCGATCAGTTGCAACCGTCCGTCGAGCGCCAGGGCTGCGGTATTCTGCTGCCAGTAGGGTGCGCCGACAAAGTCGAGGATCAGATCAACGCCGCGACCATCGGTTGCTTCAAGGACGCGCCTGGCAAACGACTCTTCACGGTAGTTGATCGCCAGTTTAGCGCCAAGTTCACGGCAGAGCGCCAGTTTTTCCGCAGAGCCGGCAGTGGTAAAAACCCGCGCGCCGGCGACGCGCGCCAGTTGAATCGCTGCTGTGCCGACGCCGCTCGCGCCAGCGTGAATGAGCACCGTTTCGCCTGCCTGGAGTTTCCCCAGGGTAAACAGATTGAGAAAAGCGGTCAGAAATGCCTCTGGAAGAGCGGCAGCTTCCTCGAAAGAAAGAGCATCCGGGATACGCATCGCCATTCCGACGGGCACGACCGCGCGTTCAGCGTACCCGCCACCGGTCACGACTGCCATGATCCGATCGCCGGCGCGCCATTCACCCACCGGTGTCAGCACCTCACCCGCCAGTTCGAGCCCCAGGATCGGTGATGCATCCGGCGGTGGGGCATAGACGCCGCGGCGCTGCAGCAGATCAGCGCGGTTGACCGCTGTGGCGCGCACCTGCACCAGGAGTTCGTCAGGACCGGGAACCGGTTCAGGCGCATCGCCATATCGCAACACCTCAGGACTGCCCGGCACGTCGAAGAGAATGGCTTTCATGGCTGTTCCTCCAGGGTTTGCCCCCATTCAAGATGCTTAACCCATCGAAACGCTTCGCGGTCGCGTTTGAGTGCGCGATGGCGTACAACCCCGTCACGCGACGAAATCATGACCTCGGCGTATGCCTTGTTGAAGGTCGGTTCGCGAATAACCCGTCCCCAGACAGGTCGTTCAGGCGGGAAGCGGGCAAGCGCGGCATAACTGTACTTGGCGTCTTCCCAGGGCGACGGCGCGCCGCGCGCGCGCCGCTGAAACTCAGGACGGCGCAGCCGTTGCGGGAAGTGACACCAGTCGTTGCTCAGCGGGCAGGGATGGTCGTGGGGACATGGCGCAATCGTGGTTGCGCCGTTGCCGAGCAATTGATCGCGCGCGGCGCGCACGACGGCAAACCCGGCTGGCGTACCGGGTTCGACGATCACGAGCATGCCGCGCGTGAGCCGCCAGGCGGTTTCCACAATCGCGCTCCGGTCGTCCGGTGGTATTTCGCCAAGCACATGCCCGATCACCACCAGATCGAACCGGAGACCGCGTTCGGCGGGCATTTGCAGGGTACGCTGAACCCAGCGCGCGCTGCGCAGTGCCGGGTTTGCGCTTGCACGGGCAAAATCGCGCCCAAGAGCGATCAATGCCGGCTCGCGCTCCCATGCGGTCAATTCACGCAGTGAGGACCAGCACACCGTTGCAGCCCACAGCGCCGTTCCGGGTCCGCTCCCCATATCGAGCATCGTTTCCGGCGTCCATGAAGGAACGCGCGCGGCAGCGGCGCTCATAGCGCCATACAGTTGCGCATAGGTGGCCGGCATGAGAAGCGCAGCATAACCGAGGGCATCGAGATGGGTACGCACCGCCGGCGCCTCGCCAGTATCATCGCAGGCGCGGTACTGCTCGCTCAACGTGCGCGCTGCGTTCATCCAGCGCGTTTCGGACGTTTTGTCGAGCGCCTGGGCGATGGCGCTGCGCAACTCGGCAGGGAGCGCAATCATGCGCGGATCGGGCGGCAAACGTTCGGTCATGTCGGTTATTTTCCTGCAAAGATGTACTGCACATAGCGCCATGCGCCGTTTGCGACCATCATGACACTATCAGCGCCTGCGCCGCCGGCGGGTGATCCATAAGCGGTCAGTCCTTCGTCGCGCGCGACCTTGAGAGCGGTGAGCATCGCTGAAGGCTCGACCACGATCACAACTGATGAAACACCCTGCGCACGCGCCATCGCCGCTGCGGCGCGTATGCCCTCAACCAGCGACGTACTCTCTTCTTCGACCAGCAGCGCCTGTGACGGCACCCCCTGCTCGATCAGGTGCTGGCGCGCAAGCGGCGCAACCACAGCGCCGGTCAGGATGATACGGCTGACCGTTCCGCGACGGTAGAGATTGGCGGCATGATCGCACTGTGCTTTTTGTTCAGGCGTGAGCGCACTGCCGGACTCCTCGCCGGGCACAACTGCTGCACCAACCGGACGCGCTTCGTCACGTCCGCTCTGCACAGCAACCATTGCTGCCGTCACCCCCAGCAGCAAGAGCGCACTCGTGAACACGGTCGCAATCCCGCGACCGAGAGAGATGAGCGCACGCATGACGATGTTCGAACCTGGACGCCAGATCATACCGTTTTAGATTGTAGATTTTGGATTGTAGATTGCTGTGATGGTATCGCAATACGCTCTGGTAAGGATGCGCATGCAGATTGTCTAATTCCAATATGCGCCTGATACCGTCGGACTCAAGCCCTCGGCTACCAGGGCAAAGCCCGCCTGCGCGGGCTACAGGGGATTATTTCCTGAAAACCATATCTGCGCCTGCGCTTCCCGGATATTGGTATAATACTACACCGATTCGACGCCTGTTTCTGTAGAGACCCGTCTATGACCGACGAACCCAAACGCGCACTTGTGATTGGCGCTCATCCCGACGACAATGAATTCGGCGCGGGCGGAACCATCGCCAAACTTGCCGATCAGGGATGGGACATCACATTTATCATCGCCACCAACGGCAACAAAGGCAGCCACGACCCGTCCATGTCATCGTTTCGTCTGTCGGAAATCCGTGAGCAGGAGCAACGCGCCGCTGCCGACGTTCTTGGCGTGCGCCGCGTGATCTTCCTGCGCAACAATGATGGCGAACTCGAACCCTCTCCCGCATTGCGCGCCGAGTTTGCCCTCTACATTCGCCATTTCAAACCACACGCCATCTACACCCACGATCCATGGAAGCATTATATGCTGCACCCCGACCATCGCGCTGTCGGATTCGCCGTTATCGAAGCGGTCGTCAGCGCGCGCGATCATCTGTTCATGCCGGGGCTGGGGCAGATCGGCATTGGCGTCTGGCGGCCCGAGGCGCTCTACCTGTGGGGCGCCGAACAACCGGATTACGTTGAAGATGTCTCGAACTATGTCGATCGGAAGATTGCAGCGCTGCGCGAGCATCACACGCAACTGGACGAAGTGCAGGGGTGGGAGGATCGAGTGCGCCAGCGTATGGCGGAAGCAGGCAAAGAACACGGTTTCGCCGCCGCCGAGACCTTCAAGAAGCTGCCGGTGTAATCTCAGAATGCGTCAGACCCGGCGATCCAGGCGTGCCCGGTCGGGAAGAGGGCATCGAGCGTCGGCAGGATCGACGGCGGGATACGCACACCGCGCTGGCGGGTGATCCAGGATGCCGGACGGAAGCCGAACAGCAGCTGGATGAGCGCCTGTGGAGCAAGGACAACTGCTGGAAGATTCGGATCATCGGTTTCTGCTCCGACTGTCAGTGATGTTTCGGCGCCATCAATGTTCAGTCGGAACACATCCCCGTTCGCTGCTCGAAATCGGGCATCGAGCAGCGGACCGATACAGGCGAGCAGTGTCGGCAGATGCGCAGAACGCGCCATCCATCCCTCATCTGGATGGTGGTGCGAACGGCTGGTCAGATTCATGTGATCGGCGAGTGCGTAGAACGCTGGCGAGTCCGGCGGCAGCGACCAATCGATCTCTGTGGTTTCCCTGGCAATATCTGCATGGGCGTGCAGCAGCGCCAGCACAGCATACCAGTCGTCGGCGGCAGCTTCGATGGCATGGCTGGCAGGTGCGCGTGATGGCAGAATCAGATGCCCGCGGGCGCGTCCAGTGGCGTCACACGCCAGAAGAGGCGGATTTCCTTCGAGACGCATCGCCAGATCGTGGCGTTGCCATTCGATGCTCCGCACGAAACTTCCACTGTAGCCGGCATAATGCCGTTCGTACAGTTCGAGCAGCACCGGTGCATCTGCCAGTGTAGCCGGACGGACTGTGTACGAACTGCGGGGCAACGCCGCCACACGCGCCCGGCTTACAAAATGGCGTGTGGGATCGAACACGTCAACATACCCCAGGCGACCGTAGAAACCGGCGACTCCATCGAGCAGGATCAATCCCAACCGCCGATGCTCCGCGCGCGCCAGCGCCTCGTGCATCAACGCGGTTGCAACCCCGCGACCACGCCAGTCTGGGTGGACGACGAGACTGGCGAAACATCCTGTCGGCACACGAGTGAATCCGATCCGCATCATTCGTTCATGCAGGATGTAACCGCCAATAAGATTTGTTGAGACAAAGGCGCAACGTATCTGTCCAGGAACGTGGTCGGGCGCGTGCTCGATGTGTTGCCGCCAGCGCGAGGCGCTATGGAGCGAATCGAACGCAAAGGTCTCCGCCGCAAGCTGGAAGAATGCGTCCAGCTCGGCGGATGTCTCTGCGGGTCGGATCGTCAATTCGTGGCTTACAGTCAGCATACTCACGGTACCATTATCGCACGTCGGCGACGGAAGGCAAGCGGTGAGCACCAAGAGCCTATCCGAAAAATCGCCCCTCCGATACGCACTGCGCGCTACTCAGGATGCGGTTTTTCGGTATCCCGCGTTGTTCAGATACGCTCTAAGGAGGAACGCGATGAGTTAATACTGGCATCCCTGTCTGCACACCAGAAACACAGCATAGCACGAACCGCATTGCAACGAGGGTCGGAGACGCATCGTCTCCACGAGTGGACGTATCGTTCGTTTCCCGCACGTAACGGTTCTGTAACCACTATAATAATAGAAAGAAGGATGACAATGAGCGCTCGTATCATTGCTGTACTCATCGTAATGGTGCTGTCCCTGATCGTCCATCACTCTCCTGCCCCAGTGCTGTCGTACACAACTACGACTCCTGTTGAGTCTTTCACCATTGCCACCCTGTTGCAGGGTGATGCTGCGTGTGTCTATCGTCCATCGATACAGACCTTCTTCTGCGATACCGCGCGCGACGGCGGCGATGACGAATATGCTGTCAAATTCGGCACCGCTTCGGATATCCCACTACTGGGCGACGTCAACGGTACCGGTCGTGATACTGCGTGTGTGTATCGCCCATCGACGCTGACCTTTCTCTGCGACACTGCGCGAGACGGCGGCGATGACGAATTTGCGGTTCAGTTCGGCTCTGCTTCGGACATCCCCCTGATGGGTGATGTCGATGGCGACAGGCGTGATGAACCGTGCGTGTACCGTCCATCGATACAGACCTTCTTCTGCGACACCGCGCGTGATGGCGGCAATGACGAGTATGCCGTCAAATTCGGCTCTGCTTCGGACATTCCCCTGCTGGGTGATGTTGATGGCGATGGACGGGATGATCCGTGCGTGTACCGTCCATCGATACAGACCTTCTTCTGCGATACTGCGCACGATGGCGGCAATGACGAATATGCCGTCCAATTCGGCTCTGCTTCGGACATTCCCCTGCTGGGTGATGTTGATGGCGATGGACGAGATGATCCGTGCGTGTACCGTCCATCGATACAGACCTTCTTCTGCGATACCGCGCATAACGGCGGCAATGACGAATATGCCGTCAGATTCGGCACTGCCTCGGATATTCCTCTTCTTGGTTCACTTGGGCAACCATTTGGCATAGCACTGCCCCTGGTGGTACGATAACCATTGTTCCGATGAGCCCGCAGCGCACTGTCGTGACCGGCAGTGTGGTGTGCTGCGATTTCACCACTGTCGCCCATGAATCTGGAGTTTGCGCTGAGTGTGCTCGAAGACTGGTTTAACCGTCGCGGGTGGACGCCGTTCCCGTTCCAGCGCCAGGTATGGCAGGCGTACCTGGCGGGTGAGTGTGGTCTCGTCCACGCCACGACTGGCGCCGGTAAGACCTATGCCGTCTGGATGGGAGCGGTTGCCGAGTGGCTGGCGTCTGATCCGCCAGAAGGTGCAACGCCGCCGCTGCGTGTTCTGTGGGTGACACCGTTGCGTGCACTGGCTGCTGATACAGTCGAGGCGCTCCGTGCACCGCTCGAAGACCTGGGGGTTCCCTGGCAGATCGAGACGCGCACCGGTGATACGTCCGCCGCCACGCGCGCCCGTCAGCGTCGTCGTTTGCCTACTGCACTGATCACCACACCCGAAAGTCTCTCGCTCCTTCTGACCCAGCCTGAGTGGCGTCATCTGTTTGCCGATCTGCGGCTGGTTGTCGTCGATGAGTGGCATGAACTCCTCTCGACGAAACGCGGCGTCCAGGTCGAACTGGCGCTGGCGCGGTTACGCGGGTTGCACCCCGATCTGCGCGTGTGGGGTCTGTCTGCGACGATGAAGAATCTCGACGTGGCGCTGGATGCATTGATCCCCAGTGTGGCGGGGCAGTTGCCGCGTGGCAGGATCGTGCGGGGTCACATCTCAAAGCCAGTCGTAATCGAGACGTTGCTTCCTGATACGATCGAACGTTTTCCCTGGGCAGGGCATCTGGGGTTGAAACTGCTGCCGCAGGTCGTTGCAACGATTGAGCAGGGCGAAACGTCGCTGGTATTCACCAATACCCGCGCCCAGGCGGAGATCTGGTATCAGGCATTACTGGATGCCCGTCCGGCGTGGGCGGGTGAACTGGCGCTCCACCACGGCTCGCTGGACCGCGAGGTGCGCGAGTGGGTCGAGAACGCGCTACGCGACCGTCGTCTGCGGTGTGTTGTGTGCACCTCGAGTCTCGATCTGGGGGTTGATTTCTCACCTGTCGATCAGGTCATTCAGATTGGGAGCCCCAAAGGGGTGGCTCGCCTGTTGCAGCGCGCCGGACGCAGTGGGCATCGTCCTGGCGCTGTGAGCAAAGTGACGTGTGCGCCTGCAAGTGCGCTGGAGTTGATCGACATTGCGGCAGCGCGCGACGCTATTGCCCAGGAGCAGATCGAAGCGCGTGTCCCGCTCGAGTCGCCGCTCGATGTGCTGGTGCAGCACCTGGTCACCTGTGCGCTGGGGGGTGGATTCGTCGCCGATGAACTGCTCGCCGAAGTGCGTTCCACCCGCGCTTTTCGTCGTTTGAGCGATGCCGCGTGGCAATGGGCGCTCGACTTTGTGGTGCATGGCGGTGCATCGTTGCGGGCCTACCCCGAATTTCATCGAGTTGTTGAACGGAACGGACACTATATCGTAGAAAATGACACAGTCGCACGTCGTCACCGGGTCAGTATTGGAACGATTGTGAGCGAAGCGGCATTGAAGGTTCAGTATGTACGCGGCGGAACGCTTGGCACGGTTGAGGAGTCCTTTGCAGCGCGGTTGAAGCCGGGAGAGGTCTTCTTCTTTGCCGGAAAAGCGCTGGAGTTTGTCCAGTTGCGCGACATGACCGTTTTTGTGCGCAAAGCGGAACGGCGTGACGGCGTGACACCGCGCTGGATGGGCGGGCGCATGCCGCTATCGACCGAGCTATCGCGCGCGATCCGTGCGCGGATCGAAGAAGCGCACGGCGGAACGTTTCGTGGCGCCGAGATGGAAGCAATCCGTCCGCTGCTGGAACTCCAGGCGCGCTGGTCACACCTGCCTGGCGCCGATGAACTCCTGATCGAGCGGGTTCAGACGCGCGAGGGGCATCATCTGTTCGTCTACCCCTTCGAGGGGCGGCTGGTGCACGAAGGAATGGCGGCGCTGATTGCGTTTCGCCTGAGCCGTCTGCGACCGATTACCTTTACGCTGGCGATGAATGACTACGGCTTCGAGTTGCTGGCGCCGGACCCGGCGCCGCTTGCGGCAGCGCTGGGTGTGACCCTCGACGATGCAGGCGGCAGGCGACAGTGGTCGATTGCCGGCGCAAACGTACCACTCTTCAGCGCTGAGCGTCTTGTGGAGGACATCCTCGCCAGTTTGAACGCCACTGAGATGGCAAAACGCCAGTTCCGCGAAATTGCGCGGATTGCCGGTCTTGTCTACGAAGGGTATCCGGGTGAAAAGAGCGCGCGGCAGGTTCAGGCATCGAGCAACCTGATGTATGATGTATTTGCGCAGTATGACCCGGAGCACCGATTGCTGGAGCAGGCGCGGCGTGAAGTGCTTGAGCGCCAGCTGGAACAAAGCCGCCTTGCAGAAGCGCTGGCGCGCATTGCTGCAGGGCAAATCATCGTGGTTGACGTACCACGACCGACGCCATTCGCCTTCCCGCTGCTCGTCGATCGTCTGCGCGAACGTCTCAGTTCCGAAAAACTGGCGGACCGGGTGCGCAAGATGCAACTGGCACTCGAACACGAGGCGAACGTTGGTCAGCAGGAAAGCCAGACCAGGAAGCGCAGCAGACCATGAACCCGGCAGCTACCACATTGATCGCTGCACCATAACCTGCAAGACGAAGATGCCGAAAATGATCAGTGGAGTCAGACGGCGCAACCAGCGCAGCGCAATGTCGTTCTGCACGATCTCATCGGCGGCGGGGAAATATTGTGCCAGATGAAGACATCCAAGCACCAGAACGACGGTTGTCATCCAGAAACTGCCGGTCATCATAAACGCGAAACAGAGCAGCGCAGCCAGACCGATGATCGAAAGGTAGATCGGCGCTGCGCCTGAATCATTGCCTTGAGGGTCGCGGGGATCCATACGGTTCACCTGTACCTGTGTTGGGAGTGAGCGCAGGTCACTCCAATCCAGTAACCGGAAGGCGGCGAGGGGCGTACACCGCCTGTTATGTGCTCTTGTTCACAGGTATAATAGCATGATGAAGATACAACCGCCAGGATCGACGTGGTAACAAGTTGATCGCCAAATTGCAATCAATATTTTCTTGACATCTCTTAGGACGTGCCATGCGCTGGACAACCATTTTTCGTCTTGGTTTGATCAACGTCGCCGTTGCACTGACAGCGGTTCCAATCGAGAGCACCCTCAACCGGATCATGATCAGCGAACTGCGGTTACCCGCCTCGCTCGTGGCGCTGCTGATCGCGCTGCCTTACGCCTTTTCGCCGATCCAGATCTGGATCGGGTCATTCTCTGATCGTCACCCGTTGCTGGGGTTACACCGTACCCCCTACACAATCATCGGACTGCTGCTGTGCGCCGGCGGGTCGGCGCTCTCACCGACAGCAGCATTCGCAATTGCGGAGAACTTCTGGACAGGGTTGCCACTGGGATTACTGGCATTCGGCGCGTGGGGTATGGGGTTCAACTTCGCAACGGTATCGTACCTGTCACTGGCGACCGATCTCTCAGGAGAAGAGTATCGCGCACGCACCGTCGGTGTGATGTGGTTCATGCTGATCGTGGGGGTTATCATTGCCGGTATCAGCCTGTCACGCATGCTGCGCGACTATACCCCGGAGGCGCTGTTCACGGCATTCTACACGGTTTGCGGGATTGCACTGCTGATCGGTCTGGCGGCGCTCTGGCGTCTCGAAGCGCGCGACACGCAGACGGCGCCATCAGAGCGGCGCAGTTTTGCACAAATGATCGCGACGGTCGCCGGGACATCGCAGGCGCGCCTGTTCTTTGTGTACCTGGTGCTGCTCCTGATTGCCATCCTCGGGCAGGACGTGCTGCTCGAACCATTTGCCGCCGATCTATTCGGCGTGCCGGTCGAAGTCACGACGCGCTACACATCGATCTGGGGCGCAGCGTTACTCGTTGGGCTCCTGATGACGAGTCCGCTGGCGCGGCGGCGGGGAAAGCCCTTTGCAGCGGCGATTGGCGGAGCGCTGGTAGCGATCGGACTGGTGGTGATCGCACTGAGCGGCCTCCTGGGCATGCCGATGATCTTCACGCCGAGTCTGATCGTCTTCGGGTTCGGCAGCGGTATTTCGACCGCAGCGAACCTGGCGCTGATGCTGGACATGACGGTGCCGGGGCAGATCGGCGCTTTCATAGGCGCCTGGGGCGTCGCCAATTCGATGGCGCGTCTGCTGGGAACCGTCCTGAGCGGCGTAACCCGCGATATTCTGACGGACATCTTCGATGACCGGATGCCCGGATATGTCATTGTCTTTCTGCTCCAGGCCGCCGCAATGGCAACATCACTGGCGCTGCTGCCGCGGATCAGCACGATACGCTTCCGCCATGAAGCAGCGCCTTCGGCGCGCGAACTTGCGGCGCTTGCCGGCGAAGCCCAGGGGTAGCGCTGGATTCACCGTCAAACGCGAGGTGTGTATGAATCCCATTCGTATTGCGCTGGTCGATGATCACAGCATCGTCCGGCGCGGGTTGAGCGCCTACCTTGCCGCGCAACCCGACATCGCTATTGTTGGTGAGGCGTCCAGTGGCGAAGAAGCGCTGAACCACGCAGCAGACTGGCAGGCGGATGTGATCGTAATGGATGTTCTGATGCCAGGCGGAATCGACGGGATCGAAACGACCCGTCGGCTGAAACGTCTCCTGCCCCGGACCCAGATCGTCGTGCTGAGCGGATACGCCGACGATGCCCGAATCATCGGCGCATTGCGCGCCGGCGCAATCACCTATGTCGAGAAGGACAGCCAGCCGGAGCAGTTGCTCGAAGCGATACGCGGTGCAGCGCAGGGCAAAGCGATATTCGAGCCATCGCTCATGCAACGGGTTGTTCAGGCGCAGACGATGCAGCACGGCGACGTGCTCACCGAGCGCGAGGGAGACGTGCTGCGCCTGCTGGCGGAAGGACTGACCAATGCCGAAATCGCTGCGCGCCTGTCAGTGAGCGAAGAGACCGTCAAAACGCACGTTGCCAGCATCCTGCGCAAACTCGGACTGGCGCACCGAACCCAGGCAGCGGTCTATGCCCTGCGCCACGGATGGGTGAGGGAGTAATACCAATTGGAATTGAACGAGCCGCATGCGCACGCTCATCAGAGCGCACCACAACGCTATCGCAGCAATCTCCAATCCAAAATCTACAATCTAAAATGGTATAAGGGCAGGCTACTCCCCTAGCGGAGTTTCAATCCACGCCTTCCGCGAGGGAAGGCGACCACGTACGCATACGCGCACCGCCGCCGCCGCGTAGTTTCAATCCACGCCTTCCGCGAGGGAAGGCGACCAGTTCATAGTGTTCCATACCATTCCTCCGTATTGTTTCAATCCACGCCTTCCGCGAGGGAAGGCGACCTATCGTCAATGCACGAGATGCATCAGGCTTGATGTTTCAATCCACGCCTTCCGCGAGGGAAGGCGACGGTTTCAGTACGTGGTAATTCAATCAGACAATCAGTTTCAATCCACGCCTTCCGCGAGGGAAGGCGACTCCTTCCTGGGCGGTTCAGGCGTGCATTGACGCTGTTTCAATCCACGCCTTCCGCGAGGGAAGGCGACAAGATTTACAGGATAGAGATAGAGAAGGCTAGGAGTTTCAATCCACGCCTTCCGCGAGGGAAGGCGACCTGAGCCCTTGTCTTCGTACAAAGTGCACAAAAAGTTTCAATCCACGCCTTCCGCGAGGGAAGGCGACTCGCAACGCTCGACGTAGTAACCGTTCGAGAGCGTTTCAATCCACGCCTTCCGCGAGGGAAGGCGACTAACAGAGTGCCCAAAATCAACTAAGACGCGCAAAGTTTCAATCCACGCCTTCCGCGAGGGAAGGCGACCCGATGAGCAGCGATGATCCCTACACGCGCGTTCCGTTTCAATCCACGCCTTCCGCGAGGGAAGGCGACGTCGCGGTGCCGCTTCCTCCCGTCCCCGTTGGAGTTTCAATCCACGCCTTCCGCGAGGGAAGGCGACTCCCCTCCTCTACCTCCTTGATGAGGGGTAGTGGGGTTTCAATCCACGCCTTCCGCGAGGGAAGGCGACCGTCGTTGTTAGACATCGTAGCCGATGTCTGGGTGTTTCAATCCACGCCTTCCGCGAGGGAAGGCGACCGCAGAGCGCGCGTCACTGACGCGCGATCGGCTGATGTTTCAATCCACGCCTTCCGCGAGGGAAGGCGACCGCGCCCGTCCGGCGCTGAGCCCGTCGCGCCGGCGGTTTCAATCCACGCCTTCCGCGAGGGAAGGCGACCCGCATTGCTTCGATGTCCTCATCGTGCCATGCTGTTTCAATCCACGCCTTCCGCGAGGGAAGGCGACATGCCTGGACATTGGCCAGACTGCTGGCAGGGGAGGAGGTTTCAATCCACGCCTTCCGCGAGGGAAGGCGACCGACGCGGCGTTTGAGCGTTGGAGGGCAGCGCTGTGTTTCAATCCACGCCTTCCGCGAGGGAAGGCGACCGGCATCAAATCGCCGTCGCGCGTCGCGGCGCAGGTTTCAATCCACGCCTTCCGCGAGGGAAGGCGACTGCCGGAGCGCAGCCGGAAATCGGTATGAGCGTCGTTTCAATCCACGCCTTCCGCGAGGGAAGGCGACGAGGCGAGATCATGGCTGAGGGATCGTCGCCCGTGTTTCAATCCACGCCTTCCGCGAGGGAAGGCGACCGCCTCGACCTTTTGCGTCAACGCGATCTGCCGGTTTCAATCCACGCCTTCCGCGAGGGAAGGCGACCGTGCAGCCCATTCCGAAGAGTCTGCTTCGATCAGTTTCAATCCACGCCTTCCGCGAGGGAAGGCGACGTCAGCGTATTTGTCGCGCAACTGGATCTCGTAACGTTTCAATCCACGCCTTCCGCGAGGGAAGGCGACCCTGGTTCACCGCGCCGTAAAATGTTCGCGCGGTGTTTCAATCCACGCCTTCCGCGAGGGAAGGCGACTGCCGGACATGTCCTTCAGCTCGTGCCAGCTTTCGTTTCAATCCACGCCTTCCGCGAGGGAAGGCGACCGCTTCCCCGGGCCGTGGATGGCGGCGCTGCGCAGTTTCAATCCACGCCTTCCGCGAGGGAAGGCGACCCCCCTAGTCGTGATATGGCGACATGGGCGTGAGTTTCAATCCACGCCTTCCGCGAGGGAAGGCGACTCCTGCGCACGCTCTTGGCGAAGCGCCTGCTGCGTTTCAATCCACGCCTTCCGCGAGGGAAGGCGACAGCGGCTCGCCGAGGCGCTGCAGGACGAGCAAAAGTTTCAATCCACGCCTTCCGCGAGGGAAGGCGACAACAGCGCTGCTGCAAACAGCAGCACTGCGACCAGTTTCAATCCACGCCTTCCGCGAGGGAAGGCGACGGCCGTGGATGGCGGCGCGGCACAGAACCGCGATGGTTTCAATCCACGCCTTCCGCGAGGGAAGGCGACGGCCGTGGATGGCGGCGCTGCGCAGAAACGCGATGGTTTCAATCCACGCCTTCCGCGAGGGAAGGCGACCCAGATTCTGCCGTATTGATCTTGATACGTATGCGTTTCAATCCACGCCTTCCGCGAGGGAAGGCGACACCATAATCGCAATCTCCTATCGCGTAAGTATAAGTTTCAATCCACGCCTTCCGCGAGGGAAGGCGACACCATAATCGCAATCTCCTATCGCGTAAGTATAAGTTTCAATCCACGCCTTCCGCGAGGGAAGGCGACGAGGGATCGGGCGATGGGAGGTTGACGGTCGAACGTTTCAATCCACGCCTTCCGCGAGGGAAGGCGACCAGCCACGCCGCCGGTCCGACCGCCGGCGGAACGTTTCAATCCACGCCTTCCGCGAGGGAAGGCGACTAAGGACGACGTCGCCATCCCCGAGATAGCATGGTTTCAATCCACGCCTTCCGCGAGGGAAGGCGACGCGTCATATGTCGCACGCCGACGGCGTCGAGTACGTTTCAATCCACGCCTTCCGCGAGGGAAGGCGACGATGGACGCCAATAATCGCTTGTACATAACGCCACAAGTTTCAATCCACGCCTTCCGCGAGGGAAGGCGACGCTGACGGGCGCATCAACGTTGATGTCGCGTGTGGTTTCAATCCACGCCTTCCGCGAGGGAAGGCGACCACGTCATCGCTCCCTCCGTACACGTGCTATCGCCGTTTCAATCCACGCCTTCCGCGAGGGAAGGCGACATCAAACGCTCTTCGGAAACCGCTCAGCGCGGTGTTTCAATCCACGCCTTCCGCGAGGGAAGGCGACCATCAAACGCTCTTCGGAAACCGCTCAGCGCGGTGTTTCAATCCACGCCTTCCGCGAGGGAAGGCGACCGATATCAACCGCCTCCTCCGTATCGACGCACGTGTTTCAATCCACGCCTTCCGCGAGGGAAGGCGACTGTAGTTGGCATCCAGCGTCACCTGCTCGCCAGGCGTTTCAATCCACGCCTTCCGCGAGGGAAGGCGACCACTCATAAGCAGCCTTTCCTGCAGTTCAGCCAGCGTTTCAATCCACGCCTTCCGCGAGGGAAGGCGACGAGAGCGCACCGACTCCGATTGCGTTATCGACCAGTTTCAATCCACGCCTTCCGCGAGGGAAGGCGACATCAAACGCTCTTCGGAAACCGCTCAGCGAGGCGTTTCAATCCACGCCTTCCGCGAGGGAAGGCGACCGGGCGATGCGCTGGGGCAGGCGGGGTATGCACTGTTTCAATCCACGCCTTCCGCGAGGGAAGGCGACGTGCTCGTCGGGCGGCAGCGTGATGCTGCGTTGCTCGTTTCAATCCACGCCTTCCGCGAGGGAAGGCGACGCACTGGGCGCGGCAGCGCCTGCGGCTCGAAGTGTTTCAATCCACGCCTTCCGCGAGGGAAGGCGACGCGATGACGGCTCGCGTCTGCGGGTCGAGGGCGATGTTTCAATCCACGCCTTCCGCGAGGGAAGGCGACTGCGAGCGCCCCGACCGCCAGCCAGGGAGACCCGTTTCAATCCACGCCTTCCGCGAGGGAAGGCGACATGGCATTCGGCGCGCAGGTCTATCGCACCGCCGAGTTTCAATCCACGCCTTCCGCGAGGGAAGGCGACCGCAGGCAGGCGACGCTGCTGCAGATTGCGCGCGTTTCAATCCACGCCTTCCGCGAGGGAAGGCGACGTATCGTGACGGTTGTCGTGGAGCGCAACAGTCGGTTTCAATCCACGCCTTCCGCGAGGGAAGGCGACCGTGCTGACGCCCGAAGCGAGCCGGGCGGCGGTGGTTTCAATCCACGCCTTCCGCGAGGGAAGGCGACCTCCTGCCGCCCGCGCACATGGCACTGCCAGAAGTTTCAATCCACGCCTTCCGCGAGGGAAGGCGACAGGACGCGCTGGCGCAGCGCGTGCGCGATGAGGTGTTTCAATCCACGCCTTCCGCGAGGGAAGGCGACGTACTCGCGATATGACATGCTCATACCGCGATTATGTTTCAATCCACGCCTTCCGCGAGGGAAGGCGACAAATCCCTCCGTGATGCCCTGCATTTGCGTCAGCAGTTTCAATCCACGCCTTCCGCGAGGGAAGGCGACAAGCGACAGACCGGGTTTCTTGCCGAGGCGCGCTGGTTTCAATCCACGCCTTCCGCGAGGGAAGGCGACTGTATCTCGGCGTTACCGAGCCGTCGTATGCATATGTTTCAATCCACGCCTTCCGCGAGGGAAGGCGACTCTGCTCCGTGCGCTCCTGGCGGAGCGCTTGCTGCGTTTCAATCCACGCCTTCCGCGAGGGAAGGCGACTTTGGCGCGCCGACATACATCGTCGCGCCCCGATGTTTCAATCCACGCCTTCCGCGAGGGAAGGCGACGCGAACGTTGGCAAACACGCCGCCGCCGTCATCGAGTTTCAATCCACGCCTTCCGCGAGGGAAGGCGACTTGAGCGAGATTCGCCCTTTTTTTAAATGAGCATCAGTTTCAATCCACGCCTTCCGCGAGGGAAGGCGACCGCAATATCTGGTAGTAGGTGCATCTGTTACCACTAAATATAGTATCACAACTCCCTCGTATCAGGGCTCTTCATGTTCAATATGTGCTCATATGTGAATGTTAAGGTGCTGTTCAGCCTGCGAACCTCTCAGTGGTACGATGTTCGCTTTGGGTTCGCAGACTCAGGCGATGAGCGTCCCTTCCAGATCAAGGCTGGTGCTGACTCCGACATGATGCACCCGGTTCCGCCATTCGTTGCCGAGGTAGTAGTAGCGAATGCTGTCCGTCTCTTTGTCGATGATTCGCTCAAGCCTGGACTGTAACTGGCGCAACTGCGCCGCATCAACCAGACACTCGAATACCGATTTCTGGACGCGCTGACCGTAATCCTGGCATGCCTTTGCTACTTTGTGCAGCCGTCGTTTGCCCGCGTCGGTCTCTGTGTTGACGTCGTAGGTGATGAGAACCATCATATATCACCCCTGTGTTCTAGTTCCAGAAAAAGGGCGGATACGCATCCAGATCGCCCCTGAGATGGCGTGCCAGCAGGGTCGCCTGGACGTGGGGAATCAGTCCAAAGGGGATGCGTTCTTTCAAGAATGGATGGAGAATCTCTTCTTTTTTTCGTTCCTGCCAGGCGGCGATGACGATCTTACGGGTGTCTTCATCCATAATGACGCCGCCGCTCTCTTTGTGCGTGAACCCCTTTGCCAGGATCTGTTTGCGGTTGATCAATGAGAGTGCGAGCCGATCAGCAAATACCGGTCGCAGTTCCTCTATCAGATCGAGAGCCAGTGATGGTCGTCCCGGTCGATCGGCATGGAGGAAGCCGACATAGGGATCAAGACCGACGGTCTCAAGCGCCGATACCGCCTCGTTGGTCAATACGGCGTAGAGAAATGAGAGCAGGGCGTTGATGTTGTCGCGTGGCGGACGGCGTGAACGTTCCTTGAAGGAGAAGGTGTCCTTCTGATGCAAAATCAAGTCATCGAAGACATCAAAATAAGCGCTGGCAGCGTTGCCTTCGAATGCCAGCAGACGCTCCAAACAGTCGCACTGGCTGATGGTTGTCAGCGTTTCCTTGAGCGTCGCTGACGCCTTTCTGACCGCTTCGACATTGATCAGCAGGGCATGATCTCGTAGTGCGCGTTCGAGCACTTTCCGACTGTTGTAGATTTTGCCCTGGACGAAGGAGATAGCGATGGGCAGACGCTGCTGTTCTCCCTCTGCCAGCCGATATTGCTTTTTGCGCAGGAGCACATTGCCGCGCGTCTTGCCGCTGACCCGCGCCCGGAAGCGACCGTTTGGTTCGAGAAAGGTCAGTCCGATATTTCGTTCGGCGCAGGCGCCCATCAGCGCCGGGCTGACTCCGCTGAACGTGAAGCAGACGATGCTTTCCAGGTTGTGGAGCGGCAGACGTGTCGATGTGCGCTCGTCCTTGCGGATAACGACGGTTTCACCGTCGAGCGCGAGATATGCATCGGGTGAGGTGACGTAGAGTACGTTGTTGAGTCGTTTCACAGTAGTGATCTCCTCATGCCTGGTCGATCTGCTGACGGATGTACGTGGTGGCAGCAACGCGTTTGGCTTGTAAATCTGGTAAGCACACATTGGCCAGCGAGCACGATCGACAGGCCTTCGAGATTTTGACACGTGGCGTGTAACCACGTGCCATGGAGGCATGCATTTCAGCGGCTGCACTGCGTACCAGATTGCGCAGATCATCGGTCAACTCCACCGCTTCGCGGCGGCGCGTCTGCCCGTAGTACAGGAAGCCGCGTGGGATTGTGACTGCCAGCATCTCTTCAAGACACATCGCCTGTGCGCAGAGCTGGGCTTCGTCGACCGGCTCGCGCTTGGGACGTCCGCGTTTGTATTCGATCGGCGCCGGCAGGTAGAGTCCGTCGCGCCCCGGCAGGGTGATCCCCTCGGGTGAACGGGTGAATTCCACGACATCACAGATGCCCGCCAGTCCGAGGGTATACGATGCAACCGGCACCGCCCGCGAAATGATGACATCCTTGCGGGTCTCGGTAAAGAACGGATCATCGACCCGCTCGTGGAGGTGTTTCCCTTCCACGGTCAGCCCGTTGTCCTGCCACTGCATCTCGATGTGGATCAATGCCCACTGACGACGACAGAACAGGAAGTGCTGGATGCCTGACAGGGGCAGGAGTTCGTCGGGTGTGTATTCGTGTTTTCTCATGTGTGGTTTCACGAGGCGCCTGCTGGCTTTGGCAGGCTCAGCCAGCAGACGCATATGTTTGGGATGATTTACAGCATTTCGATCAGCTCGACTTGAGATGGTATGCGATTTCTTTCGACATTAACCTCATAGTCACTGAATTTGCGCGGCGGATTGACCTCAGGTCTTCTGGCAACCTGCACCGTCTCAAACAGCACGTGCGCAGGAGTATTTCCCAGATCGCTGCTGTGCTTGAAAACGAACAGTTTACGGGTTGCCATCTTGCCGCGTGCCGCCGAGTGGTCATGCTCGAACATGTTGATCAGCGCTTCCCAGAAGAGCTCCAGGTCATCTTCCGAAAAACCGGTGCCCTTGGCGGGGTCGTTTGACAGTTTGGCCGAGATATACCCCTCTGCCCGATATAGCGCATATGGCACAATATGCTTGCGCCCTATTGTGCGTTCTTTGTCGGCTTCTTCTTCGCGGGTGACAGTCAGGCGGGTGATGGTGACTTCCTGCTGGACAATCGGGTCGATGCTGCGCGAAAAATTGATCTGCACCGGACCACGCACCTGTCCACAGTTATCGCCTACCGTCAGTACCGCTCCGAAGGTGCGAATATCGTAGAAATTCTGGCACATCCAGGCGCGCGCTTTGTTGACCCCTTCGAGTGGTGCTTTCTTTCCCGGTTCAAGCCCTACGGCGAGGTACGCCTCTTTATGATTACTGTTCAATGGGATGCCCTCTTTGATGTAGATGCGATATCCTGGTGCGTCGCCCTTGACCATCTCCGCATAGTTGCGAATCTTGCGCTTCAGGCAGACATCGGTGACAAGCCCGTAGCCGGTCTCAGGGTCGATGCGCGGCATATTGCCAGCGTCGGGATCGCCGTTCGGGTTGCCATTCTCTACATCGTAGAGCAGGACGAATTCATAGCGATTCTTGATAGGTTCGGCAGCCATAGTTGGGTTGTCTCCTTTCAGATTGACTCTGATGCAGTGTTATTGCGCACGTCAGAACGATGCAGTTTCAGTGACCGGCGTATCTTCGCCGGTCGACGACCTGGTATAGAACGCAGCACGCTGGTGATAGTAGCCCAGCACAAAAATCCCCTGTTCGTCGAGGGTCAGACGAGACGGGAAAGGGCTGGCGTCGAGCATGTCGAGCAATTCCTGGATCTTGCGGTCGAGCGCATAGCCGTATTCGGCTTTTGCGATATGATGCTGCGATAGACGCAAGAGAACCGGAAAGACGCTGGCTGGTGAAGCGCAGGCTGAGGTAAAGTAGCGATCCTTGATAGTGGCGTTAACCTCCTTTCCGATAGCTTCAATTTGCGCCTTTTCCAACAGTGCGAAGAGCCGTCCCAGGACATAAGCGGGATGGGAATAGGATTCGTTCAGTGCCATCTCCAGTGCCTCCTTGTATGGGTTTGATTCCTGATACCGATACTTGCGCAGAAGATGCGCCTTGATGAAGGCTGCTCGCGCATACGTAATCTTGCGAGATTTGCCCTCCTCATCAGTGTCATGACGAATGCGATTGATAATCGCAACGTACAATCCTTCGGGATACGGAAGACCCAGCAGAATTGAGCGCATTAAGGCGCCGCCGAGCAGCGACCACGACGCCTTAAGCTCTTCTTCACGCCGGGTGACTTTCGGTGAAACACACTCTGCCAGAATACGATACGGGGATAAATAATCAGGCTGCTGTGCATATTCCTTCACGATCCTCAAGTCGTCGTAGTGCTGCATGATGCGCTCAGCAAAAATCCCGAATGGCTCGGTGAGAAAGAAGCGCACAGCAAGACGAGTGGTATTGGGGGCCAAACCCAGGACATAGAAGCGCGTGATTTCGTCCAGTCCTTTCCGCAATGCCTGTATATCCAGCGGTCTTCCCTGCTCTATCTTCTCCGCAACCGCATGCAGGGTTTGCTCTGCGCTCTTATCGCGCTTCCGTTTTGCGCCAGCCTCCGCACCCGTTGCATTCGGCTGATACTCTGGACTCAGCAGGGCATAGAATGCGCTGGCATAACGCCTGTCGATGCTGTCAGCCCAATACACGACGGTCGTATCACCAAAAACAATGGGACGATGCGGATTGTCGTTTGAGAGCAGATAATTGATGGCGTTGGCGTACCCTGACGCTGCGCGATAGCTGACAGGAGCATTCGCGCCCTGTTCGCGCTGATACGATGTGAAAGCATTGAGATTGAAACTGACCAGTGACGCCCCCTTGGTTTGCGCATAGCGCACACCTTTGATGTCGGGATGCAGACGAGCAATTGGCGCAATCTCTCCCGTAATGAGACACTGCATCTCAGGTGTGTTCTGTTCCGCAGACTCTGCTTCCCAGACTCGTTTGATTTCTGGATCATCGAGTGCATTCGTGCCGTCAACATAGAAAATCAGGTTGTTGCCCTTCAAAAGACCATCGAGATGACGGCTGATGACGGGATGCTCCCTTGCGCACGTCGGATCATAGGTTTGCAGAAATGCGACGATTGCCCGCGCCGTCGCGGTATTCGCACGGGAAAGAAATGCAATATTACGCTCCTTGAAGGCATCGAATCGTTTCGGACCATAGTCGGCATCGCTGTCTTCTTCCTCAGCTAAACCGAGCACATAAGCCGCGTTATCGCACAGTATGTTTGCCTCGATATTCGAGCTGCGCTTGACCTGTTCCGGTACACTTATTCGCCGGGGACGCTCAACTGTCTTCTTGCCTTGCTGCACCGGGATATACAGTGGAAGAATGTCGAGCAACTCTCCTCGAGATGACAGATGGAGCGCATGGCTGACAGGGACCTTGCTGTATCCTGGCTGCGCAATCTCTGTATCGGGGTCCTGGCACAAGAGTTGATAGTAGTTGTAAAGTGCCTGCAATATCATCGCCGCACCTCCTTGCTCAATTGATGGACGTTGATGACACCATCTTCCATAATGGCGTGATAAAACATCGGCTGAATATCGCGTGGATTCGCAAAGTCCAGGTCGTACAGCATCCATCCCAGGTCGCGTTTGCCAGTCAACGGACTTGTGGGAATATCACGTCGATCTTCGATAAGAGTCACCCTGGCGGGAAACTCACGTGTTCCCAGACATGGAGCATGGAAATACTGTCCGTTACGTAGACGGCGCAGAACGATGTTGTAATGCTTCTCCTGGGTGTCATCTGGACCGGCTTTGTCCGTTAGATCAAAATGGGCTTCGATAACGTAATCTACGTCCTTCAAGACCATTGCCGCGCGCTGTTGACGTTTTTCGGTCACATCGATGTAGAGCGGTTTTTGCGCCCCTTTCATAACCTGTAGAGCGTTATCCGCCGATGCCTTTTCGCTGACTTCGTTGCGACGGATATTGGTGAACCGGATTTCACGCAAGACGTGGATTTTGTCGATCACCCAGCGAATGGCGGGCTTCCAGTAAATCGCCTCGATGATGCCGCGTGCTGCCGATGGCGTGATGACATCGTAGCTCACTCGCTCGACTTTCATCTCTGGTCGAGTGAAGAGCGCGTATCTCCCCTGCACGCGAATGATAATGCCGTATCCCACTGTTTTCTCCTTTCCTGGTCATACTGCCGGTGCTGTCACTGACAGGCTCTAGAAGAATAATCCATCACCTTCACTGATATCCGGAATGATCAATCCTACATGAGGATCATAGTATTCCTCGACATGATCGGGATGAAGAATGTGGTATGTGTCTTCAATCGTTAAGATAATTCCCATAACCTGAAAAAGCTCAAATTCTCCCTTATAAACCGAAACCGTATATTTTTGCAGTTCTCGCAGGATTGGAATAGTGAACGATGTATGTTGCAATTCATTGATGAGACTTCTTGAATTTTGGTCATATGGAATAATGATAGATATGGTTTCGTCTTCAATAACACGAAAGGCGTTTGATGCTCTGGTAAAGCTAAACTTTCCTTCTTCGCTGTCAAAACACTCCATAATACGCTTATAATCAAAGGCTCTGTGATCCTGCAAGTCATAGAGCTGGTTGAAAAATGCCTGAATAGCCGGAATGGAAATTGGCGCGTCATTATGGTCACGCAAAACCATCCGGGCAACTTCCGCCGACTGCTTGATAAACGAAGGCGTCTTCTTTATGAATTCTGACTCTGGTTCGAAGACAAACACCTGGCAGATACCACGCTTCATCTCACGATTGACCCGTCCTGCCGCCTGGTTGATGGAGTCTAACCCTGCCAGCGCGCGGTAGCCGACGGGAAAATCCAGATCGATGCCAGCTTCCATAACGGTGGTCGAGATTACACGACAGGGCTTACCCTGGATTAATCGTTCCCGTATCTCGGTTAGTTTTGCACTGCGATGAACCGGACACATAAGCGTCGAAAGATGATAGTTGCCTTCGCCTTGCAAACCTCTGAACAATCCACTGGCATGACGCCGGGTATTCACAATGCACAGCGCCTGTTCGTGCATATTCAGTCGCTTAAGCAGCGCTTCATCGGTGATCTTTCCCAGATTTTTTACGTCTACTCGCTTGTAAAAAGCGAACAACGCCTGCGGATCAGGCGCCAGTTCTGTTATGCTGACACCTTCAGGCAAAAAGCGTGTCAGGTCTGGCTGGGTAGCTGTACAAAAGACGGCGCTGGCGCCGTAGTTGGTGACCAGTTCCCACACAGCAGCCATTGCCGGCTGCATGTATTCGCGTGGTAGCATTTGAGCTTCGTCGAAAATGATGACGCTTTTGGCGATGTTATGCAACTTCCGGCATTGTGATGGAGTGTGAGCGAACAATGACTCGAAGAATTGTACATTCGTAGTTACAACAATAGGAACGTCCCAGTTCTCGGATGCAAGTTTAAGTTTTGCCAGGACACTGATCGTCTGATCATCAGCATGATCACGCTGCTTTCGTTCCCAGTCAACGTTTGAATGATGCTCAAGCACGTTCCCTTCGCCAAATATGTGTTTGAATACCGATGCATTCTGTTCAATGATCGTCGTAAACGGAATGACATAGATCACCCGCCGTAGTCCATACTCGACGGCGTGGTGGAGTGCGAATGCCATCGAAGATAGTGTTTTTCCACCGCCTGTTGGTACAGTGAGTGAGAAGAATCCTGGACGATGGTCTTTACCACGTGGAATGCAGGCATTGAGGAGTTCATTCCGGCGGTGATTGACTTCACTGGTCGGGTATTTGAATTTTTCCAGGAATGTGTCAAGAAGCCGGCAAAGTGTTGAAATATCATCGTGATCGCCACGAGGCTTCTTTCCCTGCATGTATGTTTCAGTCTCCTGGAAATCTGCGTCTACCAGCGCAGAAAATACCATTCGGATCAAAAAAGCGAGAGAAAAGCCAAGACGATTCTGCTGGGGTCGGATGTGGAGATGGTGAGGGAATGGTAACGAAGACACATCAATCTCTTGTCGGTAGGCGCTGTAATCAGGAAGACTCTTTTTCCAGCGCGCGCAGACTGTTCCACCTTCCAGGTCGGTGTCATGACCGTAATCGGGTAAACCAGCATGGTGACCCATGATTGGATAAGCCAGCAGTTGTGCAAAGACCTCCTGAGGAGTCCCCTGAAGAAATACTTTGAGCTCCTTTGCACCGGCGGTAGAGTGATCAACACGCGGTCCTCCTTCCAGCCGTTTCTGAAACTCAATCGAGTATTTGCCCAAATCATGCAAGAGTCCGGCGATATATGCCAGATCGGCGATGTTTGCATAACTGCCGAATGACCGTGCCATTTCTGCGGTATTTCGCAGGTGTTCACTCAACGGTTGCCAGTCCTCGCGATCTTCCCCTTCACGTCGGTGCGCGAAAAAGCGGGTTGGTTGCGTGTCTTGAGATGTCATCCCATACACCCGCGCCATCTCCCTCACCTCGCGCTCCATCTTCTTCCGCAACCAGTCTGGCGCCAGCACTTCACAATCCGCGCCCCAACCTCGAATCCAGGGCAGCATCTCCTTTGGTTCGGCAATCTGACCTCGCCAGATCAGCGATCCATCCGCTTGCATCTCAACCTGCTCTGATCGATGCCAGCGGCTTTCCTGGACTCGTCGCGCCACCCGTGGGCTGAAACGCAGGGTGACGGCTACCGGTTCTTGATCGGTTGCCCATATGCCCCAGGCGTCAGCCAGGTAGCGCTGCGGGTCGAAGTCGGTTGGGATGGCATATGTCTCGCGGGTAATTTCGGCGCGACGGATGCGCTCGATCTTGAAGGTGCGCATCCGCTCGATATCCCAGCTGCGCTCCCCCAGGAGTCGCGCCTGCCCGATGACATGGGTCGTTTGCCCGAGCGCATATGGCTCGATGAAGTATGGACTAAGCAGGTACTCGAAAACATGCTCACCCGCTTCGTTCTGATGCCAGATGTGAACTTTTCGTTCAGTGGCCCATGCCTCGGCAAGCTGTTCCAGAACGTTCAGATAGACCGGATCGTCACGCTGCGCTGCGCTGTCCATGACATCGGCAGCCTGTAGCACATGCCGGCTGATACGCCGCGCCCAACGCTCCATTGCATGCCCCAGTTTGCGCAATGCCGCCGCCGCGTGCCGGTTCTGCCGATCCATGCGGGTCGCCAGCAACCGCGCTGCCAGATGTACAGCCAGCGCCTCGTGCAGGCTAAGCCGAATGTTGATCAGGTCAGCGCGGCGATCGATCTTCAGACGCCCATCCTCCTCCTCGTAAATGTACCCCGGCACATCAGCCAGATTGCGATGGATGGTGGAACGGTCTACTCCCAGACGGCGCGCCAGTTCAGCCTGGGTCAGTCCTTCGGGGTGAGCGAGCAGTAATTGTTCGATCTGCAGCAGCCGTTCAGCTTTGTTCGCAGCACGTTTCATGGATGTCCTCCAGATGCCCGCTGCCGGTCATCCGGCACAATTATAGAACATGTGTTCTGAAATCTCAACTATTGTACCGATTGGAATTGAACGAGCCGCATGCGCACGCTCATCAGAGCGCACCACAACGCTATCGCAGCAATCTCCAATCCAAAATCTACAATCTAAAATGGTATTCCTCGCTGGCGCGTCAGGCGCTGCCTGTCGCCGGCGGATCTGTCGCTCCTGGCGCGCAAGGGCGTCGTCTGCTCGATTGTGTTGTTGATGCCACTCTATCACGCAGGTGTTGCAGGTAGTGCAACACCCAGGAGCGGCATGACCTTTTGTTTGGTTCTGGTTGCATCAACGATTGCCGCCTGACTGAAGATAAGGCGCAGGCAACACGAGTATTTCTATCCAGCGTTCGGTAACGGGGAACAGAGGAGGAACAACGAGGTTCTTTGCATTGCGTTTGTGGTCAGGTAACAAACGCGCGCCGCATCCCCGGGGAACAGGGGAGGAACAACGAGGTTCTTTGCGTATCATACCATAATATTGTGTCAGATACTGTCACAAATTCGTGTTTACGAGGCATGATCGTTCTGGTTTGGAGACCTTTGTGACAGGCAACGCTTCGAGACGTTGCGCTGCAACGTTGCGAACACATGCGCCGTTCCTGCGCTTAACCGGCAATGACCATCCTCACATCTTAACCAATCCTCCAACTTGACAATCATCTCTAAATAGAGTAAGATCGACACTAACAGGCGGAACGCCGATTTTTATTTCATATCAGGATAGTGTAAAAATGACACTAAATACGTCGCTCCATCCCGACATTCTCGACGCCATTCGCCGCGCGCTCGCGGAGGACGTCGGTCCGGGGGATGTCACCACTAACAGCATTGTGCCGCCGGATGCGCGGATGTGCGGACGGATCATCGCCAAACAGGACGGCGTGGTTGCCGGGCTCGATGTGGCGCAGGCGGTTTATCGCATGGTCGATGAACGGATCGTCCTCACCGCACTGGTCGCCGAAGGTGAGCGCGTCGCTGACAGACAGACCCTGGCGCTCGTCAGCGGTCCGGCACGCGGGTTGCTGACCGCCGAACGTACAGCGCTCAACTTTCTGGGGCGCATGTCGGGTATCGCGACCCTCACCCGCCAGTTTGTGGATGCTGTCGCCGGAACGCGCGCAACGATTCTCGATACGCGCAAGACGGCCCCCGGATTGCGTATGGTCGATAAACTCGCGGTTCAGCGTGGCGGTGGACGGAACCATCGGATCGGGTTGTACGATATGGTGTTGATCAAGGATAACCATATCGATTTTGCCGGTTCACTGCGCGCTGCGGTTGAACGCGCCCGTGAATGCGCACCGCACCTTGAGATCGAAGTCGAGGCGCGCACCATCGCCAATGTGCGTGAAGCGCTCGATCTTGGGGTGCAGCGTATTATGCTCGACAACATGACCCCGGCGATGATGGCGGAAGCAGTGCGCCTGGTCGCCGGTCGCGCCCGCCTGGAGGCGTCGGGCAATGTCGCGCTCGATACCATCCGGCAGATTGCCGAAACCGGGGTGGACGACATCTCAATCGGTGCATTGACCCACTCGGCGCGCGTTTTTGATGTGAGCTTCGATTATCTTGCTTCTGAGGAAGCGACAGGGAGATGACTATGAACACGCAGGAAATGTTCGCCCTGCTCCAGCGTAAACTCGGCAACCTTGCGCCAGCATTCGAACTCGCCTGTAAGGCGGAACTGGCGGTCGAAATCCTGGAACTCAAGAAACAGCGCAATGCCGTCATTCTGGGGCATAACTACATGGAACCGGCGCTCTTCCATTCGATTCCCGACTTCACCGGTGATTCGCTCGACTTGAGCCGCAAAGCAGCTACGACCGACAAAGATGTCATCGTGTTCTGCGGGGTGCGCTTCATGGCAGAAACCGCCAAAATCCTCAACCCGACGAAGACGGTGCTGCTGCCGTCGGAGAAAGCCGGGTGCTCGCTGGCGGCCAGCATCACCGCCGACGATGTGCGCGCGCTGAAAGCCCGCTTTCCCGGCGCTCCGGTCGTTTCGTATGTCAATACCTATGCTGATGTGAAAGCTGAAAGTGATATCTGCTGCACATCGTCTAATGCCGTGGCAGTCGTTGAGTCGCTCAAAGCCGATACAGTGATCTTTCTGCCCGATGAGTATCTGGCGCGCAATGTGGCGCGCGAAACCGGCAAGCATATTATTTTCCCGACGCTCCAGCCGGTCAACGGCGATACGCTCCTCGATTATCAGCTCGTCGGCTGGCATGGACGCTGTGAGGTGCACGAGAAGTTCACCGTCGACGATATCCGGCGGGTGCGCGCGCAATTCCCCGATGTTGTCATTCTGGCGCATCCGGAGTGCAGCCCGGAGGTGGTCGAGGCATCGGATTTCTCCGGTAGCACGAATGCGATGATTCGTTATGTCCAACAGACCAGCGCGCCACACTACCTTCTGCTTACCGAGTGCGCAATGGGGGACAATATCGCTGCCGCGAATCCGGAGAAGGATATGCTGCGGCTCTGTATGGTGCGTTGTCCGCATATGAACATGATCACCCTGGAGGATACCCGCGACGCATTGCTCTACAACCGCTATGTCATCGAAATCCCGGAGGACGTTCGCCAGCGCGCGTATCGCGCCGTGGAACGGATGATCCAGATCGGGTAGTCAGATTGTGAGACGACCATGAAAACCACCGATGTGCTGATCATCGGCTCCGGCATCGCCGGTGCAGCGGCGGCGCTCGAACTTGCGCGCAACCCCCGCCGCCATATTACCCTGCTGACGCGCGAAACCGATCCGCGCGAGTCGAACACTCGCTATGCGCAAGGAGGCATCATTGGACGCGGACCGGGCGACTCGGCTGATCTGCTGGTGCGCGACATTCTGGCAGCCGGAGCGGGGGCGTCGTCGCGACGCGCAGCGCGTATCCTCGCAGAGGAAGGACCGCGCCTGCTGGAAGAGGCGCTGATCCGCACCGCGCGCATCGAGTTCGACCGTGCACCAAACGGTGACCTGGCATACGGCAGAGAAGCCGCGCACTCGCGCAACCGCATTCTCCACGTTGGCGACGGCACCGGCAGGGCGATCATCGACGCGCTGATGACCGCCATCTACGAGCGCCCGAATATCGAGGTCATGACCGGTCTGACTGCCGTCGATCTGATCACGTCGCCGCACCATTCGCATAATCCGCTCGCTGCCTATGAACCGATCGTGTGCCACGGCGCGTATGTGTTCGAGCGTGAGCACCGCACTGTCCATCGCACACTCGCCACGTTTACCATTCTCGCGACCGGGGGATTGGGACGCCTCTACCGCAACACGACCAACCCTCCCGGCGCACGCGGCGATGGTCTGGCGATGGCGTATCGCGCTGGCACTCGCATCGCCAACGCTGAGTACATCCAGTTTCATCCAACGGCGCTGGCCGTTCCCGGCGCCGAAGGGTTCTTGATCAGTGAAGCAGTGCGCGGTGAGGGGGGTATCTTGCTGACGCCAGAAGGTCGTCCATTTATGCATAAATACGCGCCGGAATGGAAAGACCTGGCGCCGCGCGACATTGTGGCGCGCGCGATTCATGCCGAAATGGAGGAGCATGGCTATTCCCACGTTCTGCTCGACATCGCTTCGCGCCTTTCGCCCGACACGATCCGCACCCGCTTCCCCAACATCTACGCCGAGTGTCTGCGCGTCGGCGTGGATATCACCCGTGAGCCGATACCGGTGGTGCCGGCGGCGCACTACTCCTGCGGCGGAGTGCTGACTGATGAATGGGGTCGGTCGAGCATCGCCAACCTGTATGCGGTCGGTGAAGTCGCCTGCACCGGCGTGCATGGCGCCAACCGCCTGGCATCGACTTCGTTGCTCGAAGGACTGGTCTGGGGTGTGCGCGCCGCGCGTGACATCGAGGCGCGGTTGAGCGCCGATCAGACGCCCATCCTGCCACCTGCCGATGACATCCCGCCGTGGGACGAGTCAGGTCTGACGGAAGACTCTGACCCGGCGCTGATTCAGGGTGACATGCAGACCATCCAGAACATTATGTGGCACTATGTGGGGTTGATCCGCTCCGGCAGCCGTCTCTCGCGCGCCATTCGCGAGTTGCGCCATCTGCAGAACGAAATCGAAACCTTCTACCGGGCAACGAAACTGAGCGACGGATTGATCGGGTTGCGCAACGCCGTTGAAGCCGCGCTGATCATCGCACAGGCAGCGCGGCACAATCGTCAGAGCCGCGGATGTCATTATCGGGTCGATGCGGTCGAGGTCGGGGAGCGGCTGCTCTGAGATGAAAAGAGGCGCGGGGTGCGCGGGCGGCTCGCCCGCCTCCTCAAGAGGCGCGGGGTGCGCGGGCGTCTCGCCCGCATTCTCAGGCCTGTGTGCATCGCAGCGGTGTGCGCCATGCGCATGACTGTCTGATACCAGTTTTACGTGAACACTTTGGTATTGCGTCAAAGCGCACCGGTACGTCGTGTGCGCCAATCTGCAATCTCAAATCGCCAGTCTAAATCTGATCGCGGGGGCTTCCCCCCGAACCCCCGAGCGTGAACAGGCGCCTGTGGAGGGCGACGGGCTCGAAACAGTGCAATTCATAAGCGTGGCCTTTGTGGACGTTGTGCCTTTGTGGTGCAATCATCAAACGATGTCTCGTTGTCGTACTAACCCTTAATGAGTGATATTAAGTCGCGTTTGGGCATTCTGGCCCCTGAAACGAACGAGTGTACGCACGTCGCCTGAGAATCACCCTTGTCCGAGTTCCTGTCGCGCGTGGATGCGAAACGCTTCCAGGAGCGCCGCAGGAAACACTTCTGTGTCTGCTGCGCCGCGGTAGTGCATCAGCGCCATCTCGATCAGCGGGCGCAGCGCAGGCGGCAGATGCTCGAGCGCCCACCGACCGCCTTCGTCCTTGGAGAGCACCTGGCGCGTCTGCAGGAATGCCAGCGTGCGGCAGGCATTCAGAATGGCATAGACCGGATCGGCGTAGATGCGATCCAGCGCCTCGGTGACATCGTCGATGATTGCGGCAATATAGTCTTCCTCGGGCACGGTTGGAAATACATTGGCGGCAGGCGGACCGTAGAGCGCAATGCCTCGTTGCCGCACGACCGTAATGTGCGCGGCAAGGTCGGGATCGCGCTGATCGCGTGCATTCCAGGTGCGCCACCCTTCGCCTGCCAGGTCGCGTATGCAGGCGTCACGCCACATTTCGCTATAGTGCAAATCGAACGGCAGCGGGTGGCGCCATGGCCTCAGCATCGTCAGCGCCAGAAAACTGATTTCGATCGGCGCCGGCTGGCGCGATACGCGCAACAGGTGACTGGCAATGTCTCGCTTCGTCGTCAGCGACATCGGCGCTCGCGTGACGACCAGCAGGTCGAGATCGCTTTGCGCCGGGTTGAAGCACCCCATCGCCAGGGAGCCGTGCAGATAGACGCCCACCAGGTCATCGCCGAGCATCGTGCGTACATCCGCAACATAGCGCTCGACCTGTGCCTGGATCGGTGCGGTGATTGCGCGATTGTGAGATTGCGCGATTGTGAGATTGTCAGGTGACCACATTGGCGCGTTCCACGTTCCATGTTTCACCAAGACCTTTTGAGGTCGGGACACACCCACATCCGGTCAAGACGCCCTGCTTCCGGCAGGGTGCAGCGACAGATACAAGTCACTGGCAGAAAGACCTCAAGCGCCGGGCGCATTAACGTTCCCACGTTCAACGTTCAACGTTCCTGGCCGGTCGGCAGCGTCGACGGTGACGGAGTGTCTACGGCGCATTAACGTTCCCACGTTCAACGTTCAACGTTCCCACGTTCAACGTTCAACGTTCCCACGTTCAACGTTCAACGCCTCACCCTTCCTCAAGTTCGACCAGCAACGCACCTTTAGCGACCAGTGCGCCAACCGCATACGGCAGACGCAACACAATCCCGTCGTGTGGTGCTGCGACAATGTGCTCCATCTTCATCGCTTCCAGCACGACCAGCGGCTGGTGCGCAGCCACGCGCTCCCCTTCATGCACCAGAATACGCGCAATCGTGCCTGGCATTGGCGCCTCTAACCCGGCGCGGCTGTGGCTGTGTCCCGCTGCTCCCAGGCGCTCGACATCCAGCGCAGCATGAACGAGACGGAAGCGCTGTCCGCGCCATTCGATGCACCACGCCGCACCATCGCGCGTCATCCCGAATCGTTCGATGCGTCCATCCGCCATCCGCAGCACCAGATGATCAAGACGCGCCGTCAACGCCTCGACCGTGTAAGACGCTCCGTCGATTGTGATCCGCCACCCATCGGCATGTTCGGTGATGCGTACATACCGCTCACCCGCATCATCACGGTAGTACAGCGGCATATCGGCGCGCAGCATCCGCCACGGACCGAGCGCTCCCCACGGATCGCGCGTGGCGGCTCTGCCGGATGCCAGCGGCTGAACATCGGCAATCGCCGCCGCCAGCAATACTTCGTTCGGCGCCGGGAGCGGAACCGGCAGATGCTGCGTCACCTGGTGCACATTCAGAAAATCAGTGGTCAACTCGCCGGCGCTGAACGCCGGATGTCCGGCGATTGCGCGCAGCAGGGGCAGGTTGGTCGTCACTCCCTCGATCACACAGCGATCAAGGGCTGAACGCAACGTCGCGATCGCAGCCGAGCGGTCGTCGGCATACACAATAAGTTTTGCCAGAAGCGAGTCGTAGTACAGAGTCACCTCATCTCCGGTTTCGACGCCGGTATCGCAGCGAATATCATCCGGCAGATCGAAGCGCGTGAGCCGTCCGACGGTTGGCAGGAAGGTCACCGGATCTTCAGCGCAGAGGCGCACTTCGATCGCATGCCCGCGCTGGCGCAGGTCCTCCTGACGAAACGGAAGGCGCGCGCCGCCGGCAATTGCAATCTGCAATTGCACCAGATCGACGCCGGTAATGGCTTCAGTGACCGGATGTTCGACCTGCAGGCGGGTGTTGACTTCGAGGAAGGCAAACCCGCCATCGGTCTCGTCGTACAGAAACTCTGCCGTGCCGGCATTGACATAGCCGGCGGCGCGCGCAAGACGCACCGCCGCCTCACCGATCATCTCGCGCTGCTGAGGGGTCAACGCCGGTGACGGCGCCTCTTCGACGATCTTTTGATGACGGCGCTGGATCGAGCATTCGCGCTCGAACAGGTGAACGCAGTTGCCATGCGCGTCTGCCAGGATCTGCACTTCGATATGGCGTGGACGGGTGAGCAGCTTTTCCAGGAAGATCGTATCATCGCCGAAGGCGGCGCGCGCTTCGCGTCGGGCGCTCTCCAGCGCTGCAGAAAGTTCATCGGCGCTGTGCACGATGCGCATGCCGCGCCCACCTCCGCCGGCGCTGGCTTTGATCAGGATCGGATAACCGATGCGCATCGCCTCGCGCGCCAGCGTCTCTTCGCTCTGGTCGGCGCCGTGGTAGCCGGACGCGACCGGAACACCGGTTGCCAGCGCCAGACGGCGGGCGGCAATTTTGTCTCCCAGCGCCTCGATCGCTTCCGGCGGCGGACCGACGAACACCAGTCCAGCATCGCGACAGGCGCGGGCAAAGCTGGCGCGTTCGGCGAGGAAACCATAGCCAGGATGGATCGCCTGTGCGCCGGAACGCAGCGCCGCTTCGATGATCGCCTCAATGCGCAGATAACTTTCGGGCGCAGGGGCTGGACCAATGAACACTGCTTCGTCTGCCAGGCGCACATGCAGTGCTCGACGGTCGGCTTCGCTGTACACGACGACGGCGGCAATTCCCAGGGCATGACAGGCACGAATGATCCGAACGGCGATCTCGCCGCGGTTGGCGATCAGGAGTCTGGCAAACACGGCTTCCTATCCTGTGCACGAACGATGCTGTGGTAAGCAATTATACCATTGTAGATTGGAGATTTTAGATTGTCGCACGGCATCCTGGTGCGCTTTGACGCAACACCGCGCGGCGTGTTCATGTGAAACTGGCATTGGAGAGCAACAACAACCAGGCGCCGAACATCCAAAACTGTTCGTTGGGAACTATAAGTACATGTCCGAAAAAACGCATCCTGAGCAGCACACCGCGCGTATCGCAGGGGCGGTTTTTCGGCATCCGGCATTGTTCGGATGAGTACTAAATCAACAAGATCACGAAACAGACACCCAAAATCTAAAACCTGCAAACCTAAAATCCAACACCGGGTTCCAGGAACCAAAACCCAACATCAAGAACCAAGCATCGGAAGTCTAAAAAACTCAAAACCAGACATCAGGAACCAAAACTCAAAACTTAAGAATCGACTACCGGAAATCTAAAACTATAAAATCAAGATCAGACATCGGAAACCAAAACCAAAAATCAAGAACCGACTACCGGAAGTCTAAAACTACAAAATCGAGATCATACATCGGAAACCAAAACCTAAAATCAAGAACTGAGCATCAGAAATTCAAAACCTGCAATCAAGCACCAATCACCATGAACCGAGAAACAGAAATCACCCAATCACCCAATCACCCAATCACCCAATCACCCAATCACCCAATCACCCAATCACCCAATCACCCAATCACCCAATCACCAACCATATTCACCCTTCCACCCGCCGCATCCCCATCGGAACCAGCGCCCCATCGCGCCAGATCCCTTCGACGTACACGATACCGTAGCGCACTGCGCCGCCCGGAGCGACCGTCAGGGAAGATACGATGTCGGCATCGCGCAATGGTGCACGCAGTTTCACCTGACGCGCCCGTGGCGCCGGTGCACCGCCAAGACCGAGCGCTTCGACGAGCACCGCTTCGTTTGCGCTGGCAATCAGCGCGCCGGTGACGCGCACCGCCTGACCGGACGAAGGGGTCGCCGCCAGCAATGCGACCGTCGTCTCCTGCCACGGTAGCGGCACAATCGTTTGGGGTCGCATCCGATAGCCGAACGCACCGCCGGGTCCGAAACTGCCAGGACCTTCGAGCGCACCGGTGACAGCCACCGCCATGTAGCGCGAGTCGCCAGCCGGTTGAGCGCGGGCGGCAAGGTCGTCGATGGCGCTGTCAGGGTCAAGCCACACCTGACGCGCCGGTGGATCGACAGGCATGGGGGTGGCGCCGCTGCTGAAACTCAACCCGGCGACCAGGCGCGCGCTGCCGGCATCGATCAGCAGGTAGGCGCCGATCGGCAATGATGGGCGGGGCGCGCCCAGCGCTCCATCGAGCGGAATGAACGTCGGCGTGGGAACAGGCGTTGCTGCGGGTGCGCCGCCGCACGCCGCCAGTATCGCAAGAAATGTGCAGATCATGAACAATTGCTGCATAGGACTCATCGTACCATGAAAGTCTCAGACAGTGGAATGATAGGTTTTGACAGCTTTCATGGCGTGTTTGAACGGATCCGCCTGCTATACTCGCGCGTAACAGAAGGCAGAACTGTTAAGAACTTTGCAGGAGCAACACATCAATTATGGGAACGCGCAACTCACGGATCAGCGGGTTTTACCAGCTCAGCCCCAACGAACGCCTCAACGTCGTGCGATCATTCGATGGGCTGAACGATGAAGACCTGCGCCAGCTCCACGGCGGCAACGGCGCCCTGACCGTCGAGCGCGCTGACAAGATGATCGAAAATGTGATCGGTACATTCAACCTGCCGCTTGGCATCGCGACCAATTTCCTCATCAACGGGCGCGATGTGCTCATTCCGATGGTCGTCGAAGAACCATCGATCGTTGCAGGCGCCAGTTATGCGGCAAAACTGGTGCGCGATGGGGGCGGGTTCCAGGCGAGTTCGACCCCGCCGCTCATGATCGGTCAGGTGCAGCTGGTGCATGTCGCCGATCCACACCGCGCGCGCCACGACATCCTTGCACAGCGCCAGGCGATCCTGGCGCTCGCCAATCGCCAGAGCAGCAGCCTGGTGTCTCTCGGCGGCGGCGCAAAAGATGTCGAAGTGCGTTTCTTCGAGACCAGCCCGATGGGTCCGATGCTGGTCGTCCATCTGATCATCGACTGTCGTGACGCAATGGGCGCCAATGCCATCAACACAATGGCTGAAGCGGTTGCGCCACTGCTCGAAGAGATCAGCGGCGGCAAGGCGTACCTGCGCATCCTCTCGAACCTGAGCGACCGGCGCCTGGCGCGAGCGCGGGCAATCGTTCCGGCAAAGTCACTGGCGCGCGACGGTCTGAGCGGTGAAGAGGTTGTCGAGGGCATTTTATGGGCATACGCCTTCGCCGCTGTCGACCCATATCGCGCCACGACGCATAACAAGGGCATCCTCAACGGCATCGACCCGATCCTCATCGCCACAGGCAACGACTGGCGTGCTGTCGAGGCAGGAGCGCACGCTTACGCTGCACGCAACGGTCGCTACACATCGCTGTCGCATTGGGAGCGCGATGCGCAGGGGAATCTGGTCGGCACGCTCGAAATGCCGCTCGCGGTTGGGATCGTCGGCGGCGCCACCAAAGTGCACCCGGCGGCACAGGCGGCGCTCAAATTGCTTGGCGTCACCCACGCACACGAACTGGCAGAAATCTGTGTCTGCGCCGGTCTGGCGTCGAACCTGGCAGCGATGCGTGCACTGGCGACCGAGGGCATTCAGCGCGGTCACATGAGCCTGCACGCACGCCAGATTGCCATGGCAGCTGGAGCGCACGGAGAAGAGGTCGATATCATTGCTGCGCGCATGGTGCAGGAGCGGCAGATCAAACCGGCGCGCGCCGAGGCGCTGCTGGCGGAACTTCGCGCCGGTGACGCTGGCGTCGATTGCGTGACAGAAACGGCGCCTGTTGGTGCACTCAACTGAATACCCGGGAGAGGAACGCGAAACGCTGCATCCCGCCGTTGTGATGCAACCCTGTCTGTGCAGGCGCACGGCGCGCGTTTCGTGTTCTTTTTTTGCCTTCGACGAGGAGTATTGGCCATGATGAAACCTGAACGGTCTGTAGGAGTCGTTGGGTACGGTGCATACATCCCGCGCTTCCGCATCGCAGCGCGTGAGATTGCCCGCATCTGGGACGGCGCCGGTGGAACGCCGGTCGACTCCAAAAGCGTACCCGGTCCCGACGAAGATACGATCACTATGTCGATAGAGGCAGCGCGCAACGCACTTGCGCGGGCGCGCGTCGCACCCGACCAGCTTTCAGCAGTATGGGTTGGCAGCGAAAGCCATCCCTACTCGGTCAAGCCGTCTGGAACGCTGGTAGCCGAAGCGCTTGGCGCTACACCATGGGTTAGTACGGCAGACTGGGAATTCGCGTGCAAAGCCGGTTCCGAGGCGCTGACAGCAGCGATGGGAATGGTCGGCAGCGGTATGGCGCAGTACGTGCTGGCAATTGGCGCCGATACCGCCCAGGGACGGCCCGGCGATGCGCTGGAATACACCGCTGCTGCCGGTGCTGCAGCGCTGCTGATCGGTCCGGCAGTGGACTCGGTTGCGGTTATCGAGGGAACGACCTCGTATGTCACCGACACTCCCGACTTTTTCCGCCGTGCTGATACAGCGTACCCGGTGCACGGTCACCGTTTCACCGGCGAGCCGGCCTACTTCGGTACATCGCGCAGCGCTGCCGAAAAATTACTGCACGACCTGGGCGCACAACCCTCCGACTTCACCTATGCCGTGTTCCACCAGCCAAACACGCGCTTCCCGCAGACTGTCGCCCGCCAGCTGGGGTTCACGCCGCAACAGATTGCGCCGGGGCTGCTGTCGCCGAAAATTGGCAACGCCTACTCCGCAGCAGCGCTGCTCGGGTTGTGCGCTATTCTCGATGTGGCGCAGCCAGGTGACAGGATTTTCGTGACGACCTACGGTTCAGGCGCAGGCTCCGACGCCTATGCGCTGCGTGTAACCGAAGCGCTTCTCGAGCGGCGCACGCGCGCGCCGCTGACAGCGGCGTACCTGGCGCGCGAAACGTTCGTCGATTATGCCGTGTACGCCAAGTGGCGCGGCAAACTGGTGATGGAGTAGTGCCATGCGACATGTCTATATCATCGGAACCGGAGCAACGCCGGTCGGAGAGCATTGGGACCGTAGCGCCACATCGCTGGCGCTCGAGGCGCTCAACGGCGCGTTAGGAGTTGTTCCTGCATCGCGCATCGGCGCACTCTACGTCGCCAGTGCGCTCAGCGGGTCGCTCCATACACAGAGCCAGATTGGCGCACTGATCGCGACGGCTGCCGGCATCCCCGGCGTCGAAGCCGTCACCATCGAGGCAGGAGGAGCATCAGGCGGGGTGGCGCTGCGCCAGGCATGCATGGCAGTGGCATCCGGCGCCGTCGATCTGGCAGCGGTCGTTGGTGTCGAAAAAGTGACCGATGTGCTCGATGCACGGCGCGAAGCGGCGCTGGCGCTGGCAACTGACGCTGACTGGGAAGCGATCCACGGCGTCACGCTGACTGCACTCTGGGCGCTGCTCATGCGCCGGTATATGCACGAGTACGGCTACGCCGCCGACGATTTTGCCCCTTTCCCGATCAACGCCCACGCAAACGGGGTCGCCAATCCACACGCCATGTACCGCTTCGCCATCAACGCCGAGAAGGTGCGCAACGCACCGATGGTCGCCGAACCGCTCGGCCTGCTCGATTGCTCAACCGCAGCCGACGGCGCCGCCGCCGTGGTGATCGCCAGCGAAGGACTGGCGCGCGAACTCTGCGCGACCCCGGTGCGTATCGCCGGATCGGCGGTTGCGACCGACACCCTGGCGCTGCACAGCCGACCAGATCCGCTGTGGTTCGCAGCAGCCGCACAGACGACAACAGCAGCGCTACGCGCGGCGCATCTCACACACGGCGATATACAGGCATTCGACGTCACCGATCCACATGGCATCGCTGCAGCGCTGGCGCTCGAGTCGAGCGGGTTCGCCAAACGCGGCACAGCCGTGGCGCTGGCGCGCGAAGGCGCCATCACTCCGAAGGGACGTCTGCCGCTGGCGACCGGCGGCGGCTGCAAGGCGCGCGGCGATACAGTAGGCGCCAACGGCGTCTATCAGATTGTCGAACTGGTTGCACAGTTGTGCAGGCGCGCCGGCACAGCGCAGGTAGATGGTGTACAGGTGGCGCTGGCGCAGTGCATGGGCGGCATTGGAGCGACAGTGGCGACCCATATTCTGTCACTCGATTGATCTGGAGGTTCAACGATGGATCTGGCAAAACACTGGCGTCTGCGCCATGCGCGATACCGGTTGGAAGGGCAACGCAACCGGCTCACCGGCGAGGTGCGCTTCCCTCCGGCGCCGCCGCGTCCTGGCGAGACTGAAGATACGTGGGAACCCTATGCCCTCAGTGGGCGGGGGCGTGTCTACTCATTCAGTATCGTGCGGCAACCGCCGGAAGGGTTCGAGGAATTGCCGCCATACCTGGTTGCGCTGATCCGGCTGGATGAAGGACCGATGGTGACTGCGCAACTGACCGACTGTAATCTCGACCAGGCAGCCATCGACATGCCAGTCGAGATGGTCACACGCCGCCTGCGCGACCTGGGACCGACGGGTCTGATTGTGTACGGCTACAAGTTTCGCCCGCTGGTGCAACAGTAATGGTTGTCAGGAACAATCTGGTGTGAAAAGAGCCGCCGGGAGCGCGGGCGTCTCGCCCGCATCCAGGGTAGAATGCCGGGAGCGCGGGCGTCTCGCCCGCATCCAGGGTAGAATG
>FWWL01000470.1_pt1 | contig 111886 bp, 85 predicted proteins | sample 2228331 | NCBI WGS metagenome assembly FWWL01 (sample SAMEA103939775, study PRJEB20133) | metagenome | reverse complement strand
ATCAGGCATTTCAGCAACCTGCGATTCTCTCTTGAAAGCGAACGATGCATCTTCAGTGTCTCACCTCATTTTCTTCCGGGCAAATCAGAATAACCTATCTCATTATAAAAACAGATAAAATCTTAATTTTTATCTTATATTAATTCTAAAATTATAATCATTATAATAGATAACGTCTCAACCGGCAGAAACTCCGCCGCCACCGCCGCCTCCTCCCCCTCCCCCGCTGAAGCCTCCTCCCCCACCCGAGGAATAGGCTGCAGCCCGGGCGCTGGCCTGGCTCAGAGCTGAAGCGGCTCTCTCAATCGAAGAGATGGCTGCGGAGATTGAATCAACCTGACGTCCGGCGGCCGCCGCTCCGTGAATTCCCGCAACCCAGCCCGCCGGCGCAGCCTGATCACTCTCGAGTACCCGGGGCAGCATACGGATGAGTTTTTTTGCCTTTCCGAAAAGGATGGCAAAAACCAGATACTTCTCCCAGAGCCTGTAAGCTTCAGGGGGAATTTCAGAAAACTCGGAAAAATCATCTAAAAATCTTTCCAGCGCCTTCCACAGCTCGTTTTCTCTTGCCCAGTCCTTTCGCCGTCTCTTGAGCTTTGGACAGAGCAAAAGGCTCATGACAAAAAGCACCGGTGACAGAGTGAGGATAGCCACGACCAGACTGACCGCCAGAAAAATGCGGCTCAGCCGCCAGCTGCGCGGTTCGATAAACCCGAGTTTTTTCCCTTCCTTAAACACTTTTTCCTGCCATTTTCGGAACCAGCTCTGGTATTCCGCCGGATGCTTTTTTATATAATCCACCAGTTCATCCAGTGAGATCCTGTTGCCGGAACCTGTCTCCCTGCCGGCCCGATTGAAGATGTAGTCAAGAACAAGTTTTTCCCAATTTCTGAGCGTCGGGTCGTCCATGTAATCCTTCTTAAGGTGAAAAATCGTCTGTTTTTCCAACTTCTTCCCGAAAAGAGTTTTTTTCTCCTGCTGTTGCTCTTTTACCGCCAGGAAGCCCCTCGTGGCCAGCTCAAAAATGGTGGCGGTAAAGGCAACCGGCAGCGGCTTTTTGCCCTCTCTCCTCAGCACCTGGACCAGAGCCGGCGGCAGCGCCGAAGGCATCTCCCGAAAATATTCAGGAACGTCGTCAAAGCGGTAATCCCGTCCGTACCTTTTCCAGAAATGAAAATAAGCCAGAAGCCAGAAAAGCGGCCCGAAAATCTGCCATCCAGCCCAGAGCAACCCGACCTTTTTCAAGATCTCTGCCTTACGGGCGTCTCTCTCCTGGGCCTGCCTCACCTTCCGGATGGTTTCTTCCACAAAAGCGGCTTCCTCTTCTTTTATTTTCTCCAGCGTATAGCCTGATGCCGCAACTCCCTGCACCATCCCGGCCGGCCAGACCACCCTTATTTCCAGAAACTGTCCCGCTGGAATATTGCTGGCTTCAAACTTTACTGTCTTGAGGTCAATAATATCCACCCTTCCTGAAAGCGGTCCGTGCCCGAAAACCAGAAGACCTTCTTCCCGGCTCACCGGCTCAGGCAGATGGACGAAAATCTCAGCCCTGGCCGTCGGGCGGTCCACCTCGCTTCCAATGACCTGCCAGTACAGCTCGCTTATTTCCGGGTAATTTATTATTCCGTTCCTCACCCGGTAAGTTATCCTGAATGTCCTTCGCTCGTTTCTGGCTGAAAATCGCCATCTCGCCTGAAACCTGCCGCCTTCTACGGTTGATTCCACTGGAAGGTCCAGCCCGTTTTCGCCCCTGACACGAAAATCCTCAATGCTGACCTGAAGGTCTAAATTCTTTCTGGCTTTCAACGGAATCCAGAGAGAAGCCCAGGAAAACTGTCCGCGAAACTCGAAGGTCAGGTATTCGTCCACCTCAAAAGACCCGTCTCGATTGATGCGAATATCAGCCCTGAGCTCCGGGAAATAATAATTTTTGGCTTCAGCCAGGAGCAGTGAATTTAACGCTGCTGCCAGTGCTAATAAAATCAACCAGAAACGAAAGACCGGGTATATTCGCTTTCTCATGTCTTTCCTCACTTGCCGCTGAAACCGAAATAACAGAATATAAGTTTTTATTTTTCAGCCGCAGAGGATGGTGATTCAGGGTTCAACGGGAAAGAACTTTCCGGTAAACATGTTCGAGCAGATAGACACGACTCTGCGGGTCGAGCTCAATAAACTCCAGACCCATCTCAAACACTTCCTCATCAAAAAGACTTTTCACCCAGCGAACCTCGGCTATACCGTTGATCAGTTTTTTCGTCTCGCTCAGAGCTATTTCCAATCTGACCCTGGTTTTTACCGGAAGCGGCTGATCGGTCATGACTCTTAAACCGCCGACCGAAATATCCCGGGAAAACGAATAAAAAGATTCTTCCTGGGGCTGACCGCTCTCTCCCAGAACGTAAAGAACCACCTTGTTCTCCTCATCAAGCCTTTTTTCCCTTCTTTTTTCCATGGTGCTGGAAATTAGAGACCTCCTTTGCCTTTTTTTATTTTTTATCACAGCGAGCAGAAAATAGCAATAAAATTTTTTCTGCCGGCTGAAGTAAAAGTTGACAAAAAAAAGCGAAAAAAATAATCTGCTTTATAATAAAAATTTTTTAAAGAAAAGGAGCGTGCGGATGAGTGTTAAATTCAGGTTAAGCGCGATGATGTTTCTGCAATATGCCATCTGGGGGTCCTGGGCTCCGGTGCTGTCTGCTTACCTTCAGAATAATCTGGGGTTCAGCGGCAAGGAACTTGGCATTATCTTCAGTCTCCTGCCTCTGGCCACCATCATCTCTCCTTTCCTCGGCGGTCAGATAGCTGACCGTTATTTCCCGAGCGAAAAGGTAATAGCCGTGCTGCAGCTGGCAGGAGGAGTTCTGCTCATCCTGATAGCCGGAGTCACCGATTTTCGTCTGATGGTCTGGCTGATGCTGTTTTACTGCCTGGTTTATGCTCCCACCTTAGCCCTGACCAATTCCATCGCCTTCGTCAACCTGAAAGACCCGGAGAAAGAATTCGGTGCGATCAGGGTGTGGGGTACGATCGGCTGGATTGCCGCCGGCTGGGCTCTGGCTGGCTGGCGCTGGCTGGTGAAGTCGCCCGAAGGAATTGCCATGAAGGGCGATACCCTGATTTTAGCGGGGATTTTTTCCATCATCATGGGCCTTTATTCCTTCAGTCTTCCCCACACCCCGCCGCAGAAAGAAGCGGCCAAGCCCTGGGCTTTTCTGGAAGCCCTGAAGATGCTCAAGGACAAGAACTTTCTGGTTTTTGCCATCATTTCATTCGTTGTGGCCACCGAACTTCAGTTTTACTATGTTCTTACTTCTCCTTTCCTTACCCAGCATGTCGGGGTCAGTCAGAAATCGGTATCTTTTGTCATGACCATAGCTCAGATAGCTGAAATCTTTGTCATGGCTTTTATGCTCAGCTGGGCTCTTAAAAAATTCGGCATGAGAATGACCCTGACCCTGGGAATTTTAGCCTGGCCGATTCGCTACATCATTTTCGTCATCGGCCAGCCCTCCTGGCTGGTGATCGCTTCCCTGGCGCTCCATGGCTTCTGTTACGTTTTCTTCTTCACCGCCGCTTACATCTACGTCGACAACATCGCTCCTCGTGACATCCGTCATTCAGCTCAGAGTTTGATCGCGACCATAATCCTCGGGTTTGGCAACTTTGTCGGCAGTCTGTTTTGCGGCTGGATTCAGGACCTCTTTACCAGAGATGGTGTGGTTAACTGGCGGGGAACCTTCCTGGTGCCTACGGTGCTCACCCTGCTGTGTCTGATTATCTTCGTGGCCTTTTTCCGGGAAAATAAAGCCGGCGCCCGGACTGAAACTGCGACAGCCTGAGCGGGCAAGAAATTTTTTTATAAAAAAATAAAAACAAAAGGAGAGCAAAGATGAAACAACGTAAAAAAACACTCGGTGTGGGTTTTATTGGCGGAGGCTTTATAACCAGATTCCATATAAGGTCCTGGGTCGGAGTTAGAAATGCCGACATCTTAGGCATTTACGACCCTGACCAGAAAAGAGCCAGCGAAGCCGCTTCGCTCGCCCGCAAATTAAAGGTGGGCGAAGCCAGGCCCTACAAATCGATCACCGAGATGGTGGCTGACCCGAACATCGACGCCATCTGGATCTGCTCGCCGAATTACACCCGGATTGAAGTCATGGAAGAGATTGCTGAAGCCGTGCTCAAAGGAAAAGGCGAACTCATCGGCGTAACCTGCGAGAAACCGCTCGGTCGCAACGTAAAAGAAGCCAGGAAAATGCTCCAGCTGGTGCAGAAAGCCGGTCTGCTCGACGGCTACTTGGAAAACCAGGTTTTCGCTCCGGCGGTTGTCCGCGGCAAAGAGATCATCTGGGCCCGCGGGGCCAGCCTCTGCGGCCGCCCTTACCTCGCGCGGGCAGCCGAGGAACATAGCGGACCGCATATGCCGTGGTTCTGGGAAGGCGAACTGCAGGGCGGCGGCGTGCTCAACGATATGATGTGTCACTCAGTGGAAGAGGCTCGCTTCATGCTGACACCTCCTGGAGCCAGCCGGGACGAATTGACGCCGGTGAAGGTTACCGCTTACGCTAGCTGCCTGAAGTGGCAGATCCCGGAATACGTCGAACACCTGAAGCGCATCAGCGGCGGACGCCTAGATTACGCCAACCGGCCGGCGGAAGATTTCGCCCGCTCGGTTATCGAATACCGCGACAAACAGGGAAATATTTTAGTGGTTGAGACCACCACCTCCTGGTGCTACGTCGGAGCCGGACTGCGTCTGACCATGGAACTTCTCGGACCTGAATATTCGCTCCAGATTAACACCCTGGACTCCGGTCTGAAAGTTTTCTTCAGCCGCCGGGTGAAAGGAAAAGCCGGCGAAGACCTGGTGGAAAAGCAGAATGCCGAGGTCGGTCTGATGCCGGTGGTAGCCAGCGAGGAACATGAATACGGTTACACCAGCGAAAACAGGCATATGGTCGAATCGTTCCTTGAGGGCAGGCGTCCGATGGAAAATTTCAGCGACGGTGTTAACGTCACCGAACTGCTGATGACCGCTTACATGAGCATTGAGAAAGATAAAACGATGCCCTTCCCTCCACCGGGACTGGAGAATTTTGTGCCGGCCGTGGCTAAGGGCCAGTGGAACCCGAGAAAGAAATAATCTCTCATCCGGCCATTGCTTAAAAATTAATAAAAATATATTTTGCCGGAGGCAATATGAAACAAAAAAGAAGGACCTTTGTGTCTGCTTTGATGATTTTATGTCTGCTGGCCGCAAGCTCCCTTTTCCTGGCGCTTCAGACTACGGCGCAGGAAAAAATCATCCCGGAAGAAATAAAAAGGCAGGTCAGCAGCACGGATTATTCTTCCGTCAGAATAAAAAAATTTCCGCTGGCAGTGCAGTGCTGGACCTACCGCGGCTACACTTTTTTCGAAGCGCTGGAAAAGGTTAAAGCTCTGGGTATAGATTACGTTCAGGCTTACCCCGGGCAGAGGCTTTCCAGGGATCTGCCGCCGAACGTCGTCTTCAACCATAACCTCGATGAACAACACTTAAAGCTTGTTCGGGAGAAACTCAACTCTCTGAAGATGAGTGTGGTGGCATATGGAGTGGTTGACACCGGTCGCACAGAAGAGGAAATGAGGAAAGTATTTGATTTTGCCCGCAAACTGGGAATCTGGGTGATAGTCACCGAACCCCGCGATGAAGATTATCAGGTCCTGAACAAACTGGTTAAAGAATACAACCTCAGGGTAGCCATACACAACCACCCCGAACCCAGCAAGTATGCCCATCCGACCACAGTTCTTAAATACCTGAAGGAAGCCGATGAAAGAATTGGCGTCTGCGCCGACACCGGCCACTGGATGAGAGGAAACCTGCTGCCGGTCGAATGCCTCAGAATGTTAGCCGGCCGCATCTACGACGTGCATCTTAAGGACCGCAGCGATTTTGGCACGAAAAAGGCAGAGGACGTGGCTTTTGGAAGCGGTCGGGCAGACATCAGGAAGGTTCTGGCCGAGCTCACCCTTCAGGATTATGACGGGTTCCTGACAGTCGAATATGAAAACGAAAAGGAGGTTATGGCCCCGGAACCAGCGATAAAAAAGGGAATCGAGTTCATAAAAAGTGTTACCTACTATGAAGGCTACGAACAGCTGCTCAGCCGGTATCGAGGCCGTTATGAAAAACACGGCTGGAATCATTACGGGCCAGGCTACTTTGAACTCGACCCGAAAACCGGAATCCTGAAGTCTCAGGGCGGCATGGGCCTTCTCTGGTATAGCCGGAAAAAATTCAGAGATTTTGTTCTCGAGCTGGAGTTTAAGTGTTCCCGCAAAGACACCAATTCAGGCGTTTTTCTCCGGGTGCCGGAAGTCCCGACCACCGACGATTACATCTATCATTCGTTCGAAATCCAGATTTATGACGCCGGTGAAGGCATCCATATGACCGGCGCGGTTTATGACGCGCAGGCTCCCTCTCGCCTGGCTTCAAAGCCGACCGGCGAGTGGAATCATTTCCGGATTTCCTTCATAGGCGACCGCATCACTGTCGAGCTAAACGGGGAAAAGGTGGTCGACTGGAAAGCAGAACCCCGGGGCAAGGTAAAAGACTTTGCCCGGGAAGGTTACATCGGACTGCAGAATCACGACAGTCTATCGCCCGTCTACTTCAGAAACATCTACATCAAAGAAATCAACAACTGACACTAAAAGCCCGGAGTGATGGTGAACTGCCAGTGCCAGCCCTTACCAGGGCGGCTAAACGGATAGACGTAGTCAAAGCCGAGCACCAGCACTCCAAAAAGGTTCGTTCTAAGTCCGACTCCGGTGCTGGATACCGGTTTCTTCTCGCCGCCAAACCAGCTGGGCTTCTCTCCGCCATACCAGGCGGTGCCGATGTCGTAAAAGGCCAGAAATTCAAGCGGCCAGACGCCATAGTATCCTCTACCGATCCCCAGAACCCTGAAAACAGGAAACCTCAGTTCGACGTTGGCCACCAGCATTCTGGAACCCAGCAAGCGGTTGAAATCAAAATAATCACCTGAATTTTCATCAAACTCATTGTAGTTGAAGCTGTTATAATCATATCCCCTGACCAGAGTTTCATAGCCGAGGAACAGCGGCCACAACCGCTCGTCGTCCGCTCCCTTCCCGTAACGTCCGTAATGGAGAAGCCTGAAGGCTAGGGTAAATGGCTTTGCCGGGATAACATATCTACGGTAATCAGCCAGCAGGCTGACAAAGTTCAGGTCTCCAAAGTTCGGCTGAACCTCGAGCAGATAGGCCTGACCGGTAATCGGGCTGCAGGCCCCGAAGAGCGAACTGTCGTACACCAGCGCGGCCGAGACGTATCCGTATTTTATTGACGGTGGCGAGGGCAGGTCGAGACGGTAAAGGTCGATCAGCATGTAATCGAGAGTGTAAATATAACGTGTTAATCTTGAATTAAAATCGATCAGGTTAAAGCCTGCCGAAAATTCAACCCTTCTGAACACGTTAAAAGGATAGTAGGCAAAACCGCCCAGCTGATAGGCAATCTGACGGTTGAGATACTCTTCCTCAACGTAGACGGGAATGCCTCCCATTTCAGTGTAATATGCGCCGTAAGAGCCATAAACATAAGGCACCCGCTGCAGAACCGCTCCCCAGTTCACCCGGTTCCTGGAATTCATATAGCCGACCAGGGCATAACTGTCTATCAATTCGTAGTTGGTCTGGGCCATGGTTACCACCGTGTGATAGCCGAGCATATCGCTCCAGAAAGCGGCTATGCCTCCGCCGGCGTATGTCCCGTAGCGGTCAACGCCAACAGCAAGAGTGGGCCGGGTGATATAGTCGAGAGAAAGTTTTGGCCTATAACCGGTTACAGGAAAGTCAGTTTCCCTTGGAACTCCATACAGAGGATTTCTTAACAGCCCGAGCAGGGCTCCTTCCGGCTGGGTTCTTGGCGGTAAAAGATTCAACGGTCTTTCTCCAAATTGAGCGATCGTCGGCTGTCCCTGGAGTTTTTCCGGTGAGTCGATCACATAGATGGAGTAACTTCCGTTTTCATACACTGAAAGCGCCAGCCTCCGGCTGCCCTGAGAATAGGAAATAGCCGGGCTGAGCTCGGTTATCCCGCTGATGCCGGTGAACAGGTTGCTGAGCTGATAGATTTTCCCGTCCTTGAGGTCAACACGATAAAGGTCTGTTTTCCCGTTGTAATCAGAAAGGAAAAACAGGCTCTGACCATCCTCTGACCACTGCGGGTTGACGTTCTTGCCGGAGGGAAATGCCAGAACCCGGGTAATCTGCCCGTTCTCGACGTCCAGCAAGGCCAGGTCATAATTTCCTGAATCGAGCCACTGCAGGTTAGCGCTGAATCTTTCAGTTACAAAAGCTATCTTTTTGCCGTCGGGAGACCAGACCGGCTGCAGGTCGCCGAAGCTGTCTCTGGTCATCTGCTTCACCGTGTTATCTTCAAGGTCATAGATAAAAATATCGGTTACTCCCCCGGTCAGGGCGGCAAAGGCAATTTTCTTCCCGTCCGGCGACCAGGATGGATGCAGAATTTCTCCCAGTTCAGGAAAAGGAATTTCCCTTTCTATTTTTCCGGTCAGAGCCTTCATGATGGTCAGCTGCGGCCGCCCCTTGCTTACGGTTCCAAGCACGATTCTCTGGCTATCGGGCGCCCAGGCTCCGGCTGACCTGATGAATTGAATGCTCTCGAAATGGGGGTCTATATCAGTTGAAGTGAGCTTCCTCTGAATCTTTCCGGTCTTCGGATCTGCCAGATAGAGATCAACCGAAAAAAGGGCTCGCGAGGAAAAGAAAATCATGTGCTCTCCGTCCGGGCTTAAAACCGGGGAGATGTTGTAAGGGTTTTCTTCCACGCCTTTGATCAAAAGACGCCCGAGACGATCCGGAGTTTCAGTCAGCGAAACCAGGTCTTTATAGGCTTCCTCCATTGATTTATGCCAGTCTTCAGAAAGCTTTTTAAGCGGAACGCCAAGAACTCCCTGAAGCACCGATTCATAATCTCCGCTCCGGGCAAGCATGCGGAAAATTTTGCCGATCATCTCATCTCCCCAGCGGCCGCCGATGTAAGCCCAGACTGCATGTCCGTATCTATAGGGAAAGTAACGGTAATAGTTCTCCAGTTTCCTGATCTGAGGCAGGTCTTTCCTCTTCCAGGTATCCCTCATCCACATAGAGGTTTGAGTGTCGACTGGCCCGATTGAGAGATATTCAGCCAGACCCTCTATCAGAAAGAGAGGAACCCTCAGCTCCGCCCCGGTATATCTGGCCTGGTCCGAATGACCCTGACCGGCAATATCGTACTGAAAGGCATGGACCAGCTCGTGACCGATGACATGGTCAGTTTCAGCCATGGAAACGCCGTACGGCAGAACTATTCTCCTCTTAAACGATTCAGTCACGCCACCTGTTCCTTCTCCCAGGGTCTCCGGGATGACGGTGGTTTGCTGAAATTCAGGGCTGCTGGAATAAATGATCAGCGCCTGTCGCCCCTTCAGTTCATGGTTGAAGATGCGGCTCAACCGGGCATACCAGCGCTCGGCCATCATCGCCGCCTGCTTTACGACTTCCTCATCTTCCTGGTAGAAATAGACATCAAAATGCCTGGTCTTCATTATTCTGAAATCAAATTTCCTGTACTGAACCTTGTTGCGGCCAAAATACTGAGCTTGAAGTGGAGCGAGCCAGACGAGCAGAAACAGTGTTAAAAGCAAAGGAATAATCGCAGCTCGTTTATTTTTGAAAGAGCCCATTGATTCCTCCTCCTTTTTTTATTTCACCATTGATATTATAACCCAAATTTCAGGAAACTGTTTCAACTTTAATCCCCCGAACTAATTTCGGAAAATTCTGCCTTAACTGCCATCATAACTGCTTTTTTCACCCTGAATGTGCTAATAATATCCAGGGTGGCTTAAATGTCCAGAATAAGAAAAATCCAGGCAAAGAGCGTCCTGAACAGGTCAAAAATATTTGATTACTGTCTGAATCCTTACATCGGCTGCAGCCATGCCTGCCGCTACTGCTACGCCGGGCTTTTTATGCGCCGGTATTCGGGTCATACCGAACCCTGGGGCGAGTTTGTCGATATCAAAGTGAACGCTCCGGAACTCCTGCGCCGCCAGCTGCCGCGAGCGAAAAAAGGCACCGTCTGGATTTCTTCGGTTTGTGATCCTTATCAGCCGGTGGAAGCTCGCTATCAACTGACAAAAAAATGTCTGGAAATTCTCCGGCAGTTTGATTTTCCGGTTTTCATCCAGACTAAGTCCGACCTGGTACTCAGGGACATTGAACTGCTTCAGGAAATAAAAGAAGTAGAAGTGGGGTTTTCCATCGCCACCGACGACGACCGAACGGCGGCACTTTTCGAACCCGGCGCTCCCTCGATCAGCCGGCGCCTGCTGGCTCTGGAGAAAATCAAAAATAAAAACATAAAGACATTTGTCTTCATCGGACCGCTGCTACCCCAGAATCCCATCCGGCTGGTCAACCTTTTGCGCGGTCTGGTGGACAGAGTTTTTATCGACCGGCTGAATTACGCCGAACAGTTCATAAATTTTTACCGGAATCATAACCTGACCCGATATGCCAGCCCGGAATTTTTCCAGAAAACAGCTGCCCTTCTGGTCGAGGAACTGAGGAGAAACCAGCTTGATTGCGAATTGCTCTTCTAAAGAAATCCTCAGTTTCAATTAGAAATGCCGGCGCCGGCCAGGTTCATAATGCTCTGGCCTCTCCGGTTGGCATCATTAAAACTCCATAAGAGAAAAAACGTTTGCATTGTCCGGGGGAAGTGAGTAAGATTTTTTATCATGCTTTTCAGGACACTGCTGATTGCAGCCATTATCATCGTATTTTACTCGCTGGCTAAATGGCGGAAACTCTCGGTCGAATTGAGCCTGCTGGCCGCTACCATCGGCGGAGCTCTGGCCGGTTCCATTTTCAGCTCGCCGCCGCCCGCAGAAATCCCGAGACATCTGGTTGAAGGTTCGTTTACCTATCTTGATGTCATCCTGGTTTTTTTTACGGCCACCCTGTTCATAACGATCATCCAGAAATCAGGAGGAGTTGACTTTGCCGTCCGCCGCACCGTCGTTCGTTTTTATCGTGCCCGATTCCTGGCTCTGTTCCTGCTGATGGTGATTGTTCTTATTCCCGGCGCTCTCACCGGAGCCGGCAGCGTTTCTCTACTGGTGGTGGGAGCCCCGGTGGCCCTGGCGCTCAGAGGTCTCGGGGTGGAGGAAAAAAAAATCCCGGCGATTCTTTTTATCCTGGCCGGTCTGGCCGCCGCCGCTCCTCCGGTAAACATCTGGGCGATGATGCTGTGCGCCGGCACGGCCATTCCCTACGTGGGTTTTGAACTGCCGCTCGGGCTTCCGGTCATTATCCTGGGCACCCTGACTGTGGTAATCCTCGGAAGAAGGAAAGGCGCAGCCGAAATAGAGTCTTTCCTGGAAAAGATAACTCCGCATCCAGGGATGAACTGGTTCCGGCTGCTCCTGCCGTTTCTGGTGTTCTTCGGTCTGGTTCTCGCCTACAGGCTGTATCCGTTCAACTTCCCTGTGCTCGGACTTCCTCTGGAATTCCTGATAGCTTCTCTGGTAGCTCTTGTTCTGAGTCCGGTCAGGTTGAACTTAATCAAGGTCGCTTCAGAGACCCTGAGCAAATTGCTGCCGCTTCTCGCCATCATGGTGATAGTTGGCATGCTGCAGCAAATTCTTTCAGCCAGCGGGGTCAAGGGAGTTATTTCTTATTCTGTTCTCATCATTCCGCTGGGACTTCTTTTCTGCCTGTTGCCTGTGATCATACCGGTTTCTGAAGGCGTTTTAACCTACGGCGGAGCGGCCATAATCGGCATTCCGCTCGTCTGGTATCTTAACTCTCTGGGTTACCACGCGACCATCGTCATTTCCGGTCTCAGCCTTCTCTGGCCCCTCGGAGACGGGTTGCCTCCAACCGCTCTGATCGGAAGGTTGAGCGTGATGGTTTCAGGATATCAGGGAAAATACTGGCAGTTTCTTAAAGAAACCTGGATTCCCTGGTTGATAATCACGGCCACCGGTATGTTGATGATCATTTTCAGCGCAAAGCTTAAATTCCTGGTAACGGGATGATGAAAAACGGCAGGACGGTTAAAGATGATAGTTAAAATTGTCATGATTATTTATTACCTGATAAGCGCTTTTTTTGTGGCCATCGTGCTGAAAAATTTCATCCAGGAAAAAGAAAGCCGGGACCGGGCGCTGCTTTATCTAATCGTATTAATTCCTTTTATTCTCAGGCTTCTCCGGGTAAAGTAAAGGCTTTGATCATGAAGAAAGTCAGTTCAGTCTTCAAAATCACAGCTTCCGCTATTGTCCTGGCTCTGCTTGTGGTCGGCGGCTGGCCGCTTTACCGGCATCGAGCGAGTTCGATGGAAGTGGTATGCGGACCAGGGGTGACCGAAATACTGATGTTGAGCGATTTTCTTCCGGACCTAAGGAATACAGCCGCGGATACGCCGGTTTTTGTTCTGAGAGGAACAGAACCGGGCGGGAGCGCACTGATCATCGGAAACACCCATGCGAACGAACCCGAAGGTTTGCTGGCGGCAGCCCTTGTCGTGGAAAACGCCGTGGTGAAAAAGGGAACGCTTTACGTCATTCCCTGTTTTAACCGTAGCGCCAGCCTTAATACCAGACCGGGAGAAGGATATCCGCTTCATTTTTCGGTGCAAACTCGCTGGGGTAAAAAGAAATTCAGGATGGGCAACCGGGACGCCTCTCCTCTTGACCAGTGGCCAGACCCCGATGTCTACATCCATTATCCGGAAAAACAGATGCTCTCCTATCTTGACATCAGAAACACCAACCGAACCTGGCCCGGACGTCGTAACGGCATGCCGATGGAACAGGTGACCTTTGCCGCCATGGAACTCCTGCGAAACCATAAGGTCGACCTGGCCATCGACCTGCACGGGGCGGAAACCATGTTTCCCGTGACCAACTGCATCGTCGCCCCGGAAAAATCGATGAGAATCGCCACGCTGGCCGCTCTGACGGTCAAAGCGGTCGAGGGTTTCGAAAGTCACGTGGAATCTTCCCCAGAAAAGTTTCGGGGATTGTCGCATCGGGAAATTGGAGATTATTCCGACACCCTCCCTTTTCTTCTTGAAGCTCCTATTCCTTTTCTCGATCAGCCCACCGGACCGAAAAGCGAGCAGCTTTTTCTTGACGGCCGGGATGAATTTTTGCTGAGTCTTTCCCGCCGGAAAAAACTTTTTGTTCCCTATGACGAATCGGGCTGGCCTCTCGAGCGGAGAGTCGGGCAGCATCTTTCGGTCAGTCTGGAAATAATAAAACAATATTCCCGGCGGAATCCCGGACGCGCCATCATCGTGGAAAACGTTCCGAGGTATTCAGAAGTGGTAGAAAAAGGCATCGGATATTATTTTCAAAATCCAGCCACCGCAAAAAAAGAAAAGGTCATAAAATTTTAGACACACCCGGCGACTTTCTCTCAAAGCCGCGCGGGGATTGATTGCCGGAGAAACAGGCTGATGAAAAAAATTCTTCCAACGCTGACGGTTCTGACACTTCTTCTGGTAGTCTTGTTCTGGCTGTCAGGAACCCCTTCTGATTCTGCTGTAGAACAGAGGGAACTTGGCGGTGAACATTGCACGGTAATCATGGTGGGTAAAAAAGCTTCGGCTGATGGATCAACCATGACCACTCACACGGCCGACTGCGGCCTGTGCGACTGGACCTGGCGCTACGTCCCGCCGGCCGACCACAAACCCGGCTCGACCAGAAAAATCTACAGGATCTCTCAGACCAGGACCTGGCCGCCTGAACAGGGTCTGAAATGGGATCTGATAAAAAAAGATTTCACCGGAGTTGAGATTCCCGAAGTTCCCCACACTTACGGTTATGTACACGGTGTTTTCGGTTATATGAACGACCAGCAGTTAGCCATAGGCGAATCGACCATCGGTAACCGACCGAAGCTTTCCAACCCGACACGCACGCCCGTGTTCAACATCACCATGCTGACCCTGCTGGCTATGGAAAGGTGCCGCACCGCCCGGGAAGCCATAAAATTGATGGGCTCGCTGGCGGAAAAATACGGTTACGGCGGCGAGGACGGCGGGGAAATGTTGGCGGTGGCTGACCCCGATGAAGTCTGGGTTTTTGAAATCATGCCGGTCGGACCTTTCTGGACTCCGGAGAGCGGCAGGCCGGGTGCGGTCTGGTGCGCACAGAGGGTCCCTGATGACCATGTCTGTGTCTGTCCCAACGAATCAAGAATCGGCGAGATCGACCTGAACAACCCGGACTACTTCATGGCTTCTCCGAACGTCATCTCCTTTGCGGTAGAAAACGGCTTCTGGGACCCGAAAAGCGGTGAGCCCTTCAGCTGGAAAAAAGCTTACAGCCCGGTGGGGGGAAGCGCCAGGACCGACCCGAGACGAGCCCGTCTCTGGCGCTTTTTTGACCTGGTTTCTCCCTCATCGAAATTTTCGCCGGCGCTTCCGAACATGGAATTTCCCTTTTCCGTAAAACCTGACCGGCCGCTTTCAGTAAAGGATGTGATGGAATTAACCAGGGATAAAGGCTATGGCACTTTCTTTGACCCCACCCGGGGTATAAGGGGCGGACCTTACAAAAACCCGAACTATGACCGCTCGGCTCGTCTGATCAGCGTCAGCCAGGCTGAATATACCACGGTAACCCAGTGCCGCCGCTGGCTGCCCCCGGCCATCGGAGGAATAGTCTGGCTGGCCTGGGGCGCTCAGGACACTTCCTGTTATATGCCCTTTTACGCCGGGATAAAAGCGCTGCCGGCTTCCTTCAGTGTCGGCGACCACTGGGTGTTTAACCGCGCCTCCGCCCGCTGGGCTTTTGATTACGTCGATTTCCACGCGCAGGTGGCTTACTCTCTGGCCATAGAAGAAATAAAAAAAGCGCGGGAAAAATGGGAAGACGGAATGATCTCAAGAATACCGGAAATAGACCGAAAGGCTCTCGAACTTTACCGGAAAAGTCCGGCCCGGGCTTCAGATTTTCTCACTTCCGTCTGCCTGGATAACGCTGAAGACGTCATCCGGGCCTGGTGGCAGCTGGGAGACGAACTGCTGGTAAAATTCAACCATCTGAGCTACTACAACACCGAGCGACGGACGGTCGAGAGAAAAAGGATGGAATTTCCGGATTTCTGGAAAAAAGCCGTCAGGATATTCGATGCAATTTTTGAATAAAAAATAAAATGCACAAACGGAGGGCTAAAATGACCGAGAAAAAGAGGAATGTCATCGGATTTCGCCGTTATCTTCCAGTGGCTGGAATCCTGCTTTTGCTGCTGACTGTAATCTATTTCTTTGGAAGAGCGGAAAAAAGCGACCGCGGACTCGAGCTCTCGAGACCTTCTGATAACTGCACCTCCATTCTGGTCGGAAGGCTGGCTTCTGTCGATGGATCAACCATGACCACCCATACCTGCGACTGCGGACTCTGCGACTGGACCTGGCGTCACGTTCCTGGCCGTCGCCACAGGCCTGGTGAAACCAGAAAGATCTACCACATCTCCCAGTTTAAAACCTGGCCGCCAACCGAAGGTTTGAAATGGGACCTGATCAAAAAAGATTTTACAGGCGTCGAAATACCGGAAGTTCCCTACACCTATGCTTACCATCACGGGATGTTCGGCTATATTAACGAAAAGCAGGTGGCCATCGGAGAATCAACCATAGGCAACGTGAAAAAGCTCGACAACCCCACCCCGACCCCAGCCTTTGACATCACGATGCTGACGATCATAGCGATGGAAAGAGCCAGCACAGCCCGGGAAGCTATCAGGATCATGGGCGAGCTGGCTGAGAAATACGGCTACGGATTCCACGACAACGGAGAAATGCTGGCGGTAGCCGACCCGAAAGAAGTCTGGATTTTTGAAATCTTCCCGGTCGGACCGCTGTGGACGCCCGACAGCGGAAAACCCGGAGCGGTATGGTGCGCTCAGAGAGTGCCTGACGACCATGTCAGCGTTTGCCCCAACGAGTCAAGAATCGGCGAAATTGACCTGAACAACCCGGATTACTTTATGGCCTCACCGAACGTCATTTCCTGCGCGGTGGAAAACGGGCTTTACGACCCGTCGAGCGGCAAACCGTTCAACTGGAAAAAGGCTTACTCGCCGGTAAACGAAAGCGCGCTCAGCTCTAACGGACGCTACCAGCGCCTCTGGCGGTTTTTCGACCTGGTGGCGCCGTCGCTTAAACTTTCGCCTTCCACTCCGAACATGGACCTCCCCTTCTCGGTAAAACCCGACAGGAAACTCTCGGTGGCTGATGTCATCAACATGACCAGAGACCGCAGTTACGGAACACCTTTTGACCCGGTGAAGGGAATTCGTGGTGGTCCGTTCAAGAATCCGAATTATTACCGGCAGACCAGAACGATCTGCGACAGCCGTGCTGAATACACCACCGTCACCCAGTGCCGCGACTGGCTGCCTGACCCGATCGGAGGAATCGTCTGGATAGCCTTCGGTTCTCAGGATACTTCCTGCTACATGCCCTTTTATGCCGGAGTGAGCGAGCTGCCCAGATCCTTTTCCGTGGGCGATCACTGGGTTTTCAGCCGCGACTCCGCCCGCTGGGCCTTTGATTATGTCGATTTTCATGTCCAGGTCATCTATTCGGAAGCGATCAAAGACGTCCAGGCGGCGATTGAAAAGTACGAAAAGCCGGTTATCGAACAGATTCCAGAAATTGACCGCAGGGCGCTTGAGCTTTACAAAAAAAATCCGAACGAAGCGATCAAATTCCTTACCGCCTTCAGCCTGAACAACGCTCAGAATGTGATCAAAGCCTGGTGGGAGCTGGGTGATCAGCTGCTGGTAAAATACAATCACCTCTACCTGTACAACGCAGAAAAAAGAACCTTCCAGCGGCGCTTCCCGGTGTATTCTGACATCTGGCAGAAAGCGGTAAAAGTTTTTGATATTCTTTTCGAACAGGATGAGAAAAAATAAGGAGGGAAAGAAATGAGAAAAAGATATCTGTTTCCAGCTCTGGCACTCGGAATAATCATAGCCGCGAGCCTGTGGCTATTCGGGCAGACCATCCCGAAGGCCAGCCTGCCGGTTCTGACCACCTCGGCCGGACAGAGCCCGGACGTGACCACCGTCAACATCATTCTGGAAGAAGCCGGAATCGGCTATGACTACTGCGATGTGCCCACACCTGAAATCCTGGCTGACGGAGTCGGACTCGGCGACCGGGAATCAGAGCCCGGTTTTCATGTGGAAATAAACACCGACCTCAGCAGGTTCAAAAAAGGAACCCCCTACCGCACGGTCATCATGGCGATCGGAGCCAGCCTGAAAGGCATGGGAGCCTCAGGACTGACGGTTGAGGCCGAAGAGGCCAGGCTGAAAAAGCTTCTTGATTACTGCGAAGCAAATAAGATTTTTGTCATCGCCATGCACATCGGAGGAGAATCAAAACGCGGTGCCCCGGGAAGCGACAACGAAAGGATGATCGACACGGTCGCTCCGAGGGCCAACCTTTTGATCGTCACCCGGGACGGAAACAAGGATGGCCGTTTCACCAGAATCGCCACCCAGAAGAATATCCCGCTGATCGAAGTTAAAAACGCTCTGGAAATTGTAGACCTGATGAAGAAAATTTTTCTTTGAAAATAAAATTCGTTCAGAACCATCAGGGAGAAGAAGAGACGACAGTAAAAATTGCCTTCAGAGGCTGGATTGCAATTTTTTCTGAGCCAGCTTCAGCAGTTCCTCGCCTTCGCGGATCATATCGTCAAGGCGAGCTATGACCAGACGGCATTTTAAGTTTTCCATCTTGCGCTGGCCCTTGCTCTGGTTTTCGTAATATTTTTTAAGATATTCTTCGAGTTCTTCGGCTGAAAAGAGTTTTGGCAGACAGGTGTCGGAGAGCAGAGCTTTCTTTACTTCTTCATAATCAACTTTATCCCCGAGGGATAATTTAAGGTCCCGGGCAGTCTCCTCCCGCCAGCGGGCATATTCAGGTGTGGAGTAAGGAGGAAGAGGTCCGAGAAGTTTTCTGGCTTCTTTCAGAACTTCCTCAAAAAACAGCTTCCCTTCTTTCAGCAGACTTTTCGCCCGGTAATAGTCAGGACTGGAGGCAGCTGTCCGGTCGTCGAGATAGGACCTGAATAAACTAAGCGCCTGGCTCAGCGCTTCATATGTAGTCTTGACCTTTACCTCAAAATTAAAATCGATCGATTTCATCCCTTCCTCCTGAAAATATCCGCTCTGGCAAAAGAATATCAATTTTCTGGATGATTTTCAAAAAATTTTTATTTTTTAACGATCGAAGAAGCCACCACGTTGGCCACCCGGCTGCGCATCGATATTATTTCTCCTTTATCATCGGGATGCACCCGGTTGGTGAGGAAAATCACCGCTGTCCTGGTCTCAGGATCTATCCAGAGAGAGGTTCCGGTGTAACCAGAATGGCCGTAAGAATTCCAACCAAAAAGATCCCCGCGGACCGTGGCGTAATCAGAGCTTAAATCCCAGCCAAACCCGCGGCCGGCGAATTTCAAAGGCGGAAAGATTTCAGTCATCCTCTCGACGGTCAGCGGACTCAGAATTCTCACCCCGCTGAACTCGCCCCCATCAAGCATCATCTGAGCAAACACAGCCAGGTCGTCAGCAGTCGAGAACAGGCCGGCATTTCCGGAAATCCCGCCCTGGAGCCGGGCCAGCGGGTCATGGACCACACCCCGCAGAGGTTTCCCGTTGACCACTTCGGTCGGAACGCATCTTTCCCGAACATTATCCGGCGGGTTAAAGAAAGTATCCTTCATTTTAAGAGGAAGAAAAATGTTTTTTCTAGAAAATTCAGCCAGGTCCTCGCCCGAAACCAGCTTCACGATCCAGGCCAGAGTGATGTAGTTAAGGCAGCTGTAGATGAATTTCTCGCCCGGACAGGCCTCCTTTCTCAACCCGGCAATATGCTTCACCAGCATTTCGGTCGGACAGGGGTCGCCGTATTTAGCCGCCACTTCTTTGGGGTCGGTGTATGGCGGGAGCCCCGAGGTATGAGTTAGAAGATGAAACAATCTAGCATCCTCTCCCGGTATCCCCTTTTCCTCAAGGTAAGGAGCAAATTCCGGAATGTAATTTTTGACCTTATCCCACAGCCGGATCTTCCCCTGTTCCACCAGAATCATGATCGAGGTGGCAGTGGCTACGGGCTTGGTGACCGAGGCCAGGTCGAAAATCATATCCACTTTCATTGGCGCCGGCTCCGGCACAATTTGACTGAGGCCATAAGCCTTGCGCCAGACAATTTTCCCGTGTCTAATGACCAGCAGCACGGCACCGGGAAAATCACCGCGTTTTATCGCTTCGTCCATCAGTTCGTCGAGCCGGCTGAGTCTGTGGCTGTCCATTCCGACCTTTTCCGGACTGACCGTCGGAAGCCGCACTTCAGCCATCGCTGGCAGGATCAACCAGAAAAGAAAAACTCCCAGAATGGTCAGGCTGATATATGAACGGTTTTTCATATATTTCCTCCCTGAGAAGCCGTAGTTTTCCAGACAAGGCCATCCTGTCTGATGCGAATCTTCTCTCCATTTTTGTTTGTGTAATAAGCCTCAAAAAGGCTTTCAGTGGCTTCGATCTGCGGCGGAAAGTTCCAGCCTTTAACCCGGAGAGCTTTTTCCTTTCCAAGGTCAAGCTGATCGAGATTCAGAGCGAATCTGCCGTTGCGAGCATGAAAATTTCTCTGGCGGTAATAGATTAACCTCAGGGCCCACTTAACATCGGCTTCCGGGTCCTCATCGCAGTATTCAGCTGCTCGGCCGGCCTCCGTAGCGGTAAACTGGACATAGCCCCACATTTCCGGATAATGAATGTTTATCACTCCCTGAGGCGCCCAGACCCAGTTATCCTCAGGAAGAGGCCTGCCTATGTTCTTGTCCTTCATCTTTGCGTATTTCCCATCTTCCACCACCGTGCGGTACTCAACACGGGAAAAGTTGACCCGCCAGAGGTCTCCCGGCTCTGGCCTCTTCTTGAAGGGCGCGGCTTCCTTCAGGACTTCCCAGGGAATGGCTATTTCCACCATCCAGCCGCGATCCCTGTCCGCAGGATTGTTCAAAGTCCCGTCGATATGCACGGCTGTTTTTAACCCCTGAATATCCCAGGAATGGATGGCCGGCCCGCCGTCCCGGTATGGTTTTACCAGAAACAGGTCCCAGACGGTGTTCAGCGCGTTGATTTCCAGTTCATAGTAATTGTGGGTGTCTCCGTCGGGATCGATGAAAACTTCAAAGTCATTGTCCTGATAGATGATCGAATCTCTCTCGGTCAGGGTAGCCCAGACATGAGGTTCCTCGAGCTCGGCTCCGATGTAGAAATAATTATCATCCCAGAGCATCTTCACTCTTGTTTTGAACCTCGGTTTCGGGCGCGATTTTCCCTCTATGTCGACGAAATCTTCCGACCAGTAAACTTTTTTCCAGGCAGGTTCATCCAGCTTCCCATCGATGGTCAGAGGCTCGGGAGCCCGGTAGCACATGTAATACCTGAGGGCCGGTTTTATTCTCGGCTCCTCCACCCGACCGAGCGTGTTGAAAGAAGAATTCACGGACAGAGCGGATATCACCAGAAAAAGAATCAGCGCCGTCAGTGCTTTTTTCATCCTGATCTCTCCCTTTCTGATATAAGCATTAAATTTCAGTTTTCATCTCGAGGAAAATTACCTGGTGACCGGACCACTCGAGAAATTTCAGAAAATCTTCTCTGGAAATCCTGATGGTCGAGGTGTTGACATTCGGATGGAAATTAAGTTCTGTTTCCAGAAGCAGGTCACGGTCAACCACCACCCTGACTTCTTTCTGCCGGTCGTTGATAAGTCCGAAGGGAGAAACGGCTCCTGGAGCCAACCCGAGATAACGGCTGAGCCTTTCCGGGGAAGCAAAACTCAGGCGGTCTTCGTCCAGTTTCCGTGTAAGCCACTTAAGGTCCACCTTCTTTTCTCCCCTGACGATCAACAGGTAATGGCGATTGCCACGATAATTTCGTATGAACAGGTTTTTGCAGTGGGCGCCTCCGTGTTCCTGCCAGAAACGGCTGGACTCTTCCATGGTAAAAACGGGCGGATGCGAAAACCTCACCCAGCGTATGCCGAGCGATTCAAGGAGATCAAGCACGCGACGTTCTTCAGGAATTATTTCTTCCATCGTTCTTTCTTCAAAGTCATATTTTACTCAACCGAAAAAATCTTTAAAGCCAGCCGATTATTTCATATAATCTCCGCTCCGGAGGAGATGATGAAATCGATACTGTTCACTCCGTTGAACATCGGGAAAGTCCGCCTGATCAACCGATTTGTCAGGTCAGCCACTCACGATTATATGGCAGATGACCGTGACGGTTCGATCCAGCCAGCCCAAGTTGAACTCTACCGCCGGCTGGCCGAAGGCGAGGTCGGACTGATAATTACCGGACATGCCTACGTCCATCTCTCCGGAAAGGCCAGCCCCCGACAGATAGCGGTGGACAACGACAGCAATATTCCTGGACTTAAAGACCTGGTTGCAGCCGTCAACGGCAGCGGCAGTGGTTCCCGGATATTTCTTCAGATCTCCCACGCCGGAAGACAGACAAAACCATCGCTCTGCCGGCAGCAACCGGTAGCTCCCTCAGAGGTTTACGACCCGGTGTCGAAGATAATGCCCCGAGCGCTGACGGCAGAAGAAATAAATCAGGTAATCGAGTGGTTCGTGGCCGCCGCCAGAAGGGCGAAAGAAGCCGGGTTTGACGGCGTGCAGCTCCATGCCGGCCATGGCTATCTTCTGAGCAGCTTCATCTCACCCCACACCAACCGGCGACAGGACGACTGGGGCGGAAACTGGGAAAAACGCTCGCGTATTATCAGAGAAATAATATCCGGCATCAGAAAAGTCTGCGGCCCGGATTTTCCTGTGGCCATCAAGATGAACGCCACTGACCATCTCCCCGGAGGTATTACCCTGGAAGAGGCTTCGCTCATCGCCCGTTCGCTGGAGCTGGCCGGTTTACAGGCGATAGAAATAAGCGGAGGAATGAACGAAGCCGGACTTGGTTCGGTCTGGCCTGGAGTCAGAGCAGAAGAAGACGAAGGATATTTCGTGCCTCTGACGGCAGAAGTTAAAAAGCAGGTCAGCATTCCAGTGATGGGCCTGGGCGGAATCAGAACTCTGAGGGTGGCGGAAAAGTTTATCGCCAGCGGCCGGGTCGACCTGATTTCGATGAGCCGTCCTTTTATCAACAACCCGCATCTCGTAAAAGATTTCAGGCTCGGGCGGCTGGAAAAATCTCGCTGCATTTCATGCAATAAATGTTTCAACCCTCGCGGAATCCGCTGTGTTCAGAATAAGAGTGAAGCCGGGAAAAACTGATAATAGCTGCAGTGTTTCTTCTGTTTTCCGCGCTCGATTTTAAAATCTATTCCGCTCTACCGCCAGGAAAAAATGGGTTCCTCTTTATTCCGGTTTTAAGGCGGAAAAACAGAACACGCTTTTTTCAGCCCCTTCGCAAAATTTACAATCGCCGTTAAATTTGAGAATACATTCGTTTCCTGTGTTTTTAAGGCAAAAAAGAGAAGGAGCGATTTTTTCACAAACAAATTGAATTTTTCCCCGAAATTTTATATTAATAATCCCTTATCGACCGATGACAGACCCTGATATTATTCTCAGTCTTTTCAGCCGGCTGCGCGGGCGTTTCCCTGCTCTGGAAATCGATTCGAGCGGCCAGAAGCGTCTTTACTTGAACAGCGGAGCGGGAAGCCTGATGGTTGATTCTTCCATCAGGGCCATGACCGAAGCCGGCCAGCTTAATCCGATGCCCGGCCAGATAGCTTCTCCTGAAATAACCACTGCGGATTTACATAAAACGGTAAGACAGTTAGCCGCTGATTTTACCGGAGCTCGCCGTCCGGAAGAAATTTCTTTCCATTTTTCCACCACCGGAGCGCTTTTCAACCTGGCTTTCGCCCTGAGAAAACTATTCCAGCCGGGGAAAAACCTGCTGGTAACCGACCTCGACCATTTCGCCAACATCACCCCGTGGGAAACCATGGGGAGGGCCGGCGGCGCTGAAATCAGAACCGTGCGTTTAACTTCAGAGCTGACCCTCGACCTGAAAGATCTTCTCAGCAAAGTGGACAGCAACACCGTGCTGGTGGCGCTAACCGGCGCCTCCAACGCTCTCGGAACAATCCTGCCACTGGCCGACATTATTTCTGAAATAAAAAGAAAGTCCAGAGCGCTGGTGGTGGTTGATGCCGTTCATCTGGCTCCTCACGCCCCGCTTGACGTTCAGGAATTCGGCTGCGATTTCTTAGCCTTCTCCGGTTATAAAATTTTCGGTCCGATGATCGGAGTTCTGTATTCCAGGACCGAAGCGCAGGAGCTGGCTTCTCCCTACCGGGTGGAAACCAACAGACCTGAGCCGCCGTACTGCTGGGAACAGGGAATGCTGCCAAACCAGCTGCTCGCAGGCTTAAAAGGAGCCTTCGATTACCTGATGGATGCAGGAACTCAGGCAAAATCCGGAGACACTCCGACGTACCCGCGAAAATTGTTCCTCCGGGCGATGGAGTCGATAAAAAAATACGAACTCGAACTCAGCCAGTATTTCCTGGAAAGATGGAGAAGAATGGATTCCCCGCGGCTTAAACTTTACGGAATTTCTGACCCGCGCCGGGCTGTTTTCAGGACTCCAACTTTCGCCCTTGAAATCCTGGGACTAGAGCCGGCTGAAGTTAAGAAGCAGCTCTGGGAAAACCACCGGATTCTTATCGCTGACGGCAACCATTATTCAGCGGTGGCAGTGAGACATCTCGGTAAGAAGGCTCTGAACAGAGTAAGTCTGGCTCATTACGACGGGCCCGATTCGATAGATCGCTTTTTTGACGGTCTGGAACATATTATTTCTAAATTAAATAAAACGTAATCATAAGGAGTCAAAAATGGCTAAATTCGAAGGAGTTAAATGGGCGCCCGGGCAGATGCGTTATTTTCTCTACGACCGCAGTTTCGAGATGTTCGAAGCCGAAGCGAAAACCTACGCGGGCACCAGGTCAACCTATTACGCCAGCTTTCTCTGTTTCGAAGGGATAAGATATTTCTGCCACCGGAACGAAAAAGGCAAGCTTGAACTGGTGTTCGTCAACTGGGACCAGAACCTCGAAAGGTTCAGACGGAGCATGGCCTTTAACCTCAGCCGGGAACAGCAGTCGATAGTGCCGACAGTACAGGAGCTCGAAGACCTGTTCATCAGAAAATTTTTCTCCCATCCGGCTCTGAGGTCGTACCTTGAAGAAATGGCCGATAAAGGCGCGCAGGGATATCTGCGTCCGTTCACCCTGGACGAAGAACATTCGATGGGAGTCACCTTTCCAAACTTCCCCGCGATAAGAGCTGTCACCTGCATGTACGACCGGTATCTGGGAGAGCCTTTCGTCGGAGTAGTCATACCCCATCTGGTCAGAGCGCTCGGGGTAAACGGCACCGGCTGTCTGAAGCTCGGGATTAATTATTTAATGAGCATCAAGGCTATCGACGAAGCCCGGGCGCTGGTTCCGGAAGCGGCCGCGGTTCTATTCCTTGATGACAGACCATACCTCCCGATCGAACAGAGAGAAATAAGCGAGTGGGATTCTTCCTGCTGCCTTTTTGCTCTTGCTGACGGCACGGTGGTTAAGATACCGGAAAGCAATCTAATCCTGCCCTCGGTGACCATAAAAGGGATGGTCATCATCCTGAGAGAAATGGGAATAAAGGTGGAGGAAAGACCTTTCACCTACGGCGAGCTACTGGAAAGAGCGCGGAAGAATGAGCTCGTGACTGTCGCCAGTGTCGGGACCGCTGGAATCCTCAACCGCTGCGAAAAACTCGTCCTGGTGGACGCCTCGCTGAAAATAATCGGCGAGCATCTGCCCCAGAAATCTCATCCGCTCTATCAGAAACTGCGCGAGGTCAGGGAATATTACTGGAATGTTTATAAGGGAATCAGTCCGACTCTGCCCGGTTTGAAAATCTTCAGGTATGAGATTGATTGACCTATAAGAAAAAAATTTTTGAAATTCCCGCAAAACTCTGGCAGAAATAACCAGAAGCGGTAAGTAAACTTAACAGCAGCCTGAGTTGCTGGGAAAAAATTAATAATAAGGTAGACCGATGTTCAGGAATCATCCGCGTTCCCTGATGTACATCTTTCTCACCGAGATGTGGGAAAGGATCGGATTTTACACGCTGATGGCCATTCTGGTTCTTTACATGGACCAGGTTCTCGGCTGGAGCGATTCAAGCAAGGGTAACTGGTACGGCCTGTTCCTTGGCCTGTGCTACCTGTTTCCGCTGATTGGAGGCTGGCTCGGCGACCGGGTGTTAGGCCGTCTGAGAACCGTAAGAATCGGGGCGGTCCTGATGGCTCTGGGTTACACCGGCCTGGCGCTTTCTTCAGTTTCACAGACAGTGACCTTCAAGCTCGGGCTCCTGCTGATAGCCATCGGGACAGGCATTTTCAAGGTTAACATGTCAGTGCTGGTGGGAAACATTTACCAGGATCGTCCCCATCTGAAAGATGCCGGTTTCAACATTTTTTATATGGGAGTGAACCTGGGCGCTATGCTGGCACCGCTGATCGCCACCCTCAACAACGCGGTGTTTCACAGCTACCATCTGTCTTTCTGGGTTTCTGCTTTCGGACTGATTCTGGCTCTGACCATATTCCACTCCGGTAAAAGATATCTGGAGCCGGCTGATGACCTGATTTTGAAAAAAACAGGTCTGAATAATCCCGAAGGTATCCAGACGAGCCGTCCTGACGAAAAAGAAGATATAAAAAATTTCCGTGAAAGAATAATTGCTCTGTCGATCCTTTTTTCCATCGTCATTCTCTTCTGGCTGGCTTTCTATCAGAATGGTTTTGCCCTGACCCTTTTCGCTGCCCGTTCCACCGTAATCCTCAGCTGGCTGCGTCCGGAAACCTACCAGTTTTTTGAGCCGTTCTTCATTCTGGTGCTGACTCCCCTGCTGCTCATGGTCTTCTCCAGATTGAGAGGCATCGGTAAAGAACCTTCCACCCCGCGCAAAATCTTTTTCGGCATGATTTTCATGACGGTAGCGATGCTGATCATGGTCGTGGCCTGCCTTCGTGGAGGCAATCAGGACGTTAACATCATGTCGCCGCTCTGGCTGATTTCCACTTATTTCGTGGTAACCATCGCCGAAATTCTGATCTCTCCGATGGGTCTTTCTTTTGTCTCGAAAGTGGCGCCGGCCAGAATCAGAGGTTTGATGATGGGCGGCTGGTACCTGGCAATTTCTCTCGGCAGCTACGGAAGCGGATTGCTCGGTAAACTTTACAGCCGTTTTCCTCACCATCAATTTTTCCTGATTCTGGCAGGGTTGCTGTCACTGGCCGCCATTCTGGTTCAGCTTTCGATGAAAAAGCTGGAAAAATATGCTCGCTGAGCATTAAATCAGCGAATTTATCAGGAGAAAGGTTATGTTGGAAGAACACGTTCTGATTAAAGAAAAAACTTCTCAGGCGATAAAAATTCTGCAGGAACTCGACCTCGACTGCTGGATCACCTTCACCCGGGAAAGCGAAATCTGCGGCGACCCGGTGCTGGTGTTCCTGGCTCCCTCGCCCGTCACCTGGCATTCAGCCTTCATCATTACTGCAGACGGGCAGAAAAAAGCCATCGTCGGACTTTACGATAAAAGATCCATAGAAGACACCGGAGCCTATGACTCTGTCGAAGGATACGTAACCGGGATAAAAGAACCTCTGCAGAAATTTTTAAGCGCCTTGAATCCTCGCCAGATAGCCATAAATTTTTCCCGGACGAGCGAAATCTGCGACGGATTGACGCATGGAATGTACCTGACGCTTTATGACTATCTTAAAGAAATCGGCCTGGAAAACAGACTGGTTTCAGCCGAGAGGTTAATCTCCGCCCTGAGAGAAAGAAAAACTCCGTATGAAATCCAGGCCATCAAAAGAGCGATAGAAGTCACCGAAGAAATTTTCCACCTTGTGCAGAACTATATAGCTCCTGGCAGATCCGAAAAAGAGATAGCTGCTTTCATGCTGGAAGAAGTGAAAAAACGCGGTCTAAAAACCGCCTGGAGTCAATCTACCTGTCCGGCGGTTTTCACCGGACCCGACACCGCTCAGGCCCATTATGCCCCGACCGACAGGGTTGTCAGGCGGGGGCACATCCTGAATATGGATTTTGGAGTCAAAGTGGAAAATTATTGTTCAGATATGCAGAGGACGTTTTACCTGCTGGAAGAAAACGAAACCTCAGCTCCACCTGAGGTGCAGAAAGGATTCGAGACGATAGTGCGGGCGATCGAAGAAGCCAGAAAAGCCATGAAGCCCGGGGTTATCGGTCTGGAAATTGACAGAGTGGCCCGTGAAATCGTTACCTCCTCCGGATATGACGAGTTCCCGCACGCTCTCGGCCATCAGGTTGGAAGATTCGCCCACGACGGAACAGCTCTTCTTGGCCCGGCCTGGGAGAAATACGCCGACAAACCGTTCCGTCCGCTCGAACCCGGGATGGTGTTTACGCTGGAACCCAGACTAACCGTGCCCGGACGCGGTGTGGTGACCATCGAAGAGATGGTTCTGGTTACAGAAGAAGGAGCTGAATTTTTGAGCCATCCCCAGACCGAGCTGATTCTGATCGGTTAAGTTCGGGCTCTGATTTTCTGGTCTCAATAATAAATCCTGAACGAAATGCTTCCCGCCTTTTGAATTCAGATCAGCCCCTGGAGAGAGAAAACAGGAAATCCAGCTTACTTAGTTTTAAGCTGATTCTTGAGTAACTTAAATTCCTAGCAGAAATCAGCCATAAATTTCGACCGCCTCAATCTTCCCCGAATGGTTCTTCCAGCGAAACCGCTTCCATCCCGCCGAGTATTCTCGCTCCGTCCTCGGTGACCACCATGCAGTCCTCAATTCTGATTCCAAATTCGCCCGCCAGGTATATTCCGGGCTCGTTGGAAAAAGTCATCCCTGGCTGGATTTTTAACTTATTTCCAGCAACCAGATAGGGATATTCGTGTCCCTCCAGACCAATCCCGTGTCCCAGCCGGTGGCTGAAGTATTTATAGCCCGGACCAAAACCTGCCTCCTCGATCACTTTTCTGGCTGCCCGGTCAACCTCCTCGCAGGGAACCCCCGGCCGGCAGGCTCTAAGTGCAGCCAGCTGCGCCCGTCTGACCGTTTCCCATATTCTTTTCTGAAGGTCAGTGGCCCGGCCGAAAACCAGAGTTCTGGTGACGTCGGAGTTATAGCCTTCAACCCGGCAGCCACCATCCACCAGAATTATCTCTCCACTTTCAAGATTTTTTCTCTTCCTCGATCCATGGGGATAAGAGGAGGCTGGACCAAAAGAAGGACTGCCTGAGCCTGCAACTCCCAGACGGGCATGAGCTTCCCTGATGTAGCCGGCCAGTTCTTCCTGAGTCATTCCTTCTTTGATTCTTCTGAAAGCTTCTCTATAGGCCAGCTTGGTTATTCTGTTGGCCGCTTCCAGGCAGGTTATCTCTTTTTCCGTTTTCTGCCCGCGGCAGCCATCGGTGACAGCACTTCCATCAACCAGCTCAAAATCGCCCGCGTCTTTTCTGAGCCCGTAGAATATGAAACTTCTGGTCGACGGCTCCAGAGCTATTCTTTTAACCCGCACATAATCACAGCAGGTTTTTCTGATCAGAGCAAATGGACTTTCATGTTCTTCCCAGGTTCTTATTTCCTGAGCCTCATCCACAAGCTCTCTTGCCCGGTCGAGTTCAAAAGCCGGACAGATCCATACCGGCGCCCGTTCCGGAAAAAGCAGGAAACCGAAGGTTCTTTCGCTCCTCCACCAGTTCACCCCGGTAAAATACTGCATTGTGGGTCCGGGCTCGACGAACAGCGCTCCTGTCCTGTTCTCAGAGATCAATTTCCAGGCCTTCTGCCACCTCTTCTGATAATCTTCCCGTCCGAAAGGTTTAATCCCGGCGAGCAGTTTTGTTAACTTGGAATCCTCTATTCCAGGGGTAACAGACTGAGCGCCGGCCAGAGCTGAAGCCAGTTTCCCGGCTGACAGGAGTATCAGGCTCCCGGCTTTTATAAAATCTCTTCTTCCGGCCATGAATCATCTCCATTAAACCAATTTTCGTTTTGATAACTCAAAATCGAGCTGGCGTCAACAAAATTCTCTCTCTTTACGCCTGGAGATTTTAACCCGAAACGAAAAATTGAACTGATTTTCTACCTTTCAGACCTGATAATTCGCTCCTGTTTTTTTGGTTTAACCGGTTAAAAAAATCCTCCCTGGAAGCTGAGCCGTCAACATAAAAAGAATTAAAAACCGCGTGAGTATTTTGTCCAGAAAAGGGCGTACAGCTCACGGTATTTCTGCATGGCCGCCCGGGCAAAATCTCCCGTGTAGAGAGTGAGATACTGGTTTATGGTCAAAGGCTCGGCTTCGGGTTTTTTGCTGGCGGCTATTTCCAGAACTTTCTTCTCGACCATCGGCAGCTCGGCGAAAGCTTTCTCTTCAAAATATTTTATCGTATCTTCGATGATTTTCCGGTTTTCACCCCAGCGCAGGATGGCCAGCCGGTTAGTCCGCCGGAATATCCAGGCGGCTGAATCTTCCCGGTAACCATGCTGCCCGCAGACTTCAAACTCCGGCGGCAGCCCGGTCACGCCGGCAAAGATCGGAATTCTCGGGCTGAGGGCGGGATTGTCAAAAGCAAACCAGCAAACAGCGCCAACAGCCGGAGGCAGCCAGCCTCTGAGCTGAATGACTGTGGCGTAAGCGCAGGCGTTGATAGCGATCGTTCGCTGCGGGGTGATCGTTCCAGGTTTCAGCGTGTTGATCAGGGTAATCCAGTCCCTGGACATCCAGTTGCTGACCACCGGGCTTTTTCCCATCTCCTCGGAATTTCTCTTCTTGACCAGCAGGTTTCCGGTCATGTCGTACGGAGTGCCCTCGTATGTCTCACGGTACAGGCGAAGCACATCCCTCACCGAAAGCTTCTTCTCAGGCTTGATGGAAAAAGGAAGTTCTTCGGCGTTCATATCAAGCTTGAGAGAGGGAGCCAGCTGGCTGAAAACATAATATTCCCTGATGCTGAAAGGTTTCCGTCCGCTGTAGGCTTTCCAGAACTTAAAGGGTTCTCCTTTCTTCGGATCCCACCAGCCCATTTCCTCAGCCACCCGGAATACATTGTCTGAAGCCAGGTAATGGTCAGGATCCTTCAAATTCAACTCTCCGATGCGCGGAATGTTGGCGGAAATACCAACATGGTCGTCGGGAATGCGCACGGCAGCCCAGACCGCTCCCTTTTCGAGCGGGCCTGCTCCGAAAATTTCAAAATGCCAGACCTCGCGGCTGTCAGCAATGGTCAGACATTCGCCGTAATCTCCATAACCGTATTCCTTCACCAGCTCTCCGGCCAGCTTGATGGCTTCCCGCGCGGTGCGGCATCTTTCCAGCATCACCCGCTCGAGTTCCTCTATCATGAACATGCCCTCGGGGTTGTAGAGCTCTTCCCTTCCGCCGATGGTGGTCTCACCTATGGCCAGACCGAATTCATTCATCGCCGGGTAGGCGGTGTTCAGAAAAGCGTATGTCTCTGGAACCTCAGGTATCTCTCCTTTGAGAATCATCCCCCTGACATCCCGGGGGTTTTCTGTGTGCATTCTGCCTTCATACAGTTTATTGGTTTCTCCCTGCTTGTGCTGACGGCGCGGCACAATATTAACCCACTGCCGGTAATTGCCATCGCAGGTATGGCAGGTGATGACCGAGCCATCAACCGTGGCCAGCCGCCCGACCATGATGCTGGTACACCCCCAGCCTTCGTCCGTAAACTGATCTTCATAAGAAGAGTTCTGAACTCCAGGCAGAGTCAAACCAAGCAGGACCAGGGCTGCAAAAAGAACGCTCAGGAGAAAATACCTTCTTCTGTACGATCCGCACATCACAAACACTCCTTAAAAAAATTCCGGCTCTATTATCTTTTTTGCCGCGGAGCAAGTCAAACTGATAGTCTTCATTCAGTTTATTATTAAAATGATTCAGGATAAAATTATGGTTGAAAGCCTAGGGCCATGAGAATCAGTTTCAGCCAGCCGGTTTTTCTTCCCTGGGGAGGATTTTTTGGACGTTTGCTGCATTCTGACCTGATGATACTTCTTGACGGAACTCAATTTGCCCGCGGTTTCACCTTTGTCAATCGCAATCGACTGAAGGGACCGCAGGGAGAAATCTGGGTAACCGTGCCCGTAAAGAAAAAAGGGCTGGGTCTTCAGAAAATAAGTCAGCTGATAATACATCAACCGGATCGCTGGAGTGAAAAATTTCTCGGTCTGCTCAAACATTACTACCGGCATTCTCTCTATTTTCACCCAACCGAAGAAGCCTTAAGGGAAATTATCTGCCGCGCCGGAGACGATTTTTGCCAGCTGGCAGTTTCCAGCCTGAAATTCCTGGCTCAGGCTTTCAGCATAAATCGTGAATTCATATTCCAATCCGAAATGCAGGTAGAAGGAAAAGGAAGCTCACTCCTGGTCTCTCTGGCCATAAAAACCGGCGCGAGTGAGGTAATACTGCCGTACCTGGCCGACCGCCATCTTCAGATGAACCTTTTCCAGGAAGCGGGCATAAAAGTGATTTTTTTGAAATACGTTCAGGAACCCTACCCTCAATTCTGGGGAAATTTCATCGGGCACCTTTCGGCCCTGGACCTCTGGCTGTGCTGTGGCCCTCAGGGCTCGAGGAAAATCGCTGAGAGTTCCCGGCTGATCGATTCCTGAGTTCCGGTCATTGAGAGATCAGTTCAGATGACTTCCGTCCGTCAGAAAACACCAGATATTCTCTGGTGAGAGCGTAAACCGCATTCTGCCAGCCCAGGAGATTTTCCACCACTTCCTGCACCCTGACTGGTTTTTCCGGATGAAAATCTATGAACAGCCATAGTTTATTCCCATCATCGTTGATTTCCGCCCTGACCTTTTCCTGGTAAGGCCGGCTCAGCTGTTCCAGCGATTCAGGCGCCAATCTTTTTTGCAGCTCTTCCGGAGAAGGAGCCTCAGGGTCGCTCAGGTCAAGCGAATAAACCATTCTAACTATGTCCTGAATTAGAGGCCGGCAACTGCTGGAACAACTCATCAGCCCCCGGAATCTGAGCCCTTCTGGAAGGCAGGCATTAATTTTCCTCAGAAAATCATCCTGTTCGATAATTTCCAGAGCCCGGAATTCCATAGCCTCGGCTTTCGCCTGCATCCCGAGAGGTAGCGCGGGTCCATGAGTGATCAGCATTTTCGGGTGAAATCCCTGGGAAAAAGCCATTTTCACCCCGGCCCGGCGCAGGCCCCTCTCAAGCTGATTCAGAAGGTCATTGTGAGAGATAAATCTGGCCGGACCTGTCTTTTCGTATATCGCCCGGTAGCGGACCGGAACCTCAATTTCCCGGGTTCTATTGCCGGATTTGAGAGAAATAGCGGAAATATTCTTGAGGTCTGACAGTGCAGCCTTGATTTCAGGCCTGTCGCAGGCAAGACAGCGAGCGCAATCCCGCTCCGGACATCCTTCGCTATATTTTGCCTCAAGGGCAGCTTTTAGCTCCTCCTTTAAGTAACTTTTTTTAAGACCGACGTTGACCACATCCCACGGGAGTTCGGCTTCCGGGCTGATCGAGCGGAGATAAATTTTATAATCTATTCCGGAAAGCTCAAAAGCCTTAATCCACAGGTTAAAATCAAACTGATCGAGCCAGCCGTCAAAACGCGCTCCCAGACGGTAAGCTTCGAGAAGCGCGGCTCCCAGCCGCCGGTCGCCGCGGGAAAAAACCGCTTCCAGGATCGAAGCCTTGATCCGGTGTTCTTTGAGTTCCACCTTCTTCCAGCGGCCGATGTTGCTCTTGATGTATTCCTGTTTTTTCTGAAGCCTGTCTTCATCTTCCATCGGCAGCCACTGGAACGGAGTATGCGGTTTCGGGATGAAAGGAGATACACTCAGATTTATCCCCGGGGTGGTTTTAATTATTTTTCTTCCAAATTCGATAAGCTGCTGGATTAAATTAATTATGGCTTTAAGGTCTTCGGCCGTCTCGGTTGGCAGGCCGATCATGAAATATAATTTTAAAAGCCTCCAGCCATTCTCAAAGGCAAACTGTGCTGCCCTGAAAAGTTCTTCGTCGGTTATTTTTTTGTTAATGACTCTTCTGAGCCTTTCGGTTCCGGCTTCGGGCACCAGGGTGAACCCGGTTTTCCTCACCCTGACTATTTCCTCCACCACCTTTCGCGAAAGTCCGCCCGGACGCAGCGAGGGCAGAGAAATAGATATTTTTTCTTCTTCCAGCACCGGCATCAGAGTTTCTATCGTCTGCTCAAGAAATGGGTAATCGCCGACTGAAAGAGCATTCAACGAAACATCGTCGTAGCCTGTATCCTTCAATCCCTGCCAGATAACATCTACTGCCTGAGCCGCAGGACGGAGACGGTACGGGAAATAAAGAACGGTCGCCTGACAGAAACGACAGTTCTGCGGACAACCCCTGGCCACTTCCACCTGGAGGCGGTCAAACACGCTCTGGATGTTAGGCACAACGAACTTATCCGGCACCTGAGCTTTTTCCAGCGGAAACACCACCCTTTTTTCAACCCTTTCCGGAAAACCGGGCTGTGGCTTTGGAACAAGAAGAGAGCTTCCCGGAACTGCAGCCGGCCGGTAAAAAGCCGGGAGGTAAATCCCTTTAATGTCAGAAAAACTTCTGATCAATTCTTCGCGGCTGCCAGCGCTGTCTCTGGCTTCCAGGTATCTATCTACAATCTCCAGAATCATTTCTTCGCCATCGCCAAAGGCAAAGATATCGATGAAATCAGCCAGAGGTTCTGGATTCAGCGCGGCCGGACCGCCGGCAATTATCAAAGGATCGTGCAGTTGCCTTTCCCGGCTGAGCAGCGGAATCCCGCCGAGTTCCAGAATGTTGAGTAAATTGGTTTGATTCAGCTCGTAAAGAAGCGAAAAACCGACCAGGTCAAATTGATCGAGCGGAATTTTATTTTCCAGAGTAAAAAGAGGAATTTTTGAGCGGCGCAACTCGGCTTCAAGGTCAGGCCAGGGCGCGTAGACCCTTTCTGCCAGAACATCCGGTCTCCGGTTGAGGATACTGTAAAGAATCCTCTGGCCGAGATAGGAAAGTCCTATTTCATAAACTTCAGGAAAAGCCAGCGCTATCCTGACCTTTGCCTCATCCGGGTTTTTTTTGATCTGATTCCATTCACCCCCGACGTAGCGACCGGGCTTCTGCACCCGCCTAAGTAAAATTTCGAGAGTCTTTTCATCCACCGGTTGTAGTTTTCTCAACGGTCTCATGGAAATCTCCGCCATTCAGATAAAGGCAAAACGCCGCATCCTGACATTCAGAACCAGGCTCAGGGCCAGAAAGTTCGCCAGCAGGCTCGAGCCACCGTAACTCAAAAACGGGACCGGAATTCCGGTTATCGGGAAAAGTCCCACCAGCATCATCACGTTGATCAAAAACTGACAGCTGATCATCATCCCTACAAGAAAGGCCAGATAAACTCCGGCCCGGTCGGGGGAAATCCAGGAAGTCGAGAATATCCGGTACATCAGCAGCGCGTAGAGGATGAAAATGGCCACCACTCCCAGAAATCCGATTTCCTCAGCTATAACCGCCATAATAAAATCGGTATGCCGGGCGGGAAGAAAACGCAACTGGCTCTGGGTGCCTTTGTGATATCCCTTACCGGTAAGTCCGCCTGACCCGATGGCAATTTTTGACTGTCGCAGCTGATACCCGGCTCCCCGCGGGTCCTGGTCGGGTGTCATCAGGGTTTCTATCCTTTTTTTCTGATAATCTTTAAGGGCAAAATTCCAGCCGATAAAACCAGAAAGCAGCAGGCCGATCAGCAGAATGACCACATATTTTTTTCTTATTCCAGCCAGAATATAAACTCCAAGTAATACTGGCATAAAAGTCAGAGCGGTTCCCAGGTCCGGTTGCAGGGCGGTGAGGATAGCCGGCACACCGACCACGAGTGAACTCAAAGCAAAAGTTTTGAAACTCATTTTATCTTCACGATAGCCGGAAAAAATCCTGGCCAGAACCAGAATGACCACCACTTTCGTCAGTTCAGAGGGTTGCCCCTGAAAAGGACCGATGACGATCCAGCTTCTGGTGTTGGCCACTTTCTTTCCGAACAAAAGCAAGCCCAGCAGTATGATGTTAAGAAACACGTAAAGGTGAAAGGAAATCGTCAGCAGGAATTTATAATCGATAAGTATGGCCAACATGGTGATAATAAGGCTTACTATCAACCAAATGATCTGGCGCCAGATATAATGGGAAGCCTGAAAGTATATCGCGCTGTAGAGAAAGGCTATGCCGATAACCGAGATAATCACTGCCAGCAGGATCGTCAGTGAATCAATTTCCCTGAATATTCGCCTGTCGAACATACTTTTCCCTGTAAGCTTTGAACAATTCCCCGGCTATCGGCGCTGCTGTCTGGCCGCCCATACCGCCTAATTCAACCAGGACAGCCACCGCAATCTCAGGGTTATGTCTGGGGGCAAAACCGATAAACCAGGAATGAGTTTTGCCCGGTTCCATTCCTTTTCTGGCCAGCCTTTCGGCTGTCTCCCGACTGATGATCTGGGTGGATCCAGTTTTGCCGCAGACCTCAAAGCCGGGCTGATAGGCCCCTTTTCCCGTCCCCCCATCATTCACCGACCGCCACATACCTTCGATCACTTTTTCAAAAACGCTTTCAGGAATGTCCACCTTCTCCTCGGGCCACACCTCCATTTCGCCTTTTACCAGATGAGGTCTTATCCTGATTCCCCTCCTGGCAATGACCGCCGCCATACAGGCCATCTGCAGAGGAGTTACCAGCAGCGGTCCCTGTCCGATGGCCACCGATATGGTCTCGCCTGGGAACCAGGGCTGGCCGAGAATCCTTCTTTTCCAGTCAGAGCTCGGCACCAGACCTTCTTTTTCCCCCGGAAGATCAATACCGGTTTTCTGACCCAGCCCGATTTCTCGAGCGTAAACCGCGATGGTATCGATCGACAGTCTGCGTCCCAGCTGATAAAAATATACATTGCAGGAATTCTTGATGGCTTCAGGCAGATTCTGGGTTCCATGCCCCGGTTTGAACCAGCAGTTGAACTCCTTGTTAAAAAGTTCTATTGAACCGCTGCAGAAAAAGGTGGTATTTTCGGTGATTATTCCTTCTGACAGCGCAGCTATGGCCATAACTGGCTTGAAAGTGGAACCCGGTGAATAAAGCCCGCGAAGAACTCTATTTTCCAGCGGCCTCCCTGGATCGTTGATCAGGTTGAGCCATTCATCCGCGGAAAAGCGAGAAATAAAACGATTCGGGTCGTAAGAAGGAGAACTGGCCCAGACCAGGCACTCGCCATTGCGAGGATCCAGAGCAATTATGGCTCCCTCTCTGCCTTCAAAAAGTTGCTCCGCCTTTTTCTGAAGGTCAAAGTCAATCGTCAATTCCAGATTTTTGCCCGGCCTGGGGTCAATACGGCTGACCTCCTGCCTCGGACGACCCAGGCTGTCAACTATTTCCTGGATTTTCCCGTCAATTCCAGAAAGATAGTCATTATACTGTCTTTCTACTCCAGACTTTCCCACCATCTCACCTGCTCTCCACTTTCTTCCTGGCTGGGTTTTAAGGTCATCGACCGAAACTTCCTGAAGATAGCCAAGAACATGCGCCGCTATCGAGCCAAACGAATAATATCTTCTGGGTTCAACTTCGAGTTTTATCTCCGGAAATTCATCTTTTCTGGCTTCGATTATCGACACCTCTTCCAGCCGGAGATTGTCCATGATGACCACCGGCTCGTAAGCGGGAATGGATCTGTATCGCTCGATGCGTTTTTTCAGTTCTTCTTTCTTCAGATTCAGCAAAGGCTCAAGTCTCTCAATCGTCTTTTCATAATCTTTAACTGCTTCCCGCAACAGGAAGACCTTAAAACTTGGAATGTTGTCAGCGAGAATAACTTTCTGCCTGTCTAAGATAAGGCCCCTGGGAGCGGTTATCGGTATTTCTCTCAGGCGATTGGCTTCCGCCATCTTCCAGTATTTTTGATGATCCAGAACCTGAATTTTCCAGTAGGCTATTGTTATCAGCAAAAGTAGTGTGGCCAGAAAATAAACGGTGACCCTAGCTCTTTTTATTATTGTAGAAAGATCTTCGTAAATTCTGGCCATGGACTATCTCAGACGCCCGGGTTCAACTTTTTGAAAAGTTTTATAAAAATTGTAGATAGAAGAGCAGTAAATCCGGCCTGCAAATAAACAGCCGGCCCTTTATACAGAAGCGCTTTTCCGAAAATAATAGCGTAAAACAAAGCCCAGATTATAAGCTGTATGAGGCTTACAGCAAGGGTTATAACAAAACACCGGTAAAAAGTTCCGACATCAATCCGGCGGCTGATCCAGCCGGCCAGAAACCCGGCGAAGGTCAGACAGAGTCCTCCAATGCCGAAAACGCTGTGAGACAGAGCATCCTGGATCAATCCGGCCGCTGTACCGACAGCTGCCCCCTCAACCTCTCCATAGGTGACGGCGATAAACACAACGGCGACAGCAAAAGCGTTGACCATCAGCACGAGTGAAGGATGCAGGGAACTCAGAAGCGCATAGAGTCCGGCAGCTGCTGTCAGTGTCAGAAATATCACAAAGCCCTTGCGAACCATCGGCTACCTCAAGATTGATGGCGCGTCTTTAATCACCGCCACCAGTTCCAGATCATTCAGGTTGAAGTATGGTTTAACAATTATTTTCTTAAAAACCCCTTCTCCGGTGGCCACCCTGATTATTCTTCCGACCCTGAGCCCTGGAGGAAAAACTTTATCAAACCCGGAGGTCTGAACTTCATCCCCCTCCTTTCCTCCTGGCGAACTCGACATTATATATTTTATCAGGCAATTTCCCTGTCCATCCCCCGAGAGAACGCCCGGCCAGCGTTCTTCCGAAAACACGATGCCAACTCCACTTTCTTCTGAGGTCACCAGCAGAACCCGGGCTTCGTGCAGAGCCACCGGTTCAGCCGTCCGGCCGACAAGATTTCCGAAGCGATCGCAAACCGGAAGATTTTTGACTATGCCGTCAGCGCTTCCCTTATTTATAATCACCGACCGGTAATAATTCGCCGTGTCAAAGGAGATTACTCTTGCCGGGATTATATCCCGGCCAAGCATCCTCAGATTATTTTCTAGCTCGGACTGGCTGATATAGAGCCTCAATTTTTCCTGGAGAAGCCGGTTCTCCTGAGTGAGAAAAAAAACCTGCTTTTCAAGCTCAATGTTCTTTCTTGCCGCCTGCCGGAGATACTTAAGATTATTCCAGATGGAAGAGACCTGGTTGATCAGACTGTTGACTCCCCTTATTGTCGGTGTCGTCACCTGGAAAATAATCTTCTCCAGAAGAGTCGTTTTGCTTCCAAGCGGCACCTGATATGAGATTAACAACAGATTGAACAGAATCAGAATTCCAGCTATTAAAAATTTCTTCTGGAAAAGGCTGGTCCGGGCCATCAAATTCGGGTTTACCCGTTACTCCAGTGATATTTTTTTCAACAGATCCAGGTCATCCAGCAGGCGGCCGGCTCCCATGACCACCGAAGTCAGCGGGTCTTCAGTGATAAAAACCGGCAGCTGGGTTTCTTCTCTGATTCTCTTGTCAAGATTCTTCAGGAGAGCGCCGCCGCCCGTGAGAACGATCCCCCGGTCGATGATGTCAGCCGAAAGTTCCGGCGGAGTCTTCTCGAGGGCTATTCTGATGGCATTGATGATAGCCGTAACCACTTCCTCTATGGCCTCTCTGATTTCCTGATCGTCCACCACAATCGTCCGGGGAATGCCCTCGCGCAGGTCCCTCCCCTTGATTTCCATCGTCAGCGATTGTTCCAGAGGGTAGGCTGAACCGAGCTGAATTTTCACCTGCTCAGCCGTTCTTTCTCCAATCAGCAGATTGTATTTTTTCTTCAGATATTGAATTATAGCCTCATCCATTTCGTTGCTGGCTATTCTGATGGAATGATTGAAGACCACACCGTTCAGTGAAATAACTGCTATATCAGTTGTACCACCGCCGATGTCAACAATCATGTTCCCGGTCGGTTCAGAAATTGGCAGGTCGGCACCAACGGCCGCAGCCATAGGTTGTTCTACGATATAGACTTCCGAAGCTCTGGCTCTAAGAGCCACGTCCCTCACGGCTCTTCTTTCCACCTGGGTGATACCGGTGGGAATGCCGATAACGATTCTCGGACGCAGAAGGGTGCCCCGGTTGTTCATGGCCTTTTTGATAAAGTAATCAAGCATCCGTTCGGCTATCTCAAAATCAGCGATCACCCCGTCTTTCATCGGTCTGATAGCCGCCACGTTATTCGGGGTCTTTCCAAGCATCTCTTTCGCCCGGTTGCCAACAGCCTCAATCTTACCGGTCTGTTTATTAATCACCACTATCGAAGGTTCCTGAACAACTATTCCTTTGCCTTTGAGATATATAAGTGTGTTGGCTGTACCCAGATCTATAGCCAGGTCGCAGAACACTCGGTCTTTTATCCACGTCCAGAGGCTCATGCTATGTCCTTTCTTTTCTTATTGCTTAAGAGAGATTATTTAACACAAAACCCTGACTCTGGCAATATAAATATAAGTTTTTAAGGAGAAAAATATCTTGACTTAACCGTTCCTTTTTTAATATACATTAAGAAAAAACGAACAGGAAAGGAGAGCCAGATGGATTATAAGCCGTATGTGCCGGAAAAAACAGACATGAAGGAATTTACCCTCAGGGCAATCATACTCGGGTTGATAATGACCGTAATACTTGGAGCGGCCAACGCCTACCTCGGGTTAAGAGCCGGAATGACCATTGCTGCCACCTACCCGGCCGCTGTTATCGGAATGGCCATTCTAAAAATAATGAGGGGCTCGATTCTTGAAGAAAATATGGCCAGGACCATAGGTTCGATCGGCGAATCAGTGGCGGCCGGTGCTATTTTTACCATTCCCGCCTTTCTGATAACGGGTGCCTGGCTCAGGTTTGACACCCTGGATGCCTATCTGAAATCGACCGCTCTGATGTTCGTTGGAGGCCTCCTGGGCATTCTATTCGTCACCTTCCTTCGCCGCATTATGGTAACCGATCCCGATCTTCCCTTTCCCGAATCCGTGGCTGCGGCCGAAATTCACAAAGCCGGACAGAAAGGCAGCGCCGGAGCGAAATTCCTATTTCAGGCGATGGGGATCGGGGCCCTTTTCTATGCGCTGGGAGTTGTCCAGCTGTACGCCGCTTCTAAAGAATTCATCATCAAGCTCGGCAGAATAGGTTCAAGCTTTGTGCGTCTCGGAGCCTCTAAAGACGCCGGGACTATCGGCACCGGTGGCGTCGTTACAGTCTCCGGTCCTGGAATCTTTCCGGCCTACATCGGAGTGGGATACATAATTGGCCCGCGTCTGGCTTCTCTTAACTTCGCCGGCGGGGTGCTGGCCTGGGGTCTCTTCGCGCCGTTGTTAATGTATTTCCTTGGACCGCACCTGGTTACCCAGTTCTATGGACCGGGGGTCAGCATGTCCGAAGTTCCGTGGCCTGATCTGGTGGTCAACGTCTGGAAGTTCATCATCAGGCCGATCGCCGTCGGAGGCATGCTGGTTGGTGCAGGCTATACGCTTTTCCGCATGAGGAAAAACCTGGCGGCTGGCATCAAAAGATCTGTCGGCGATGTCAGAAAAGCGGCGGAAAAAACTGAAATAACTTCCAGGATTGAAAAAGACCTGAACACCAGACTTGTTCTTATGCTGATGGCCATAACTGTAATATTGATGATTTTTGTTTACAGAATTTTCGCCGGCAGCTATCCTCCGGCTATCCTGGCAGCGGTGGTTATGGCTATCACAGGGTTCTTCTTTGCCGCGGTATCCGGGAATCTGGTTGGAACCATCGGTTCTTCTAACAACCCGATCTCCGGCCTCACCCTTTCCACGCTGATCATCGCTGGACTGCTGATGGTTCTGATCGGCGCCCGTGGAACCGGCGGTGTGGCCGCGGTTCTGGGTGTAGCTTCGGTTGTCTGCGTGAGCTCAGCCGTCGCCGGCGAAATGCTGCAGGATCTCAAGGTTGGACACATTCTCGGTGGCACCCCCTGGAAAATGCAGGTTGGTGACATACTCGGAGTGCTTCTGGCCTCTCTGCTCCTCTACTTTCCTCTGATGATTCTCCACGGCGCTTTTACCTTCGGCAGCAAGGACCTGCCAGCCCCCCAGGCTGGATTGATGGCGGCCATTTCTCAGGGTATTGTCGGCGGGGAGATGGCCTGGCCGCTGGTAATCGTCGGCATGCTCATGGGATTTGCTCTGATTCTGGTTCAGGTCCGTTCTCCGATGCTGGTGGCTGTCGGCATGTACCTACCTCTCGAAACCACCTTCGCCATTTTCGTTGGCGGGATGATAAAAGGTATTCTCGATAGAATGATAGCGAAAAGACAGCTGAACGAGGCGCAGAAAGCCAGGGTGGAGAACGTTGGAATCCTGCTGGCCGCAGGATTGATTGCCGGTGAAGCGCTGACCGGATTGATCAGAGCCACCTGGAAGTTTTTCTTCCTTCAGAACATGATCAAGACAGATATTCCAATTATCTTCAGGAACCCCTCCTATCTGGGTGGACTGGCAGTGCTCGTTCTGATCGGGTTCTATCTGATAGCCGTGCCGTTGAAAAACGCCGGAGCGGCCGACGAACCGCCACCGCCATCGGCGGTAATCTGATCTTCGCTCAAGAAGCTATTGCCCGGGCGGACAGGCTGGTCTAAAATATCAGTATGGCAATCAGAGAAATCATAACAATAGGCCATCCGACTCTGACCAGAAAGGCCAGCCCTGTCGAAAATATCGATGGCCACATCATCGAACTCGCCAGAGACATGGTTGAAACCATGCATCAGGCGCCTGGCATCGGCCTGGCTGCGCCGCAGGTAAACGAAAGCCTCAGGCTGATAACGGTCGACCTATCGGTCGGCAAAAGCAGGGACGACCTGTTTATTATGATCAATCCTGAAATCCTCGAGTCTGAAGGCGAGCAGGTTTCTGAAGAAGGTTGCCTTTCAGTCCCCGGTATATATGAAAAGGTAGTCCGCCCCCGGAAGATTCTGGTTCGGGGATACGACCTGAACGGAAGGGAAATCAGGCTGGAAGCCGAGGATCTTCTGGCGAGAGTCTTCTGCCACGAAATAGACCACCTCGAAGGAAAACTCTTCATAGACCGGCTTTCTCCTCTTAAGAGGCGCCTGCTGAGAAGCCGGCTGAAAAAACAGCAGGAAAAAGATTGATGAAAGTAGTGTTCTTCGGCAGTCCGACTACCGCCCTGCCCGCCCTGAACAGCCTCCTGACAGCGGGACATGAAGTCAGGCTGGTGGTGACACAGCCGGACCGACCGGCAGGTCGCGGGCGTCAACTGACACCTCCGCCCGTTAAGGTATTTGCGCAGAATCATCGCCTACCTGTGATACAGCCTGAGAAAATCCGCAGGGATGAAAAAGCGCTGGAAATGATCAGGGAAGCCGACCCCGACGTAAACATTGTGGTGGCCTACGGCCAGATTCTCCCTGCTTCGATAATATATCTTCCGCGTCATAAATCGCTGAACATCCATTTTTCCCTTCTGCCGAAATACCGTGGTGCCGCCCCGGTCCAGTGGGCGATCCTGAATGGGGAAAAATTTACCGGGGTGACCATTTTTCAGCTCAACGAAAAAATGGACGAAGGCCCGATTTTAGCCCAGGAAATGGTGGAAATACTTCCACGGGAAAACGCTCATGAGCTCGAAACCCGATTGTCTCACCTGGGAGCAGCTCTCCTGATCAAAACTCTGGAAAATATAGACCGTCTGGAACTTAAAGAACAGAATCACGAACTGGCTACCTACGCACCGCGTTTAACCAAAGACCAGGGAATGTTAGACTGGCAGGAGCCAGCAGAAGTCATAGACCGGAAGGTCAGAGCCTTCTATGACTGGCCGGGCGCTTTTACCTATCTTGACGGGCGACGCCTGGAAATTATCAGCGGACGGACCACTCAGGGAGTGATGCCTTCAGCCCGGCCTGGCGAGGTTGTCCAGATAGACAAATCCGGTATCTATGTTTGCTGCGGCCAGAAAACTTTCTACCTTATTGAGCGGGTGAAACCCGAAGGCAAAAAGGAGATGTCTGCTTTTTCCTTTTCTCTAGGCGGGAAAATCAAGGTCGGGACGATTCTCGGATAAAAGCCTCTTCCTCTGGCGTTCAAAAAGAAAAATAACTTTATTCTTCGATAATGTAATTTATCGGATTAACCGGTTTCCCGTTCAACCGGACTTCATAATGGAGATGGGGGCCGAGAGCTTTTCCTGTTTTCCCGACATGACCAATCTTTTGACCCCTGGTGACCTTCTGTCCGGGCTTAACTGTGTATTTATTAAGATGCCAGTACTCGGTGGAAAAACCATTTCCGTGGCTAATCACAACAAAATATCCCTTGTATTTGTCATAGCCAGCCTGAACCACCACTCCATCAGCAGTGGCCACCACCGGGTTATCTATATTTGTGGCTATGTCCAGCCCGTTGTGGAAAGCATTTCTACCGGTAAACGGATCAATCCTCGGGCCAAAGGTGGATGATACCCAGCCAACCGTTGGCCAGATGGTCGGAGTTGTGGCCAGTACGGTGGCCTGGTTTTCAAAAAAATGGAGCATATAATTCAGGTTTTTCTCAACCGCGTCAGCTCTCTGCTTAATCGCCTGCAGGGCTTCTGGCTCTAAGCCTTTTTTCTGAATCTGAAAATTAAGGTCAACTTTTTCTCCGCCCCCCAAACCCGGCTCCCCTCTTAAATTTTCAGGAGATTGCACTCCGGCTAGGATGTTAATTTTGCGAGCGTATTCTTCAAAATTGCTGATGGTTTTCTTCATCTGGGCGATAGTGCTTTCATAGGTGGCAATTGTCTCTTTCTGGGCTGCGTTCTCTTTCAGCAGTTCCCGATACCTGGCTTTCGTCTCGGTCATCGAAAAATAGTCCAGAAGGAAAAAGACGAACAGAACCAGAAAGGTTAACCCCGCAGCTAATAATATCCGCACTGCCTTCTGAGGAACGTTGATGGTGCGAAAGCTGGTTTTCCAGTTAGGAACAATGATGATCGAAATAAACTTTTTAGCCATTTTTTCACTTTTTTAACATATTGTTTACTTTTCTGTCAACCCCGGCCAGAATTTTTCAACCAATTATCCTTCCACCACCTTGAAAACCACATCCTTTTCACGAACAGGCATGTCCACCTTAAAAGCCACCTCCTCACCCGCCCTGGCCTCTTCCACCGGCTTATGTTCTATCTGCATCGACTCAATCTTCTGAAAAAAGTCCGTGCTGTGTCCCTTGATATGAACAACATCGCCGATTCTAAGTCCCCGTCCGGTGATTCTGGCCACCCCCACCTGAATCCGGGGAAAATAATGAGTAATCCGGCCTACTTCCACCTCCTCCATTTTTTTTACCCTCCTAATAAGTTTGTCTTAAACATAACAGAAAAATTGAATTCTGGCAAACAAATTTTTACCCGCCGCAGAGGACCGACCCACCGTTGACGTTTAGTATTTCACCTGTAACGTGGAGCGCCAGATCCGATACCAGGAACAGAATCGGTCCGGCTATGTCTTCAGGAGGAGGTATCCTTTTAAGCGGAATGGACTGTCTGACCTTTTCCCTGAAGTCCGGGTCGGAGAAGACTTCTGCGCACATGTCGGTATCTACCCAGCCCGGCGCAACGCAATTTACTCTTATATTATAGGGTGCCAGCTCTACCGCCAGTGATTTTGTCAGCGCCAGAAGAGCTCCTTTGCTGGCAGCATAATGAGAGTGAAAAGCTTCTCCCCTGACAGCTGCAGTTGAAGCCACGTTCACAATCCAGCCTCCGTTCTGTTTCTTCATCCAGGGCACCACCGCATTGGTCACGTAATAAACCCCATCGAGGTTAACAGCCATCGTCTCACGCCACACCTCTTCAGGCATATTCCCCATTTCCCCGTAGGTCCAGATGCCGGCATTGTTTACCAGGATATCAATCCTTCCCCAGACCTTGATTATGGAGTCCACCATCCGCTCGACTTCTGCCCTGATGGAAATCTCCGCCGGGCAGAGAAGACACTGCCTACCGATCGCTTCTATTTTCTCGCTGACCTCTCTGGCCGCAGCTTCATTCTTCTGATAATGAACGGCCACATCCGCCCCGGCCTGAGCCAGCTTGATAGCCGTAGCTCTTCCTATACCCCGCGAAGCGCCGGTTATCAGAGCTTTCCTTCCGTTGAGTTTTATCATATTCTTATTCCTCCGCGACCATCTATTCCAGATAATCCAGCGAAAAATCCGGCATCCGGTGAAATTCTAAGTATTGATATATTTTATCTGCTTGCGGAAGTATTTTTTCCTGCATCACCTCGAAATATTTTTCCACCGAAGGCAGTTTCCCTTCGACCGCCGCCACCGCCGCCAGTTCTGCCGAACCCAGATATACCCTGGCGTTGTCTCCCATACGGTTGTCAAAATTCCTGGTTGAAGTGGAAATGACTGTGGCTCCGGGTCTTACCCTCGCCTGATTTCCCATGCACAGCGAGCATCCCGGTATCTCCATCCGGGCACCAACCTGGGAAAAGGCAGCGAACAGACCTTCCTTCATCAACTGCACGTAATCCATCCTGGTGGGCGGAGCCAGCCAGATGCGGGTGGAAGGATAGCAGCTGTTTTCAAATATTTTAGCGGCTGCCCGGAAATGACCGATGTTAGTCATACAGGACCCGATGAACACCTCATCGATGCGATCGCCAGCCACCTCGCTCAACAACCTGACGTCATCCGGGTCGTTCGGACAGGCCAGGATCGGTTCCTTGATTTCAGAAAGGTCGATTTCCAGCACTGCTGCATATTCGGCGTTTTCGTCCCTCTTGAGAAGCACCGGATTTTTCAGCCATTTCTCGCAGGCTCTTATCCTTCTCTCAAGCGTTCCGGCATCCTGGTAACCTGCTTCGATCATCTTTTTCATAAGGGCGATGTTGCTCTTTATAAATTCGATTACCCTTTCTTCTTTGAGGGAAATGACAGCAGCAGCAGCCGACCTTTCGGCCGAAGCATCCGTCAGCTCGTAAGCCTGGTCAACCGTGAGGTCCTCAAGTCCTTCCATCTCGAGAATCCGGCCGTTAAAAACGTTTTTCTTGCCTTTTTTTGCCACCGTCAGCAGCCCCTGCTTGATGGCAAAGTAAGGTATGGCATTCACCACATCCCTCAGGGTAATTCCTGGATTAAGCTTTCCGGAAAACCTCACCAGAACCGACTCGGGCATGTCGAGCGGCATAAACCCGAGCGCTCCGGCAAAAGCCACCAGACCCGAGCCTGCCGGAAAGCTGATGCCTATCGGAAATCTCGTATGTGAATCGCCCCCGGTTCCGACAGTGTCCGGCAGAAGAAGCCGGTTCAACCAGGAATGAATCACGCCATCCCCGGGTTTCAGGGCAACGCCTTTCCTATCAATCACGAATTTCCTTAAATTCCGGTGCATCCTGACATCGGTCGGCTTTGGATAGGCAGCCGTGTGGCAGAACGACTGCATAAAAAGCTCCGTCTGAAACTCAAGACAGGCCAGCTCGGTCAGCTCATCAGCCGTCATCGGTCCGGTGGTATCCTGGGAACCGACGGTAGTCATTTTCGGCTCGCAGGATGTGCCCGGAAGAACTCCTGGCAGGCCGCAGGCCCGTCCGACAATTTTCTGGGCGAGTGTGTAGCCCTGACCTTCTGCGGGAACAGGATTTTTCACTCTGGCAAAAAAGTCTGCTTCCGGCCAGCCGAGATCCTTTCTGGCCCTGGCCGTAAGCTGTCTTCCGATGATCAGGTTCAGGCGGCCGCCAGCCCGGTACTCATCCTTGATGGTTACCGGTTTCCATTCGAACCTGGCCAGAACTTCTCCCTTTTCGCTGGTTATTACCGCCTCTTTTGTATTTATAATTATCACATCTCCTGTTTTTAGGCGGCTGACATCAGCCTGAATCGGGAGGCCTCCTGAATCTTCAGTGGTGTTGAAGAATATCGGGGCAATCAGACCGCCGATGACCACGCCGCCGCGTCTCTTATTCGGAACGTAAGGTATATCCTCTCCGATATGCCACATAAGAGAATTACAGGCAGATTTGCGAGAAGACCCGGTGCCGACGACATCCCCGACGAAAGCCACTTTATATCCTTCTTCCCGGAACTTCCTGATGATTTCCAGCCCTCCCGGGAACCTGGTCTCGCCCATACTCAGAGCGTGATAAGGGATGTCCGGGCGGCTCCAGGCGTGTTTGGCAGGAGAAAAGTCGTCGGTGTTAATCTCTCCATCCACCTTAAAAACTTTAAGCACTATCTTCTCAGGAAGCTCAGGCCGGGACAGAAACCATTCTCCTCTGGCCCAGGATTCCATAACTTCCATCGCATATTTATTACTCCCGGCCAGAGAAGCTACTTTCTCGTAGGCGCCGTACACCAGGATGATATTCTTCAGTGCGCTGGCTGCGGCCGGAGCCAGCTCCGGTATTTCCAGGAAAGACACCAGCGGTTCCACATTATATCCGCCTATCATCGTCCCGAGGAGAAAGATGGCTTTTTCTGGGGTAACCAGCGGGGATTTCCTTCTGCCCAGCGCGATATCGGTCAACCAGGCAGCTTTAACCTTAGCCGCCGGGTCCACTCCGGGCGAGATTCTCTGTTCCAGAAGATATACCAGTTCGTTTTCCTTTCCGGCGGGAGGATTTTCCAGCAGCTGGCACAGCTCCGCCGCTTCATCCGCGGTTAAGGGTTGCGGCGGGATGCCCAGTTTCTCTCTTTCTCTGGCTTTTTGATAATAGCTCTCAAGCATGTTTGTTCTCCTTTTTTTGTTTTTTTTTAATGAAAAACAGGGAATATTATCTTATGAATAAATGGATTTTTTGTCAAAAAATCGGCTTCGGGCTCTCGAAAAAAAACAGTTGATTTCCATTTTCAGAAAATATAGAATTTTATCTTAAAATTTTCTCAAAAATTTAATATCAGGAGGTAAAATGACGGAGCGTATTGATATCGTAAAAGTCAAGGAGCACTTCGGGAAATTAATTGAAATCCAGATTGAAAGGGTGGCCAGGATAAAAGCTGCGCCCGACTGGATTGATTACAGCCAGATTTCGCCGATAAAAATCGGAATTCTTCCTGGCGATGGTATCGGACCTTACATTGCAGCCGAGGCAGAAAGAGTTCTCAGGCATATGCTCGATGAAGAAATCAAAAACGGCAAAATCTACATCAACACCATCGAAGGGCTGACCATCGAGAACCGTGCCGCTCACAATAAAGCTATCCCCGATGATGTGCTGGAAGAAATCAAAAAGTACCACGTAACTTTGAAGGGACCCACCACCACTCCCCGGAAAGGCGACCCCTGGCCGAACATCGAAAGCTGCAATGTGGCTATGAGAAAGGAACTCGACCTTTTTGCCAACGTCCGGCCGGTGCGCGTGCCAAAACAGGGCATTGACTGGATATTCTTCAGAGAAAACACAGAAGACCTCTATGCTCTCGGTCCGTACGGCGTTGAAATCGGAGATATAGCGCTCGATTTCAGACTGATTTCAACCCCGGGCGCTGAAAGAATTGTCAGAATGGCCTTCGAATATGCGAGGAAAAACAAAAGGACCAAGGTTACCTGTGTTACAAAAGCCAATGTGGTCAAAACCACTGACGGAAAATTTCTCGAGGTCTTCTATCAGATTGCCAAGGAATATCCGGAAATTCAGGCAGACGACTGGTACATCGACATCATGACGGCAAAACTGGTCGACGAAAAACGCCGCCGCGAATTTCAGGTTATGGTTATGCCAAATATGTGGGGCGATATCCTGACCGACGAAGCGGCTGAATTCCAGGGTGGTGTCGGAACCGCCGGCGCAGCCAACATCGGAAAGCAGTATGCGATGTTTGAAGCCATCCACGGCTCGGCTCCGAGAATGGTTCAGGAAGGCAGAGCTATTTATGCTGATCCCTCCAGCATGATACGGGCAGCCGCCATGCTGCTGAACCACATCGGCTATCCGGAAAAAGCTCGCAAAGTGGACCTGGCCTTAGACATTTGTGGCCAGTATGAAAAGAAGCTGGTAATCACCGGTCGTTCGAACGGCGCCACCGGCAAAGATTTTACCGACTATTTGCTTGAATGGATTAACAACCCGAAGCTCGAGGAGGCCTGGGAGAATTACATAAAAAGCTGAGCTGATTTTATTTATACATCAATAAAATGAAAAATTTTCACCAGAAAGGAGTTAAAGATGCGCAAAAAAATAGCTCTGATCGGCGGCGGACAGATCGGTCAGATTCTGGCGATGTTAGCTGCCCAGAAAGAACTCGGAGACATCGTCATCCTTGATGTCCCCGACTACGTCAATGTGTGCAAGGGAAAAGCTCTCGACCTGATGGAAATGGCTCCCCACGGCAATTATGATGCCAGCATCACCGCCACTTCCGATTATAAAGACATCGAAGGGGCTGATGTAGTCATCGTCACTGCCGGAAAGCCGAGAGAAGCCGGAATGACCAGAGAAGACCTCCTCAATGTCAACATGAAAATAATCACTGAAGTGGCTAATGGCGTCAAACAGTACGCTCCGAAGGCTTTCTGCATCATAGTTACCAACCCGCTCGATGCGATGGTTTATGTTTTCCACAAGGTAACTGGTTTCCCGAAAAATCAGGTGGTGGGTATGGCCGGCACGCTGGACACCGCCCGCTGGAGAGCTTTCATCGCCATGGAGCTCGGAGTTTCAGTGGCTGATGTCGCCGGCACGGTGCTTGGAGGACATGGTCCCGACATGGTGCCGCTGCCTAGACTGACCACAGTCGGCGGAGTACCTCTCACGGAAATCGCCACTCCGGAACAGATTGAGCGACTGGTCACCCGAACAAGAGAAGCTGGCACCGAGATCGTCAAGCTGTTTGGTAAGGGGTCGGCTTTCTTCAGCCCGGCCTGGAGCGCCATCGTCATCGCCGAATCTTACCTTAAAGACAAACGCCGCATTCTCCCCTGCGCTGCTCTGTGTGAGGGCGAATACGGAGTCAACGGTCTGTTCATCGGAGTCCCCTGCCTGATCAGCGCTAAAGGTATGGAAAAGATTTTTGAAATAAAACTCACCCCTGAAGAAAAAGCTCAGTTTGAGAAAACCGTGGCTTCAGTCGCCCGGACAGTGGCTGAGTGCAAAATCTGAAAGAGGAGTTTTTCTCCTTTTAGCGCGTGTGCGAGAGAAGGCGGGGCTCGAAAGAGCCCCGCTTTTTTTTCTAAAAAAACAAAATGCTCATTCATGAATATCAGGCAAAAGAATTCTTAAAACAGCTAGGAATATGCGTTCCAGAAGGCAGGCTGGTTTCAACTCCAGCCGAAGCGAGAGAAGCGGCCAGTGAACTCTCCTGTCCCGTGGTTCTTAAAGCCCAGGTTCTGGCCGGGGGTAGAGGCCGGGCTGGAGGCGTGCTTAAAGCTTTGTCGCCGGAGGATGCCGAAAAACTGGCGGCAAAATTGCTCGGCTCCCGGTTGGTCACTTATCAGAGCGGCCTTCCCGGACTTCCGGTCGAGAAAATTCTCGTGGAAAAACTCATTAAAGTGAAAAGGGAATTCTATGCGGGGATTGGAATCGACCGGAAAAATGAAGCGCTTGTGGCCATAGTCGGCCGCCGGGGAGGCATGGAAATCGAGGAACTCGCTGCCACCCGGCCTGAATCTCTCAGGAAAATCCAGTTTCAACCGGATGAGGGATTAAAGATATTTCAGGCCCGGCAACTGGCATATTTTCTCGAGCTGGATGAAGATCGGATAAGAGATTTTGTCTTCCATATCAGAAAGCTATCAGGGTTTTTTATCGAGCGCGATCTCAAACTGGCAGAAATCAACCCCCTGGCTCTCGAGGAAGAGGGAAAACTGGTGGCTCTCGACGCCAGATTCGAATTTGACGACAGCAGTCTGCCGCGTCATCCGGAAATTGCCTTCCTCAGAGATGAATCTCAGGAAAATGAGCTCGAAAGAGAAGCCCGCGCGCATGGATTGAACTATATAAAAATGGACGGCGAGATAGGCTGCCTGGTGAACGGCGCGGGTCTGGCTATGGCCACGATGGATATAATTAAATATTTTGGTGGACAGCCGGCGAACTTCCTCGATATAGGCGGCAGCGTCACCGAGGAAGCGGTCTGCCGGGCTTTTGAAATTCTCATGGCTGATTCGCAGGTAAAATCAGCTCTCATTAATATTTTTGGCGGAATTGTCCGGTGCGACCTGGTGGCCAGAGGCGTGGTCAAAGCGGCTCAAAACCTTTCGCTCAATAAGCCGGTGGTGGTCAGGCTCGAAGGCACCAACGTGACCGAAGGCAGAAGAATTCTGGAAGAATCCGGATTGCCGTTCGGCTTCGCCCCTGACTTTGAACAGGCAGCGAGGCTGGCGGTAATCTTGAGCAGGAAAACAGAATGAGCATTCTGATAGACGAAAACTCAAGGGTTCTGGTGCAGGGTTTAACCGGTAGGGAGGCCACCTTCCATACTCAGAGAATGCTGGAGTATGGAACCAGAGTGGTGGCCGGCGTCACTCCTGGAAAAGGCGGGCAGAAACATCTCGGTCTTCCGGTATTCAATACGGTTGAACAGGCGGTAAATGCCGAACAACCCGATGTATCGGTCATCTTTGTTCCACCTCTGGCCGGCGCTGAAGCTATCATGGAAGCGGCGGCGGCTGGAATCCGGCTGATCGTCTGCATCACTGAAGGAATACCGGTCCAGGACATGATCAGGGTTAAAAGCTGGCTGAGAAAATACCGCGTGGATCTGATCGGACCGAACACTCCGGGTGTGATATCCCCGGGAAAGAGCAAAGTGGGCATAATGCCAGGGCATATTCATAAGCCCGGTCCGGTTGGAATCATTTCCCGCTCCGGTACCCTCACCTATGAGGCGGTGCACCAGCTGACCCTAAATGGGCTCGGTCAGTCAACCGCTGTTGGTGTGGGCGGAGACCCCGTTGTCGGGCTGAAATTTGTCGAGCTTCTTGAGCTCTTCAGGCACGACCCGCAGACGGAAGCTGTGGTCCTGATCGGAGAAATAGGCGGCAGCGCCGAGGAAGAAGCCGCGGATTATCTTAAGACCTCCCCCTACCCTAAACCGGTTCTGGCCTATGTGGCCGGAATCACAGCCCCGGCCGGAAAACGCCTTGGGCATGCCGGAGCCATCATCGAAGGCGGAAAGGGTTCTGCCCGGGAGAAAATTGAAAGACTGGCTGAAGCTGGAGTAATCATAATCGACAACCCTGCCAGGATAGGAGAAGCCACCAGGAAGCTTCTCCTCAAGAACTAAAAAATAAAAAACCAACATCCGGCCGTAAACAAATTATTAGAAAGTTACCCTGGTTTTTGCATAACCTGAAAGTTTCTTATGCCATTTTGCCTGTCTCTGATATAAAATAAAAACAAAAAAATTAAATGGAGGGTTTTATGAGATTTAGAAATTCAAAATCTCGATCAGCTTTTGCGGCATTTCTTTTGTTAAATCTGCTGACAGGAGGATTTACAATTTTCTCCCAGGAACTTATAGCACAGCAGCCAGCTTCTCCCCCGCCGCTGACCGTGGAGAAAATTCGCTCGAACATTTACATGATTAAAGGAGGTTCGGGGGCAAACTGCTTTTTCATAGCGGGTAAAAAAAGCAATCTTCTGGTCGACGCCAAAATGACGGCGGATTCTTTCCGCCAGATGCTGGAGGAAATCAAGAAAATATCGCCGCTTCCGCTCGGGATGATAGTCCTGACTCACAGCGATGGCGACCATATCAACGGTCTGCGAGGACTTGAAGGAAAGGTAAAAATCCTGGCTCACCGGAAAACTTACGAAGAAATGCTGCCGCTGGTGGAACAGACTCCGGAACTTAAGGATATTCTTCCAGCCGAGACTTATGAGGGTAGCAGAATCATCGATTTTGAAGGCACCCGTCTCGAACTGAAAAATTTCGGTCCGGCTCATACCAGCGGGGATACGATAATTTTTATCCCTGAAGCCAGGGTAGCCATAACAGGCGACCTGATGTTCTTCGGACGCGACCCGCTCATTCACAAACACAAAAACGGAACCTTTTTCGGTTACCTGAAAACACTCCAGGCCATGCTGGATTATAAGCCGGAAATAGAAATTTTCCTTTCGGGACACGCTGATCCGGCTGGAAGACAGCAGGTATCAGAACTTATATCCAGCCTGAGAGAAAAAGAAGCCCGCGTCCGCGAGTTGATCAACCAGGGAAAAACTCTGGAAGAGATCAAAAAAGCCTTTGGTGTTCAAGCTCCGGCAGCCGGGGCACCTGTTCGTCGGCCGCCTCTGGTGGAAATCATCTATCAGGAAATATTGGATAAAAAATAGGTTTCATCCACAGAAGTGCCGCTTTCAGAGATATCGGAAGCATATTTAACCGTTTTCCTGCAGAAACGGCTAATTTTCCGGAGGAATAATATGAAGAAAAACAAATTGTCTGGAATCGGAACAGCCTTTTTCCTTTTTTTTCTCATAATTTTCCTCCTGACAGGATGTGAATCCGGTCGACGGGCGTATTTCTCCGTAAAAGAAGAAACCATCACCACCTACCCTTTTTATGATCCCGACCCGATTCCGGTTTTTGCTCGATCCTCCCTCTGGGGCTCAGGTTCGAAAATTTATCCTTACTATGTCTTTAACGGCTTCAGCCACACCTCTCGCCCTCAAAACTGGACGGTTGTTCGGTTGAAAAACCGATATCTCGAAGTTTCAGTCTTACCGGAAGTTGGCGGAAAAATCTGGGGAGCTAAGGATTTAATCACCGGAAAGAATTTTCTTTACACCAACCAGGTGCTTAAATTCAGAGAAATTGGCCTGCGGGGACCATGGACTTCCGGCGGGATAGAATTTAACTTCGGCATAATCGGTCATTCCCCGGCCACGGCTACCCCGGTTGATTATCTGGTGGAGAAGAATCCTGACGGGAGCGTTTCCTGCGTTGTCGGCAATTACGACTGGCCATCCCGCAGCCGCTGGCAGGTCAGAATCACCTTGCATCCGGACCGGGCTTATTTTGAAACCTTCAGCCGCTGGACCAATCCCACTCCCTACCGACAATCATACTATTCCTGGATGTGCGCGGCGGTCCCGGCCACTGCTGACCTTAAATACATTTTCCCCGGAAAGTATTTTATCGGACATGACTATTCGGTGCCGCTCGAAAGCTGGCCGGTGGACAGAGAGGGCCGGGATCTTTCCTGGTACCGGCACAACGACTTCGGCGGCTCAAAAAGTTATTTTGTTGTCGGAACCTATGACCAATTTTATGGCGGTTATTACGAAAATTCAGATTTCGGCTTCGGCCATCAGGCTCATTACCTGGATATGCCGGGCAAAAAAATCTGGATCTGGGAATTGAGCCGGGCCGGAGAAATCTGGGTTGACCTGCTGACCGATGCTGACGGGCAGTACACCGAACCCCAGGCCGGAAGACTTCTGAATCAATCCGATCACAGCAGCTTTCACCCGGGAGTTTCCGACAGCTGGAGCGAAATCTGGTTTCCCTACAGCGGGATAGGCCCGATCACTTCAGCCGATCGGATGGCCGCGATAAGCCTCAGGCCAGTCGATGAAGGTCACGAGCTCGGAATCTACGCGCTTCAACCTCTAAAAGAAAAACTGGTGGTGAAGGAGCTCGACCGGGAAATTATCAATCATGAAGTAACTCTTCGTCCCGCAGAGAAGATTAAAATCCAGCTGAAGGGCGTGAAGAATCCGGACAATATTCAGATTTATCTCGGGCAGAAATTAATCCGCGAAACGGCTGCCGCCGGGGATCTTATCCGTCCTTTCAAATTTAAGCGACCGTCCGGCAGTTCAGTCGAAGGTCTTTTCCTGGCGGCTCAAACGCTGGAAAACGAAAGGGATTATAGCGGAGCTCTCGATCTTTATCTGAGGGTAATTGAAAAAGAGCCAGGCCACCTGAGAGCTCTCTGCCGTCTTTCCGAGCTGTACTGCCGCCGGCATGAAACCCGGAAAGCTCTGGATTTTGCGCGCCGGGCTCTGGAAATTTCGATATATGACCCGGAAGCTAATTACGTTTACGGGCTGGCTTCGCTTCAGCTCGATCTTCTGACTGAAGCCAGGGAAGCTTTCGGCTGGGCTGCCCGTTCCCCCGCCCTGGCGGTTCCCGCTTACCTTCGTCTGGCAGAAATATCCCTCCTGGAAAGAAATTTATTTACAGCTGAAGAATTCGCCAGGCGAGCATCCCGTTACGACAGTCAGAACCCTCTTCCGCTGGAAATTCTGGCTACAACCCTCAGGCTTCAGAGCAGAAAAGAAGAAGCGGCCAGAACCTGCGGTTTGATTCTTTCGCTCGATCCTCTGAACCATTTAGCCCGTTACGAACTCTATCTGCTCAAACCGCGTAAAAAACAGCTTGAAAATTTTCGGCGGATGATTCGCAATGAGTTTCCGGCAGAAACCTACCTTGAACTAGCTCTTTATTATTTACGCACCGGCCAGCTGGAAACCTGCCTGAACCTGCTCGAGCTTTCCCCCTCCCATCCGGAATTAATCACCTGGAAAGCTTTCATCCTGGATAAACTTAAACGGAAAGATGCCAGCCTGGAGGCGTTAAACCGGGCGGCCGAAGCCTCACCCTGGCTGGTTTTTCCGTTCCGCGAAGAATCCATCCCGGTGTTTCAATGGGCTTCAGCTCAAAAGCCAGATTGCTGGAAATTCCGTTATTATCTCGGGCTGATTTTCTGGCATAAAGGGCGACTGGATGAGGCCAGAGAAATCTTTTCCACCCTGGACCGGGCAGATTATTATCCGGTTTTTATCGCCAGAGCTTACCTCAATTCTGAAAATCCTGAAGCTGCATACCGCGACTTAAAGAAAGCCCGCGAGCTTTCTCCGGAGTCCTGGAGAACCTGGCATCATCTTTTAAGCCACGAGCTTTCGCGCGGTTTCTATCATCTTGCTCTTTCAGGTTCACTCGAAGCCCTGGAAAGATTCCCGGATAATGTCTATCTCCAGTCGGATACGGTCAAAGCGTTGCTGGCCTGCAGCCGCTATCGGGAGGCAGCCGGGCTGCTTGATAGAATGAAGGTTCTTCCGTATGAAGGGGCGAGCGAAATCCACCAGCTTTTCGTCCGTGCTCACCTTCATTCAGCGCTGGAGCTTATGCTGGAGAAAAAATGGGAAGAAGCCCTTTCTGAAATCTCCAGGTCGAGAGAATATCCCGAGACTCTGGGAACCGGCCGGCCGTTTGAGCCGGACCAGAGAATTCAGGACTATCTTGAGGGTCTCTGCCTGGAAAAACTTGGACGGAAAGAAGAAGCACTGAGGAAATATCAGGAGATAATTGATTACAGCCGTAATTTCCCGGAAGGACCTTACGCCAGCTTTTATCAACTGGCACTTATAAAGGCAGGAAAACTCAATATTTCTTCATCGGTCGAACTCAACCTGACGCTTGAATTCAGAGATAAACTGAAGAAGCTTCTGGACTTTTAGCCGGTTAATTTACTTCCACGGCTTGAAATCAACCAGAGGCCACGTGGGTGTAGTTTCCACCCGGTAGATTGAAAAACAGTCCCCGGCTTCAGGATTGAGCTGGAACCTGAAGTACCGAATCAGGCCATACTCGGATTGCGGTTCGAGCAAACAGGGGATCAGGTTGGCTGCCGGTTGTTCGCAGGAAACATAAAAATCTCCCCTTTTCAAAGGAATTTTCAATTTTTCCTCTTCCACTTCGATTTTCTGAGGAGCCTGATAATCAGCTCTGGCTGGAATAATTTCTTTCACTCTGTAAGCGCTCACTTCTGCCGTGACTGCCTTTTCCACCATCTGCACCCTGATCCCGTGCAGCACCAGAACCTCAGCGATATCGACTCTTTCGCCCGGTATGAGATAGCCAGCCGGACGTGACACCGTAAGCCTTGATTCCACCAGCGGGAACCAGTTTTTCTCGGTTATAGTAATAACTTTCTGATTCTGAGGACCAGAGTAAGGAGTTATATCCTCAACCAGAAGATAATCGCCTGCTCTTTTATCGACCTTAAGAATTCCTCTGATGCTGGAGGTGGTTCTTTCGAAAGCTTTTATCACCAGCTCCGGTTGCTGCGGGTCGCGAACATAAGCCATTCTCAAATGCACCGGGTCGTCAGCTGCTCTTGTCTGCGCCCTTTTCAGGAGACCGGATCTGAGGTCTCTGACCATCTTCAGGATTTCCACGGAACGGTCGGCGACCGTTTCCAAAAAAGCGCGCAAACCTTCATACTGCCATCCGGTTCTTTCTCCGAGTGTGGCCAGGTCATGGCGGGAAGCGCCTTCCTGAATAAATGACAGGGTTTCGTATATTCCGAAGCTGTTGCGGCCGTCATTCAGGTCGGTTGTGCTGAAACGAAGCATCCTTTCCCCGCTAGCCGGTTCGCTAATCCTGGCTCCGGAGGAAGTATCGAGGCCGATAACATCGCTCACCAGGTATTCATGAAAAGGAATTCCTTTTTTCTGGAGTTTTTTCTCGACCGTTTTCAGAATTATGTTTCTTGAATAATCCTGAAGCGATCTGTGTATGTTGAGGTTAGAAACGCAGCCGATCGATATCCGGTAATAATCGTCTCCTTTCTCATGAACATCCATGGTGACCTCGGGCTGATAGATGGAAAAAACCCGGTGAAGCGCCCGGGTGCTTTCAGCTTCGAGTTTCACATGATCCCGGTTGAGGTCGAGGCCGTCCTCGTTCTGCCGGAGGTCAAAATAGTTGCCGAAGGGATTGGCCTGAGGAATAACCAGAAGGTTTATCTTTTTCAGTAACGGTCTTAGCTCACCCACGGCCACATCCCTTACCAACCTCAGCGCAGCCTCTTTGGCTGACTGTTCGTTGCCGTGCTGGGAAGCGATGGTTAAAACAGTGGGTTTATTTTTATTGAAGGCAGCCGGCTCGCTCACCCCCTCCTCGGTTAAAACACACAGCAGCAGGTCGCGAGAAGGATATTTTTCCGTTTCCCGCGTGCGTCCGACAATTTTCACTTTCACCACCGGAGACCTGGATTCGAGCATCGAGAGAAATCTGGCCACATCCTCATACTGGCTGTATCTGGTGTATCTGGTTTCTTCGGCTGGAGTTTTAAGCTGAGAAAACGAAGGTGTAGCTGAGATGAAAATAGTAATCGCCAGAATTAAAAGGGCAAAAAATTTTCTCCAGAGAGTCATTCCTTCCTCCCGTTTATTATCATTTTATGTTTTTATTATTGTTTCTTTCTGTCTTTTTTGACAAGTTCGGGATCCATTTTAATGGTCAGATTTAATACCTATCCGTTTCTCAACACTCTGATCGGAACTTCCTCCCCCCAGCCAAAGCTGGCAATAATCATCCTGAATTCATTTAGATCAAAAGCCGGTCTACCTCCAGCAGAAAGGATAACATCGCCTTTCTGGAATCCGGCAGCTTTAGCCAGAGCCTCCTGGGGGGCCGCAGCCACCACCAGATTCTGCAGTCCTTCCACCTTCTTCAACGGAACGTTGATCGCTGGAAAGGCCGGATAATCCCTCTCGACAACTCCATAAACATAATCAGCCAGCCCGCGGGAAATTCTTATCCGGCTGCCTTCAGCCACCTGAACGCCGATCACCGTGGCCTGAGGCAACCGACTTAACTTCCAGGCTCTGTAGTTCAACCCGAGACCGTAGAGCATATGGCCGGAACCGGCCAGCACCACCACTCTTCGTCCGGTGGTTTCAGCCGCCCGGACGGCATTTCTCCCCATGGTTTCGTCCCAGGCCACCTGAGCTCGATAAAGCGCCTGAAACATTTCCTGAAGATTCGTACCCTTCATCTGCGGCGGAATCTCTTCTGATTCAAAAATGGTCTTGATTAGAAGCCGGTGTTCCTGGTTCTCCAAATCAAGCGGCGGGATGATCTTCTTTTCCTCCTCGGTTAGCGCCTCATATCCCTGAAGGCGGACTTTGCTGATATGATTTCTCGGAGCATTAAGCGCAAAGATAGGAATCCGGTTTTCTCTGGCAAAATCAAATATTTTTTTGTAGTAATTGTAGTTAAAATTCCAGGTCACATACCATTTTATTTCTCTGAGGAAACTTTCCTCGCCGAGTTCGCCGGAAACCCAGCGGTCAAGCACCGGCTGCAGGTCCACTGTCACCTGCTCCAGGCCGATGGCCAGCTCCGGAGATTGCCGGTAAAGTGCCTGAATAATCCTGAACTGCCAGTCGTGCATTTCCAGGTTGTCGTGGGTTTCACCCAGATGAATAAGGCGCGCTTTTTTCATTTCAGCTATCATCTTCTGAAACTCGATCGGTCTGCCGCTGCGAGCAGAATAAAGCTGGCCGGGCTCAACCTCGATATATTTTCCCCGGTATGGTTCCGGACCGAGAGGCAGGGTTAAAATTCGATCCTGAGCTGCGCCGACCTGCGCCATCAGGATAAACATCAGAGCTGAAAGCAGACAGAAAACTGGGTTTTTCCTGGCTTTTTTGAACAGCCAGGTAACATTTTTTTCCATTTTTTATTACTCCTGAAAATTAATTCTGGATTTAATATTTATGCGAACTGGAGGAACAGAGATGAATTGAATTTCTCAGGCCTGCGCCCGGCCCCTGGTTTCTCCCCTCCATTGTAATCAATCCTGGCTGCCTCATCCGGCAGTTTTCAAGATTCTCTTCCCTATCTTATATCCGGAAATTCAGCCAGCAGACTCTGCAGGACGAAATCAGCCATCGCTTCCTGAAACGAGGCTATCCTGGATGGCGATTCTTTCCGGCTTACCCAGGCCTTCATCTGTGCGGCAGTCTTTTCCAGCACCTGATTTTCAATCCGCAGGAGTTTGCTCAGCACTCCTTCACCGCCGTAAGTGCGCAATCTGCTTACGTTGAGATACTGAAGCATCCTGCCCCTCTGGTCGGGGTAAAGAAATGCCACGAGTTTTCTGGAGAAGGTGTTCAGCGCACAGGTTTCCTTGCCCGGAGCTGAAGCCACTGCCGGGACTTTTCCAGAAACTGGCCAGACCGGAATGGCTACCGCAGCGACCGGCTGTCCAAGCAGAACCCACATCGTGGCCAGGTCGGCTCTTTCCGCTGAAGGGGCTCCATGGAACACTACGGCTGAGGCGGTGCTATTTCTGTTTATGGTATCGTTGGTGTGCACATAAAGAGGTCGTGTCAGGTCCTCCGGCAGAGGCCGGCTCAACGGAAAAGAATGAAGCTTCTCATGATTCAGGTCACGAGCGGCTTCCTGCAGAATAAAGCGCACATCAAGCCGGCCGGTGGCCCGGGCCATTTCAGCCAGATGAGACATCCGCTCAAATCTGATGAATCCCCCGCCCTGCAGATAATCAGGCGAGGTGTAGGAAAAATTCGTTCGCACTATGTAGCCGAAAGGAACCACTTTTTTATCGTCGGCGTCGAAACGCGTATAGTATTCGGAAGAAGTCTCAAAAAAACAGGCTCGCCCCTCAGCATCAATCAGCCCGAAATTAGCTGCCAGGTCCCATTTTCCCCTTTCTCTCTGCAGCAGCTTTTCAAAATCTTCGATCGTGGCGCATTCACCCAGAGCCAGTTTCATGAAAGCCCCGTTGTCCGCCCCGTCAAACTTTTTTTGTTTCAAGGCCAGGTCATCAGCCTGGGAATTCATGATGGCGAGTCCCCGCTCATTAAGTCCAGCCCAGATTTCCCTGCCCTCAGCATCGTCAGCGTCAATCAGCCCGATAAAGCTGTGCCTGCTTCCCCTGAAAAACATCAACTTATTTAAGAGTTGTGAGGTATCTCGATTTTTCCACATAAGCGGTCGCCCGTCGGGGGTGGCTTTTCCGGAGACCACAATCAGGGTGCAGGGACGGGCCGAGTTCCCGGTAAGTTGAAATACCAGAAGAAAAAAAAGAAACGATAAAACCACACTGGAGAGCCTTTTTTGCTTTTTCAAATGCCCCTCCTGATGTATGAAAATATAAATAAGCCCCGGCAGCCGTAATTAAAATGCCGCGATAGCAATTTTCCGGTTTCTTCCTTCTGCACCGGGCAATCAATCAGCTTTACCGAATAATCTCTTTTACTCTTCTTCGGGCTTAACCCGGCCTTCTTTTATCGCCTCGGCAATGATTTTCTGCTGCAGCTGGGCCGGAACTTCTTCATAGTGCGAAAATTCCATGATGAAAGAACCGCGGCCGCCGGTAATAGAAGTCAGAACAGGTTCAAAATCGAGCATTTCAGCCATCGGCACGAGAGCTTTCAGAATTCTCATGTTTCCTTTCTGTTCCATCCCCTGTATTTTCCCGCGGCGACCGTTAAGAGCGCCCATGATATCGCCCATGTAAGCTTCCGGGGTATAAATTTCCACACTCATTATCGGTTCGAGAAGCGTCGGTTTCGCTTCCTTCATGGCTTTCTTAAAAGCCATCGAAGCCGCTATCTTGAAGGCAATATCGGAGGAATCAACTTCGTGGTAAGAACCGTCGTAGAGAATAACTTTGAAATCAACCACCGGATAGCCAGCCAGCACTCCTTTCTTCCTGGCCTCCTGGATTCCCTTTTCAATAGAAGGAATGAAGTTTTTCGGAATGGCTCCGCCAAAGATTTTATCCTCAAACTCAAAATCCCGGCCGCGGGGCAGCGGCTCCATCTTGATTTTGCAGTCGCCGTACTGGCCGCGCCCGCCGGTCTGTTTCTTGTACTTGCCCTGGGCGTCAGCTTTTCCCTTTATAGTCTCCCGATAAGGTATCTTCGGTGGCTTCAGCTCGACATCGACGTTGTAACGCTTTTTGAGTTTTTCGGTGATAATCCGGACGTGAAGCTCTCCGTTGCCGGAAATCAGCAGCTGATTGGTTTCCGGGTCTCTTTCGATTCTCACCGTCGGGTCTTCCTCGGTGATGCGATGCGTCGCCTGTGAAATCTTATCTTCGTCCGCGCGGGTCTTGGGCTCAATGGCAAAGGAAATCGAAGGCTCGGGGAACTTGATCGGTTCGAACTGAATCTCGGCACCCTTGGCACAGAGAGTATCTCCGGTCAGGGTGGCTTTCAATTTAGAAGTGGCCACAATGTCTCCGGCTTTTGCCTGTCCGGCTGGAATCTGTTCCTTCCCCTGGAGGTAAAAAAGTCCGCCGAGTTTTTCATCCGTATCCCTGGTGGTGTTACTGACGGTGGCATCGGGCGAGACTTTGCCGGAAAAAACCCTCATGATGGAAATGCGTCCGGCATAAGGGTCGGAAATCGTTTTGAACACCAGGGCGGCGAAGGGTCCGTCGGGGCTCAGCGGAAGATCCTGTTCTTCTCCCTTTACTCTGGCCTTAACGCTTCCCCTTTCCACCGGAGAGGGCATGAAATCGACTATTGCATCCAGAATGGGCTGAACGCCAATATTCAGTAGAGCTGAAGCCGCCAGAACAGGAAACACCTGGTGACCGAGGATGCTCTTCTTCAATCCCTGAAGGAGTTCTTCTGGACTCAGCTCTCCCTGCTCAAAATATTTTTCCAGCAACTTTTCATCGCTCTCGGCCACCGCTTCCACCAGCTGGGTGTATCTTTTTTCCACTTCTTCCTGAAGTTCTTCCGGAATTTCAGTTTCCTGAAATTTTCCGCTCTCGTCCTTCTCAAACAGATAAGCTTTCTTTTTGATCAGGTCCACCACGCCGGAAAAATTTTTTTCTTCTCCGATCGGGATCTGAATGGGGATAGCCTGGCGACCAAAAAACTGCTGGATTGACTCGACCGTCCGGCTGAAGCTGGCGTTTTCCCGGTCAAGCTTATTAACCACAATGATTCTCGGAATCTTTAGATCCTCCATCATTTCCCAGACTTTTTCGGTGCCCACTTCCACTCCGGCCACTCCGCAAACCACCACCAGAGCCGAGTCGACCGCCCTCAGGCTGGCTTTGGTGTCCCAGAGAAAGCTTCCGTAACCAGGGGTATCTATGATATTAATTCTGTTGCCCTTCCATTCGACAAAACACGGCGCTGAATTTATCGAAATCTTTCTTTCAATTTCTTCCGGGTCGTAGTCGGTAACCGTGTTACCTTTGTCAACCTTCGTCAACCGGCTGGTCACTCCGCAATCAAACAGAATGGCAGCCGTCAGGGTAGTTTTTCCCGACGAACCATGTCCGACAAAAGCGATGTTTCTTATCTTTTCCGGGCTGTAATCGGCCATTTCTGTTCCTCCAGTCAGATTATTTCACTCCAAGAAAGCGATTCTTGGCACAAAAATGAGTATATATAATAATAAAAAACCGGCTGTTACTCAATATCCAGAGCGTTAATTCTGCCGCCTGATTCTCTTTCCAGGATTTTCTTTAAATCCTCAGGCAGAGGGCTGACAAATTCAACTTCCGCGCCGGAAACAGGATGTCTGAACTTCAGCTTCCAGGCATGGAGGAAGAGCCGGTTAATCCCGGGCTTCAAACGGCCACCGCCCCCGTACCTGGTATCGCCAGCCAGAGGATGGCCGGTGGCTGACATGTGAACGCGGAGCTGGTGTGTCCGGCCGGTCACCGGGCGAAGCGCGAGCAAAGTGGTGTCTTTGAACTCTTTCAAAACTTCATAATGGGTTATGGCCACCCTAGGTTTTCTCGTGCGCACGGAAATTTTCTCTCGCTGCCGCACATGACGCCCGATCGGCAGGTCTATGATGCCTTTTTTCTCTTTGAACCGTCCGAGGGCCAGCGCCAGGTAAGTTTTGTGAACTGACCTTTCTTCAAATTGTTCCCGGAGTGAACGATAGGCTGCCCCGGTCCGGGTTACCACCATAACTCCGGAAGTATCCTTGTCCAGCCGGTGCACGATTCCCGGACGCGCCGGTGAGCCGATGTTAGAGATCTCCGGATAGCGGTAAAGAAGACCATGAACCAGCGTGCCGCTTTTCACGCCGGCACCCGGATGCACCACCAGCCCGGCCGGTTTATCCACCACGAGTATTTGATCATCTTCATAGATGATCCTGAATTCTACCGGCTCCGGTATCAGCACCCCTCCAGCTTCCGGTTCAGCCAGAGACACCTCAACCGTATCACCCTTTTTCAGCTTCTGACCGGGCCTGGCTTTCTGACCGTTAACCAGAACCTGACCGTCCCTGATGGCTTTCTGCAGGCGCGACCGGCTCAGCTCCGGCAGACAGGATTTTAGAAATAGATCCAGCCTCTGGTTTTCGCTCGATTCAACCTGAAATTTTTTTTCAATCACCTTTCCTCTGTCTCAGCAGGCGGTAAAGAATCAACCCCGCCGCCAGGCCCAGCAAGCAATAGAGCTGCGGCAGCGACAGACTGCTAAAAGCCGTTTCCCCTCTGAATATATAGCTTTTATCCTCGTGGTCGCCGCGAAAATACTCGGTGAAAAAACGAATTATTGAATAATTGATTATGTAAAGACTGAAAACCTGACCGTGAAATTTCTTCCTTTTGAGAAAAGCCAGCAGTATGAAAAAATTTATAAAATTCAAGATGGCTTCATAAAGCTGAACCGGATGTAACGGAGTGCTCAGGGGAATCCCGGTAAGCTCATGAGCGTATTCGCTCCTGAAAACCGCAGCCCAGGGAAGTGAACATTCCCGGCCGTAACAGCAACCGGCGGAAAAACATCCGATCCGGCCGAAACCGTGCCCGAGAGCCACCGCCGGTCCAACCAGGTCGGCAGTTGGCCAGAGGGGTATTTTCTTTTTTCTGAAATAAATAATGGCAAAAATCAATCCGAAGGTCAGTCCCCCCTGAAATACCCCGCCCGACCTGGCGAGCGAGAGAAGTTCCCCGGGATTTTCCATATAATAGGAGAAATGACCAAGAAAAAGAATTAATTTCGCTCCGAGCAACGAAACCAGGATGATCCAGAAGGCGGCATCCAGCAACCGGTTGGTATCATAGCCGATCTTTTTTGCCTGGACATAGATAAACCATAATCCGGCTCCAACTCCGACGGCCATAAAAAAACCGTAGGTGTGAACGGTTACCGGACCTATTCTGAGGAGGATCGGGAACATTTTTTCTCGCTCCTGAATACGTTGATAATCATCAGGATAGCTCCGACGGTGATGCAGCTGTCTGCCAGGTTGAAAAAGGGCCAGTGGAAGTTACCCGCATAAAAATCGAGGAAATCGATCACGTATCCTCTGAATATCCGGTCGACGATGTTACCCAGGGCCCCGCTGATGATCAGAGCGAAAGAAATTTTTGTCAGAACCATCTCCGGCGGAGTTTTCAGAAAGTAATAAGTCACCACCGAGAAAGCCATCAGAGCGCCGGCATTCAGGAATATAAGCGCCAGCGGGCTTCCGGAATTTCCGAGAAAACCAAAAATGGCTCCCCTGTTGTGAACTCTGGTCAGGTTAAAAAAACCCGGAATCACCTCCACCACCTGATAAAGATTCAGGTTTCTGGCCACCAGGTACTTGCTCAGCTGGTCGAAAGCTAGCCAGAAAAGAATGAAGGCCAGAAAAAAAAGATTCTTTCCGCGGATGGCCATCTTTTACCCGATTTCTCCTCTTAAAACAGTCGCGCACCTCTGACAAACATCGGTAAACTCCGGATCCTGACCGACGGTGACCGAAAAATTCCAGCAGCGCTCGCATTTCTGACCGCTGGCCTGAGCCACTGAAATTACCAGTTCCTCTCCATCTGCAGGCTGAACCTCAACTTCGGAAACTATGAACAGAGTGGGAAGGTCCTTCCTGAATTCTTCCAGAAGGTCATACACGATGGCCGGAGCCTTAAACACCAGCCTGGCTTCAAGAGAATTGCCGATAAGCTTAGAGGCCCTGGCTTTTTCCATCTCTTTCTGAACCTGTTCTCTTATGTCCAGCAATCTGTCCACTTTCTTCATCATTTCTTCATCGAGCCACATCTTCCCCTCTTCAGGAAAAGAGCACAGATGGATCGATTCAGCCTTGCCGCTGAAGGATGGCGTGGCTTCCCAGGCTTCTTCAGTGGTGAAGGGTAGAATTGGAGCCATCAGCTTCAGGGTTTTTTCCAGCACATGAAAAATCGCGGTCTGACCCGAACGACGAAGTTCAGAGGCGGACGCTGAACAGTACATCCGATCCTTTATCACATCAAGATAAAAAGCGCTCAGGTCAACGGTAAAGAAATTGTAAATCGTGTGGAACACCACATGGAATTCATAATCTTCATATGCTTTTATTACCTTCTGAATCACCTGTCTTGTTCTTTCGAGTATCCAGCGGTCAAGCCAGAGCAGTTTTTCATCAGGCAGACGATCCAGGTCGGGGTTGAAATCATAAAGATTGCCGAGAAGAAAGCGCCAGGTGTTCCTTATCTTGCGGTATGCTTCGATCAGCCGCTGCAGGATTTCCTGGCCGAACCGGGCGTCTTCTTTATAATTAAGCATGGCCACCCAGAGCCTTAACACTTCCGCCCCGTGTCTGGATATTATCTCGTTGGGCTCGATGTAGTTGCCGAGGGATTTGGACATGGCCCTCCCCTGCTCGTCTAAGACAAAACCGTGAGTGAGGCAGGTGCGGTAGGGCGACCCGTTCTTCGCACCGACGCCGATCACCAGCGAACTGTTAAACCAGCCCCGGTACTGGTCATGCCCCTCCACGTAGAGGTCAGCCGGCCAGGGCAGCTCGGGCTTCTTTCCCAGGATGCTGTGGCTGGCGCCTGATTCAAACCAGACGTCAAGGATGTTATTTTCCTTCCTGAATTTTTCCCCGCCGCAGGAAGGACATTTCTGCCCGGGAGGCAGAAGCTCCGCTGCCGGCTTTTCAAACCAGACGTTAGAACCGTGTTTTTCAAAAATATCGGCCACATGCCTGGTTATCTGTTCACTGGCTAAAATTGAGCCGCAATTTTCGCAGTAAAAGGCGGGAATCGGAACTCCCCAGGACCTCTGGCGGGAAATACACCAGTCAGGCCGGGCTTTCATCATGTTGGCGATTCTCTCTTCTCCCCAGTAAGGAATCCAGCGAATCTTCCCGATTTCTTCCAGTACCCTTTCTCTAAGACGATTCCGGTCCATCGAAATGAACCATTGCTCGGTGGCTCTAAAAATCACCGGCTGTTTACAGCGCCAGCAGTGGGGGTATGAATGGCTGAGTTCAGATTTTTTCAGCAGCGTGCCATCCTTTTCCATATCGGAGACGATTTTCGGGTTGGCTTCAAAAACATTCAATCCGCCGTAACGCTCGACCTGGGGCAGAAATTTTCCCTCTTCGTCGACCGGGGTATATATGTCCAGACCATAAGCCAGCCCGGTGAGATAATCTTCATAACCGTGCCCGGGAGCCGTGTGCACGCAGCCGGTGCCGTCATCCAGGGTGACATAATCGGCCAGCACAAAAAGAGATTCACGCTCTATGAACGGATGTCTGGCTTTCATCCCTTCCAGCTCCCGCCCGCTCATGGTCACCAGCACGCGGTAACTTTCCCAGCCAAGCTCTTCCGCCACCACCGGAAGCAGCCTGCGGGCAAGAATGTAAACTTCTTCTCCGACTCCGGCCGCCACGTACTCGTAATCAGGATGAAAAGCTATGGCTAAGTTGGCCGGGAGTGTCCAGGGAGTGGTGGTCCAGATGATTACCGAAACCTTTTTACCCTTGAGCTCCGGAAAACGTTCCGACAGATCAGAGATCAGCGGAAACTTCACGTATATCGAAGGAGATTTCTTTTCTTTATACTCGATCTCGGCTTCGGCCAGAGCCGTCTGGCAGTGAAAGCACCAGTGAACCGGCCTCTTTCCTTTGTATATATTGCCCGAGGCAAAAAACTCCGCCAGAAACCTCAGAATGTCCGCTTCATAATCAGGGTTCATCGTCAGGTAAGGATTCTTCCAGTCGCCAAAAACTCCGAGCCTGATGAACTCTTCGCGCTGAATGTCAATGTATTTGAGGGCATATTTCCGACATTCTTCTCTGATATCAGTAACCGCCATGTGTTTTTTCTTCTCGCCCAGGAGCTGGTCCACCCGGATCTCTATCGGCAGCCCGTGACAATCCCATCCCGGCACAAAGGGAGAAAGGTATCCCATCATCGTCCGGGATTTAACTATGAAATCCTTGAGAATCTTGTTCAGCGCGGTGCCAAGATGAATGTGACCGTTGGCGTAAGGAGGACCGTCGTGCAGAACAAAGGTCGGGCTTCCGCGGCGACTGGCGATTATTTTTTCGTAAAGCTCCATACGTTCCCATTTTTTAATTATCTCCGGCTCCTTCTGGGCCAGCTGTGCCTTCATGGCAAAGGAGGTCTGGGGCAGGTTCAAACTTTTTTTGTAATCCTTCTGTTCGGACATCTGAAATTCTCCACCCGGTAAATCAATTTTTCCTATTATAGAACAGTTGTTTTTAATCTGCCACTGTTGAGGCCAATTTCGGGCGCTTTCAATTCTTCCGGAAATGGCAACCGCGACTTTCCGGATTGGCCAGAGCCGCCCGGGTAATCATCAGCGCCACCTGAATTCCGTGACGCAGTTCGACAATTTCCGGGTCCATCGGCGCTTCCCGGTAAAAGCGGTCGATGCGGTGTTTCAGGTATTCAAGGTCGGCCAGGGCTCGCTCGAGCCTTTTTCTGGTTCTGATGATGCCGGCATAATTCCACATGGTACTCCTGATGGTCATCCAGTCCTGATGGATTAAAGCCGGGTCTATTTCCTCTTCTCTTTCGGGGTAATACCAGGGATGGATTTTTTCCGGGTTATAAGGAAATCCGGGTTGAAAATGTTCTGCGATATGTTTGATGGCTCTCACGCCCCAGACCAGACCTTCGAGAAGCGAAGTTGAAGCCAGACGGTTGGCTCCGTGAAGCCCGGTACAGGCTACCTCGCCCACCGCGTAGAGCCCTTCGAGAGAGGTTTTCCCCCAGACATCCACCAGCACTCCGCCGCAGCAGAAATGAGCCGCCGGAACCACCGGAATCGGCTGCCGGGTGATATCGAGACCTCGCTGCCGGCAGGCTTCGTAAATGTGAGGAAATCTTTTTCTGATATCCACCCTGACGTAATTAGCCAGGTCCAGAAGGACATAATTAGAATTGGTGTTGATCATTTCCTGATAGATGGCTCTGGTCACCTCGTCCCTCGGAGCCAGCTCGCCGAGCGGGCTGTATTTCTCCATGAAGGTCCGGCCGTCTCTTGTTTTCAGCCGGGCTCCTTCTCCTCTCACCGCTTCCGATATTAAGAAGCCGTCAGCATCCCGGTTGTAAAAATAGGTCGGATGGAACTGAATGTATTCCATGTTAACAATCCGGGCGCCAGCTCTGAGGGCCATGGCATAGCCCGAACCGGTGGAAGTTCTCGGGTTCGAGCTGTAGAGATAAACAGCGCTGCAACCGCCGGTGGCCAGAATGGTGTAAGGCGCGAGGAATTTCTTCACCCTCCGGGTTTTATTGTCGAGCACGTAAGCGCCAAGACAGCGAGGTGACCTGTAATAACTCAAAGGATCCCTGGAATGGTGGGGAACGGTCAGCAGGTCGACGGCGGTGTGGTCAAAATAAATGTGCACGTTCGGAAACTGGTTGAGTTTCTCCATGAAAGCCAGTGCTATTCTCTGGCCGGTGGCATCTTCCACATGTAAAATGCGCCGGCGCGAGTGACCGCCTTCGAGAGCGAAATCGAGCTTTTCCGGGGATGATCTGGCAAACGGAATTTTAAGTTCGTTGATCAGAATCCGGTCTACCGCTTCTTTGCCTTCTTTTACCAGTATCTCGATAGCTTCCGGATTGTTTATCCGGTCACCGGCTCTGAGAATGTCTTCCTTCAGTAATTCCGGGTCGTCATCCTCGCCGTAGGAAACAATCCCTCCCTGAGCCCAGTAAGTATTGGAGCTTTCCGGCCCGGAAGACTTAACGATAAGATTTATCTCCAGACCCTGACGGGCGCCTTCGAGCGCGGCTGTGGCTCCGGCTATGCCCGCTCCGATGATCAGGATATCGGAGAAGTATTCCTCCTGGTCAGTTTTTCTTTTCATGTTCTTATTCATTCGAATTCAAGAGAAATATCAGCCGACTTAAATGAATGCGTCAGGGCTCCAACCGAAATGTAATCGACTCCGGTCAGCGCCACCTCTCTCACTCTCTGCAAATCCATCTTCCCCGAAGCTTCCAGCGGCACGCGCCCGGCCACCATTTCGACTGCGGCTCTCATCTCCTCGAGACTCATGTTATCGAGCATGATCCAGTCAGCTCCGTTTTCAAGAGCTTCACGCACTTCTTCCAGATTCGTCGCCTCCACCTCAACCTTGATGCCGGGAAGTTGGCGGCTCCGGAGGAATTCTCTGGCTGAGCGCAGCGCAGGGACAATGCCGCCGGCAATCCGGATGTGATTATCCTTGATCAGCATCATTTCAGAAAGATTCATCCGGTGGTTCTGTCCGCCGCCTATCCTTACCGCATATTTTTCCAGGTAGCGCCAGCCGGGTGTCGTTTTCCGGGTGTCCAGGATTGTCGCTTTCGTTCCGGCTACCGCTCTGACATAAGCTCTGGTGGTAGTGGCTATGCCTGTGAGACGCTGTAGAAAATTCAGGGCGATTCTCTCGGCTTTTAAGAGGACTGAGGCTTTTCCCCTGACTTCAGCCAGAATTTGCCCTGAGGAAAATTCCTGTCCGTCTTCAAGATTTTTAATGAATTCCGTCTTTTCGTCCAGCCGGTAAAAAACCCTGGCCGCCAGGTCTATTCCTGCCAGAACTCCCTCCTGTTTCGCCAGAAAAACGGCTCTTCCCGGAAGATCATCCGGAACAATCGCTTCGGTGGTAATGTCTCCGGCCGGCAGGTCTTCTTCCAGAGCCAGGTCTATCAGATGATCTATTTTTTTCCAGTCCATGGGATTTGATTATATGGTTTAACCGTATGAGCGTCAACTTTTGCCGCCCGTCAGTTTTCGCTTATCTCCCCACTCATAAACCGGTCATTTCCTGAATCCGCTCTCAGCCCGGAGATTCAGGTCTTCTTGCCTGAGGTAGCTTTTTATGTCAAAATTCGTCCTATATTCCCGCCAGAAAGGGCTTGAGGGAAAAAAATGAGTTAGAAGGCAGTATAAAGATGCCTGGAACAAAACCCCGTGAATTTCCGTTGTCCCTGTCCGATCTGAAAAAGACTCTTCAGCTGGCTCTGGCCAGAGGAGGAGATTTTGCCGACATTTTTCTTGAATACCGAACCTCACTTTCGATCCTGATGGAAGAAGGCATCATCAAAGAATCGGCAGAAAGTCTGAGCTCTGGACTGGGTCTAAGAGTGATCAGGAAGGACACAACAGGTTACGCCTACACCAGCGATTTCTCTCCTGAAAAGCTGAAATCCGTAGCGCTGTGCGCGTCTGCCATCTGCGCTTCCGCATCAGTCTCCAGAAAATTGCCCGGACGTTTTCGTCATCAACTTCCTCGACGTGATATTACCCGCTTCAGAATGCAGGCAGCCAACCGGCCGCTGGAAGAAAAACTCGAGCTCGTCCGCAGGGCTTACAGCGCTGCCATGAACTTCGACCCGTCGATAAAAAAGGTGCAGGTAGCTTACGGAGAATCCCGGCAGGATATCTGGGTGGTCAATTCAGAAGGATTATCTGTCCGGGATAGCCGTCCGGCCGTCAGGCTGGTAGTCATGACCGTGGCTGAAAAAGACGGTCGGAGAGAATCAGGATTCTGCGGTGGCGGCGGCCGGATGGGACTGGAGTATTTCCGGCGGGAGATGACACCGGAATTCATCGGTGAAGAAGCCGCCCGGGAAGCCTGCCTCCTGCTGGAAGCGGTGGAAGCTCCCGCGGGTGAAATGACGGTGGTTCTCGGACCGGGTCACAGCGGTGTTTTAATCCATGAGGCGGTCGGGCATCTTCTGGAAGCAGACTTCGTTCGCAAGAAAACCTCCATTCTCTGGAACAAACTGGGTAAACTGGTCGGCTCGGAGCAACTCAGCGTATACGACGACCCGACGATTCCCGGCTTTCGGGGTTCGTACAATTTTGACGATGAGGGGCAGAAACCGGGAAAAACTGCGCTCATCGAAAAGGGCGTGGTCACCGGTTTTCTCCAGGACTGGCTTTCTTCCAGGCTGATGAAAAAGGAACCCACCGGACACGGACGGCGTCAGGACTACACCTGCTGGCCACTCCCGAGAATGTCCAACACTTACATCGACCGCGGAGAATATGATCCGGAAGAAATCATCCGCAGTGTGCGAAAAGGTCTGTATGTAAGCCGTCTTTCCGGAGGACAGGTGGAGGACTCAGGCGAGTTTACCTTTTCCGTCACTCTGGGATATCTGATCGAAAACGGACGGCTTGGCCGTCCGGTGAAACAGGCAACTCTCATCGGACACAACCTGGATATCCTGAAAAAAATTGAAATGGTCGGCTCGGACCTGGAATTCGGCTGGCAGACTGGAACCTGTTCGAAGGAAGGTCAGGACGTTCCGGTTGCAGATGGCTGTCCGACGATAAAGATATCCGCTATGACCGTCGGGGGCATAAGATGAAATTCGAAGAAAACAGCAACCTCAAACAGCTGGCTGAAAGGTTGATCGACTACGGCCGCGCTCAGGGAGCTGATGAGATAGAGATAACCTTTTACGAGGGAAGAGAATTCGACGTTGAGGTCAGGTTCGGACGCATCGAAAATCTGGTCGAGGCCAGTTCCAGGTTCTGCTTCATCAGGATATTTAAGGACAGAAGAGCCGCCTCGGCCAGCTCCTCCGACCTGAATCTCCCGTCACTCCGGGCGCTCATTCGAAAAACAATAAAAAGAGCCAGTCTGAGTCAGCCGGATGAATTCGCCGGCCTTCCGGCTCCTGCCCCCTTCAAAATTGCCGTTGATTCGCTCAAGCTATACGACCCGGAAGTAGCTAAGATGAGCTCACGGGAGAAGATAAAACTCGCGCTGGAAACTGAAAGAATCGCCCTTCAGGATAAACGGATCAGCAATTCCTTTGGAGCCAGCTTCGTAACCAACGAACTTAAAACCATCCTTGTCAACTCCAGAGGCTTTAGCGGCGAATATCTTCAGACTTACTGCAGTCTGAGCCTCGGGCTCCAGGCCGGCCAGGGTGACCGACTGGTTGAAGATTACTGGTTCAGCTCGAAGCGTCATCTTGGAGAACTGGACAGTCCGGAAGAAGTGGCCCGGAAAGCAGTTGAAAGAACTGTCCGGCAACTGAATCCGAGGAAGATAAAAACCAGCAAAGTGCCGGTTATCTTTGAAGCGACGATGACCTCCTGGCTTCTGGCTTTTCTTTTCACCTGCGTTTCTGGAACGTCCGTTTACCAGCAGACGACCTTTCTGGCTAACAGACTCGGCGAAAAAATCGGTAATGACAACATCTCGGTCATAGATGACGGTCTGCTGTCCGGCAAGCTTGGCTCCCGCCCTTTTGATTCCGAAGGCGTCCCCACCCAGAGAACAGTGGTTCTGGAAAAAGGAATACTGAAAAATTTTCTCTGCAACACTTATGCCGCTAGAAAATTAAACCTGCCTCCCACCGGAAACGGAAATGGCCACGGGGTTGTGCCGAACAATTTTTATCTGGAAGCCGGTCAGTTCACGCCAGAGCAAATAATAAAATCAACTCGCGAAGGATTTCTTCTGACCAGAGTAATCGGACACGGACTCAACCCGGTTACCGGCGATATCTCTCGGGGTGCCTCCGGTCTGTGGATAAAAGACGGAGAAATCGCTTTCCCCGTCTCCGAAGTGACGATTGCCGGTAACCTGGGAAAGATTCTTCAGGAGATCGACCTGGTTGGCAACGACCTGCAGTTTGAAAGTTCCATCTGCGGCCCGACCATCAGGGTGGCGGAAATGACCGTGGCCGGAATCTGAAGGCGAAAGAATTTTCTTCAAATTCTGTTTCCGAAGCGGTTCAGGTGGATCACCTCGCTCGCTTTTCTTTTCGGAACGTGAAGTGTCCCGTTTTCGTCCTTCCAGTATTTAACCGAACCCTGGAACTCTTCGACCACCGGACTTTCTGCCGGATAGCCGAGAGCGATGACCGAATCAACCTGATAGCCTTCAGGAATCCCCAGATTAAGTTTAATCTGTTCGCGGTCAACCGAGATCAACCAGCAGCTCCCGATCCCGAGAGATAACGCGCCCAGGATGATGTTCTCCGCGGCCGCCCCCACATCATATTCATAGCCTTTTTCTCTTATAGCCCTGTTGACCAGAATGATTATGTAAGCCCGGGGCTCCTGACCGGGCTTCGGGTTGCCGGCAGGATGTATGTAGGCAGCCCAGCGCAGAAGCGGGAAAATTCTATTCCTTACTTCAGGGTCGCTGACGACGATAAACTCAAGCGGCTGGAGATTGGCCGCGGACGGAGCCAGACGTCCGAGGTCAGCCAGTTCGAGCAGGAGATTTTCAGGAATCTCTTCTGCCCCGAACTGACGGATTGTTCTTCTTTTCCTGATTAACTCGAGAAAGTTTTCCATTTTACCTTCCCCCTTCGCTTAAAGACGCCAGAGTTGCTGTTTCCGGCGCTTTCAGCATAAAAAGTGTGTTAACGAAGATGAAGATCATTCCGGCTACCAGGTACATCGGTTGCAATCCTGCCATTTCATAAACCCAGCCATAAAACATCGAACCCAGCCCCATGCCGGCATCGAAAAGAGAATTGTAAAGACTTATGGCCAGTCCTTTGTTCTGATGACCGAGAAAATCTATCAGATAGGTGCTGAGTGCGGGAAAAATAAGTCCCTGGCCGAACCCTCCGATGAAACCGGCCAGCCAGAGGACCGGTGCCGATTTCAGTTGAGAGATTAGAATAAGATTAAGAGCGATAATCAGAGCTGAAAGCAACACCACTTTTTTCCGGCCGCAGCGATCGGCCAATCCTCCAAACCTGAACCTGGTCAGGATGGCGGCCGCGGAAAAAATGATAAAAAACGGTCCAACCCGTCCGAGATTAAGGCTTTTCACCAGAAGCGGCATAAAATATATCACCGCTCCCCTGACCGAACCATGAATTAATGGCATGATGCCCACCACCAGAATAACCAGAGGCGAATAAGAAATCAAAATTTTCGACAGCGATGAAGAACTTCCCCCTTCTCTTTCTTCCCGCGGCATTTCCCTGGTGATAAATATGAGAACAAAGGACAGCAAAAGAAAAATCAAGCTGCAGTTGAAAAGACCCCGAAAGCCATAATGTTTTATTATTTCTTCTCCGAGCGAAGGACCCACAGCGTTAGCGATCAGCCCGGCCACGCCGACAATGCCGATCGAGCGAGCCATGCTCTGCACCGGAGCCAGGTCGGCGCACATGGCAATGGTAGCCGTCATGCTTATTCCCCAGCCGATGCCAGTAACCGCTCTAAGGGCCACCGGAAAAAACCCGGCGTCTCTGACCAGGTGAAATAGAGGCACACTGCTCATCAATATTAGTATGCCGAGAAGGGATATTCTTTTCCCGCCCTGACGGTCGATCATCCGGCCAAAAATCGGTCTTATGGCGATGGCTGTCAGGCTGTGGATGCCCATGATCAGACCGACCTGCCGGCCGTTCGGTTGAAACTGCCGCAAAAAAAGCGGGAGAAGAAAGAACAGACTTATCGAAAGAAAAAGGAAGAAGTAAGCTGTCAGCCCGAGCAAAAAATCCCGGCTCCACAGACGATCCTGATTTTTGTTTGCGCTTTCAGTATAAATCATTTTTCAATAAATCATTTTTCAGCATCGCAACCGTTCTTCTTCTTTGAAAAAAGACGGAGTAGAAAATATATCAAATCAGGTTTCTTGTAAACAAGGGTGCTGGCTGTTTGGGGGTTAGGGGAAAATGTCTTAAGGGGGATGATTGAAGGAGGGTATCCAATCAGGCTCTGCCCAGCCAGCACAACAGAGCCGCAAAAATATTAGCACAATCCGGCAAAAAATCAACGTCCTGAAATTAAACTTCCGGGCACAGCGCTTTTCTATTGACAGCTTAAAAATTTTGGTGTTAGATTAACAAAAATTTTTCTCAGGGGTTTACCATGAGCGGCAAATTGTTTCTGTCCGGAATTTCTCTCAATAAAGAACTTATACAAAAATATATCCGCAATCTGCTTTTTGTCCTGGCCGGTTCAACCATTATGGGGCTCGGATATGCTCTCTTCCTTATCCCCTACCATCTGGTGCCGGGAGGAGTTTCCGGTGTTTCCATCATCCTAAATTATCTGTTCAAGTTACCTGTTGGTCTGCTGATAATCGCCCTGAACATTCCCATTTTTTTGCTCAGCTACAGGTTTCTCGGGAAAAAATATCTGGTTACCACTCTGCTTGGTATGCTGACCTCCTCCCTTTTAATCGACTTTTTTAACGAAATACTGAAGTTGCCGCGGGGAACCGACAACCCGGTTCTGGCTTCGATATACGGCGGCCTGCTGCTCGGACTTGGTCTCGGCCTGGTTTTCCGGGGCGAGGCTTCCACCGGAGGGTCTGATGTTATAGGCCTGATATTGAACAGGCTCACCGGGATGACCGTGGGCATCAGCATCATGCTGACGGACTTCGTCATAATTTCTGCCTCCGGACTGGTGTTTAAAAATCTTGAGGCTCCTCTTTACGGCTATATTGTGCTTTTCATATCCTCAAAGGTAATCGACCTGGTGCTCGAAGGCTGGAGCTTTTCCAAAATGGTAATAATCACCTCGACCGCCAACGACCAGATTGAAGATTTTATAATCAACAAACTCGACCGCAGCGGCAGCGCTCTCAAATCTCGTTCTCTTTATCTGAAAAGAGAGGGGGAAATCATCATCACCGTCATCCACCGCAAGCAGCTGGCTGAACTGAAGTCCTTCATCAAAAAAGTTGACCCCGGAGCTTTTGTAATCATCAACGACACCTACGAAGTCCTGGGAAAAGGTTTCAAGCCGATTCAATCGAGCTGAACAGAAACCACCAGCAGAAAACTCCAGGAAGGGAACAGCGAAAAATTCGTTTGAATTCCCTTCTCCGATGTGATAGTTAAAAGAATACTAATCTCAAGGAAGGGATCTCAAATGATAAATTTTGAAATCACCTTTATGGACTTTCTCCTGGAACACCAGGAAAGGCACAGGCGTACCTACCACTTTCTGATTCTGATGAATTCCATACTGAACGCGGCGAAAAGAATTCAGCATTACTACCTGACAGGAGCTCTCAAAGGATATCTCGGCCTGAGCGGTCTGGTGAACGTTCAGGGAGAAAAAGTCATGAAGCTCGACCAGATCGCCAATGAAGTGGTCAAACATTACCTGGCGAGATCCGGCCGCGTCATTTATGCCATCAGCGAGGAGGAAGATGAAATCGTCCCGATGAATGCCGCCGGTCGTTATTTTGTTTATTATGATCCGATGGATGGCTCTTCCAACATACCGCATAATCTTCCGGTGGGTTTTCTGTTTGGAATTGCCAAGAGAAATCTGGAAGGACCTGAAGACGGCCACCTGAGAGCGGGCAAAGAATTTATCGCTGCCGGTATGTTCGTCATCCCCACCGGTACCTTTACCATAGCTCTGAGGGAAGCTGGCTGCTGGAGGTTTCATATAGACGAGACGATGAATTTCGTCAAACCCACCAGGATGGAGCTTCCGGCTGACAGAAAAAACTGGGAACTTTCGTTCAATTCTGCTCACAGAGAATACTTTAATCCGGTTGTGCGGGAATGGCTCGACCGGAACGAAAAAAAATACCAGTTCCGTTACCTCGGAGCTCTGGCCGGAGATTTTCACCGCATCCTGAGTAACGGCGGGATGTTCCTTTACCCGGCCATCGTCAACCATCCGGACCCGCGAAAAAATTATCCTCAGGGGAAACTTCGTCTGATGTATGAAGCGGCTGTGGTCAGCTTTATGTGTCATGAAGCCGGAGGTCTCGCCGTGGACGAAGATGGCCGCTCTATCCTGGAGATAAAACCTGAACACCCGCATCAGAGAACGGCCCTCTACCTTGGTTCAGCCGAACTCGTTCAGGAAATTAGAGAAGTGCTGGGGAAAAAGTAAATATTTGAATTTTTTCTTCTTCAGCCTTCAGAACCCAAGCGCCTTAATCCGTTCGACGGTCTTTTGAAAAACTTCCAGCTGATTCCGGCCGAAAGCTTCTTCCAGACCGGTAAGCAACCTGGCCAGTTCCCAGGCGCGATCGGATTTCAGAGGTTGAAAAACCTGTCGTGGATCAGTCAGAACACGGGGATGAAGATCCCCTGCCGGCAGTCGATCCGGTCCGACCGAAAGCTCCTGAAACAGAACCTGATTGGCCATCGTAAGAAAATGATCTCTGAGATTAATGAAATAAAGAAGGCAGTAAATTTCCTGAAGAAAAGCTCTCTCACCCGGCGTTGCTTTTTCCAGGGCGGAATTAAGCTCGGGCGGCTGTTCGTAGGAATATATCTTTTTCATCGCTCCGAGAAAAGCTTCGACCACAGCAACCCGTTTCGGAAGGGCTTCTTTAATATAAATCTCAGAAATGAGGTTTAAGTCAAAAGGAATCTTTTTTACTCTATCCTGATTTAGAGGTAGCACCAGAACCGGTCTGGTGCTGTTCACCAGATAAACCTCCCGGCGGTCGAAATAGCCGTTTCGGTCGCTGTCAAAATACCGAATCTCAAGAAGACGGGGCAGGCCAGCCAGATTGCCCGCCGGAAGCCAGCCTTCTTCCGCCCGGAAAAGATGAAGGCGAAAATCACCCTCGCTGTAATAAAACTCAACCGGTCCTTCAGCAGTGGCAATTTCCCGGCGGACATTCCATTTCTGGACGACCGGCACAGCTGAAGGCAGCCGGTGTCTCTCCTGGATCCAGCCAATCCCCTGCCCCTCCAGCTCTTTCCATCTATGGTTCTTTTCCAGGTTTTCGTCGGGGTACTCCCGCCAGGAAAAACCTGTGGTTCCAGGCTCAGCTTCCTTGATCAAATCCTTAACTTCATCAAACGGTACAGCGAAAGCTTCCTGCGGGGGCCTTCTTTTCTGAGAAAATATCCGGAATTTATTCAGGTCGAAAGGAAGACGAAGTTGAAGAACCAGGCCTAGATCATAGTGAAAGGGACGGGCCAGAGTGCTGGACCGGTCCACATCATGACTGATTTCCAGGCTGGCTATTACCGGCTCAGCTTTATCCCGGCTCAGGTTCGCCCTTACCACCATATCGCTCAGACCGTCGCCGTCAAAGTCAAAGCTGGCCAGATGAGCTACTTCCGCCGGTCTCCAGCTCCGGCTTTCTCTGGCATAAACATTTTTGAAATACAACTTTCTTCCGGTAAGATTGAACGAAAAAACCTCAGCCATCAGCTCGACGGGATTCCTGAATTTAATCATTTCTCCCGTGCTGTCGAAATCGTAACCGAACCAGGCTCTGGTCAGATATCCACGCTCAAAATACCTGACCTCGATAAAATCAGCCTGACCGTACCCATCCTCATCAGCATAATCCACCATGAGGTCAACCCAGCCGTCCCGGTTCAGGTCGTACAAATAGCAATCATCATGGTAATCACCGCCAGTTTTCAGGCTGCCGTCGGCGTCATCATCAATTATCACCACCAGGACCTCAACCCTTTCACCGCCATCCAGTTCATAACTTTCCACCCTGACCGCGATGCGGTCTCTGGCTTCTCCGCTTTCCTCAGGAATGAGAGATTCTCCGGGTTTAAGTTCCAGACTCTTCTTCCACCATTTTCTTGTCCTGAGGCTTCGCAGGCGTCCTTCGGTGTCCAGGGCGGTAGCTTTCATCCACCAAGGGCCGCGAGATTCATCGCCTGCTCTAAGTATTCGGGTTGAAGTTTTCTGCGACCTCAGCCCGGCAGCCATGATGAGAATCAAAAAACCGATTAAAAATAACTTAAAAAGATGTTTTCCGGTTTGTTTGTTCATTGTCCTCTCTGGCATCATTCGAAAATTACATTTCTTTTCTTTCTAAATGCTATTTTATGGCTGTGAAGGTGTCAACCTTTCAATATGTATAATCAAATTTTATTGCCATGACTTTACATTTCCGGATTGCTGAATGAATTTCAGCTTTTGGTTTTCCGGTGAGAGCGATTTCTGCAAACAGGCTGGCAATTCTGGCTCCGCCTTTTATTCTTCTCTCCTCAGCCGGGAAAATTTTGTATAATTTTTTTTCGAGGTGATAGCATGAGCGTCATAATTCCTGAATCAATAAAAAAAGAAATCAGCCCGGCCATCAAACCTGCATACGACCCTGATTTTCTCCCTTTCGGAAAATTTATTTCATGGTACGAAAAAGCCGCCGGCAAAAGCGCTGAAGAAATCAGCCTGGCCGTCGAAAGAGAGAATCAGTTCATCTCTACCCGGAAGGCAAAGATTTTACCGCTTTCTGCGGAAAATCTTTCTCTGACCGCGCTTTACGTGGAAAAGCTGGCGAAATTTATCCTCTGGCAGAAAGGCGGCTGGAAAATATACTTTCTCGGACCGGAAGTCCTTTACCAGCATCTCAGGAAGACCTTTTCGGAAACAGGAGAAAGGCAATTTGACGTCAACCTGATGAGCACCGTTTACGAAAAGCCCTTTCAGGTGGTTAAGGTTTCGGAGGGAGAGTTTCCGGAAGACCGCGACAACCCGCTGCGCCTCGGAGGTCATCTCGACGGCTGTCGTATCGGTTTTGACCTGGGGGCGAGCGATTTTAAGGTGGCCGCGCTGAAGGATGGACAGGTGCTCTTCAGCGAGGAGATTCCCTGGAATCCGCAGGAACAACCCGACCCGGAATATCACCGCCATCACATCCAGTCCGGGCTCAAACTGGCCGCTGCCCATCTTCCAAAGGTGGAAGCGGTCGGCGGAAGCGCTGCCGGAATTTACATCAACAATCAGGTGCGAATCGCTTCCCTCTTTCGCGCCGTGCCAAGGGAAATTTTCGAACAGCGAGTGAAAAATCTTTTTCTGGATTTACAGAAAGAATGGCAGGTTCCGTTTGAAGTGATCAACGACGGAGAGGTCACGGCTCTGGCCGGTTATCTCAGCCTCAACCGGACTGCCATTCTCGGAATTGCCATGGGCTCGAGTGAAGCCGGAGGTTACCTGAACGCAGAAGGACATCTGCCGGGCTGGCTGGATGAGCTGGCCTTCGCCCCGGTAGACCTGAACCCGGAAGCGGCAGCGGATGAATGGTCCGGAGACCGCGGCGTTGGCGCCCTCTATTTTTCCCAGCAGGCAGTCAACAAGCTGGCTGTGGCCGCCGGTTTCGAATTCCCGTTAGAGATGCGCTTTCCGGAAAGGCTGAAAGAAATTCAGAGATTGGCCGAAAAGAACGAGCCGCGAGCCGTCAGAATTTTCAAAGACATAGGGATTTATCTCGGATACACCGCGCAACTCTATTCGCACTTCTATGACTACCGGACTTTGATGATCCTCGGACGGGTTACCTCAGGTTGCGGCGGAGAGATCATCAAACAGGAAGCAGAAAAAGTGCTGGCGGCGGAATTTCCGGAACTCAGGGAGAAAATAGAAATATATCTGACCGACGAAAAGAGCCGGCGGGTAGGTCAGGCCGTTGCCGCCGCCACCCTGCCGGAAATCAAAAGAAAGGATTGACTGCGATGGAAGTAATCATTCAGCCCGACAGTCAGCAGGCCAGCTGGCTGGCAGCTAAGTTGATAAAAAAAATTATCCAGGAAAAACCGAACGCGGTGCTCGGCCTGGCCACCGGCAACACGCCGCTCCAGCTCTATAAATTTCTCATCAAAATGCACCGGGAGGAAGGGCTCGATTTCAGTCAGGTCCGGACATTCAACCTTGACGAATACGTGGGCCTGTCTCCTGACCATCCGGCCTCATTTCATCACTATATGTGGACCAATCTTTTTCAGCATATAAACATAAAACCTGAAAACGTCCATATTCCGGATGGACTGGCCAGCGATATCCCGACCTACTGCCAGAAATATGAGGAGGAAATCAAAGCTGCGGGCGGAATAGACATTCAGATTCTCGGGCTGGGAACTAACGGGCACATCGGTTTCAACGAACCTTCTTCCTCACTGAGCTCCAGAACCAGAATCAAAACACTCACCGACCAGACGAGGAAAAACAACGCGGTTTTCTTTGGCGGGGAAGAGAATGTCCCCTATCACGCCATCACCATGGGCATCGGCACCATCCTGGAAGCGCGAATCTGTCTGCTCATGGCTTTCGGAAGGAAAAAGGCCAGAGCCATTGCCATGGCCGTGGAAGGTCCGGTAACGGCCATGGTTCCGGCTTCAGCCCTGCAACTTCATCCGAAAGCCATCATCATTCTCGACCGGGAAGCCGCTTCCGAACTGAAAAATGTGGATTACTATCAGTGGGTTTACGAGCACAAGCCCGAGTGGCAGAAATTCTGAAATGAGCTGATTTTCTGAACCGCATAGTATCCTTTCTCTTCATGACTGTAAAGAAAAACTTGGTGCAGTAAAACTCTCAACCGGTTATCATCTTTAATAATTTTTTTCTTTTACCTTCATAGCTTTTTGACTTATTTTTCCCGCCTGTGATATAAGATGTTAACCTGAATTCAGATAAAAGGATGATGAGATGCATCTGACGACGCTCGACTGGTTAATCGTGATAATCTCAATCAGCATTTGCTTCCTTCCGCCCCTGATTCTCAGCCGGCGGGCCGGGAAAAATACGGCTGAGTTTTTCACTTCCGGACGCGCCGCACCCTGGTGGCTGATCGGGATTTCCATGGTGGCCACCACATTCAGCACGGACACACCGAACCTGGTGACCAACATTGTCCGCAACAGCGGAGTCGCCGGCAACTGGGCCTGGTGGGCTTTTCTGCTGACAGGCATGATGACCGTCTTTTTCTACGCCAGGCTCTGGCGGCGTTCGCGCGTGCTGACCGACCTGGAATTCTACGAACTCAGGTATTCAGGCTGGCCGGCAAGTTTCGTTCGGGGCTTCCGGGCGATTTACCTGGGACTTTTTTTCAACTGTGTGATTATGGCTTCAGTTAACCTGGCCGCGGCCAAAATCGCCAACGTCATCCTTGGCTGGCCGATGGCCAGGACGCTCATCATCTGCAGCATAATAAATGTGACCTTTGCCGCGCTGGCCGGTCTCTGGGGAGTCCTGGTGGTCGACCTGATCCAGTTCGGCATCGCCATGACCGGAGCGGTTTCAGCTGCGGTGTTCGCCCTGAAACAACCGGAAATCGGAGGGCTGTCCGGGCTTTTTTCGAAACTTGACGCCAGAACGATAGGGCTTCTGCCTGATTTCGGTAACTGGACTGTTGCGCTTTCCATCTTTATCATCCCGATAACGATTCAGTGGTGGTCAGTCTGGTATCCAGGAGCCGAACCGGGCGGAGGAAGTTACATAGCCCAGAGAATGTTAGCCGCCCGGAGCGAAAAAGACGCCCTCTCGGGAACGCTTTTCTTCAACTTTGCCCACTATGCGCTCCGCCCCTGGCCCTGGATTCTGGTGGCTCTCTGCTCTTTCATCATCTATCCGGAACTTTCAGACATTCAAAAGGCATTTCCCGGTGTCGACCCAAGACTTATACAGAATGATATGGCTTACCCGGCAATGCTCAGATTCCTGCCGCCGGGTTTTCTCGGAATCATGGTGGCCGGTTTGCTGGCCGCCTACGTTTCCACTCTGGTTACCCATCTGAATTGGGGAAGTTCCTACTTAGTGCATGATTTTTACCGCCGTTTTCTCAAGCCTGGAGCCGATGAAAAACACTACGTCCGCGCCGGACGGATAACGACCGTGGTCCTGATGATTCTGGCCAGCCTGCTGACGTTTGTGCTGGAATCGGCCAAAGCCAGTTTCGACCTGATGCTCTCGATTGGAGCCGGCACCGGTTTGATCTATCTTCTGCGCTGGTTCTGGTGGAGGATAAACGCCTGGTCGGAAATAGCGGCGATGGCCAGTTCTTTTTCAGTGGCTGTGTACTTCTTCGTCCGCGGGAAAACGGGACATCCGGTGCCCCAGCATGTTTCGCTCCTCATTACCATCGCCTTTACCACGGTGGTCTGGCTTCTGGTCACCTATCTGACCAGACCTGTCGACCGCGAAAAACTCGTTTCGTTTTACCGGCTTGTCCGGCCGGCAGGTCCCGGCTGGAAAAAGATCCGGCTGGAAGCAGGTCTTGAAAGCTCGCCTGACAGTCTGACCCTGTGCTTTGCCGGGTGGGTGGTCGGTTGTCTTCTGGTCTATTCGGCGCTTTTCGGAACAGGAGCATATCTTTACGGACGCTGGTCGCTGGCCATCTTCTGGACGGTGCTTTTTATCGTCAGCACGATTTTGCTGATAAAGATTATCGGAAAAATCTGGCAGGGCGCCGGCCAGAAAAAAACAGCCTGACGGGGAGGTTTCGATGCTGGCGCTGGGCATCGATTCCGGAACCCAGGGAACCAAAGCCCTGGTCGTGGACACAGAAACCGGAAAAGTTTACGGAAGGGGTTACGCCCGTCACCGGATGGTTCCCGGGCTGAAGCCCGGCGAGTCTGAACAGGATCCGCGCGAGTGGATTCAGGCAATGGAACAGGCGATCTTTCAGGCTTTGCAGTCGTCAGGAGTGGACCGGGAAAAAATCGCCTGCCTTGGCGTCTCGGGTCAGCAGCACGGGTTCGTACCGCTCGACGAAAATTTTCAGCCGGTTCGACCGGCAAAACTCTGGAATGATACTTCCACCGTCGAAGAGGCGGAACAAATCGTCAGAGCGCTCGGCGGTCAGAAATCATATATCGAAAAGCTCGGCATAAATCTGGCCGTCGGGTACACCGCTTCGAAAATCCTCTGGTTAAAAAAACACGAGCCGGAAAATTATGCCCGGACGCGTCTGGTGCTCCTCCCCCACAATTTCCTGAATCTTTACCTCACCGGAATTCCCCACATGGAATACGGCGACGCCTCCGGCACCGGGCTTATGGACATTCGAAAACGCTGCTGGCATCCTGAAGCCATCCGGGCGATCGACCCGGAGCTGGAAAAGAAACTCCCGCCGATCTCGCATCCGGCAGAACCGGTTGGATACGTGAGAAAAGAAGTGGCCGAAAAACTCGGACTTGGCCGGGTTCTGGTCTCAGCCGGCGGCGGCGACAACATGATGGCGGCTATCGGCACCGGGAATGTCATCCCTGGAATTTTTACCGTAAGTCTCGGCACTTCGGGCACAATTTTCTCCTACTCCGGAGAACCGTTTACTGACCCGGAGGGAGAGATCGCCGCTTTTTGCGACAGCACCGGCGGCTGGCTTCCGCTTCTATGCACGATGAACGTTACGAACACCACCGAGTTGCTGAAGGATTTGCTGCAGATCGACAATGAGGAACTCGAGCGACTGGCGGGAGAAGCAGGAGCCGGAGCGGCCGGTCTGCTTTTCCTGCCGTTTATTGACGGAGAACGAGTTCCGGTGCTTCCGGAGTCTTCCGGAGTCTTCTTCGGTTTGACCCGGCAGAATTTCACCCGGTCGCATCTGGCCCGGGCGGTGATCGAAGGAACTATCCTCAACCTGAATTATGGATTTTCCAGGATGAAACAACTTGGCCTTAAGCCGGCTGAAATAAGAGCTACCGGCGGGGGCGCCAGAAGCCGCACCTGGCTCAGCGTGGTGGCTGACATCTTTGAAACTCCCGTCCTCACCATAAAAGAACCTGAGTCGGCCGCGCTCGGCGCGGCGCTTCAGGCCGCCTGGTGCTACCTGAGGCAGGACCATCCCGAATTGCAGATTAAAGAAATTACTGAAAAACTGGTTGAAAAAGACACGCTGGCCTTTCAGCCTGACCCTGAACGTTCCGCTGTTTACCGGGAACTTCAGACAAGATTTAATTCTCTCTGGAAAAGCCTGAAATCAGAATTTTCAGAACACCGCCGGCTGGTGAGGTCCAGGTTTTAATGCCGGTGAAGATCCCGGTGCATTATCCTTCTCATTTCTCTCTTTCTTTCCTCGTCTGACATGGCCGCCAGCCGCTGGCTCAAATCTCTGTCGTTTTCCTTGTCCAGAAGGCTGATCACATAATCGATGATGCTTTGTGGGAAAACATGGTCACGTTCGTAGAGATATCTTTTTTCGCGCAGAATGGCGGCCGATTCCTGACAGCTGGCCGGGAGGGCCTGCAGACTCTCCAGCAGTTTTCTGTCCTGAAATATGTTTCCGCTCACATAAAGTTTTTCCGCCAGTTCAGCCGCCTTCAGCCCGCCCTCTCCGGCAGCAGCTGGATTCAGAGCCCAGTCAGCGGCCATGGTCATGCCGGCTAAAAATAGATGGATCAAAGCGCTGCCGTCAGCGGTTCTCATTTCCACTGTCTGACGTCCTTCAGTCGATTCCTTCCACTGCTTCTCTTCCGGATTAACCACGGCGGCCAGATTTCTGGCTCTGGTCCAGCCGAGCGGAACTCTGATCATCGCGCTGCGGTTAAGGTCGCTCCAGCAGATTCTGGTCGGAGCTTCATGATGCGGCACCAGCCGGAAATAGGAGGAAGCAACCGTATTGCCGAAAGCGGTCAGAGAATCAGCATAATGGCAGAGACCTCCGATCAGCAACCTGGCTTCGCGGCTTAGATTGCCGTCAGCACCGGTCATTATGTTTTTGCCGTCTTTCCTGAGTTCCAGGTGAAAGTGAAGCCCGTTTCCAGCCACGCCTTCTTCCAGTTTCGGCACAAAGGTGGCCACCAGGCGGTGTCTGTAAGCCACGTTTCTGATTATCCAGCGAGCCAGCACCAGATGCTCGGCGCAGGCCTCGACCGGCTCCGGTAGAAATTCGATTTCCACCTGCTCGGCGGATTTTCCGGCGATCTCTTCCACCTCGCTTTCAATCCTCTCTATGTATCCAACCTCACTGTGGGCGTACTTCACCGCTCCTGAAAGCTGGGCAATCAACCTGACCATTTCATCCAGAACCGGTCCCGTCTTGAAAAAAGGAGATGAGCTGTGATAGCCGCGCTGTCTCTCTGCCGGATACATGTTCGATTGTTCGCTTATCAGGAAAAATTCCAGCTCCCCCAGAGCTCTGAGTTCCAGCCCGGTATGTTCCTTGAACAACTGATGCGCTCTGAGAAGAATGTTATCGAAGGTAAAGGGCACCGGCAGCCCGTCTCTATTCAGATAACGGCAGATGAAATCAAGACTTTTCTCATCGAACGGGTTGAGAAAAGCTGTCCGGTAAACCGGGACGACGTAGAGGTCAGAAAGCCCCATATCCACCAGTCCCTTGTACAGAGAGGAACCGTCGACTCTTTCCCCTTCTGCCAATATGGTTTCAACCTGAAAAGAGTCCATGGCCGGGATTTTGAGCTCTTTTAACCGGCCATCAAGACCGAAATAATGAAAGGTTATTTTTTCGATGCCTCTTTCTTCTATTACCCTGAGAAAGTCAGACCGACGGAAATCCCGGGGATCTTTGTCCAGGATCGAGGCCAGCGGACAGGAGAGAGCCAGACCTTTTTTTGCTGTCATTCTTTCCTTCCTGTATATTTTTTTTGCCGATAAAAATGCCGGCCATTCCGGCCGGGAAAAGTATTTTAAGCTAAATCTATAATTTCAGGCAAGCGCTATTTCAGCCGCTTCATGGCCTTTCACCGCGATGCGGAAAAGACATGACCAGAGGCCGATTCAAAAGACGGAAGGCTCAATACAGCAGATAAGGTTTTCTCAGCCGCTCAAACTCTTCCAGCTGGAGCTGCAGTTCCCTGACAATTTCGGCTGGCGATTTTCCGGCTTCCAGGTCCTGGCGGACCCGGGAATTGCCCATAATCCTATCGAAATAATCTGGATAAAAAGCGAATTTTTCCGGATACATATTTCTGATGGTGGCGATTATCCACAGGCTGGTGAGAAACGGGCGAAAACTCTGACGGTCGGTGACGTGCAGCTGGCAGCCGCCGCAGATTTGACCCTGATATTTGGAGAAATAAGGTGTAAACCAGGCTTCGCGGAATCTGACGCCAGGAAGCTCAAGGGCATTCAGCCGGGCGCTTAGCTCGTTGCCGTCAATCCAGGGAGCGCCAAACAGCTCAAACGGCCTGGTGGTGCCGCGTCCCTCCGATACGTTCGTGCCCTCCAGGTATACCTGACCGGGATAAACCACCGCCGTCTCGAGCGTGGGCATATTGGGCGAAGGCATCACCCAGGGCAGTCCGGTTTGATCGAACCACATATCCCTCCTCCAGCCTTCCATCGGCACCACCGTAAGTCTGGCTTTTTTCTTCAGAAAACGTTCGTTGAACAGTATGGCCAGTTCGCCGATGGTCATGCCATGCCGCTGGGGAATCGGGTACAGACCTACAAACGAACTGAATTCCGGATACTGCAGCACGGTTCCCTCGATAATTGTCCCGGTGATCGGATTCGGCCGGTCAAGAACAATGAACTCTATACCCTGTTCAGCGCAGGCTTCCATGGCGTAGGCCATGGTGGCGATGTAGGTGTAAACCCTGGTTCCCACATCCTGGATGTCAAAAATCATGACTTCCACATCCTCAATCATGCTCTTTTCAGGAATTTTACCGGTTTCCTGAATATCGAATGACCTCATGTACTCGTCGATGTTTTTCAGCATCCCGGGCGCCGGCCGGAATGATTGACCGTAAAGGCTGAACACCGGAAGCTGGAATTTCTCGTCGAAATAAAAAGGAACGTATTCGCCCGCCTGAGCGTTTCCTCTGACGCCGTGTTCGGGACCGTAAAGAGCTACCAGATGGACTTCAGGATTTTCTTTGAGCAACCAGGCTGTGGATCGCAGGTTCCGGTCAACTCCGGAAGGATTGGTAACCAGCCCGACCCTCTTTCCGCGCACCAGGTCAAGTTTCTTCTCAAGGAAAACCTCCACTCCGGGCCGAACCGGGGATATCTCTGATCCCGCTGAGCCGGTTTGAGTTTTAGTTTCTTCCTGCCGGCAGGAAACCACCAGAAGAAAAACAGTCGATAGAATGGCGAAAACCAGCAGCCGGCATTTAATCCGGATTGTTCTCCTGAGAAATAGTTTTAACATGGCCATAATTTTTTCTCCATTTCGCTTTTTTGTCAGCAATTAAAAATTATAATCGCCGGCGGAAAATATAGAAAGAAAAATTTCCAGCGAGCCAGTCTGACCTGACCTGGACGGCCAGAATCATCCAGACATAAAGTCATCAGGTTGATCTCTGTCATAGAAGGGATCTTCTGAAGGAAAAATTAATTCTCCGGTAGCCTGGATTTGCCGGCGAAGATAATCTAAATCCGCTGTCTGGTTTTATACTTTTAAAAAGAATGCCGGTTTTTTCAAAATCGTGGTTGAGAGAAGTTTTAATTTCTTGATATAAGAAACCGCGGAGAATAAAATCAGATTTGAAAATGATTAAATTTAATCATAAAGCCAGAGGTTTGAGATGAAAAAAATAAACGTCCTGAGTCTCCTGTTAATATTGACCTTCGCCGCTGGCCTGCTGTTTCCTGCCTGCAGCCGGGAGGAGCATTTCATAAAAGACCCGGCCTACAGAAAACTGGTTCACCGCCAGTTTCTCAAAAGAGCTGAAGCTGCCCGCGGACGGCAGCGGGAACTTTTCTCTGTAATGAACGGCCTCAAAACTGAAGAAAGGGAAGCGCTGGAGTTTCTTTACGCTTTTATGCCGCTCAGCGACCTGGCCAATCTCGACGGAAATTATTTTCTGCAGCAGGTCAGAACAGCGCTCGAAGCCAGGAGCTATTTTCCCTGGGGAAAATCCATCCCGGATGAAATCTTCCGTCACTTCGTTCTCCCCTATCGCGTGAACAACGAAAATCCAGACCTGGCCCGGCAGGTTTTTTTTGAAGAGCTGAAAAATAGAATCAAGGATCTGGATATGTACCGGGCGGCTTTAGAAGTCAACCACTGGTGTCACGAGAAGGTAACCTACCGCCCGACCGATGAACGAACCTCCGCTCCGCTGGCCACGGTCAGGACCGCCTTCGGCCGCTGCGGAGAGGAATCGACCTTTACCGTGGCCGCTCTCCGGGCTGTCTCCATTCCCGCGCGACAGGTATACACACCGCGCTGGGCCCACACCGACGACAACCATGCCTGGGTTGAAGTCTGGGTCGACGGCCGCTGGTATTACCTCGGCGCCTGCGAACCTGAACCAGAGCTTAATATGGGATGGTTCACCGGCCCGGCTAAAAGAGCGATGATGGTCCACACGACCGTCTTCGGGCAGTATTCCGGACCGGAAGAGGTCCTGGAGCGAACAGAACTTTACACCAGAATAAATCAGCTTCCGATGTACGCACCGACCGCCAGGTTGCTGGTGGAAGTTAACGATACTTCTGGAAGGCCGGTCCCTGAAGCCACGGTAGAGTTCTGCCTTTACAATTATGCGGAATTCTACCCGATTGCGGCCAAGCTAACCGATAAAAAAGGTCAGGTTTCGTTGATCACAGGCTCCGGGGACCTCATGGTGATTGCCCGCAAGAATGGACTTACCGCCCGGGAAAAGGTTTCAGCCGGCAAAAGTGACCATATAAAATTAACCCTCAGCGAACCCGACTTAACTGAAAGAGAAGAAGACCTCGATATAATTCCCCCGGCGGAACGCCCCGTTGAGCCGCCGGATCCGGTGAAAGCGGAAGAAAATAACAGAAGGTTAAGACTTGAGGACATCAAAAGAGCAGCTTACGAATCCACTTTCATCAGACGGGAAATTGCTGCCATCTTCGCCCGGGAAAAAGGACTGCCTGAAGAACCGGTGTGGAATTATCTCGAGCTCAGCCGCGGCAACTGGCCGGAAATTCTCGATTACCTCTACCAGCTCAAACCCGAAGAATTTCAGGAAGGTCTCGCTCTGCTCGGAGCGATCACCGAAAAAGACCTGCGTGACACCCCGGCCAGCATCCTTCTCCATCACCTGCGTGAAAGCCAGCCGCGTCCGGCTGAAATGGATGAAGAAACTTACATCAGGTATGTTCTCTCTCCCCGCATCGGCCGCGAACTTCTGAGCCCCTGGAGGCGGTATCTGCAACAGAAATTCCCCGAAAATCTCAAAAAGGAATTCATAACCGACCCTGAAAAAATTGCCGGCTGGATAAAAAACAACATCATGCTGGACGATACCAATTATTATGGCGTACCGCTGCTGCCCCGGGGATTGGTCGAGCTCGGACGCAGTGATGTTTATTCGATGAAAATACTTTTTGTGGCGATGGCCAGGTCGCTGGGCATTCCCGCCCGGCTTGACCGGGCTACCGGCCGGCCCTGTTATCTGAAAAACGGCGAATGGAAAGAAATATATTTTTATGAGGAAAAACCCGAAAGCGGAACGGCTGAAAAATCGACGCTGATTATCGATTATGAACCGGCTCCGGGACTGCCGCAGCCGTCTTATTACAGTCATTTCACCCTGGCTCAATTCAGCCAGGGCTGGTACCGCACTCTCGACTACGAGAACGACCCGGCCGTTAAATCTTTTCCCTTCACTCTCCGTGTTGACCCGGGACATTATCTTTTGATAAGCGGCAACCGTCAGCCGGACGGCAGTGTTCTCTGCCGGCTGAAGTTCTTTGAGGTTCTATCTGGAAGAGAAAACAGGGTGAAATTTACGCTGAGGACCGGATTCCAGGAACCGGAAGTTATAGGCTACCTCGACCCGGAAGTTGAAGTTTTTGACTTAAAAGATCAACTCCCGGTTACTCTTTCCAGCTTTATTAAAGGAAGGAGTTACATCCTCCTGTTGATAGAGCCTGACCGGGAACCGACGAAGCATCTTATGGAGGAGCTGCAATCGCTGGCTCATCACTTTTCTTCCTGGTCCGGACAGCTGGCGATTGTGGTCGCCCGTGACACCCTGCCTCCCGGTTTCGGAGCTGAAGCCTGCCGGCAACTGCCCGCAACCGTTCGATTACTTTACGACCGCGGAAATCATTTGCGGGAATCGTTTTCCAGGACTTTTAATAGAGAGAATTTTTCCCTGCCGCTGGCTGTGGCCTGCCGCCCTGGAAATCAGGTCATCTTCTTTTCTGAAGGTTACCGGATTGGCACAGGAGATCAGCTGGTAAGAACTCTTATCTGGCTAAAATAAAAAATGGATTGTATGAATCATTTTAAGGTGAACCGGACAGCCGATGAAAAATAATTTGAACATCGACTTCCTCCAGAAATTTTTGCCTGAAAGGCTCTCCGGCTCTCTTCCCGGATTGACCGCTCAATTGAAACTCAGTCCGCTCCCGCCTCCATCGTCACTGACCTGGCTCGATGCCCGGGAAAGATGCCTGAAAGCGGCCGTGCTGATTCTGATTTATCCCAGAGATTCTCAACCCCATATCGTTTTTATTCTCAGAACCGGCCTGGGCAACCACCACCAGAACCAGATTTCCTTTCCGGGGGGCGGGTTGAAAGAAGGCGAAAGTTTCGTCGAAGCTGCCCTGCGGGAGGCCAGGGAAGAAATCGGAGTGGAAGAAGAACAGCTGAAGATTGCCGGTCTGCTCACTCCGCTCTATGTCGAACGCAGCAATTATTGCATCCATCCGGTGGTGGCCATCACCAGCCGCGAAATCAATTTTCAGGCCTGTCAGCTGGAAGTGGCGGAAATCATCGAGGTCCCGCTGTCACACCTTCTTGACTCAAAAAATCTCAAGCAGGAATACTGGAGTCTCCGTGGTCAGAAATATCTGGTTCCCTTCTATGAGTTCGGTAAGCACAGAATCTGGGGAGCGACGGCCATGATTCTCAGCGAGCTGCTGGAAATAATCAGCAAGATGGAGGACCTGACAGAAAAAATGTAACCCGCGGTTTCCCGGTCAACATGAAGCTAGCTTTTTTAGGGAGCCAGGCAATAGATATTTTCAAACAGCGCTCGCCGAATGAAACTCATTTAAATAAAAAAAATAAATAGGGAGGGAAAATGCCGCTGATAGAAATTCATCTTTTAGAAGGACGCAGCAAGGCACAGAAAAAAGCCCTACTGGAAGCGGTAACCAGGGCAGTGCAGGAGTCAATTCAGGCTCCTCTGGAAACAATAAGAGTGTGGATTCAGGAAATTCCTCTGGATGAATTCATGACGGCCGGAGTGCTGGCCTCTGAAAAATACGGCAAAAAGCCCGAAAAATAAAGCGGGGAGAGGAATTTTACCTCCCCTCCCCGCTCGCTGAACGCAGCAGAAGCGTTCGTTTCCGGCTTTAATAGTTCAGATAAAATGTCAGAGCGAAGGTTCGCGGCGGCGCATAGGAAGTGGGATTCATAAATGTCGGCTGATCGCCTCTGACGTCGATCCTCAGAACCGTCTGGGCATTGAAGACATTCATCATTCTGGCTTCCACCACCGCCCTCAACCTTCCGAGCGGAATTTCGTAGGAAATCTGCATATCGGTGTTAACCCAGGTTTTCAACCGGTGGCTTCCTGCCGGTTCCAGGTAGCGGTAATAATTGCCGTAATAATCGAGTCCTCTCATTTCCCAGGGAGCGCCGCTCTGAAGCCTGAAATAGGCTCCAAAATAGAATCTTTTGAGGAACTGCCAGGTGCCAAAAATCTTCAGGATATGAGTCCGGTCGCCTGAGAGAATTCCCTTACGGTTGGGATCACTCAGATAAAGTCCTGGAGCGTCTTCGAGATAGGATGAGGCGTAAAACAGAGCGGTTCCGGGAGCGTAGTCAAGATCCCAGTTGCCGCTCATCCGGCTGAGCGTGTACATGACATTCAGCGACCATCTGTCGGAATATTGCTTCTTCACCTCAACGCTAAGGGCTTTATAAATTCTCTGGGCTCTGGACACGAAGAACGGGGTGAAGCCGGTTTGCGGGATTTTCGCCTGAATGTCAGGAGGCAGGAAATCCCAGGAATAAAGCTGACCGTTCAGATTGTCGTAAATATAGCTCGAAGGTGAAGTCTCGCGATTTCTCGTGGGGAAATCCTCGATGACATTTCTTACGTAGCGGTACTGACCCCAGATGTCTATGCTCCAGTGTCTGGCGATCGGCCGGCTGTAACCAGCCACCACTTCGTCGGTGTAGGTTGGCTTGACGTCAGGGTGAATGATTTTTCCCGTTTCGTTACCCTGGACGATGTCCGCCAGACGCGTCCCGTCAGCGGCAGCAAAGTAGGTATCCGTGCGGTAGATACGAACAGGAGCAGCCGCTCTGGCCAGTGAACGGTTATCCATGTTGTTGTACCGCCCGAAGGTGGCGTAAAGCTTATCCCCGACTTTCGGGTTTAAAACATAGGTAAAGCCAACCCGGGGTTGAATTTCTTTTTCGAAGTTGAACACCAGGAACCTTATCTTCTGATCTGTCTTCACGCTGAATTCGTCGCGGTTAAGAAGAACGCCCAGGGTCAGAGTGAACTGTTCGCCAATGGTGATGTTATCCTGGACAAAAATTCCGTAAGTGCGGCCGCGGGAATCCTGTGCCGGCTGGTCGCTGTAGTAGCGGCATCTGAAAGCCGGCTGACCGGCGTAGGTGGTCAGAATTATGCTGCCCCAGCCGTTAGCCAGCCTCCTCAGGTATTCGCCGCCGTCATCATAACTGAAACCGGCTTTTATCACGTGTGAATGTCTGGCAAAATCTAAATATTTGGTGAAGACCACCTTAAATTCATCCCGGAAGAAATTCTGAGTATTGTATTCAGAAGCAGCTCCGATGTACTGTCCGGTGGTGGTGGCGGGAGGAAAGACATATCCGGTAGCTGTCCGGAAATATCCCATTCTTTCCGGGTGCTGGTAATCAAAAGGAAGCGGCAGATATCCGAGCTCGGTAATGGGCACGCTATCGTGGTTTTCGTTCACGTGGTCGTACTTGACTTCAAGGAGGCTCGATTGATTTATGGTCCAGACCCAGGAAGCATAAATTATTCTCGAAAGGCCGTTGGCGTTCACAGCCACGCTGGGAGCATCATTCACTCCGATGCCGGCATTTCTGTCGACATAGTCGTTGTTTCTGAAGCTTACAGAAAACAGATGCGCTCTCCAGGGATTGGCCGTAAGTTTCACAAAAAATTCGTTGCCGGTACTCTTGGCATCCGGCACCGGTCCAAGATTGTTAATGCGGCCGGTGGTCCTGGAATATGGCAAGCTGGCAGAGACATACCACCACAGCCGGTTTTTCAGAATCGGTCCCCCCAGGCCAATGGATGGAGCGTATCTATCGTACTTGGTCACCAGGTTCGGATCCTTACTTTTCCAGGTGAACTCTGAGGGTTCGAAAACGAAACGAAAAGTGCCGCTGATTTCATTTGATCCGGACCTGGTTATGGCGTTGGTAACCATACCGGCTGCCCGACCGAATTCAGCGCTGATCCCTCCCCTTTTAATATTCACTTCCTGAATGTCCATCTCGGAAAAATTAGAGCCAAGATAGCCGAAGAAGGGGTTCGTTATGTTGGAACCATCATAAAGATAAACATTATCCTGCTTGTTTCCTCCAGCCTGAGGAGCGAAATCGCGGTTGTCAGCCACGCCCGGAGCCAGCTGAAAAAGCGAAGCATAAGAGCGTCCAAGCGGCAGCTTCTGCACAACTTCAGATACCCAGTTGGAGGAAATTTCTGTTGACTTGATGTCAACCATCGGGGTGGCGGCCACCACTGTCACCTCTTCGGTGATTTTTCCCATCGGCTGGAGAACAGCGTTAACAAAGGTCTGGCGGTCGATGGCAACCACCACTTCAGCCGTAAAATCGATGTACTCGGGATGGGCTACCACCAGCGTGTATTTCCCCGGCGGCAGCGCCTGGAACAGAAAATTACCATCCTTCCCGGTAATAAATTCCCGGCCAAGAGGAAGCGGCTTGCCTGAAATTATTACCGTGGCTCCTTCAATCACCTGTCCTTCGGGATTTTTAACCACCCCGCGGACTGAGCCTCTTTCCTGAGCTATCATCAACGAGGCGAATAAAACCAGAAGCAGGGGAAGCCAGAAAAGCTTTTTTGTTATTTTAGGCATTTCGCTCTCCTTTCCTCTTTTTAACCCGCATCCAGAACCCATTTATAAGCTCTTAAAATATCGTTTGTCAATATTAAGGGCAACCATCATCTAAAATATTTTCTCGCTTGTTCTGCCAAATAAAAAAGGCTTCTCCCCTCTTCGCGGAGAAGCCTGGCGAAGTTATTTTGTTCTCAGCTGGACTTAGAAGGAGAACCTGAAGCCAAGCCGGGCTGACCAGGTTCCGAATCTGGTTGACCACTGACCGAAAGCCGGATGCGGATTGCCCATGGTATTGGCCCATTCGCGGTAATTCGCAGCCAGATTCCCGTTCAGTATATCCTCATCATCCACCCAGATGGAGGTCCTGTTCAGATCGGTAATCTTGCTCTGAATGGTTTTGGTGTTAAAGACATTGTTTACCTGGAGGTTAACTGCCACCGAATATTTCTGAGCGAACCTGAAGGTATATTCCATAAAAACATCAGCCCAGACGGTGAATGGCAGGCGGCCAAGGTCAGCTCTGTTTTCAGGATAAATGTAGCGGTTATTCATATAGAGTCTTGTGGTCAGGGGCAAGCCGCTCCGTCCGTAGGCAGTTACACCGATGGTCAACCCGAACGGAAACACGTAAGAACCATAAGCTTTTATGTAATGGGTGCGGTCGTGAGGCAGCGGACCCCTCAGGACATTACCGTAAGCATCGTAGGCCAGGAACCAGTCATCATAATAAAGCGTGACGTTGGGCGCGTTGCGGCCGTCCTCATCCGCGCTGCTCAGTCCGGAGTAGTTGCCCTGAACCCGGCTCAACGTGTAATTGATTCCGCCCTGCCAGTTATTGCTGAATCTCTTTTCCAGAGAAAGATTTAGAGCGTAATAATCTCTCCTGGCTTTGGGGCATGGCCAGTACTCATCAGCAAACTTACCTCCCTGGGACACAGGCAACGAATACCCGTATCCAGGATTGCAGATGTAGAAGATTTCCTGCAGTGTATCGCCAACCCATTCGAGAGCACCGACATCCTCAATCGTCCGGATCAGGTGTTTATGAACGAGTCTCAACGAGAGGGAGAGATCTTCCATCAATTTTTTCTCGGCTCCCAGTGAGATTTCGCTCTGAGCTGCCGGTTTCAGTGCCGGGTCCACCCGGTCGAAAGAAGGCGGCAGATAATCCAGCGTGCCGGCATAGGTGTTGTTGTACTCCTGACTGGCTCTGTCATCAAGCAACCCGCTGGCCGCAATTTTCGTCCAGTCAGGATCCTTGAGCGCGTAAAAATCGCGTTTGTGTTTCCAGCCCCCGAAGCTCAGGACGGCAATGTAGAGCTTCATCACGTCGTAATAAATGCCGTAGCTGCCGAAAATCTTAAGGCTGGAATCTCCGAAAACGTCATAGACGACACCGATTCTCGGAGCTATTTTGTCGGAAAAAGTGAAATTGACCGGTTTCTTGATATGAGCGTAAATCGGGTCGTCAGTGAATGATGGGATGTATTCGCTCTCTGCCCTGACACCAAAATTAACGGTTAAACGATCTTTGATCGTCCAGGAATCCTGTAGATAAATCGCCCAGTTGTTGCTTCTGGCGTTCCAGACGCCGCCATAAGGGGATGTCCAACCGCTTCTGATGTAATAGTAACCGTAACTACCATAATAGGGGCTATCGGGAGGTGCGCCAACGCCAACCGGAAAACCAAGCGCGTATGAAGTCCTGTTCCAGTAGAGATACACTCTCGGATAGGGCGAATAATCCAGCACATCTTCGTGCAACTGGATAAACTGAAGCCCGGCTTTCCAGGCATGTTCTCCGGACAACGTCAGATAATAGGTGAAGTCAAGATTGGCGCTGATCTTTTCGTAAAGTCTTTTCTTTGTCTCCATATAAATATTGGAATCCGTCCAGTAGGCATAATGAAGAAGTTCCGGATGAGCCTGGAAGAAAGGATCGCTCTGAAAAACATAATTGGAGGTATAAAAATAATAAGTGCTGTGAGAGGGAGGTTTTATCTGTTGATTGGTGGTATTCTGCCGGTGCCAGCCGCCTCTCAGGCTGACCAGAAAATTGTTGCTGGTAGAATAATCAGCCATGAAAGAAGTTGAGTAATCCGGATAGTCATATCCTTCTTTGTACCATTCATAAGCGGAGGACGATGTTCCACCTATGCTGGGTATGGCTCCTCTGTATTTATAAAAATTGTTGATAAAACTGGCTGAGAGTCTGAGTCCCTTTACCGGCGCTGCGGTTAACTTGAACGACCCATTGTAATAATAATCACGGCTTGGAAATTGATAATACGGCCCCTGTCTGGAATTAAAATCCCGAAGAGCCAGCCGCTGAGCAAAGATTGGATTGTACGAAGCGAAGAACCAGAGTTTGTCTTTTATGATATATCCCCCAAGAGTGAAAGCGCCTTCGAGCCGATAATATTTATCCCGATTTTTGCCGCCGTCAAAATAGAGGTCGTCATCATTTACGTATTCATAAAGATCCACGTCATAAGGATTCTGCCGCAGGTAATCGCGAGCTTTGCCCTGCATGTACCTTTTGTTGTTTTCATAAAAACCGATAAGATCCATATGGAAAGTGTTGCCGCCGGACCTGGTGATCACATTGACCACTCCGCCCATCGAGCCGCCAAATTCGGCGTTATAACCTGAAGCCACCACTTTCACTTCGTCCACCAGTTCCAGAACTACATTTTGAGCTCTTGTCCCGACATGAATGCTGGTCACATCGGTGCCGTCGACGTGCCAGACGTTTTCAGCGCCTGATGCCCCGTCCATAGTGAAGCCGCCAACTTTGCTCTCATATTGAACTCCCGGTACCGTGTTTATCAAAGAATCAAAACTTCTTCCACGTGGCAGCATCATAAAAATATCTCTGCTCATAACCATCCCTTTTACCGTACTTTTCACGTCAATCAGCGGCGCCTGTCCGACCACGGTCACTTCTTCCTCGATAGCTGCCGGCTCCAGCGTCACATTCAATACCAGGTGTTGAGAGAGAGCCAGGTAGATATCTTTTCTTACCAGTTTCTTGAACCCGGGAAGCGTAAAGGTGATATCATAATTTCCGGAAGGCAGTGCCATCAGGCGGTAGGTACCGGTAGCGTCGGTAACCGCCGTGGCTTTCCCCACCAGCTTCGGGCTGGTGGCTTCAACCGAAACACCCGGCAGCGGATTGCCCTGTTCGTCCAGAACCTTACCCATGATCATTCCTTCCGGGTTTATCTGAGCAAAAACCGGTCCCGCTGCCAGCAACCAGATAAGAAGAAAGTTCATCAAAAGTAGCTTTCTCAATTTAAGCCCTCCTTTTTATAGAAGTTAAAAACCCGGGGAATATTTCCCCACCGAAACTAAAAATAATGCCGCTACCCGGTCATTGTACCTCCTTAACAGGATTAAATAGCCCGTTCAGGCATATTATTTCCCCTCTGCTAATAGAATTATTGACCCTTATTTCAAAAATTGTCAAGTGAAAAAAAGTCGTATTGGCACTGCCTCCAGGGATTTCGCTAAACATTTGATTTTAAAAATTTCGAGACCGAAAGCAGTTATGGAGGCTCAAATGTCAAAAATTAAAAATACTTACTTTCTCATTTAGCTAAAAGGAAAATATGGCTGAAAAAATCAATCGCTTGATTAGAGGAATCAACATCTGAATAAAGTGATGGTGCCGGAGGAGGGAGTCGAACCCACACCCGATGTGAATCGGACTGGATTTTGAGTCCAGCGCGTCTGCCAGTTCCGCCACTCCGGCAACTTCTGGCTAATAAACTATAGAAAAATCCTCTGTTTTTTTCAAGGGCAGCCCAAACCACAATATGCATCGGAAAAAAGTGATTCTCCCGGCGGCTAATGATAAAAATCATGCTAAATGAAGATTATCTTCTCTCCAGTTTACTTCATACTGCTGACAATGAGTTTTACCAGTTTCTAATAAATCACTTTTTAAGGGCATCGACTGAGCCGAATAGTCAGAATTTTCATATTTCCGGTTCTCGCCACAGAGGATTTACGGAATCCACCGGCATTGTCAATAATTCATCTTAATGTTATAAATTTTGTATGGCTACCGACAGAAGAAGAGAAAGAATAGAAAATGTTCTTTCCAGACGACAGCCTGACTTAAGGGTAGTGCTGGAAGAAGTCATCATCGCCCACAACGCCAGCGCTGTCGCCCGGACCTGCGAAGCCACCGGTGTTTTCAACCTTCATATAATCACCCCGCACCCGGAACAGATTGTCTTTAACGAAGCCATCTCCACCAGGGCGGAAAAATGGCTGAACATCCATTTTCATAAAACAACCGAGGAGTGCTTGAAATTGCTCAAACAACTGGGGCACCGCATCGCGGTGACCACTCTTGAGGGCGAGACGATTCCCTACGATCAGATTGACTACTGTCAACCCATAGCCATCGTCTTCGGCAATGAGTCGGAAGGAGTCTCCCGCCAGGCTCTCGAGCTGGCCGATTACCGCATTCAGATACCTATGGTCGGGATGGTTCAGAGTCTGAATCTATCCGTTTCAGTCGGTGTCATTCTGTACGAAGCTTTCCGTCAGCGTCAGGCCAGGGGATTTTACTCGCAGCGCCGCCTCTCCCCTGAAGAATACGAACACTGGCTGCAGCACTGGCTGTCGAATCCCAGACCACGCCGGCCTTTCTGCGAGAAAAAATAAAAAGGGCGGGATTTCTCCCGCCCTGAATGGAAGTGGAGCAGGTTTCCTATATTTTTCTGATAGAATCCGGAAAAAAGATTTCCAGCTTCAACTTTCCGGTCTCTTCCTGCAACTTCTGGAGATTCTTTTCGACCTCGGGTTTTATCCTTTCCAGCTCTTCCTGAATTTTCTTCAGCTGCTCCTGATTTTCTTTTATCACCTTTTCCACAGATTTTTTTACCCGGTCCCGGTACTGCTCCAGAGCCTCGGGCCATTCCTCCAGTTTTCCATAAATCCTGGACGTCCCGGGCCAGCCTGGCCTTTTTTCTTCCGCCACTTCCACTTCAACTTTCATTCTTTTCTTATCCCTTATAATTTCCAGGGAAATATTTTCTCCCTTCTTTTTCTTCTGAATCTCATCAGTCAGCGCTTCAAGAGTTTCCACTCTCTTTCCGTCAGCAGCTATGATTACATCCCCAACCTTCAGTCCTGCTTTTTCGGCCGGACTCCCGGGATTTACCCTGGCAATCAGAAGTCCCCGCCCTTCAGGGACGCCAAAATACTTTGAAAGTTCAGGATTCAGTTGTTCAATATAGACCCCAATGTACCTGTAATGTTCGAAGCCAAACCTCGAATTTTCGGCTCCAGGGAACTCCGGCAGCACAGGTCTTTCCGGGAATTCAGGCAGACTTCTGAAGAGTTCCGGGAACCTCAGTTCGAGTTCCCTCCGAGCCTGTTCCTCCGGCACCGAGCCGAGTTTAACCTTAACTTCGCGGGTTTCACCATCCGTTTCGATGCTCAGGCTTACTTCCTGCCCTGTCCGACGGCTTCTTATTTCTGCCACGAGCTGATCACTGGAAACGATTTCCCGTCCATCAATTTTTAATATCCGGTCGCCAGGTTTAAGCCCGGCCTGGTCAGCCGGACTTTTTTCCTCCACCTGAGTGATGAGCACCTTCCCCTGCCGGTCCTCGGCGATGGAAACTCCAAGCCAGCCTCTTTCCACTCTGCCTCTGGTTTTTATCTCCTTGAAAATTTCCATAACCATTTCTACCGGAATTGCCATAGCCATGCCAGCTGAAGGAGCCTCCGCCTGACTGTAGACCACTCCGGTTCCGGTGGCTTCCCGATCCCTGAATCGGAAAACAATCGGTCGGTCTTCAGAATAGACACCGCGGAGAAGGCCAACAAAGTTGCCTTTTTCGTCCAGAACCGGACCTCCGCTCATCCCGGGGGCTAACCAGATGTTAAGCCTCATCCGGTCAGCCGAAAGGCTGCTCACTATTCCCTGAGTCACTGAAATGCCTGTGTCAGGAGAAATGCCCAGAGCGCATACCCAGGAACCTGGCGAGAGATTTCTGGTGGAACCCGGGTTCACCGGAGTAATCTTTTTATCCTTTACCTGAAGGAAGGCTATCCTGGTTTCCGGGTCAAAACCGAGGAACACGGCTTCATAGTTTTTACCGCCACTATCTACCACAGTGAGTTTCTCGCCCTTCGGCGAAACCAGAGCGGTGGTGGCTATATACCCATCTTTATCTATAACCACGCCGGTGGCCACCCTCCTGAGACCATTCCGGACCTCAACTCTGACCACCGAGGGTGCAACCTTTTTAACAATCTCGCTGGCGTCTCGATCGGCCGCCGGAACCGGTTTCGAATGAGCAGAATTAACCAAAAAGAAGAGGCTCACCAGGATGATCGTCGATACCAGCCATCGTCCTGAAGCTTTTCCTTTCATCTGAACCTCCTTAATAACTGATTTGCTGAATCATGCTGTCGGAAACCTGCTCCAGGATGAATACCGTTCGGTAATCGCCCTCAGACCGGCGCATCTCGTTCTTAAGGTTAAGTGGTTCGACAATGGCAATCACTTTTTCCGGCTGAACGGCGAATGAAAGATCTGCCTTTTCCGTTTGAGTTTTTCTAAAAATTGGAACGAGGAGAATCACCGCCGCCAGAACGACCGCCGTGGCGCCGGCCAGGCTGAAGCTCAGCCTTCTGAAGCGCAGCCTGGCCTCATTTCTTTCCCGCAGCCGGGCCAGAACTGACGCTTCAAATCCGGGCGGGGCAGATACCCGGTCGAGATTCTTAAAATAACTTCCGATATCCATCTCAGCTCTCCATATATTTATAATTCATGAAAGTCGTTTTCGGTTTCATTTTCGCTCTTATCTTTCCTGTTTTTTATCTCCTGCCCTTCTTCCAGCCAGCGTCTGATGTATTCCCGTCCACGGCTGATCCGGGCTTTGACCGTGCCGAGAGGAAGTTTAAGCACCTCGGCAATCTCCTCCTGAGAAAAGCCTTCGACATCTTTCAGTATTAACGGAATTCGGTACCTGGGGTGAAGGCGTTTTAGAGCCTGGCGCACGTTCCTCATCAAGCCCGGGTCGGCATGGTCGACGGAATAGCTTCCGGAAGTATAGTCGTTGACAATTTCCTCCAGAGAAATCGTCTGCTGGCGGCTTAACTTTTTCTTCTCGGTTCGGGCCAGGTTGGCCGCGATCGAATAAATCCAGGCTGAAACCGGCGCGATCGGCCGATACTTTTTAGCCTTGAAATACACTCGAAGAAAGGTTTCCTGGGCCAGGTCGACAGCCAGCTGGTAATCTCCGGTCACCTGGTAAAGAAAATTCACTATCCGGTCTTTGTAAATGGTCATCAGCCGGGCGAAAGCAGACTCATCCCCCTGTTTTATTCTTTCCATAAGAGCCTGCTCGTCCATCCAGTTATTCATTAACCCGACTTCCGCTAAAAGTGTTGCATCCCTGTCATTTTTCTTTAATAATATAGCCGGCGCCTAGATTTTCCAACCCTGAAGTTCAGTGGTCAGATTCTTCCTCTCAGATTACCGGGCATGAAGGAACTTTTTAGCCTGAAATTCCGTCTATCAAGGTGAATTGCGTGGAAGTGAAAGAGATAGTAAAAAAATGTCTGAAAGGAGAGGCGGAAGCCTGGAAAATGCTGGTTGACCTTTATTCCCGAAAAATTTTCAACTTAGCCTACCGGTTCGCCGGCACACCCCAGGAAGCGGAGGACCTCACCCAGGAAATTTTTCTCAAGCTGTACAATTCCCTGGAGAAATACGATTTCGAGAAAGATTTCAGCGCGTGGTTTTTCACACTGGCCAGAAATTTTCTGATAGATGAATACCGTAAACACAGGGTTGAAAACTCCCTCAGGTCAGATTTTGAGGAACTCACCGCTTCCGCCAGCGCGGTTGATTCACCCGAAAACAGATTGCTCGGCCAGGAGAAAACCGAACTGGTCAGACAGGCGCTTCTCAGTCTCTCTCCAGAGTTAAGAATCGTGCTTATCCTGAGAGAATTAGAGGGATTCAGCTATGAAGAAATAGCAAGCAAGCTGAAACTGCCGCTGGGCACGGTTAAAAGCCGGGTAAACCGCGGCCGGATCCAGATTGCCCGGGCCATCCTGGAAAAAACAGGAGGTGAATTATGAACTGTAAGAGAGCCCGATTTCTGTTTTCTGCCTACCTTGAAGGCGAACTCCCGGCCAGTCTCCGCTCAGAGTTTGAGGCTCACCTGACCGCCTGCTCAGAGTGCTCTCGCCTCCTGGAAGCCACGAGAAATCTGGCTGAGGCGTGGTCAAAGCTGCCAGAAGTCGAGCCTCCGGCTGAATTGATCGAGAAACTTTATCAGATTCCCCGACAGATTGCCCGGCTCAAGCAAGAACCGGCTGCTGCGAAAAAAATACGCTTCTGGCAGTTCTGGCTGAATCCGGCTTTCCAGCCGGTTCTGGTGTCTCTATCGGTGATTCTGGTTTTCTTCTCACTGCTGACCTTCACCGCTCCGGGTAAAAGTCTCCAGAAATCTGCCGCGCTGGAATTTCGCCGCCTTTACAGCGGAGTTCAGAAAACGATGGTTAAAGCCGGAGTCCTCAAAGACAGGCTCGACGGATACCGCGAAAGCCTGATGGCCACTCTGGAAAAGAAAAATGTAAATCCTTCTGATAAACCGGAAAAATAAAAATATGGAGGTTTAAGGTGGAAGAAAAAATTAAAATCGAAAAAAAACCGGCTCGTTCGCCGGCGCTGGCTGGAATCTTTTCAGCCATCTTTCCTGGGACCGGCGCCATCTACAACGGAAGTTACCTGAAAGGGCTGATGTTCATCGTCATTTTCGCCGGCCTGGTAACGATGCAATCAAGGGGCCCCCAGCCATTCGTTGGCCTGCTTCTGGCCGGCTTCTACTTCTTTCAGATCATCGACTCGGTCCACGAAGCCCGAAGAATCTCAGCCGCCTCAGCCGGTGAAGAAATGGCAGAAAAAGCTTCAACCCGAGTTTCGATGGAAGCCGAGCTGGAATTATACCGTCCTTCCGGTTCGATATCCTGGGGAATTATTCTCATCCTGCTCGGAGGCCTGTTCCTGCTGGCGAATTTTGACCTCATCAGTTATGACTCGCTTCTCGACTACTGGCCACTTCTTCTGATCGGTCTCGGTCTGAAACTTCTGGCTGATTATTTTACCAGCCAGAAAAAACATAAAAATCAGGAAAAAGGAGAACCAAGATGACCCGAAAGCATAAACACAACTTAGTCTGGGGACTAATACTGATAACTCTCGGGGTCCTTTTCCTGCTGGAGAACATCGGCTATGACGCCTGGAGAATTCTTTTCAAGCTCTGGCCTTTGATTCTGATTTTCTGGGGCGCTTCAAAAATTTACTATGGCCTTAAAGCCCGCCGCCAGGCTGAGCAAACTGAAGCCGACCTCCCCCGGGTGGAGATAGTTCCCGGAGATAAAAAAGATGAAAGCTAAGGAAGTTCTTCTCCTGCTATTGATCATCCTGATTGGCGTCGGTTTTCACTATCTCGACCGGATTAAAACCGGGATAGAAGACTGGGACTTTGACCTGAAGTTTCGGGGGGAGCCATATCTTTTTGAAGAGAATTTCCACGAAAACCCGGCCGAAATTTTAAGGATAATTAACAGCCACGGTAGCCTTCAGGTCGAGGGAGCGGAAACGGACAGAATACAGATTGTCATGGAAAAAAGAGTCTGGAGCAAAAACGAGGAGGAGGCCAGAGAAATTGCTGAAAAGATAAAACCGTTGATGACAGTAGAAGGCCAGCAACTGGTCCTGACCACCAATCGAGACAGCTTCAGAAGGAAAAACTTTGCCACCGGTTTCAGGCTGAAAGTCCCCCGAACCACAGCATTAATCATCCGAAATTCCTACGGCCCGGTTCGTATTTCCGGAGCAAAAGAAGTTGACCTGGAAAACCCCGGGGGTAAGGTGGAGATTATCGAAATTTCTGGCGCTGTCCGCGTTAAAAACTCGCATGAAAAAGTTTCTATCATCGACGCTGGCGGCGAGTGTCAGCTCGAAACAAAACACTCTTCCGCCCTTTTAAGCCGCATAGGTGGACCTGTGAGAATAGATTGCGCTCACGAAACTCTGGAGCTCTTCGACCTGAAAAATTCTCTCAACATACAGTCCAGGCATACCCGGATAAAAGCTCTGCGCATCTCAGGCCCGCTGGAAATCAAAGGGTCGTACGAACTGATCAGCCTGGTGGAAACAGGACCGGCCGTTGTCCGGGGACATCATTCTCCGGTGGAGATAACCCGCCTGAAGGGAAAACTCGACCTGGAAACATCCTACGAAAAAATTAAGATCTCTGAGGTCGAAGGTGATCTGATGGTTACAGCAAAAAGTTCCAGGATAGAGATAGTCAACGCTTCAGGAGGGAATTTCAACATCGAAACCACCTATGAACCGGTCATTCTCGAAAATTTCAGCGGTCAGCTCCAGCTCATCTCGAAACACGGAGACATAAGGTTAATTCCCTCCAGTCTTGATTTTCCGATTTTCGCCCGAACCGAGTATGGCGATATCACCTTTTTCTGGCCGGAAAACCAGACTGCCAGGTTTCAGGCTTTCACTCGCGGGGGCAGTATTTCCTGGAAGCTCCCTCTTTCCCCGGACGAAAACACTTCCAACGGCACGGCTGTGCTCAAAGCCTTCTCCTCAGCCCTCGATCGTCCTGAAATAAAGCTGGAAACTTCCTACGGAGAGATAAAAATTCTCAAGAAGGAATAAACTGACAATAAACAACGGCCCGACCGATAACTATTCTGTGCTGAAGGAAAAGGTTTCAGGTTCCCCATCCCTGAATTTCAGGAATGTTTGAATTTGTAAGTAAAAATCCGGTGACCCAGCACTCCGTTAACCTTGATGTTCAGATAAGAAATCAGGTTGGTCAGATCCTTCTTGTATTTGGTCACGTAGCGGACAAAGTCGTTTTCCTTGTTATAGCGAAGGAGGTTTTCAAACTCATCCACCTCATCCCTCAATTCGACCAGAAAGTGAGTGATTTCCCGGAATTGATTGTTCAGGTCAATAAGCTCCCTGGCGCTCAGCCGGTCGAGTTCGGGGTATGGTGGAAGCGATTGCAGAATCAGCAGACTTTCGTTGTAGGCTTCGTTGACTGATTCCTTGATCTCCTGAAAGAAAGAACTGTATTCGATAGGATTCTTGAGTCTGGCTTCTGCCCGGTCGAGCAGCCGGTCGTATTGTTCCTTAACCGAGATGATGAAATCCTTGATACCCCAGTACTTCCTCTTGAAATTCAACAGGTCGATAAAATCCCGGCCGATGTAGATTTTATCCTTGTATTTGTTCAGCAGTTCCTTAGGCGCATGTGTGTAAAATTTGATTTCAAACTTCCTGCCGTCGCCGCCTCTGTCCATCAACCTGGCCAGCACCAGATAGCTGTTCTGCTCTATGAAATAGCTGCTCATCTCCAGAATCACCGTGTAAATGGCCAGATTCTGGATGATATATTCTTTCAGATAATTGAGCAGGTTTTCTTTCCGGTTGAGAAAATCTATCACCGTATCCGAGGGAACAGTGTTCAGGACTGAATATGAGGGGGAAATCAGGTAAAGAACCGGACCGCTTCCGAGCTCCAGGTGAAGATTTTTCAGCACATTCTGGTAGAGGTCGTCATAAAGCATCGGCTGAAGGGGCGGCAGGTTGTTAACCTCAACCTTCATCAATTCTTCAATTTCGTTCATAACCGGCTCCTTCCTTCATCTGCAATCTTAATGTTAACATCCGCACCGTTAAAAATCAAACCCTTCCGGCTCCACCTTTTCGCCTGTCCATTTCCAGCTGGCATATTTAAGCTGCTCGATCTTCCTGATTTTCTCGAGTTCTTCCGGAAGAAGCTTTCGCTCCCCCAGTCGGCATCGGAAGCTTTTTCTGAAACCCTCAATCAGAAAATCCACCGCCTGATGGTATTCGACCATACAGCCGAGTTCATCAGAAAGAGAGGTTATGCTTTCAGCCCGGTCCGGGTCGAAACCTGGAGAGATGGCCGCCAGAAGCTCGAGCTCCTTCACCAGCGGGATCGAACCGTGCTGAAGAAAACCTGACCCGCTGCGCTTCTGAGCGCTGCCTATGGCTTTCCTCCCGTTTACCACCACTTCATTCCTGGCCGGATAACTGAAGCACGGCAGATGACTGCGGGCATAACCGGACGGAGTGCTCGAAGCCAGCTCAGCTGGCAGTCCCATCAGCCGCAGCCCCTGCACCAGAGCTTCTGAGATAAGACGGTAGGAATCTTCCAGGGTGGCACCAAAAATATCAGTCCGGGATGAAGCCACCGAATAAGTGACTTCTAAATGGTGAAGCACCAGCTTCCCTCCGGTCATCCTCCTGACAACATCCACTCCCCTCTTCCGGCATTCCTCCAAGTTCAGCACGCGGCTGATTTCCTGGCTGCAGCCGAGGGAGGCCGTCGGGCGGAGCCAAGTGTAAAAGCGAAGAAAGGTCTTCCCGTTTTTCCGGGCCTCATGGAACAAAAATTCATCCACGGCCATATTCCACGAACCTGGCAGTGGCTCCCGGTCGTAAATCAATTCCCATTCAGACATCAGCCGCTCCCGACATTACTTCGATAATAAAAAAAGAGCGGGCAACGGGATTCGAACCCGCAACTCCGAGCTTGGGAAGCTCGCACTCTACCGTTGAGTTATGCCCGCTCGACTTAAGAGAGCTACCAGCTTCTTAAGCGAACCGGCCGGTGGCCGGTTCAATAGAATTTTATCAAATCAACTCTTTCTGTCAACGGAACCCTTCCGAACTGAAAAATCCCCGTTGACTCTGACTTCTGAAAATATATAATCTGGAAATCTGGAGTAAATAAGATGAGCCCCGATGAAAGAAAGAACCTGCCAGAAAATCAAATAATTCGCACTTCCAGCCGTCTCGGCCAGACTATAACCCTCGAGGGTAATTTAACCGGACACGAGGACCTGGAAATCCAGGGAACCTTCACCGGCCAGATCAACTTAGCGCTTCACGATTTAATCATTCAGAAAACCTCCAGAGTGAAAGCCGACATAAAAGCAAAGAGTCTCATTCTTCACGGGCAGCTGGAGGGGAAAGTCACGGCAGAAAGAGTCTTGATCAGCGAGACCGGAAATTTCATCGGGGACATAATCACCTGCAAAATATCTGTTCAGAACGGCGCCCGATTCCGCGGGACGATCAAGGTCAGCAAGGAATACCAGCCTTAATCTGCCCCCTTCCCTCAGTTTTTTCTGCTATAATTAATAAAAAGCTTGCCTGCACACGGCTTTCCCTGAAAAAAAACCTGAGGAGAGCCCCGGCGAAAGGAAAGGCAGTTTCTAACGACCCGAAATGAGAAGGTTCAAGCTATATTCAGAATTCGAGCCAAGAGGAGATCAGACAAAAGCTATCGAGCAGCTTACCGAGGGAGTGCTCTCCGGAAAGCGGCACCAGGTTCTTCTCGGAGTGACCGGTTCCGGAAAAACCTTCACGATGGCCAACGTCATAGCCAGCCTGAACCGTCCGGTTCTGGTGATCAGCCCGAATAAAACCCTGGCCGCCCAGCTTTACCAGGAATTCAGACGTTTCTTTCCAGAAAATGCGGTGGAATATTTCGTAAGCTATTATGATTATTACCAGCCGGAAGCTTACATCCCGGCAACGAACACTTACATCGCCAAAGAAGCCACCATCAACGAAGAAATCGACCGGTTACGCCTGGCTGCCACCAATGCCCTCTTTTCGCGCCGGGATGTGATCATAGTGGCTTCCGTCTCCTGCATCTACGGAATTGGCGCTCCGGACACCTATTATTCTCAGAGTTTCCTTCTGGAAGTCGGACAGCCGTTCACCCGCCGTCAGCTGCTCGACAGACTCGTCGGCATCCAGTACGAGCGTTCGGATGATGACCTCAGGCGGGGACGGTTCCGCGTGCGGGGGGACATAATTGACATCTTCCCCTCCTATGAAGATTTTTGCTACCGCCTTGAAATTGAGGATGGGCGGCTGAAGGAAATCGCCGTTTTCGACCCGCTCCTCGGACAGAAACTTCAGCCTCTCGACCGGGTGGTAATCTATCCGCGAACCTTCTTTTCCACGCCGCGGGACATTCTGGAGGAAGCCATCGCCGGGATCGAACAGGAACTCAAACGTCAGGTGGAATTTTTCCACAGTCAGGGCAAATACATAGAAGCTCAGAGAATTGAGGAAAGAACCCTTTACGACCTGGAACTTCTGCGGGAATTCGGTTACTGCCCGGGCATCGAAAATTATTCTCTCTATCTAAGCCGCCGACAGCCAGGCCAGCCCCCGTACACCCTGCTCGATTATTTTCCTGAAGACTACCTGGTGATCATCGACGAATCGCATGTGGCCGTCCCCCAGATTGGCGGAATGTACCACGGGGACCGTTCGAGAAAGCTGACGCTGATCGAACACGGATTTCGGCTGCCTTCTGCCCTGGACAACCGGCCGCTTAACTTCCGGGAGTTTGAAGAGCGCGTGCGTCAGGTTATCTATGTTTCAGCCACGCCCGGTCCTTATGAATTGAAGAAAGCTGGCGGCCGGGTGGTCGAACAGATCATAAGACCGACCGGTCTGGTCGACCCTGAAGTTGAGGTGCGTCCGGTGAAGGGTCAGATAGATGACCTGTTAAAGGAAATCCAGGAAAGGGCTGCCAGAAACGAAAGAACTCTGATCACCACTCTCACCAAAAAAATGGCTGAAGACCTCACCCGCTACTACCATGAACTTGGCCTTAGAGTAAGATACCTGCATTCTGACATAGAAACCCTTGAACGGGTTAAAATCCTGCGCGACCTGAGAAAAGGAGAATTTGACGCGCTCGTCGGGATCAACCTGCTCAGGGAAGGGCTGGACCTGCCGGAAGTTTCGCTGGTGGCCATTCTGGACGCCGACAAGGAAGGTTTCCTGCGGTCTACCACCAGCCTGATCCAGACCTTTGGCCGGGCCGCCCGGAATGTGGCCGGTAAGGTTATAATGTATGCGGACACGATAACCGATTCGATGAAAAGAGCGATCGAGGAAACCAACCGCCGCCGCCAGATCCAGCAGGAGTACAACGAACAGCATGGAATTACTCCCCAGTCTATCCGTAAGAACATCGACGAAGTTCTGGCCAGCGTCTATGAGCGCGATTATGTCGACCTGACCAGGGTGGCTGAAGAAAAGGCCGTCTATCTCTCTCCTGAAAAACGCCAGAAACGGATGAAAGAGCTGGAAAGGTTGATGAAAGAAGCCGCCCGCAACTTAGAATTTGAGAAAGCTGCGCGTTACCGCGATGAGCTCAACCGCCTGAAGAAGCTCGAGCTGGAGCTTATAGAATGAAAATTAAGAAAATTTAGAGAAAATCGATGAACAAGGAAAGATGAACCTGGAAAAGCTGAAGGAGAAAGTCAAAAAATTCCCGGCCAGACCGGGAATTTATTTCTTCAAAAACCGGCAGGGAGAAATCATCTACATCGGCAAAGCCAGATCGCTGCGGGACAGAGTTAAAAGCTATTTTCTCCCCTCCCCTGACGTTAAAGTTCAGAATATTTTGAGCGAAACCGCCGACGTTGATTATCTTCTGGTGAGCTCGGAAAAAGAAGCCAGTTTCATCGAAAACAATTACATTCAATTTTATCAGCCGCGCTTCAACCTGCGGCTGAAAGATGACAAAAGCTTTCCTTTTATAAAAATATCGCTGAACGAAGAGTTTCCGGGAGTCTATCTGTGCCGCCGGGTGGAAGATGATCGAGCCAGATACTTCGGGCCGTTCAGTCCGGCCGATGAAGCCCGGAAACTCATCAGTTTTCTGACTAAAATTTTTAAGCTGCGCACCTGCGAGAACACTGTCTTCCGCCACCGCAAGAGACCCTGTCTGGAATATGACCTGAAACTCTGCACTGCCCCCTGCACCGGCCTCATTTCCGCCGAGGAGTACCGCGAAAATGTCTCCCGGGCGCTGCTGCTGCTGGAGGGAAAAAAACTCGAGCTTTACCGTGAGTTGAAAAAGAAAATGGAACAGGCCGCTGAAGAATTGAGGTTTGAAGAAGC
>FWWL01000469.1_pt1 | contig 111929 bp, 113 predicted proteins | sample 2228331 | NCBI WGS metagenome assembly FWWL01 (sample SAMEA103939775, study PRJEB20133) | metagenome | reverse complement strand
GATGCGGAGCGGCAGGAGTGGGAGTGGTACTTCCCGGAGCTTGAGGGTCTTCCGATAGGGAACACGCTGCGGGGGCTTGAGTGCGGCGGTGCGTACTGGGTGGCGGTGAGTGCTGGTCCGGCGGTGGAGTGGCGGTACGTTGGGCGGCTGCCGGAGGCTGGGGAGTGGACGTACCGGCTGTGGCCTGGGTGGACGGCGGTGGCGTGGGTTGGGACGGAGGGTGTGGATCCGGCGGCGGCGTTGGAGGGGACCGGTGCGGCTGGTCGGGTGACGGCGGTGTACTGGTGGGATCGAGAGGAGCAGCGGTGGCACGGGTACTTCCCAGGGGCGCCGGCGGCGTCGGATCTGGGTGAGCTGCGGCGGGGTGAGGTGTACTGGGTGGCGCTGAGCGGGAGCGAGCCGGTGGATTGGCTGCACCGGTAGCAGCGGTTCGTTGGCGACGGGGAGGAGCGGGGGCTGCCCGGTGAGGCAGCCCCCGTTTCGTGCGGGGCGGGTCGGTTCAAGGGCCGCCGAAGGCGTTCCGATGATCTCGACGATGCCGCTGCGCCGACGCCGCCGACGCCGGATTCCGAAGCGCTGGCTTCCTGTCCTCGTGGCGCTCGAGGCGCCGCTGCTCGTCGCCCTCCTCTCGGTCGGGGTGGCGGGTTGGCGCGTGTCGAGCGCCAGGAAGGGGAAGCGCGGGGGCTCGGCCGCTTCTCCTGCCGCGGAGCCGGTCCCCCAGACGCTCGGCGGACGGGCCTGGCTGGACCAGAGCCGACCGGCCCAAGCCGCCACCGTCATCGCCATCGGCGTGACGGGCTGGTACCTCTGGTGGCGGACGACGGAGACGGTCGACCTGCAGGCGTTCTACATCTCCCTTCCGCTCCTGCTCGCGGACTACCTCGGCGCCTTCTTCTTCCTGCTGTTCGCGGCGAACCTGTGGGCACTCCTGCGGCGGGAGCCGCCCCCGCCGCCGGAGGGCGTCACGGTGGACGTCTTCATCCCCACCTACAACGAGCCGCTCTCCGTGCTCCGCCCGACGATCACGGCCGCGGTGCAGATGGAGTACCCGCACCGGACGTACGTGCTCGACGACGGCCGCCGGGAGGAGGTCCGCCAGCTGTGCGAGGAGCTTGGCGCCGAGTACCTCACCCGGCCGAACAACCACCACGCCAAGGCGGGGAACATCAACGAGGCGCTGAAGAAAACGAACGGCGAGTTCATCGCCTTTTTCGACGCCGATCATGCGACCTTCCCGAACTTCCTCACCCGTCTCCTCGGATACTTCCGCGACCCGAAGGTGGCGCTCGTCCAGGCGCCGCAGGTGTACTACAACCTCGACTCCTTCCAGCACCAGGAGGTGCGGAGCTCCCGCGACCACACGCCCTGGCACGAACAGTCGGTCTTCTACGACGTCATCCTGCCGGGGAAGGACCGCTGGAACGCGGTCTTCTGGTGCGGCTCGACGTCGATCATTCGGCGGAAGGCGCTGGAGGAAGTGGGGGGCGTCGATACGCGCACGGTCACGGAGGATATGCACACGACCATGTCGATCCACGCGCGCGGGTGGAAGAGCGTCTACCACGACGAGGAGCTGGCCGTGGGGATCGCGCCCGACGACCTTGAGGCGTTCCTCGTCCAGCGCCTGCGGTGGGCGCAGGGGGCAGTCCAGATCCTGCGCTCGGACAACCCGTTCTTGCGGAAGGGCCTGACCTGGAGGCAGCGCATCGCGTACTTCACGAGCGTCGCCTACGTGCTCGAGTACGTGCCGAAGTTCATCTACCTTTTCACGCCGATCGAGGCCCTCCTCCTCGGCGTGCTGCCCATGCACACGACCGGCGAGGAGCTCCTCTGGCACTTCCTGCCGTACTACGCCTCAGGAGTGGTCGCGACCCGCCTCTTGGCGCGCGGGACGCTCCCGTACTGGCCGTCGCAGCGCTTCCACTACATCAAGCTCGGCATCATGCTGCGGGCCCTCTCGGCGCTCGTGTGGCCGCGGAGGCTGAGGTTCAAGGTCACGCCGAAGGTGGGCAGCGAGCAGCCCCTCTACCTCGAGCTCCGGCACCTGAAGCTCCAGATCGCGCTGGGCGTCGCCTCGCTCGTCGCGGCGGCATGGGCGATTGGCTGGTGGGCGGCCGGGGCGACGTGGCAGCTCCAGGGAGCGGGCCTCTGGGTCACCGTCGGCTGGGCGGCCTTCAACGCCGCGCTCGCCTTCTCGGCGGTCCGCTGGGCGACGCGCAGGCCCCATCGGCGGGAGATGTACCGGTTCCCGCTCGACGTGCCCGTTGCGGTGCGGCTCGGCAACGTCCAGGCCATCGGGCGCACGCGCGACCTCTCTGCCGGCGGGGTCGGGTTCTGGATTCCGCTGCCGGTGGAGCGCGGGGCCGCGGGTGCCGTGACGCTCATCCTGCCGAGCGGCGAACCGCTGCGGCTCCCGGTCGTCGCCCGGGCCGTCCGCCCTGCGCCCGATGGGGGCGTCATCGTGGGCGCTGAGTTCCTCCCCATGGACAACACGACGCGAAAGGAGCTCGTCACGTTCCTCTTCCACGTGGTGGCCCCCCAGCACGTGCGGCCTTCTCGGGAGGCCACGGAAGTGCCTCAGGTCGCAGCGATTCGGGGATCGCAAAATCAGCGGCAGGTCGCGCGCGCCTCGTGAACGAGGCTGGCCCCGCGCGCATGCGGCCTATGGGGAGAGCCGAGCGCGGGTCCGGCCGGTCAGTGCGCCGGGGTTTGAAGGCGCAACACCGGAGGCATCCGGCGTCGGAACTCGGGTACATTGGAGCCGAGGGGCAGGACACGGCGCGGGAGCGAACGTCGGTCCACGTCGAAGCGCACGGGGAGAACATGATCGGGTCGCAGACGGAACGGGCGGGAGCGGCTCCTGCCCGGGTGAACGGTTCCCTTGCCCTGGAAGTCGAGGGGGTGTCGAAGTTCTTCGGCGGCCGGCGCTGGTGGCCGTTCGGAAACGGCGAGACACGGCGGGTCGTGGCCGTGGATCGCGTCAGCTTCACCGTCCCGCGCGGCGAGATCTTCGGCATCCTCGGCCCGAACGGGACGGGCAAGAGCACGCTCATCCGCCTGATCTCCACCCTGCTCCTGCCCGATGAGGGCCGCATCCGCGTCTTCGGCATGGACGTGGTGCGGGACGAGGCGAAGGTGAAGCGCCACATCAACCGGGTCTCCGTCGAGGCCGCCTTCTTCAAGAAGCTCTCCCCGATGGAGAACCTCATCTACGCCGCGCGGCTCTACGGGCTCGAAGGGGGCTACGCCCGGCGGCAGATCGTGCGCATCCTCGAGAGCCTCGGGATCGAGGGTCGAGCCATCCGCGCGCCGATGGAGGACATGTCCCGCGGCATGCAGCAGAAGGTGGCCATCGCCCGGGCCTTCCTCACCTCGCCGACGCTCCTCCTCCTCGACGAGCCGACGACCGGCCTCGACCCCCACTCGAAGCGGGACGTGCAGGAGTTCGTCCTCCGCCTGCGCGAGGAACACGACACCACCGTCGTCCTCACGACGCACGACATGGTCGAGGCGGAGGAGCTCTGCGACCGGGTGGCGATCTTCGATGCGGGGCGCATCGTGGCCCTGGATGCGCCTGCCCGGCTGAAGGAGCAGGTCTCCGCGCAGCTCGGCCGCCCGGCCACGCTGGAGGACGTCTTCCTGGCGCTCACGGGCAGGCCGCTCGAGCAGCCGGAGGAGGTGATCGACGAATGAGCCTCGCCCGCATGGAGCTCCGCGCCACCTACGCCTTCGTGGAGCGGAATGCGAACCTCATCAAGCGGTACTGGGGATGGGAGGTCGCCTGGATCGCGTACTCCGTGGCGAACTCCGTCGCCGTCGTCCTCATCGCCAAGAGCGCCAACGCCGCAGTGGGCCGGGAAGCGTTCGACGAAGCCGCGGTGGACCGGCTCGTCCTGTTCCTGGCCGTCGGGGCGGTCGTCTGGCACTACATCTCCGTGCTCTTCGGGACCGTCTCCCAGATGGTCGCCTGGGAGCGATGGGAAGGAACGATTGAGTACACGTTCATGGCGCCGGTGCGGCGGCTGACGCAGATGGTGGGGACGGCGATCTTCTCCGTCCTCTACGGGCTCGTGCACACGGCCTGCATCGTCGCGGTCATCGCCCTCGTCTTCGGGCTCGAGCTGCACGGCGCCGACCTTCTCGCGGCCGGCGTCGTGATGCTTGCGGGGAGCCTCAGCCTCATCGGCCTCGGAACGATGGGAGCAGTGCTCCCCTTGCTCTACCCCGAGCGAGGGGAGCAGATGGCGTGGGTGGTCCAGGCGGCGCTCGTCCTCGTCTCCGGCGTGTACGCGCTCCCGGAGCAGATGCCGGAGCCGCTGCGGACGCTCTCCGCCTTCAGCCCGGCGACGTACCTCATCCAGGGGATGCGCGATGCGCTCCTCGACGGGGCAGGGCTGGAGGCCCTCTGGCCCACCGTCGTGGGGCTCTTCCTTGCCGGCCTCCTGCTCATCCCGGCTGGGGTGTGGGTCTTCCGCCAGGGCGAGCGGTACGCGAAGCGCACCGGCCGGCTCAAGCGGAGCGGGTGAGGGATGAGGGCATGCCGGCGGAGCGTGCGCGGCTTCCCGCGAGCGTTGGCTCCCTCCCTGCTCGTACGATGTGGACGTGGACCGTGGCGTCATCGGGCACGGGGCGATCGTGCGGGAGCTGCGGGCGCTCGCGGCCCTGCCGGAGCCGCCGCACGCGCTGCTGCTGGCCGGCCCGGAAGGGCTGGGGCGCACGCGCCTGGCCATCGAGTACGCGCTCGCCCTGAACTGCGAAGCGGCGACGACGGGCGAGAAGCCGTGCCTCGCCTGCCGCCCCTGCCGCCTCATCACGCAGCAGGCGCATCCCGACCTCGCCCTCGTCGCCCCGGGCGACAGCTTCTGCAAGCCGCGCGCCGGTGAGAGCGCGCACGAGCGGCACCCGAACTCGCGGGACATCCGTATCTGCCAGATCCGCGGGATCGCGGACCTCGTGGCCCGCTACCCGGTGGAGGCGCGCTTCCGCGTCGTGCTCATCGAGCCGGCAGAGCGGCTCAACCGCGAAGCCCAGGCGGCCCTCCTGAAAACGCTCGAGGAGCCGCCGCCGCACACCGCGTTCGTGCTCGTCTCCGCCGCTCCGGAGTCGATCACGGAGACCATCCGCAGCCGCTGCCGCCGTATCGATGTCCGCCCGGTGCCCACGGCCGAGCTCATCGCGGGCCTTCTCGAGCGCGGCGCCGACGAGGAGACCGCGCGTGCAGTGGCGCGCGCCGCGCGCGGCCGCCCCGCCCATGCCCTACGCGTCCTCGAGCAGCCGGACCTGCTCGGGGACGCAGACCGCCTGCTCGAGCGCTGCCGAGCGGTCGCTCAAGCGTTGCCCTCGGAGCGGCTCGCGTATGCCGGCGAGCTCGCCGAGCGGTACCGACGGGACCGAAGCCTCGTCGCCGGCGAGCTCGACGCCTGGGAGGCGTTCTGGGAGGCGCGGCTGCGCGAGGGGGCGGAGGGCGATCTCGAGGCTGCGCGCGGAGCGCTGCGGGCCCTGCGGGCGGTCGAGCAGGCGCGGCGTGACCTCCTGACGAACGTCCAGCCCCGGCTCGCCTTCGACCTCATGCTCCTCCGCTTCCCCCGGGTTACACTGGGCTCGAGTCAGGAGGTTACCCACCCGCATCGATGACTGAAGCTCCGCGCACCGTCGTCGGCGTGCGCTTTCGGAACGCCGGCAAGATCTTCTATTTCGACGCCGCAGGCCTCCAGGTCGAAGTCGGCGAGTATGTCGTCGTGGCGACCGCGCGAGGCCCCGAGCTGGCGCGCGTCGTCATCGCGCCGGACCAGATCGTCGTCAACGAGCTGGGCGAAGAAGCGAGCCAGCCGGTGCTGCGGCTCGCCACCGAGGAGGACATTCGCCGCGCCGAGGAGCTGCACCGGCGCGCGCAGGAGGTCGTGCGGGAGGCGCGCGAGCTCGCCGAGGAGGTCGGCTTCGAAGGCCACATCGATGCCGCCGAGTTCACGCTGGACGGCGCCCGGCTGACGCTCTCGTATTCGAGCGAGGGGCGTGTCGACCACCGCGAGCTTGCGCGCGCCGCAGCCGAGCGGTTCGGCGTGCGAGTGGAGCTGAAGCAGCTCGGAGCGCGCGACCGGGCGAAGATCGTCGGGGGCTACGGCATCTGCGGCCGCGAACTCTGCTGCGCGAGCTGGCTGGCGACGTTCCCCTCCATCTCTATCCGGATGGCGAAGAACCAGGAACTCCCGCTGGCGCCCGAGAAGATCAGCGGGCTGTGCGGCCGACTCCTCTGCTGCCTTTCGTACGAGGACGAGACCTACCAGGAGATGCGGAAGTCCCTCCCCAAGGTCGGGCAGCGCTGCAGCACTCCGACTGGGGAAGGGAAGGTCGTCGCTGTCAACGTCCTCAAGCGGGAGGTGACCCTCTCCATCCATGGCGAGACGGTGACGGTCGGCGACAAGGACCTGGGGCTCATCGTCCGCTGGGATCCGAGCAGCAAGTCGGCGCCCCCTCCGCCCCCGCTCACGCCGGAGGAAGCGGTGGCTCAGGGCTTGATTGCCACTCCGGAGGAGTACCCGCGCTGGGGCGAAGCGCGGCGTGCGGCGGCCGTGGAGGGGATCGGTCGACTGCCCCGTCCGGCCGTGCGTGCGGCGGTCATCGAGGAGCCTCCGGCTTTCGAGCCCTCACCCGAGGCCCTCGCTGTGCTCAAGAAGGAGCAGGAGCGTCCCCGCCAGCGGAGGTTCGTCCGTCAAACCGAGGAGGAGCGGCCCGCGGCTCAGCAGCGAGCGCAGGCCCCCGGCGAGGGGAAGAGAGCACGGCGCCGCGGGGGGCGGCGTCGCCGCCGCAAGAAGTAGCGTCGTAACGCTGCTGCCCTCGTCAAGGCCCCGTCAAAATTTCACCTTTCGCACACGGTCTTGGCCGCTCAGGCCTTCCGCGTGGCGCGTCGCCGCTCTACAGTCTCGCTCGGGATGTCGAGCGGCACGAAGGAGCCCCCGGTGATCTGCGCCTGGTGCGGAAAACTCGTTCGGGCCGGCAGCGGACCTGCCTCACACGGGATCTGCCGGAGCTGTGAGGAGCGCGTCGCGAATCAGGTCTCGTGAGCGCGTGCGGCGCGGCGCCGCGCGATGAGCCAGGCTCCCCAGACCACGATGCCGCCCCCGACGGCGTCAAGGATGAAGTGATTGCCGGTGGCGAGGATGGCCCACGTCATCGCCACGAGGAGGAGGACCCCAAGGGCGCGGGCTGCGGGGTTGCGCGAGTACGCCCAGATGGCGAGCGTCACGAGCAGCATCCAGCCGAAGTGGAACGAGGGCATCGCCGCGTAATCGTTGCGGAAGAACCAGGGCTGGTCGTAGGAGACGACCGAGCCGGGGCCAAAGACGGTATCCCGGATGCTGACGTCGTATCCCAGCGCGGGCAGGAGCCGTGGTGGGGCGGCGGGGAAGAGGTAGTAGCAGAACAGGCCAACCGGCATGGTGAGGTAGAGCGCATTCCGTACGACCAAGAAGGCGCGGCGGTCTTTCAGCCACAGCCAGACGCCGACCCCGATGAGCGCAGGGAAGTGGAGGTAGGCGTAGACGAAGTTCGCGAACTCCGTGACCACCTTGCCGCGGAGCGTCCACTCCTGAATCGTGGGCTCCCACCAGATGCCGAGGGCGCGCTGTGCCTCGAGGATGCCGGCGCCGAACCTCGCGGCGAACTCCACCCGGTCCGGGACGAGACCGCGGGCGACGAAGTACGCCGTGACGACGAGCGCCGTGAGGCCGAAGTCGCGGACGAACAGCCGCACCGAGGGAGGGACCCGACCGAGGAGCGCGGCCTGCCGCTCGACGCCCTCGCCCGTCGACGCGAGGTGCTCGGCCATCTCTCCGGTCCCATCGGCCATGACGGCGCTCCTCGTCTGGCTTCGGCTCGGGGCCTCGTCCTAGGATACGGATCGCCGGAGCAGTCGCGAGAACGGGGGTCGAACGTGGACGAACAGGCGAAGAAGACGGCGCTCAGGATGATCCCGTACGGCTTGTACGTGCTGGGGGTCGGACGAGGGGACCGGAGCACCGTCTCGACGGTGAACTGGCTCACGCAGGCGTCCTTCCAGCCGCCGCTGGTCGTCGTGGGGGTGAAGAAGGACACGATGACGTACGACCTGCTCAAGGAGCATGGCGCATTCGCGGTGAGCGTCCTCGGTACGGGGCAGAAGGACGTCGCGTTCGCGTTCTTCCGGCATGTGGAGCCGGCAGGCGGGAAGTTCGGGGAGTACGAGTACGAAACGGCACTCACCGGCGCGCCGATCCTGAAGGCCGCCCCAGCATGGTTCGAGTGCCGTGTCACCGATACCATCGAGCGCGGCGACCACGCCATCGTCGTGGGCGAGGTGGTGGAGGCGGGGGTGAGGCAGGAGACAAAGGCGCTCACCATGGAGGAGTGCGGCGTCACGTACGGCGGGTAGGGCGCCTTTGCCTTGCCCGGCCCTTTCCCCGGTGGTAGGTTTGTGGCTGGAATCACAACCCCGTCAGGCGCGGGCCGGAGTCCGTTCGCGGGTGGCCATGGCGGCTGCAGCCCCGGTTCGGTCTCCGGCTTGTCGGGTGAGGGCAAGGCATGAGCTTCTACGACCAGTGGTCGGCGATCCTCATCGGCACCGTGGTCGGCTTCTTCCTGGTCTTCGCCGCGCTGGTCGGCGCGAAGCTCCTGGCTCCGTACGCGCGGGAGCGTGCGAAGGAAGTCTCGTACGAGTGCGGGATGCTGCCGCTCGGTCGCAACTGGGCCCAGGTGCACGTCCGCTACTACATCATCGCCATCCTCTTTCTGCTCTTCGACGTGGAGGCGGTGTTCATCTTCCCCTGGGCCGTTACGTTCCTCGGGCTGCCGGAGTTCGTCTTCTACCAGATGGTGTTCTTCATCGTCGTGCTTGGGCTCGGGCTGCTGTATGCGTGGAGAAGGGGGGTGCTGGAGTGGCGATGAGCGAAGAGGCACCGAAGCGCCGGCCGCCGTACGTGCCCGACTACGGCGCGGAGCCGGAGCGGCTCCGCCCGGTGGAGCTGCCGCACACGCGCGCGGCCTACCGAATCGTTCTTCCCGGAGTGATCCAGGCGCCTGTCGACACGATCCTGGCCATGAGCCGGAAGAGCTCGCTCTGGCCGCTCACCTTCGGACTCGCGTGCTGCGCCATCGAGATGATCGGCACCTTCATGTCCAACCACGACCTCGACCGGTTCGGGGTCGTGCCCTGGCCGAGCCCGCGCCAGGCGGACGTGATGATCGTCTCCGGCACGGTCACGAAGAAGATGGCGCCCGCCATCAAGCTGCTTTACGAGCAGATGCCGAACCCGAAGTACGTCATCTCGATGGGTGCCTGCGCCACGAACGGCGGCCCCTACACCCAGTACGACCGCGTGCTGCAGGGTGTGGACAAGATCATCCCCGTGGACGTGTACGTACCCGGCTGCCCGCCGCGGCCGGAGGCGCTGCTCGAGGGGTTCCTCAAGCTGCAGGAGAAGATCATGGAGGACCGGAGGGCCGTCGGATGACCTCCGTGCCCCGCAGTTGGACGCCTGCCCGGCAGGAGCCGCGTCAGGGGCTGGCGGAGAAGATCCGCCGGGCTGTCCCGAACAACATCCCGCTCGAGTTCGGTGAGACGAAGACGGACGTCGACGTGCGGGTCAAGCCCGAGCACCTGCTCGAGGTCGTGCGGGTGCTGAAGGAGCACCGTGACCTCGCATTCGACTTCCTCCGCAACATGGCGGGCGTCGACATGCAGGAGCAGGGGCTGCACCTGAAGATCCATCTGTACTCGTTCAAGCACAACCACTCCGTGCAGATCACCGTCGAGTGCCCGCCCGAGGAGGACCATCCCCACGTGCCGTCGCTGACGAGCCTGTACCGCGCCGCGGACTGGCACGAGCGGGAGGCGGCCGAGATGTTCGGCTTCGTTTTCGATGGGCATCCGAACCTCAAGAACCTCCTCCTGGAAGAGGACCTGCACATCCACCCGCTCCTGAAGGCGCACCCGCTGCAGGAGCCGGAGATCCTCCAGGGGATCGAGGAAGGACCGCCGGGGTTTCCGTTCTGATGACGATCTGGCCGGAAGAAGCAATCGTCGGGAAGCGGGAGACGGAGTTCGAGTTCGACACCGTCGACATGACCGTGAACGTGGGGCCGCAACACCCCGCGACGCACGGGGTCTTCCGCATGCTGCTCACCGTCGACGGCGAGGTGGTGGTGGATTGCGAGCCGTACATCGGCTACCTCCACCGCGGGCTCGAGAAGCTGAGCGAAAACGCGGACTACCGGCAGGCGATGGGCTGGTGGGACCGCACCGACTACCTCGCGGGGCTGAACTGCGAGGGGGCCTGGTGCATGGCGGTGGAGAAGCTGGCGGGCATCGAAGTGCCGGAGCGCGCCGAGTACATCCGCGTCATCATGATGGAGCTCTCCCGGATCAACTCCCACTTCATGTTCTTCGGCGCCTTCGGCGCGGACGTGGGGTCTTTCGGGACGAGCTTCACGTACGCCTGGCGGGAGCGGGAGCGCATCTACGACCTCTTCGAGGAGGTGGCAGGGGACCGGATGTTCCCCACGTACTTCCGTATCGGTGGGGTGACGATGGACCTGCCCGACAACTTCGAGGAGCGCTGCCGCTGGGTCCTCGGCTCCATCCGGCAGGGGCTCGAGGACCTCGACGGGCTCCTCACCGGGAATGAGGTGTTCGTCGAGCGCTGCCGCGGGCTGAGCCCGGTGACGCCTGAGCAAGCGATCAACTGGGGGCTCACGGGGCCGCTGCTCCGCGCAACCGGCATCCCGTGGGACATCCGCAAGGTCGAGCCGTACAGCATCTACGACCGGCTGAAGTTCGAGATTCCGGTCGGGAAGCAGGGCGACGTCTTCGACCGCTGGATGGTGCGCCTCGCGGAGGCGTACCAGAGCACGAAGATCATCGAGGAGTGCCTCGACGAGATGCCGAAACGCGGCCTCGTGCTCAACCCGAACGTGCCGAAGACGCTCCGCATCGACAGCGGCGAGGTGTACTTCCGGACAGAAGGGACCAAGGGCGAGTACAGCGTGTACCTGATGGCGCGCGGCGGGAACAAGCCGTACCGGGCGAAGCTTCGCTCACCCTCGTTCTGCAACCTCAGCGCGCTGCGGGAGATGGTCATTGGCAACTACGTCGCCGATGCGATCATCATCCTCGGCTCGCTGGACATCGTGCTCGGTGAGGTCGACAAGTGACGGACCTGCAGTTCGGCTCGCCCTGGTTCGGAATTCCCTGGCTCGATGCGCTCCTGCGCATCCTCATCGTCGTGGCGGTGATGACCTTCGTGGTCATCTACCTCACGTACGGCGAGCGGAAGTTCGTCGCGCGCGTCCAGATGCGTCTGGGGCCGATGCGCACCGGGCCGTACGGACTGCTCCAGGGCGTCGCGGACGCCCTCAAGCTGCTCGTGAAGGAGGACGTCCGTCCGCGGGCAGCGGACCGCTGGGTGTTCGAGTTCGCGCCGTACGCCACGTTCATCCCGGTCTTCCTCATCCTTCTCGTCCTCCCGTTCGCGCGCGACTGGGGAGTTCGCAACCTGGCGCTCGGGCTCTTCTACGTCTTCGCCGTCCTGGGCCTGAACATCGTCGGCATCCTCATGGCAGGACTCGGGTCAGGGAACAAGTTCGCGCTCCTCGGGGCGGTTCGCGCGGCCGCGCAGATGATCAGCTACGAGATCCCGGCCGTCATCGCGCTCCTGTCGGTGGCGATGGTCGCCGGGACGCTCAACTTGAACGCCATCGTCATTGCTCAGGAGGAGCGGCCGTTCCTCCTCTTGCAGCCGCTTGCGTTCGTGATCTTCTTCATCGCCATGCTCGCGGAGCTTCACCGTGCCCCGTTCGATATCCCGGTGGCCGAGTCGGAGATCGTGGGCGGGTACTTCGTCGAGTACTCCGGCATCCGCTGGAGCATGTTCCAGCTCGCAGAGTACGCCTCGCTCTGGGGCTTCAGCATCTTCGCCTCGGTCGTGTTCCTCGGGGGCTGGGAGTTCCCGAAGGGCACCGACTGGGGGCTCGGCTGGCAGCTCTTCCTCACGTTCGTGAAGAGCCTGGGCCTCATCCTGCTCGTGATGTGGGTGCGGGCCACGCTCCCGCGACTGCGGATCGACCAGCTCATGAATTTCTGCTGGAAGCTGCTCATCGAGTTGAGCTTCGTTCTCCTGCTCGTGAACGCCTTCTTCCTTTACTACGACCTCCCGCACGAAGCGCTGGCCGCCGTGCACTGGCTCGGCGCGGCAGCGCTGCTCGGCGGCCTGTACGTGCGGAGCGCCCGGAAGGCTCGCGTCTCTGAGTACGTCGGGCTGTACCGGCGGGAAGGAGTGACGGCGCCGTGATCGGAATCTTGAAGGGTCTCGCCACCACGTTCTCGACCTTCACGCGCAAGCCGGTGACGATCCAGTACCCGGACGAGAGGCACCCGCTCCCGATCCGGCAGCGTAGTTTCCCGGTTCTGGTCTGGGACTTCGATCACGATGAGCCTGCGTGCACCGGCTGCAACGTGTGCGTGCGGAACTGTCCGGTCGATTGCATGACCGCAACGATGATGGACAACCCGAAGTATGCAGAGGGCCTCAGTAATCGGCGGAAGATCGTCGAGAAGTTCTGGATCGATTATGCCCGCTGCATGCGTTGCAACATCTGCGTCGAGGTGTGTCCGTTCGAGGCCATCGTGATGGACAACACCTGGGCGGGGCACGAGCGCTCCGTCTACGACCGGCGCGACCTGCACATGGACCTCGACGACCTCACGTGGGCGAGCCGCAATGGGCTGCTTACCCATCCGTGGCGTCCGCAAGACAGCATCGAGTTCCTCGAGGCGATCGAGAAGGGAGAGGAGCCGCCGCCGCTCTCGTTCAAGTTCGCGCGCCCGGAAGCTCGTCAGGCGCAGCTCGAGCGCATCGCCCGGGGCGAGGGACCGGCGATCCGCGAGCGGGAGCCGGAGCGCCCGAAGGTCGCGGCTGCGGCAGCGGCGGCGGGGACGGCAGCAGCCGAGGAGGAAGAAGCGCTCTCGCCGCGCAAAGCGCGCGCGAAGCGGATGAAGCTCGAACGGGAAGCGAAGGAGTACGAGTCCCGCGGTGAGCCCGTTCCTCAGGAGATCCTGGCGCAGATCGCCCGCTACCGGGCCATCGAGGAGGGGAAGGCGCCTCCGCCGGCGGCCGCTGCCGGCGCCGCCGCTGCCGGCGAGGAAGGGGCGCTCTCGCCGCGGAAAGCGCGGGCGAAGCGGATGAAGCTGGAGCGGCAGGCGAAGGAGTACGAGTCCCGCGGCGAGCCCGTCCCGCAGGAGATCCTGGCGCAGATCGAAGAGCTCCGCGCGATCGAGGAAGGCCGGCCGGTGCCGGCCCGGGCCGCGAGTGCAGGGGCTGCCCAGGCGGAGGAGGGCGGCCTCTCGCCGCGGAAAGCGCGCGCGAAGCGGATGAAGCTGGAGCGGCAGGCGAAGGAGTACGAGGCGCGCGGGGAGCCCGTACCGCAGGAGATTCTGGACCAGATCCAGGAGCTGCGCGCCATCGAGGAGGGACGGCCCGTTGCGTGACGGAGCAGGAACCCGGCGAAAGGGGGCCGCGTCGTGGTGACGGAAGTCTTGTGGTGGATCTTCGCCGTCGCCATCGTTGTGGCAGCGGCGGGGGTGGTCTTCTCGCGGAGCGTCATCCACTCCGCCATCGCCCTCATCCTCACGCTCGCCGGGGTCGGCGCGATGTACCTCTTCCTCCAGGTCGAGTTCCTCGCCCTCGTGCAGTTCCTCATCTACGGGGGCGCGGTCACGGTGCTCATCCTGCTGGCGCTGATGGTCACACGGGCCGCCGCGGGCACGCCACGCGGCGTGTCGCTCACGGGGCCACAGGCCCCGTGGGCACTCCTGGTCGGTGGAGGGCTCGCGGCGGTCCTCGTCGGGAGCGCGGTCGCTACCGCCTGGCCCGGTGACGTCGACGACGAGCCGGCGTTGGTGGGTATCGAGACGATCAGCGAGCGGCTCTTCACGGATTTCGGCGCCGCGTTCATCATCGCCACGCTGCTCTTGCTGGTAGCGCTGGCGGGGGCGATCATCATCGCCCGGCAGGAAAGGGGCGAGTAGGGCATGGTGCCGCTTGAGAACTACCTCGCGCTCTCGGGGATCCTCTTCGCGCTCGGCGTATACGGCGTGCTCGCGCGGCGCAATGCCGTGCTCGTGCTCATGAGCATCGAGCTGATGCTCAACGCGGTGAGCCTGAACCTCGTCGCCTTCGCAAGCTATCTCGACCCGGCCCGAGCCACCGGTGCGGCGTTCGCCGTGTTCGTCATCACGGTGGCTGCCGCCGAGGTCGGGTTGGCGCTCGCCATCGTCATCCGCCTGTTCCGGCTGCGCGCCACGAGCAACGTGGACGAGGCAGCGGAACTGAAGTGGTAGAAGGGGTCGAAGTCGCAGATGGGAGCTGAACACGCTTGGGTGCTCGCTGCGGTCCCAGCGGGCGCATTCGTCGTGCTCGCCCTCTTCGGCCGGTACCTGGCGCGGGGCGGTGACTGGCTGGGGATCGGTGCCATCGCAACCTCGTTCGCGCTGTTCTTCGTCGTCCTCGTCGACTTCCTCTCCACCGGCGACGGGCTCGGTCCCTTCACAGCGGCAACCGACTGGACGCGCATCGGGTCGTTCTCCTTCCCGATGGGCATCTACGTCGACCCGATCACGATCGTCATGCTCGCCGTCATCACGACGGTGGCGCTGATGGTGAACGTGTTCTCCGTCGGCTACATGAAGGGCGAGCCGCGCTACTGGTGGTTCTTCGCGGTGCTGCAGCTCTTCGCTGCCTCCATGATCCTGCTCGTCCTCGCCGACAACCTGCTGCTGCTGTACATCGCCTGGGAGCTGGTGGGCCTCTGCTCGTTCCTGCTCATCGGGTTCTACTGGGAGCGCCGCAGCGCCGTGGAAGCGGCGAAGAAGGCCTTCGTCACCACCCGCATCGGCGACGTCGGGCTGCTCATCGGCATCATCCTCCTCTGGCGAGAGGCGGGGACGTTCAACATCCAGGAGATCCTCCACCTCGCCGAGGAGGGCCACTTCGGCCATACCTACTTGCTCATCGCGATGCTGTTCCTCTTCGTGGGCGCGATGGGGAAGAGCGCCCAGGTGCCGTTCCACGTGTGGTTGCCCGACGCGATGGAAGGCCCGACGCCGGTGTCCGCGTTGATTCACGCGGCCACGATGGTCGTTGCGGGCGTGTACCTGGTGAACCGCATGCTTCCGGCGTTCGAGGTGGTCGACGAGACGCTGCTCGTCATCACCGTCGTCGGCCTCGTGACCGCCATCCTGAGCGGCCTCATCGCCTTCGCACAGACCGACATCAAGAAGGTCCTCGCGTACTCAACGGTGGGCCAGCTCGGGTTCATGTTCATCGCCGCCGGGTCCGGGTCCGTCTCCGCCTCGATGTTCCACCTCATGACGCACGCCTTCTTCAAGGCGCTCCTCTTCCTCGGGGCCGGGTCCGTGATCATCGGTACGCACCACCATCAGGACATGTCCCAGCTCGGGGGCCTCTGGCGGAAGATGCCGATCACTGCCGCCACCTTCCTCGTCGGCTCGGTGGCGCTCGCCGGCTTGCCGCCGCTGGCCGGCTTCTGGAGCAAGGACGAGATCTTCGTGGCGGTCGACGAGCACTGGGGCGGCTGGGCGCTCGCGCTGCTCGGGTTCGCCGCGGTGCTCACGGCGTTCTACACCACCCGGCTCTTCATTCGAACGTTCTGGGGTTCGCCGCGGGACGCGCACGTATGGGAGCACACGGCGGAGACGCCGCCCGTGATGACCGGGCCGCTCGTCTTCCTCGCGGTGCTGGCGATCGTGTCGGGACTCGTCGTGTTCCACGACGTCGGGAAGGCGCTCGGCTTCCCCGGCGGGTTCACGGAGTTCGTCTTCCTGGCGACGCACGGCCCGCACGAGTACGAGTTCGACGCCGCGTTCGCGGCGGCCTCGATCGTGCTCGCCGGCATCGGAGTCTTCGCAGCCGGCTGGTTCTACTGGCGGGGCCGCCTCGACCGCTCGTCGGCGCTCGCGCGGTGGCAGCCGCGGCTGTACGACATGCTGGTCAACAAGTTCTACTTCGACGAGCTGTACCAGGCGGCCATCGACCGCGGCGTCCTCGGCTTCAGCTACCTGGTGAGCTGGTTCGACCGGTACGTGGTGAACGACACCGGCGTGGACGGGTCGGCGCAGCTCACCGGCTACAGCGGCTTCGTACTGAAACACCTCCAGTCGGGGCGGCTGCCCCACTACGCCATGAGCCTGGCGCTCGGGGTGGTGGTGCTGGCCGTCATCGGGCTGGTGATGAGGGGCTAGCGCATGAGTCTGGAGGAAGCGCAAGGGTACGTGCTGCTCGCGACGCTGGCCATCCCGCTGGTGACGGCCGCGGTCCTCATCCTCATCCCCTCGCGCTATCCGATGGCCCACCGGTACCTGTCTGCCGTCGCCGGGGCACTGATGCTGGGGCTGTCGGTGTACATCTTCGCGGCCTACCAGGTGGGCGGCGAGGCCCTCCAGATGACCCTTCGCTGGCCCTGGGTGGAGAACGTCGGATTCCTGGGTGAAAAGGGCGTGAGCCTCTATCTGGGGGTGGACGGGATCTCCGCCCTCCTCACGCTCCTCAACGGGATCGTGGCCTTCGGCGGGATCCTGGTGAGCTGGAAGCTCGCCTATCGGCCGAAGGACTTCTTCGTCCTCTACCTGGTGCTGCTCGCGGGCGTCTACGGCACGTTCTTCTCGCTCGACCTGTTCTTCTTCTTTTTCTTCTACGAGCTCGCGGTGGTGCCTTTGTATCTCCTCATCGGCGTGTGGGGGTCGACACGAAAGGAGTACGGCGCCCTCAAGCTCACGCTGTACCTCGTCGCAGGGTCGGTGCTCATCTGGATCGGTATCTTCGCCGTGGTGCGCGAGGCCGGGCTGGGCACCTTCTCGCTGCCCGCGCTGTGGGAGGCGGGGCAGTCCGGAGCCCTCGACCCAACGTTCCAGAAGACCTTCTTCCCGTTCTTCGCCGTCGGTTGCGGCGTGCTCGCCGGCCTGTGGCCGTTCCATACGTGGTCCCCGGACGGCCACATGTCCGCGCCCACCGCGGTCTCCATGGTGCACGCCGGCGTGCTGATGAAACTCGGGGCCTTCGGCATCATCCGGCTCGGCATCCAGATCCTGCCCGAAGGGGCGGAGTTCTGGATGCCGACGCTCCTCGTGCTGGGCACGGTGGGGGCCGTGTACGGGGCGGTGGGCGCCCTCACGCAGCGCGACTTCAAGCTCATCTCCGGCTACAGCTCCGTCAGTCACATGGGGTACGTCCTCATGGGCCTCGGGACGATGAACGCGATCGGGATCACGGGGTCGGTGCTGCAGATGTTCAGCCACGGCGTGATGACCGCCCTCGTGTTCCTCCTCATCGGAGCGATCTACGACCAGGCGCACACGCGCGATATGCAGGACTTCGGCGGCGTCGCCCGGGTGATGCCGCTGTGGGTGATCGGCTACGTCATCGCGGGCTTGGCGAACGTCGGCCTGCCGGGACTCTCCGGCTTTACGGCCGAGTTCCACATCTTCGTCGGCACGTTCCGGAGCTATCCGGTCTTCGGCGCCTTCGGGGTGATCGCCGCGGCGGTGGCGGCCGCGTACATGCTGCGGATGTTCTCGATCGTCTTCTTCGGGCCCCTTAACCCGCGGTGGGCGTCGCTCAAGGACGCGCGGCCGGTGGAGGTGATCTCGGGCGGCCTGCTCATCCTTTCGATCTTCGCCATGGGCCTGTACTGGGCGCCGTTCATCGAGCGCGTGAGCGAAACGGTGCTCCTGCTGCCGGGGGTGACGAGCTAAGATGCGCGACTACTCCCTCTTCGTTCCCGAATACGTTGCCGTCGCGAGCGCACTGGCGATCGTCACGGTCGAGCTCATCTGGCCCCGCCTGAGGAAAGACGTCGTCGCCTACCTCGCCGCCCTGGCGGCGCTCGCCTGGGCCGGCGTCAGCCTCGCATACGTGGGGCGGGATGCGAAGGAGTTCGCCGGGGTCCTGGTAGTCGACGACTTCACCACGTTCTTCCGTGTCCTCGCTGCGGGCATCGTCTTTGCGACGGCGCTGTACTCGGCGCACTACCTGCGCGGGCGGGTTCGCGAAGCGAGCGAGTACTACGGGCTCCTCCTCACCGCGGGTGTCGGCATGTCGCTCATGGCCGCGACGCGCGAGCTGCTCACGGCGTACATCTCGCTCGAATTGCTCAGCTTCTCCCTGTACATCCTCGTCGGCTACCTGCGGCGCGACACGCGCAGCAACGAGGCGAGCCTGAAGTACGTGCTTCTGGGCGGGTTTGCCAGCGCCATGCTGCTGTACGGCATCAGCCTGCTCTACGGCCTCTCCGGGAGCACGTACTACGACGACGTCGCGCGAGCGCTCGCGGAACGCTCCTCGGACACCGACATCGCGGCGGTTGCCGCCTTCGTGCTCATCGTCGCCGGCCTCGGGTTCAAAGTGTCTGCGGTGCCGTTCCACACGTGGGCGCCGGACGCCTACCAAGGGGCTCCGGTCCCGGTTACTGCGTTCCTTTCCACGGCATCGAAGGCGGCGGGTTTCGCGCTGATCCTGCGCCTCTTCACCAGCGCCTTCCACACCGATCCGGAAGAGTGGCGGTGGCTGGTGGCCGTCATCGCGGCGCTGACGATCATCTTCGGCAACCTCGTCGCCATCCAGCAGACGAATTTCCGGAGGCTCATCGCCTACAGCTCGATCGGGCAGGTGGGGTACATGCTCGTCCCGGTGGCGGCACTGGGGTACGCGAGCGGCAGTGAGGCGCACGCGGCCACGAGCGGGCTTCTCCTGCACCTCACGGGCTACATCATCAGCACGCTGGCGGCGTTCGCGGCGTTCCAGGCGGCGTACGACCGCACCGGAGACGACTCAATCCGCGGGCTGCGCGGGCTGGCCGAGACACAGCCGTTCCTTGCCCTGGTGATCACCATCTCGCTCTTCTCGTTCGCTGGGCTTCCGATCTTCGCTGGGTTCGCGACGAAGCTGTTCATGTTCCAGTCGGCGGCGCTGCCCGAACTGCTCTGGCTCGTGGGGATCGCCGTGGCCGCGAGCTTCGTGAGCCTTTACTACTACCTCATGGTCATGCGGCAGATGTACCTCTTCGATCCGCCGGAGGGGGCGTCACGATTCCGCGTCGCACCGGTGCTCTGGACGCTCGCGGCGCTGTTGATGCTCGCCACGGTGTTCATCGGCGCGTACCCGCAGCCGCTCTACCGGGCTGCGGACGAGGTCACTGAGGTGCTCTTCGCCGTCGGCGGCGATGCCCAGGTCCGCGAGCCCTGAGGAGCGGAAGAGCGCGCCACGGCGCAGAGCGGAAGTGGTAGACTGAGCGTACGCCGAATCCCTGTGCCCGCAGGGAGCGGGGGACCCACTATCTCGGGGTGAATTGCGCGATCGGCGCATAGGCGAGCCCCATCGCCGAACCCGTCAGCTAACCCCGTAGGCGGATGGGGAGGGGTCAGCCACGCTCGCACCCCTCAAGGGCGAAGGCCGCGCCTCGCGCGCGGCGACCCCTGTCCTGGAGGTGCGCTGGCATGGCCCGGCGGCTTCAGCTCGGCTTCGAGGCGCCGCGGGAGCTGCTCCTCTACTACGGCTCTCGTCTCCTGACGCAGACCGCCCAGAACCTGTTCCTGGCAGGGCTCTTCGTGGCCGCCGGCACGAGCTCCCGCGCGGCGACCGATCTGTCGAGCGTGTTCGTGGCCACGCTGGTTCCCGCGGTCATCCTCGGGCCATTCGGAGGAGCCCTGGCCGACCGCCTGGGAGCGCGGACGGCGCTGCCTGCCGGAGCCGCGCTGCGCTTCGCCGTGGTTCTGGGAGGCGCCTTCCTCCTCGACGGGCCGGAGTGGGCGTGGGCGGCGGCCTTTGCCTACTCGGCGGTCTCGCAGCTGTATACGCCGGCGGAGCTTGCGATCGTACGCGCGTTGAAGGACGAGGCGCCGGCGCCCGCGCACGCCTGGCTCGTCACGCTCCAGTTCGCGGGGCAGGGCGCTGGGATGGTCGTGCTCGCGCCGGTGCTGTACTGGCAGCTCGGGCTCTCGGGCGTGCTGCTGGCGGCGGCGGCGGGGCTCGCCGCGAACGTCGGGTTCACGTTCCTCCTCCGAGTTCGGCTAGCAGGGACGACCGCTGCGGTGACGGCCGACACGCGGGAGGCGTTCGCCTTCGGTGCCGTGCTGCGCTTCTTCCTCGAAGAGGGCGCCGCCGCCTACTCCGTGATAGGCCTCGCGGCGCGCTCCATCGTGGCGCGCTCGCTCATCGTCGCCATGCCGCTCTACCTCACCCACGACATGGGGCTCGACCAAGCGGCGGTCGTCTACCTGGCCGTGCCGGGCGTGGCAGGGGTCGTCCTGGGACTCTTCTGGTACGGCCGGCGGACGACGACCGCGAACGCCCTGTCGGTGTTGCGCGTCTGCCTCGTGACCCTGGCGGGAGCGGCGTTTGCCGCGTCTGCGCTCGACTACGGGGTCACGCTCGCGGCCCAGTACTCGCAGATCCCGCCGATCGCTCGGGCGGAGGCGTCCATCAACACGACGTTCGCCGTGGGGGTGCCGGTGGCGTTCGCCGTCGGCCTAGCGCTCACCGCTTCCCTCGTCGCCGGCCGGGCCATCCTCTCGGCGGCAGCGCCGCCCGAGCAACAGGGGCGCGTCTTCGCCGTGCAGGAGATGGTGTCGGAAACGCTGGTGGCGCTCCCGCTGCTCGCTGCGGGGATTGGCACGGAGTTCCTCGGAGCACGGCCCGTGCTGGCGACCGTCGGGGCTATCGCGGCCGCTGCCTGGGTGGTGGGGGAGCTGTTGCTCTCGCGGAGCGCCCTCCGGCCGGCCGAGGCCGGGGCCGCGCTCAGTTGAGGCGGAAGTCCTCGTCTTCTTCCTCGTCCTCGAAGTCCGCGTCGCTGTAGACGCCGGCCGGGGAGCCTTTCCACACCGTGACGACGAAGTCCTCCCGGTACGGGTCAGCGGTCATCACCAGCCGCTCGTCGATCGCCTCGATCAGCTGCTGGATCCGCGCCTCGTCTGCGTCGGCCGTGGTGCAGAGCGTCCCGTAGACGTTCCCGTTCTGGAAGTGCAGGTCGATCCGCCCCACGATCCCGCCGTCTTCGAAGATCGTGTACGACTCGGAGTAGGGAGTCCTCGTTTCCCGCTCGAACTGGATCATGTGCGAACCTGCCCGCTGCCGAAGATCGTCCACTTGTAGCTGGTGAGCTCCTTCAGCGCCATGGGGCCGCGTGCGTGCACCTTATCCGTCGAGATTCCGATCTCGGCGCCGAGGCCGAACTGGGCGCCGTCGGTGAACCGGGTGCTGGCGTTGACGAAGACCGCGGCGGAGTCCACCTGTTCGACGAACCGCATCGCGTTCCCGTAATCGCTGGTGAGGATGGCATCGGTGTGATGGCTCCCGTACCGCTCGATGTGCGCGATCGCCTCGTCGAGCGAGTCGACCACCTTCACGCCGCAGCGGAGGGCGAGGTGCTCGGTGCGCCATGTCTCCTCGGTCGCCCGTTCGATGGCGAGGCCACGCTCGGCGAACGGGGCGAGGAGCGACCAGGCCCGATCGCTCGCGATGAGGGCCACTCGGCCGGCCCAGAGCTCGGCGAGCCGGGGCAGGAACTCGGGAGCGATCCCCGCGTGCACGAGGAGCGTGTCGACGGCGTTGCAGACGCTGTACCGCTGGGTCTTCGCGTTGTCGACGACCCGCAAGGCCATGTCCAGGTCGACCTGGTGATCGACGTAGATGTGGACGACCGCGTCACCGTGGGCCACGACCGGCATCGTCGCGTGGCGGCGGACATGCTCGATCAGCGGTTTCCCCCCGCGCGGCACGACCATGTCGATGAGGTCATGCATGGCGAGGAGCTCGTCGACGTGGGCGCGGTCCGGGTCGGTGATGACCTCCACCGCCGAAGGCGGCAGCCCTGCTCCTTCGAGGGCCTCGCGGATGACGGCGCCGAGGGCGGCGTTGCTGTTCACTGCCTCCTTGCCGCCGCGCAGGACGCAGGCGTTCCCGCTCTTCAGGCAGAGAGAGGCGATGTCCACGGTGACGTTCGGCCGGGACTCGTAGATGGCCGCGATCACGCCGAGCGGCACCCGTCGCTTGCCGATGAGCATCCCGTTCGGAAGGGTTCGCACGTCGAACATCTCGCCGACGGGGTCTGGCAGGAGGGCGACGTTCCGCACGTCGTTCGCCATGCCTCGGATGCGCTCCGGCGTGAGGGTGAGCCGCTCGACGAATGCGTCCTCGAGGGCCGCCTGGCGGGCGTAGTCCAGGTCGCGCTCATTCGCTTCGAGGATGGCTTCGGTGCGGGCTTCGAGGAGGTCGGCGAGGCGCAGGAGGGCCGCGTTCTTCCGGTCGGTCGGAGTCGTGGCGAGGACGCGCGCGGCAGCGCGCGCGGCCATGGCCCGCTCGCGGAGAAGAGAACTGGTCGCCGTCATGGCGCTAGTGTATGGGATGATGGGCCTTCTGGCCTCACTGGCGCGCGACTTCGACCGACGCGTCCCCGCTCCACTCGACCTCGCTGCCCGCTACCGTCACGGAGGTCACCGTGAACGTGACGGACTTCGTACGCTTCGGGATCCCCGTCAAGCTGACAGCGCAGCTCCCGTCTGATCCTGTCTCGCATGCGTCCTCGGTGCCGTTGTTCCAGGAGCCGGACACGGCCGCGCCCTCGACCGGGGAGCCGTCCATCGTCAGGGTCGCGGTGACGGCCGCGGTCCACGTTCTCCCCTCGCTGGTGCTGCTTCCCTCCAGCTGGAGGACGTAGCCCGCGGGGGGCGGTTGGGGTTCGGCCCCTGCCTCCTCGCAGGTTGCGCCGAGGGCAGCGATGGCGCCGCAGGCGGTGATGCGGCCGGCCCCGTCGAAGTCCGTGCCCGGGATGTCCTACGCGCTCTCGAGGAGGGCCTGGCGGACCGTATCCGCGGAGGCGGTCGGAACGGCACTCCAGGCGAGCGCAGCCGCGCCCGCGACGAGCGGGGTAGCGGCGCTCGTGCCGGAGCCGTAGTCGTAGGAGCAGTCGATGCCGTTCGCCTGCAGGGCGAAGCTGGAGCCGTCGTCGCAGTCGGGGAAGGCGCCGAGGATGCGCACACCCGGCGCTGCCACGTCCCCGCGGTTCGAGAAGCCAGCCACCTGGTCGTCGTCATCGGTCGCAGCGACGGCGACCACTTCGGGGAAGGCGCCGGGATATTCCGTACTTGGCGCTGCCGCTGTTGCCTGCGGCGGCCACCAGGAGAGCACCGTTTCCTGGCGCGTACTCCACCGCCTCTTGCAACGTCTGGCAGAAGAAGAACCGGCCCCGCTGGCACTGGCCGCCGAGGCTCATCGAGATGACGGTGAGGAGCTCGTGCTCCAGACCGAAGTCGGTCGCCCACACGATGCCCGCGGCCACCTGCGACCAGGAGCCGGACCCTGCGTCGTCGAGCACCTTGCCGACGATGAGGTGAGCCTCCGGGGCGGATCCGGCCATGCCGGTGGAGTTGTCAGTGGCGGCGGCAGCGAGGGAGGCTGTCCACGTCCCGTGGCCGTGACCATCCTCGATGCCGGTGCCCGTGAAGTCTTCGGAAGCCTGCACACGGGGCGCGACGTCCTCGCGGGACGTGTCGTAGCCCGTGTCGAGGACCGCGATCACCGTCCCCGCTCCCGTCGCGCCCGCCGCCCAGGCCTCCGGGGCATCGATGTCCGCATCCTCGGTCCCAGAGCCCTCACCCCAGTTTTGGCCAGTGTTATGCAGCCCCCACTGGCGCCATGAGCAGGGATCGTTGGCGAACGTGCCCCGTTTCTCCCGTGCAGTCGATGGTGGCGCGAACGATGAGGTCCGGCTCGACGAAGCGCACGTTCGGGTTCCGGGCGTAGACGGCGAACGCAGCCGGGACGCGGCCCGGCCCGACGTTCACCACCTGGACGCCGATAGCGGCGATCGTCTGCTCCACGCGGCCGCCCGCTCGCGCGTGCGCGGCCGCTCTTGCGGCTGCGGGCGTGGCGGGTACGAACTGCACGAGGAGGCGACCGTCGACGTAGTCCACGCCGAGCTCGCCGAGATCGGACCCGGCAGCGATGGCTGCACTCGTTCCGGGCCGGCCGAAGGAGAGGAGCAGCAGCAGCGCTGCGGCGAAGAAGGAGAGCGTGCGGGGCCGCACCATGATGCACCTCGAATCGTGGCGTCCGGTGCGCTCCGTCCCCCGACCGGGACAGCGTACGCGTTTGAGCAGGGGCTCGCTACCAGCCCCGGATGGCGAGCAGCTCCTTCTCGCTGAGGCTGTGGACGGAGATGCCCTGCATCGCCTTGCCGAGGCCGCGGCTCACGCGGGCGATGACCTCGGGGTCGTTGTAGTGGGTCGTCGCCTCGACGATCGCGCGCGCGACCTTTGGCGGGTTCTCCGACTTGAAGATGCCGGAGCCCACGAACACCCCGTCGGCGCCGAGCCGCATCATGAGCGCGGCGTCGGCGGGCGTGGCGACGCCGCCCGCGGCGAAGTTCACCACCGGCAAGCGACCCTCCTCCTTCACCCGCTTCACCAGCTCGACGGGAGCGCCGATCTCCTTCGCGTAGGCGTAGATCTCCTCATCGGCCATCGTCTGCAGCCGGCGGATCTCGCTCATCACGGCGCGCATGTGCCGTACCGCCTCCACGATGTCGCCTGTCCCCGCCTCGCCCTTCGTGCGGATCATCGCCGCTCCCTCGGCGATGCGGCGCAGGGCCTCGCCGAGGTTCCGCGCCCCGCACACGAACGGCACCTTGAAGGGGTGCTTGTCGATGTGGTGCGCGTCGTCCGCCGGCGTCAGGACCTCTGACTCGTCGATGTAGTCGACGCCGAGGGCCTCCAGCACCTCGGCTTCGACGAAGTGGCCGATGCGGCACTTCGCCATCACGGGGATGGTGACGGCATCCATGATCTCGAGGATCTTCTCCGGGTCGCTCATGCGGGCGACGCCGCCGTCGCGCCGGATGTCCGCCGGTACGCGCTCCAGGGCCATGACGGCGACGGCGCCGGCTTCCTCGGCGATCTTTGCCTGCTCTGCGGTGACGACGTCCATGATGACGCCGCCCTTGAGCATCTGCGCGAGCCCTACCTTGACGGCCCAGGTTCCGGTTTCAGCCATGGCTCTCCCTCGTCGACGCTGGAACGGATGAGCTTCGCTCTCAGCTTAGGGCCTTTGCCAGCCCTGGAGTAGGGAGGGACCGGTTGACCGCGGGGGCAGTGTTCGGCACGGTGGAAGTGCGGGCTCGCCCGCATCGGCGTCGCTTGGAGGTCAGGGAGACCGAGGCGTCGAAACTCACGCAGGAGGTCGCCCCATGACCGACGCGATTCTCACCGTCACCGAGCGGGCCGCGAACCGCATCAAGGCGCCCATCGCTGCCCAGCAGCTCGAGGAGTGCGTGCTCCGGATCTCCATGCAGGAGCGCGACGGGCGGCCGGCGCACGGCATCACCTTCGAGACGGCTCCGCAGCCCGGCGACGTCGTGTTCCAGCAGCACGACCTCACCGTCGCGATCGATCAGCCGAGCGCGGCACTGCTCCAGGGAGTGGTACTGGATTACGAGGGAGAGCCTGGCGCGGGACGCTTCACCGCTCGGCATCCGGGTCCCGAGGACGTCTGAGTCACCGCAGTTCCACGGTCCCAGCCGCCGTTTCGATGACGGCGACGAGTGTTGGCCGAGGGCCGGCTAGGATCGGAAGATCAATGTTGAGGGCCGCGAGCGCGCGGCGTACGTCCTGGGGGCGCGGGTGCTCCCCTCGCAGCGAGCGCAATGTGCCGAGCTGCGGCAGGCCCCGGCTGGGGTGGGGTGTGTCGCCCCATTCGATGATGAACGGGACGAGCCCGTCGCCTAGCGGCGGCGGAACGGCCGTAAAGCGCCAGGCGAGGAGCGAGCCATCCGGCGCGCGGCGCTCGCCGCGTCGGGGCTCGCCCGGGTCGTAGCCGCGCTCCCGCGCCCGTGGCACGCACTCGTCCAGCGCAGGGGTGCGGGCACACCAGCCGACGAGACGGGGCCCCCGGCGCACGAGCTCCAGCAAGGGGCCGCGCCCCTCCTGCTCCGGGTCTGGAGCGAGGAGCTCCAGGTACTGGCCGGCTCCCAGGGCGAGGAGCGCGTTCCTCGTCCCCTGCCCCGGGTGGCTCCCGCCCGGAACGGGCCGGATGCCGAATCGCTGCCCGAACTCGTCCATCGCTGCCTCGAGGTCGGGCACGCCCAGGATGAGGTGGTCGAACTCGGGCCGGCCGGCCATGGCCCGCACCGTACGCCGCCGCCCCGCGGCGAGCAAGAGTTCACCCGCGGTTCTCGCGCCGTTCATTGTGACGTAACGCACAAACCGTACGGTGGAAACCGGGAAAGGAGGTGTTCGGCGTGATCTACTACGACGAACTGTTAGCGAAGGAGAAGCTCCGAGAGCTCGAGGAGCTCATCGAGCGCTCTCAGTGGTACCTGCGCCTGTCTGCCGACTCGCAGGTGCGGCACGAGAAGGCGCGGCCGATGCCCGTCCGCGCCTGGCTACGCCTGCGGGAAGCCGTCGGCGCATGAGCGGTCGCTCGCCCCGAACCGCTGCGGTACAGTGCGAAGCTGACGCTGCCGAACGTTCGGGGGAGGTATGAGCGAGTACGAGCAGATCCTGTACGAACAGCGTGGCCGAGTGGTCACCATCACCCTGAACCGCCCGGAGAAGCTGAACGCGTGGACGGGGCAGATGGAGCGGGAGTTCATCCACGCCATCCGCCGGGCGCGGGACGACGACTCGGTGGGGTGCGTGGTGATCACCGGGGCGGGAAGGGGGTTCTGCGCCGGCGCCGACATCACCGGGTGGGCGGAGGATCAGCAGCGCGGAGGGCGCTACCGGCCCCCGCTCGTGAACTTCGCCGACGCGCAGGAGGCGAGCCCGAACGTGCCGCTAGCCCTCGCGGAAGGGAAGCCGGCGATCGCCGCCATCAACGGCCCGGCTGTTGGCATCGGGCTGACGATGGCCCTCGCGTGTGACATCCGCATCGCCTCGGAACGGGCTCGCTTCTCCGCCCGTTTCGTCCGGGTGGGGCTCACGCCGGAGTGCGGGTCCACCTTCAACCTCCCGCAGGTGGCCGGAATCGAGGCGGCGCTCGAGCTCGCGCTCACGGGCCGCATCATCGACGCCAGCGACCCGCTGGCGCGGAAGCTCGTGAGCCGCATCGTGCCGCACGAGGAGCTCATGCCCACCGCTTACGCGCTGGCGGAGGAGATTGCCAGCGGCCCCCTGGAGCCGGTCTGGCTCACGAAGCGGCTCATCCGGCGGAACGCGACCCGCTCCGATCTGCACGACGTCGTGAAGGTGGAGCAGGCGACGCTCCTCCAGCTCCGCCACGGGCCGGCGCACAGAGAAGCGGTGGCAGCCTTCATGGAGAAGCGGGAGCCGCGCTTTCACGAGTGAGAGGCGTCGTCGCCTCCAGCGACCGCCGCGCGGCCGTGGCGAGGAGCCGCTCCGCCGCCCACGGGGTCGAGAGAAGGTACAGGTGCACGAAGCTGGCGAGGAGACGCCCGTCGGTGAACCCCTCGCGGTGCCCCTCGGGCATGCCCCACGCCGCCGGCTGCGGCGCGGCGCGGAGCCTCGCGTAGTGGAACTCGTGGCCCAGGAGCCGGTCTCCCTCGGCGGCGAGGGGGTTCGGCCGGAGCGCCACCACCTCGCGGTAGCCGAGGGTCGGCCGGGGAGACATCTCCGCCGCCGCCGGCACCAGCCCGGCCATCGGCCATACCTCGCCCTCGCTCACGAGCTCCCGGCAGAGGTACAGGTACCCGCCGCACTCCGCGACGACGGGTCCGCGGAAGGAAGCGACGGCCTCCCGCATGGGGAGGTTTTCCGAGAGCTCCCGCGCCCAGAGCTCCGGATATCCGCCGCCGAGCAGGAGCGCCCGAGCCCCACGGGGGAGGTCCGCGTCACGGAGCGGGCTGAAGGGTAGGAGCTCTGCCCCCAGGCGCGAGAGGAGCTCGAACGACTCCGGATAGTAGAACGAGAAGGCTTCGTCCTGAGCAACGGCAATGGGCACCAGCCGATCCCGCCGCGCCGGCGGGAACGGGTCTGCTCCCGCGAGGACTCCTGCCGACCTCGCAACGGCCACGATCCGCTCGAGGTCCAACTGCTGGCCGAGGCGGGCCAGCACCGCGAGCGGCGCGCGCTGCTCCCCGGCGAGCACGAGGCCGAGGTGGCGCTCGGGGAGCGCCGCCCCCGGCTCGTTCCGGAGCGTGCCCAGGAGCGGGACACCGAGGGGCTCGAGCGCTGCTCGCAGCAGCTCCGCGTGGTGTTCGGAGCCGACGCGGTTCGCCACGAGGCCGGCGAGCACGATCTGTGGGTCGTGGTCGCGGAACCCGCGGGCCACGGCCGCGATCGACCCCGCCATGGCCGAGGCATCGACGACGAGGACGACGGGCGCGGCGAGGAGCCGCGCGACGGCAGCCGTGGAGCCCACCCGGCCTGCAGGGTCCTTCCCGTCGAAGAGACCCATCACCCCTTCCACCACGGCGATGTCGGCCTCCCGGGCGTAGTGGAGGAAGAGACCGCGGAGCCGGGCCGGATCGAGGAAGAAGCCGTCGAGGTTGATGGAGCGGCGGCCCGCTGCCTGCGCCAGGTGCGTCGGGTCGATGAAGTCCGGACCGACCTTGAACGGCTGCACCCGCAGCCCACGCTCGCGGAGGGCGGCGATGAGCGCGAGCGTGGCCGTCGTCTTGCCCGCTCCCGAGTGGGTCGCGGCGATGACGACGCGAGCAGGGGCCCCTCGGAGGCCGGTCAATGCTCGATTCCCCTCTGCGCCGGCACTCCCGCCTCGAAGGCGTGCTTCACCTTCCGCATCTCGGTCACCGTGTCCGCAACCTCCACGAGCTCCGCCGGGGCGCTGCGGCCCGTGAGGACGACGTGGACGTGGCGCGGGCGGCTGCTGAGCGACGCGACCACCTCCGCCCCTTCGATCCATCCGTACCGGATCGGGTAGGTGACCTCGTCGAGGACGACGAGGTCCCACTCGCCGGACGCGATGGCGTCGCGGGCGCGCTCCCATCCGCGGCGGGCGAGTCCCGCCGACTCCTCGAGGTCGCGACTCTTCCAGGTGAAGCCGTCGCCGAGCCCTTCGATGGGCACGCCGAGACGTTCGAGGGCTCGGTGCTCGCCGAAGCGGGCCGTTTCGTGCTTGAGGAACTGGAAGACGCGGACACGCAGTCCGCGGCCGGCGGCGCGGAGGGCGAGGCCGAGGGCGGCCGTGGTCTTCCCTTTGCCGTCGCCCGTGTAGACGATGATGAGCCCGCGCCGCTCGCCGGTCGGCCGCTCGTACGGGCGTTTCCGCTGGGGCCCGTCCATCGCTCTCCCATTCTGCCACGGCCCGGCGCCCGGCAACGACGCTGCCGACTGCCACCGGTACACTGGCCGAAAACGAAGCGTTGGGGTGCCGGCGATGGAATTCGAACTCAGCGAGGAGCACAAGCTCATCAAGGAGACGGCTCGCCGAATCGCCCGGGAGGTGATTGCCCCGCGGGCGAAGGAAGTGGACGAAACGTGCGAGTACCCGGAGGACTTCTTCCAGGCGTTCAAGCAGGCCGGGCTGCTGGGAATGGCGATCCCGGAAGAGATGGGCGGCACGGGGAACGGCATCCTCCCTCTCTGTCTCGCCATCGAGGAGGTCGCCAAATACGAGTGCGGCGCCGGCCTCATGCTCGTGCTCTCCGGCTTGCCGACCCGCCCGATCGTCCTCGGCGGGACGAAGGAGCAACAGCAGCGCTGGCTTCCGGCAGCGGCGCGGGGTGACATCCGCGGCGCTTTCTGCCTCACGGAGCCCGACCACGGGTCGGACGCGGCGAACCTGGAGACCCGCGCGGTGCGTGATGGCGACTACTACGTCATCACCGGCAACAAGGTGTACATCTCCGGGGGGACGGTGGCTGACTTCCTCATCGTCTTCGCGCGCACCGGCGGCCCGGGGCCGAAAGGGATCAGCGCGTTCGTCGTCGATGCGCATGCGCCCGGTGTTCGCATCGATCGCACCGACGACAAGATGGGAGTGCGGAGCGTACCGACCGCCCACTTCAGCTTCCAGGACGTGCGCGTGCCGGCCGAGAACCTGCTCGGCGGCGAGGAGGGGCGCGGGTTCACCACGGCGATGCTCACCCTGAACTGCATGCGCCCGACCGTGGGAGCGCGAGGCGTCGGGCTCGCGGAAGGAGCCCTCGCCTATGCCCTCGAGTGGGCGCGCGAGCGGAAGGCGTTCGGGCAGTCGGTGCTCGACTTCCAGGCCATCCAGTTCATGTTCGCGGACATGGCCATCGACATCGAGGCGGCGCGGATGCTCGTCTACCGCGCTGCCTGGATGGTCGACCAGGGGAAGTACACGCGTGAGTACGCACACTTCCTCTCGATGGCGAAGGCGTACGCCACGGAGATGGCGAACCGCGTGGCCTCGAACGCGCTCCAGGTGCTCGGCGCGCAAGGATACATGAAGGACCATCCGCTCGAGCGCCACTACCGCGACGCGCGGCAGCTGATGATCGTGGAGGGGACGAGCCAGATCCAGCGGCTGGTGATCAGCCGGGCGCTGATCGATCGAGCCCTGGTCTACGGCTAGGTGAGGGCCCGTTTCTCCTGCAGGTGACGCTGCTCCCCGCCCGTGTTGGAATGAGACGAGGGCGTGCGGGAAGGTGCGCTCGGGGGAGGGAACGTGTTCGCCGACGCGCTGACGCTTGCGGGAGCGGCCGCGCTCATCTTCTTCCTGCGCGTGGTGGGCGTCGCGCTCGGAACGGTGCGCGTCCTGCTCATGAACCGCGGGCTGGAGCTCTGGTCGGCCGCCCTCGGCTTCTTCGAGGTGCTCGTCTACGTCGTGGCCATCGGCGCCGTCGTTCAGGACTTGACCGACGTGCCGGTGCTGTTGAGCTACTGCCTGGGCTTCTCGGTGGGCACCATCGTCGGGATCCGCATCGAGCGCCGGATGGCGCTCGGCTACGTCGGCGTGCGCGCCATCTCCGTCGATCGAGCCCGCGAGATCGCCGACGCTCTCCGCGCGGCCGGATTCGGCGCGACTTTGAGCTGGGGCGAGGGGCGTGACGGGCGGGTCGGCATCGTCCAAACCGTCGTGGCCCGCAAGCACGCCGAGCGAGCGACGGCGGTCATCCACGCCGTCGACCCAGAAGCCTTCCTCGTCGTGGATGAGGCGCGGGCCGTGACGCGGGGCTGGCTTCCCGGGGCTACCGGTGAGGGGCCCGCACTTCCACGCTCGGCCCCGGGAGCGAACACGAAGCCGAGGGAACGGGCTGCGGCCGAAGGGCGAGCTCAGGCGGCGGAGTCGTCGCTCTCCAGGCCTTCGACCAACCGTTGAAGGGCGCGAACGAGCGAGTCGAGTTCCCTCGGGCCCAGGCAGGCGCCGAAGGAGCTTCCCAAGGTGCCCCGATACGCGGGCAGGGCGCGGCCGAGGAGCTCGCTGCCGGCCGGCGTGATTCGCGCCAGCACGACGCGGCGGTCGCTCGGGGACGCGACGCGCTCCACGAGCCCAGCCGACTGGAGCCGGTCGACGAGACGTGTGAGGCCGCTCTTGCTGATGGCGAGGGCGTTGGCGAGGTCCTGCATGTGGCGGCCTTGCGGAACCTGCGAGAGGAGCAGGAGGGTGCGGAACTGGGAAAGGGTGAGGGCTGCGCTCTCCTGCAGGCCGCGCTCCATCCGGCTGGAGACGCGGAGATAGACGTGGCCGAGGAGCTGCCACGCCTCGTCCAGGGCTTCCCAGTCGAAGTGGTTCGGCACTGGTTCGGTATGGTATCGGGGAAAAACGGAGTAACAAGTAGGGAGATCCCCTAAGAAGGAAGGGCCGAAGCCGGAAATCGCGCTAGCAGTCTTTCCTCGGGAGTGACAACCTTCGCCGGTACTCAAATCCGTGACATTGCGCGACTATTGCTCATGCAATCGTTGTCGGGACAATTGTTCGAGCTCGAGCAAATGGCGAGCGACGAGTTCCGGGTCCTCCATCGGGATGAAATGCGTGTGCTCCGGGAGGTAGACGTCCTCTCCTCGCCGGAAGCGGCGTGCGAGGTCCGGTGCGGTCGGGGAACTGGACATGTCAACCCCGACGGCGTCAGTCCCACGGGTACGCGCCCGCAGCACCCTGACAGGAACGTCGATGCGGGGCAGCTCGTCGTAGATGTCCTGCCCCCGGCTTCCCGCATAGATGGAGGCTTCCACGGCCGGAGGACACGCGAGGACGTACCCCTTCCCGTCCGGCGCGGGCAGCAACCCGTGCTCGCAGTAGTCGCGCAGGACCTCGGGGTGCCAGCGCGAGAACGGCGGGCGCTGGCGGAAGCGCTCGAACATCTCCTCGGGAGAGCTCCACTCGTTCCGCCGCCGGGCTGCGAAGTGGACCTCGGCCGGCATCGGCTTCCCGTACTCCGTCCGCGGCAGGATGACCGGATCGACCAGCAGGAGGGCGGCGAACGCCTCCGGGCGCTGCGCGGCGGCCCAGGCGACCGCGTGGCCGCCTTTCGAATGCCCCGCCGCGACGGCACCGCGGAGCTGCAGGGCATCGACGATGGCGACGACGTCCTCGCCGAACCAGCGCCAGTCGTACGGCGGCGCCGGCTTATCGCTCCGGCCGTGGCCGCGAAAGTCGAAGGCGATCACGCGGCGGCCGGGAAGCTGACGCACTACGGCGTCCCACACCCGCCCGTGGAAGCCGGTCGCGTGGGCGAGGAGGAACGGCGGGCCCTCTCCCGGCCACTCGTATACGGCCAGCTCGATCGCATCCTGGACACGCACGCGCTTCGTTTCCGGTCCCATAGCTTGAGGCTAACGGCTCCGCACGGGACCGTGCAGGGGGCTAGACTGCCTTCGTGGAGAACGCAGAGCTGCTGCGCCATCTCGCAGAGACCCCGAAGCGCCTGGCCCAGCTCGTGGTGGACGCGAGCGAGCGGGCACTAAGCGAGCCTGGAGAGGGAGGCTGGTCCGCCCGCGACGTGCTCGCCCACCTGCACGACGCCGAGGTGCTCCTCTTCCGGCAGTCGCTCCTCGCCATGGCGGCGGGAGGCGCCGCTCAGCAGCCGGATCTCGAACGCTGGCGTTCCCTGCGGCGCGGCGAGCGGTTCCTTAAGGAGCGACTCCTCGGCGACTTCGCGCTCCAGCGACAGGCCTCCCTCAACCTCCTGGAGGGGATCGACCCGGACGCCTGGCGTTCGCTTGGAGGCGGTGAAGGAGCGCTCGCGGCCCTCCTCCGCCGCTGGGTCCGGCACGATGAGGAGCACTTCCATCAGCTCGAGCAGCTCCTGGGCTGGACCCACGCCGAGGCGTTGGAGCGGCGCCGCCGCTTCGCGGAGGAGTGGTCAGGGTAGTTCGACCGAGTCGAACGACTGCTGGCGAGGCGGTCCTCGTTGTGCCAGAATCCCGGCGCGTCGCCCGATTCGAACGAGGAGGATCGCGATGGTGCCTCGCAGCTGGCGTCCCCGGCTCGTCTGCCTAGCGGTGGTAGCGGGAGCGGTGCTCGCCGCCTGCGGAGGGGGCGGCGGAGGCGGCCGCTCGGAGGACTTCAGCACCCTGCCCACCCTCACGCCGACGCCCACGCGGCCGCCCATCGAGCGCCCGAGCCCCATCGAGGGGGCCTTCGAGGGAAGCGGCGTGCCGGTTCAGAAGCAAGCCCGCATCGCGACCGTCAGCGGGGGCGAGCGCATCCTGCTGGGCTTCGAGGGCGGCGTGCCCGGGTACCGGGTGGAGTACGTTGACGAGGTCCAGCAGTGCGGGTCGGGGGAGCCCGTGGAGCTGCGCGGGAGCTCCTTCCTCCTCATCCACCTCGAGCCGGCGCAGGCGCACGATGAATCCGGCACCCCGACGGTCGCGCGGACGGAGATCCGCGGGTTCGGTTCCCTCGTCCTCGAACTCGAGCTCGTGTGCGACTTCGAAGGCGTGGTGGCGTGGGCCGCCGGGCTGCCCGACGTGCGCCCCATCGCGGTGAGCGTCTCGCCCGACCCACCTGGCCTCATGATCGACGTTCTCCGCCGCTGATCCGCGGCGAGGGCGCGCGCGTTACTTCCCCGAAGGCTGGAGGAGCGTGCGGCCATCGAGGCGGACCGACCCGCGCCGGCCGATGATCGTCTGCAGACCGTGAGCGAGCTTCTCGCTCACGGCGGCGCGGGGGAGGTCGAACTCCACCTCGTTCCCGTCGATGTCCTGAATGACCAGCCGCACGAGGTCCTCGCCTGGTTCGTCCCGTAGCCGGGCGACCACTGCGCGCAGCACCTCCTCGTCCCCGTCGGGGTCGTCCGTCTCGTGCAGGGTGATGATGAGGCGCGCGGCATCTCCATCCGCTACGGGTGGACGGGCGGGTGCGGATGCCTCGGCGGTTGGGCCAGCGGTGGCGGGCTTCGCCGTCCCATTGGAGGCGCCGTTCCTGCGAGCGCTCGCGCGGGGGCGGCTGGCGGGCGGCTGCCAGGCGGCGGGAGAGAACCCCGCCGGGATGCCCTGGCCGGACTCGAACGGCACTGCCTGCCGCACGGTGAGCGAGACGCGATCGTCCCGCTCGCGCACCTCCACCGCCAGGAGGAGGACCCGGCCCTCCGCCCAGAGCTCCTCGCCGCTCTCCTCGAGCACGTCGCTCCAGACCATGACCTCGGTGGAGCCGGAGAGGTCCTCCATCTCGGCGATGAGGAAGCGGCGCCCGTCGCGCGTGCGGCGCGAGTGGGCGCGCGAGACCATCGCACCGATGGTCACGACCTGCCCGACCAGCTCCGGTCCGAGGTCGGCGATGGCGTGGGTCGTGTGGGCGGCGATCTCTGCCGCGACCACGCGGAAGGGGTGCTCCGAGACGTACACGCCGAGCAGCTCCTTCTCCCACGCGAGGAGCTGCTGCTTCGAGGGCGGCGGCGCTGGGGCAAGCTCGAGCCGCGGCAGCGGCGCATCGACCTGGTTGCCGAAGAGGTCGAACATCGTCGCTTGGCCGGACTCCCGCAGCTCGCGCTCCCGCTTCGCCAGCGCCATGAGCCGGTCGGCGTTGGCGGCGATCGTGGCGCGATCGTACGCCTCCAAGCTGTCGAAGGCCCCCGCCTGGGCGAGGCACTCGATCGTCCGCGTCGTAGCCCCGCTCAGGTCCGCACGCCGGCAGAAGTCTTCGAGGTCCCGGTACGGGCCGCCCTCCTCGCGTGCGGCGATGATTCCCTCCACGGCGCCCACGCCGACGTTCTTGATGTCGCCGAGGCCGAAGCGGATGGCGAGGGAGCCGTCAGGCCGGCGCTCGACGGAGAAGGTCTCCTTGCTGCGATTGATGTCGGGAGGAAGGACGTCGATGCCGAGCTTCGTGCACTCCGCCACCGCCGCGGCGATGCGCGCGTACGGGTCGGGCGCGTTGCGGGCGCTCATGAGGACCGCCGTCATGTACTGGACGGGGTAGTTCGCCTTCAGGTACGCCGTCTGGTACGCGATGTTCCCGTAGCACCAGGAATGCGCCTTGTTGAAGGCGTACCCCGCGAACGGTTCGATGAGGTCGAAGACCGCGTTCGCTTCCTCCTCCGTGTAGCCGTTGGCGATGGCGCCCTGGACGAAGCGCGTCCGCTCGGCCGCCATGATCTCCGGTTTCTTCTTCCCCATCGCCTTCCGCATGACGTCCGCCTGGCCGAGCGTGTACCCTGCGAACTTCCGGGCGATGAGGAGCACCTGGTCCTGGTAGACGATGACGCCGTACGTCTCGTCGAGGATGTCGGCGAGGTCGGGATGCGGGTGCTGGATCTGGATCTCCCCGTGCTTCGCCTTGATGTACGTGGGGATGTGCTGCATGGGACCGGGGCGGTAGAGCGCGACCATTGCGCAGAGGTCGGCGATGTTCGTCGGCCGCAGCTCCTGGATGTACCGGCGCATCCCCGCAGATTCGAGCTGGAACACGCCGAACGTCTGTCCCCGGCAGAGCATCTCCATCGTCTTCGGGTCCCCATCGGGAAGGGCGAGCAGGTCCACCTCCTCGCCGGTCGTCTCGCGGATGAGTTCGATCGCGCGGGAGAGGATGGTGAGGTTCGAGAGGCCGAGGAAGTCCATCTTCAGGAGGCCGATGGCGGCCACCTGCTCCATGGCGTACTGGGTCGTGGGGATCGCCGATTCGTCGCCCCGGCTTGGGCGCTGCAGCGGAACGTGCTCGATGAGCGGGTCGCGCGAGATGACCACCCCCGCCGCGTGGGTGCTCGCGTGCCGCGCGACCCCCTCCAGCTGGCGGGCGATGTCGATGAGCCGCCGCACCTTCGGGTCGAGCTCGTACGCCTCGCGAAGCTCGGGAGACTCCTCCAGCGCCTGGTCGAGGGTGATGTGCAGCGCGTTCGGGATGAGCCGTGCGACCCGGTCCGTCTCCGCGTACGTGAGCCCGAGGGCGCGGCCCACGTCGCGCACCGCTGCCTTCGCCCCCAGCGTCCCGAAGGTGATGATCTGGGCGACGCGGTCGTGGCCGTACCGCTCGTAGGCGAACCGGATCATCTCGTCCCGCCGGTCGTCGGCGAAGTCGAAGTCCACGTCCGGCATCTCGCGGCGCTCAATGTTCAGGAAGCGCTCGAAAACAAGGCGGTTGGCGACCGGGTCGATGTCCGTCACGCCGAGGCAGTAGAGGACGAGGGAGGCAGCTGCCGAGCCGCGCACGCCCATCCGGATTCCGCGCTCGCGGGCGTAGTCGGCGATCTCCTTGACGACGAAGATGTAGTCGGTGAACCCGGTCTGCTCGAGGACCTCGAGCTCGTAGCGGAGCCGCTCTTCCAGCTCGGGCGTCACCTCGCGGAACCGCCGCCGCAGGCCCTGCTGGCACAGCTCCGCGAGGTACTCGGCGCTCGTCCGTCCGGGAGGGAGCTTCGGCTCGGGCAGGTGCTGGCGCCCGAACTGGAGCTCGAGGTCGCACTCCTCGGCCACCCGCATCGTGTTGCGGAGGAACTCCGGGTTGTCCGGGAAGAGCGACTCCATCTCCTCGAGCGAGCGGAGGTGGTACCCCTCGCCTTCGATGCGGAACCGGTCCGGCTGGTCGACGGTGGCGTTCGTGCCGATGGCGAGGAGGACGTCGTGGGCCTCCCGCTGGTGCGGGTAGGTGTAGTGGCTGTCGTTCGTGGCCACCACGGGGATGTCGAGCTCCCGGCCGACCTCGTAGATGAGGCGGTTGATGCGGCTGAACTTCTCGTCCCCGTGCTCCTGGACCTCGAGGTAGTAATGGCCGTCGAACACCTCCCGGTACCAGCGGGCGACGGCGATGGCGCCCTCCCGGTCCCCCTCCTGGAGCCGGCGGTGGAACTCGCTCGAGGGGCAGCCGCTGAGGACGGTGATGCCCTCGCTGTGCTGCTCGAGCAGTTCCCGGTCCATGCGGGGTTTGTAGTAGTACCCCTCGAGGTTCGCCTTGGTCACGAGAGCGATGAGGTTCTTGTACCCCTTCAGGTTCCGCGCGAGCAGGACGAGGTGGTACGGCTGCGCGTCCGCCCGCTCGCGCGCGAAGCGGCTCCCCGGCGCTACGTACGCCTCGACCCCGATGATCGGCTTGATCCCGCGCGCCTTCGCTTCCCGGTAGAAGTCGATGGCGCCGTACAGGGCGCCGTGGTCGGTGATCGCCATCGCCTCGAACCCGAGCTCGCGGGCGCGGTCGAGGAGCTCCGGGATCTTCGACATCCCGTCGAGGAGCGAGTATTCGGTGTGGACGTGTAGATGCGTGAACATTTCGCCCGGGATGCCCAGTCTACTCCCAGCCGCTGGGAAGGCGGTAGGCACCTACGGCCGGGCGTGCTCGCGGAGCAGGCGCAGGAACTCCGGGTCGCCACGCAGGGCGTCGAACCGGGGTTCCGCTGTGGCGTCCCGCACGAAGTTCGGATCGAGCTCGAAAGCGCGGCGCAGGCTGTCGAGGGCAGCCTCCCGCCGCCCTAACAGTGCAAGCGCTTGGGCGGCACCGTAGTGGGCGGCGGCGTCGCGCGGGTCGAGCTCCCGGGCCCGCTCGAAGTCGGCCAGCGCCTCCTCCGCTTCTCCCAGGTAGAGGCGGGCAAGGCCCCGGTTGACCAGGATCGTGGTGTCAGAGGGATCGATGTTCAGGGCGGCATCGAAGTCGGCGAGCGCCGAGCGGGCGTCATGCTGGAAGAGGAAGAGCATCCCCCGGTTGTTGAGGACGTCCGGATCGTTCGGGCTGAGCTCGAGGGCGCGGTTGTAGTCGGCGAGGGCGGCCTCGTACTCCCCCATCCGCGCGTAGGCGTTCGCCCGGTTGTAGTACGCGGAGGCCATGTTCGGGTTCAGCTCCAGCGCCTTCGTGTACCGATCCACCGCGAGGCGGAACTGCCCCACGTTGAAGTACACGTTCCCCTCGTCGAGGTACGATTCGGCGCTGCGGGCCCGGAAGGCGGTGCCCGGCTGCGGGACGTCCGCCAGCGCTTCCTCGAGCGCCGACTGGAGCTCATCCGCCGCGGGCGGTGCACCGCTCCCTGCCGCAGCGCCACCCGCTCCCGCCCCCGTGAAGGCGTCCGCAGGGAGCGGCTCCTCTGCGGGGATCTCCCTGACCTCCTCGGCCGCCGGTTCCGCTTCGTCCGGCACCGGCACACGAGGCTCGTCCACGCCCACCCGCCGCTGGCGGTACTCGGCTTCCTCCAGCGGCTCGCTGCCCGCGTCCTCCGCGGCCGGCTCGTCGACCGGGAGCGACTCGTCCGGCATCGGCGGCGGTGGCACCGGCGGCGGGGGTGCGATCCTCGTTCCAGGTGCCACGGGCCGGGAAGCGCGATAGCCGCCGTAGAGGGCGCGCAGGGCAACGACCGCGCTTGCCCCCAGCGCGGAGAGGAGGGCGAGCCATCGTAGCCAGGAGGAGGAGCGGTTCATGACGCGGACGGGGCGGATTCGTCCTCGGCCTCTGCGCGCTCGAGGAGGTGCTCCAACACCGCGAGCAGGCCGTTGTACGCGTAGACGATCTCGTCGCGCGGGTGCAGCTCGAGTTTCTTTTTCGTCTCCTTGCGGGCGGTGACCGGGTCCCAGGAACCGGTGAGCTCGATCGCCTCGTGGTCGATGCCCATCTCCAACTCGTACAGCTCGCCGTCCTCGCAGACGACGACACAGCCCCGCTCCGGATCGCCCGCCGGGCCGGGATCGCACTCGATCGCGTTCGTGAAGAGCGCGTTCGGGAACGGCGGGAACGGGTCCAGCTTCGCGCACGCCTCACGCAGGAGCTCACGGAGCTGGATGGCCGCGCGCTCGAGAACGGCGTCGGCCTCGTTCTTCAGCCGACGGATCTCGCGAGGGTCGACCTTCTCCGCCACGCGGCCAGTATAGCGCGGCCTCACCCGGCCAATGGCGTGCATTCCTCGGGCCCGCGCAGCATCATGCAGCCGGATGGGCGAACCGCGGGTGCTCCTGCTGCACGGGCTCCTCTCCACCGGGATCGTCTGGCGCCCGGTCGTCGAGCGCCTGGCGCGTGCGAGGGCGATCGTGGTCGACCTGCCGGGGTACGGGCGCAACCGCCCGAGCCCTCGCCCCTACACCCTCCGGAAAGTGGTCGAATCGCTCAGGCCCGTCGTCTCGATCGAGCGGCCCGAGTTCGTGGTCGGGCACTCCATGGGGGCGATCGTCGCCCTCGCGCTCGCGGCCGCCATGCCACAGCTGCGCGGGGTCGGGCTGCTCTCGCTGCCGGTGTACCGGAGCCGCGCCGAGGCCCGGCGGTTCGTCGGCCGGCGGGGGCTCGTCTACCGGTTCTTCCTCCTCGATGACGTGCTCGCGCACGCCGTTGCCTGCCGGCTGGGCCGCTGCACGCTTCCCCTCTGGGCCGGGCGGGTGCTGGCCCAGTACCCGGCCTACACGCGCGAGGTGCTCGCCGCCGCTTCCGACCACGATCTGGCCGCGCATCAGGGCGCACTGCGGGAGATCCTCTTCAAGGGTCATGCCCTGCGGCTGGCAGGCGAGGTTCGCCAACCGGTGTTCGCCATGCACGGGTCGCAGGACGGCGCCGCGCCGGTCGGCCGCGCGCGAAGGTTGGCGCAGGAGCACGGCTGGCGTTGGCAGGAGCTTCAGGGAGCCGCGCATGAGCTGCCGCTCGAGCGGCCCGACACGGTGGCGGCCTGGATCGACGAGCTGACGCGGGCCGACTGAACGCGGGCGAACCGGCGAGCGTCCGTCTACGGCGCCGGCTCTGCCGTGGCGACTCCGGGGCTCAGCGAAGCCGGGCGCGAACGCGGTCGAGGATGGCCCAGGCGACGGAGTACTTGGAGAGCAGCGGCAGCTCCTCCACCCGCCCGTCGTCCCAGAAGATCGTCACCTGGTTCGTGTCCGTGCCGAAACCGCTGTCGGCGCGGGTGACGTCGTTCGCGACGATGAAGTCCAGCCGCTTCGCCCGCAGCTTGGCGACGGCGTTCTCCGCCAGGTCGTGAGTCTCCGCTGCAAAGCCGACGCGGACGCCTCCGCCCTGGAGGGAGGCGAGGATGTCCGGGTTCTTCACGAGGGCGACGGCAAGGGTGTCCTCGCCCTCCCGCTTCTTGATCTTCCGGGCGGCCGGCTCGGCGGGCCGAAAGTCTGCGGGGGCTGCCGCCATGATCACCGCATCGGCGTCGACGCTCGCTGCACGGAGGGCCTCCAGCATCTCCACGGCAGTAGTCACGTCCTTGCGCTCGACGCCCCAGGGTGTGGGGAGCGCGACCGGGCCGGCCACGAGCGTGACCCGCGCTCCGCGGTCCCTCGCAGCCTCAGCCACCGCGAAGCCCATCTTGCCGCTCGAGCGGTTGCCGACGAATCGAACGGGGTCGAGGGGCTCGTAGGTCGGCCCCGCGGAGACGAGGATATGGCGGCCGCGGAGATCGCCGGTGTGGGTGCCGAGGGCGGCACGCACCGCCTCCGCGATCGTCGCCGGCTCCGCCATCCGTCCGCTGCCCACGCGCCCGCTCGCCAAGCGCCCCACCTCAGGCCCGACGAAGACGACGCCCCGCTCGCGCAGCAGCGCGGCGTTCGCCTGCGTGGCCGGGTGTTCCCACATGGCAGCGTCCATGGCGGGAGCGACGACGACCGGTTTCGACCCCATCGCGAGCGCCGTGAGCGCGACCATGTCGGGGGCAGCCCCGTGGGCGAGGTTCGCGAGGCAGTCCGCGGTTGCGGGAGCGACGACGAGGAGGTCGGCGCGCCGCGCCACCTCGACGTGGGCTTCCGGCTCCGCCGCCGCGAACATGTCGTCGACGACCGTCGCCCCGCTCAGGGATTGGAAGGTGAGGGGAGCGATGAAGCGGACGGCGGCCGGAGTCATGACGACCTCGACGGCGGCGCCGAGCTGCCGGAGCTTGCTGCAGAGGTCGGCCGCCTTGTACGCCGCGATCGAGCCCGTGACGCCGAGGACGATGCGGCGCCCTTCGAGGGGAAGGCGCTCCCGCGCGTTCGGGGCCTCCATCGTCCTACTCCGCGTTCATCTCGTAGATGATCCGCAGCCCTTTCAGGGTGAGCTCCGGATCGACGATGTCGATGCAGCTCGTTTCGGCTGCGATCTGGCGGGACCATCCGCCGGTGGCGATGACCGGGGGGTTGCCCCCCAGCTCCTGCTTGAAGCGCGCCACGAGCCCTTCCACGAGCCCCACGTACCCGAAGAGGATGCCGGACTGCATGGCGGCAACCGTGTTCTTGCCGATGGCGGACGGGGGCCGCTCGATCTGCACCCGGTACAGCATGGCCGCGCGCTGGAAGAGGGCTTCGCTGGCGATCCCGATGCCGGGCGCGATGGCACCTCCCAGGTACTCCCCCTTCTCGTTCACCGCATCGAAGACGGTGGCCGTGCCGAAGTCGACGATGATGCACGGCTTCCCGTACAGGTGGACCGCTGCCACCGCGTCGATGATCCGGTCGGCGCCGAGCTGGCGCGGGTTGTCGTACAGGATGCGCATACCCGTCCGCAGCCCGTGGCCGACCACGAGCGGCTCCACGCCGAAGTACTCCCGCGCGACGGTTTGCATCGTTGGCAGCAGTGGCGGCACGTCGCAGCCGAGGATGCAGGCGTGGACGTCGCTGCGCGAATAGCCGCGGGTGGCGAGGAGACTGGAGAAGAGAACGCCGTACTCGTCAGGGAGCTTCTCCGCCTCGACCCCGATGCGCCAGGTGGCGGCCAGCGTCCGGCCGTCCCACAGGCCGATGTGGATGGAGGTATTGCCGATGTCGAGCGCGAGGAGCATGGTATTCACCCGGCTTTAGGGCCTCTGTGGGTCCCCGTGCCGCCGCCTAGCGTAGCGCACCCGCACAGCCGCTGCCTAGGAGCAGGCTCAGCCGCCTTGCCGCCAGCGGTCGCCGATCCGGGTGGGACCGCGCACCACGCCTCGCTGGCGCAGCTCGCCGATGGTGAGGATGCGCCCCGTGAACTCGATGGGCTGGCGTGCGAGCCAGAGGACCGCGTCCGACATGACCACCGGATCCTCGAAGTCGGCGAGCTCGGCATCCCCGAGCGTCGCGGCGTACCCCTCGCTCCAGACGCTGAGCTCGAGGCGGATGCAGTTGACGGCCACGCTGCCGCGGAGCTCGTGGGCCATTCCCTCGGTGAGCGCCTCCAGCGCTCGCTTCGTGACCGTGTAGCTCACCCGGCCGAACTCGGGCGCGAGCGAGGCGCCGGAGGAGATGTTCACGATCCGTCCCTCCCCAGCCGCTCGCATGCGCGGGGCGAGGTAGTAAATGAGGTAGAAGGGGCCGTTCAGGTTCACGTCGACGGCCAGGCGCCATCGCCGCGTGGGCTGCTCGAGCGTGGCCCCGGGCGGGGCGATGGCGGCGTTGTTGATGAGCAGGTCGCAACGGCCGAACTCCGCGTGCACGCGCTCCGCCAGCGCCTTCACCGCCTCCTCATCGCGAACGTCGAGCGGGATGGGGAGCGCCGTTCCTCCCGCCTGCTGCACGAGCTCGGCCGTCTCCTCGATCGTCCCCGGAAGCTTCGACGGCTGGTCGCGCGTCGAGCGCGCCGTCACGACGACCGCGTACCCGGCCTTCGCGAGGTCGATGGCGAGCTGCCTGCCGATGCCGCGGCTGGCGCCGGTGATGACGGCGACGGGTTGGTCTGCCATGTCGTCCCTCCCCGGAGAGCTGCGGCGTCATCGTACGCTGCGGCCGCCGTCCACGACCACCACCGCCCCGGTGGCGTACGATGAGGCGTCGCTCGCCAGGTACAGGACGGCGCCGACGACGTCCTCCGGGGTCCCGAACCGGCCAAGGGGTACGTCGGCGAGCAGCTTCGGGGCGTGCCGGCTGGCGAAGAGCCCGGCCGTGAAGTCGGACTCGACCCAGCCGGGCGCGACCGCGTTCACCCGTACGCCCCGGTCGGCCCACTCCAGGGCGAGAGCTCGCGTGAGTTGGATGATGCCCGCCTTGGCGGCCGAGTAGGCGGCGAGCCGCTCGAGCGGCACGAGCCCGGCGACGGAGGCGACGTTGACGATCGCACCGCCCCGTCCCGCCGCGAACATGCGGCGGGCGTTCGCCACCGACATGAGGAAGGTGCCGCGCAGGTTCACCTCCAGCACCTCGTCCCACTCGCTCGGCTGGATGAGCTCTGCCCGCTTGTAGTACGGGCTGACGCCCGCGTTGTTCACGAGGACGTCGATGGGGGCGAGGGCCCAGGCCCATTCGACGAACTCCTCCACCTGGGCAGGGTCGCGCACGTCGCACGCGCGGGCGAGCGCGTTCGCGCCCAGCCGCTCGGCAGCGGCGCGCGCCGCCGCCTCGTCGCGACCGCAGACGAGGACGCGAGCCCCTGCGTCCACGAAGGCGCGCGCGATGGCGAACCCGATGCCGCGGGACCCCCCGGTGACGATCGCGGTCTTCCCCTCGAGCGAGAAGGAGACGGGCATGCCACGAGTCTAGGAACGGGCGGGAGGACGACCAAGCGCCCCATCCCGCACAATCGCACCGTGGAGCAGCAGATCGATCCGGAGCGCGCCGTCGCGCATCTCCGCCGGGTGGATCGAACGCTCGCGGCGGTCATCGACGTCGTGGGGCCGTTCGCCATGCGCGTCGGAGATGGCGACGCCTTCCGCGCCCTCGCGCGCGCCATCATCTTCCAGCAGCTGAGCGGGGCGGCCGCTGCCCGTATCGCCGACCGGCTCATCGAGCGGTTCGCGCGCGGCGCCGAACGGCCGCCGCCCCTGAGGCGCACAGACCCGCGTTGGCAAGGGGCGATGGGGCCCTTCCCGACGCCCGGGCAGATCCTGGCCGCCTCGGACGAGGAGCTGCGCGCCGTGGGGCTCTCCCGCCAGAAGGTCGCTGCCCTCCGGGACCTCGCGCGCCACTTCGTCCAGGGCATGCTCTCGGTCGACGCGCTCCATCGCTGGAGCGACGAGGAGGTGATCGCGCACCTCACCGGCGTGCGGGGGGTGGGCCGCTGGACGGCGGAGATGTTCCTCATGTTCCATCTCGGCCGCCCGGACGTGCTTCCCCTGTCGGACCTCGGGATCCGGCGCGCCGTGCGGCGCCTGTACGGGCTGGCCGAACTCCCGCGCCCCGAGGAGCTGACCGCGATCGCCGAGCCGTGGCGCCCCTGGCGCACGGTGGCCTGCTGGTATCTCTGGCGAAGCGAGGCAGTGCGGACTGTCGGTGAATCCTAGGCGATGTGTCGGCGCACGACCTCTTCGAGCTCGTCGATGTCGAACGGCTTCCGCAGGACGGCGGCGACCGTTCTCAGCCGCGGGTCCTCCGGGTCGAGCTCCTCGCCGGTCATGAGGACGACGGGGAGCTGCCGCCGGAGCTCTCGCATCGCCTCGAGCACGCGCAGGCCGTCGCCATCGGCGAGATGCATGTCGAGGAGGAGGAGGCGAACGTCCTCGTCGCGCAGGGCTGCGATCGCCTCGGCGGCGCTGCGCACGTCCTCCACCTCGTACCCGGCCCGCTGGAGGACCGTTCGGATCAGTCGGGTGACGAGCTGCTCATCCTCGGCGATGAGGATGCGCATCATCGGCATCGATCATCCTCCCCCGGCGACCGGCAGCGACACGATGGTCTCACCATAACCAGCGGCGCGCCGCCCTTCAACATTGCCACCAATTTCACGTATGACGAATCGTGCTCTCTCGTAGCGGAAGCCGCCCTCGTTCCCGATCGGGCGGAGCGGGCCGGTGGGGTCGCCGCTCGCGATCGTCAGGCGCACTTCCCCGCCGGCGAGGGCAACTGCGATTCGCACCCCGCCCGCGGCGGCGCCGAGGCGGTCGGCCGTGCGCGCCAGGTCCGCGAGCGCCCGCACCAGCCGCTCCCCATCCCACGGGCCCGTGACGTCCGGGAAGGTGACGGGCAGCTCCACCGCCAGCTCGCCTGCGAGCGCCTCCCGCACCGCGGCGAGGACGGCGCCGAGGGAGGCGGGCTCGCGCGACACCTGCCAGATGCCTCGCTCGATGCGGGAAACCTCTTGGATGTCGTCGGCGAGCTGTTGGAGCTCACGCAGGGCGAGCTGGAAGACCCGCTGGAGCTCGGCGTCGAGCTCGACCTTCGACTCGGGATCCGCGGCGGTTCGCCTCGCGATGCCGAGCACCATCCCGAGCGACGTGATAGGGGTGCGCAGCTCGTGAGCGAAGGCAGCCAGCAGCGCCGCCCGCAGCTCGTCTCGAGGCCTGGTCGCGTCCTCGCGACTCAACGCGCTCCCCACCTTCCTCCGTCCCCTCCCTCGGAGGGGCGATGGTAACACGACGCTCCGCTTCCGAATAGAGCGCCGGTCGATGGCGAAACTGTTGATGGGCGAACTGTTCGCGTGGGGAATATACAGTCTCGGATGGAATCTGGACAGCGCCTGGCGCGCGATGATCACGGAATGGAATCGACGATATAGGTCTTGGGCGTGCCCTGTCGCCGGGGCGGGGCGTGCTCATCTGCGTGGTAGGAGCTCCGCACGAGCGGCCCCGCCTCCACGTGCCGGAAGCCCAGCGCTGCCGCTTCCTGCCGGAGCTCTTCGAACTCCTCGGGGGTCCAGTAGCGCGCGACCGGCAGGTGGTGCGGCGTGGGCCGCAGGTACTGGCCGACCGTGAGGACGTCCACCCCGGCCGCGCGAAGGTCGCAAAACACGCGGATGAGCTCGTCCCGCTCTTCGCCCAGCCCTACCATGAGGCCGCTCTTCGTCACCACCTGCGGATCGATCTCCTTCGCCCGCCGCAGCACCTCGAGGGAGCGCTCATACCTCGCTTGTGGCCGGACCGTGCGGTAGAGCCGGGGCACCGTTTCGACGTTGTGGTTGAGGACGTCCGGCCCGGCCCGCATGACCGCCTCCAGCGCTGCTCGGTCCCCCTTGAAGTCGGGGATGAGCACCTCGACCGTCGTCTCGGGAGAGAGGCGGCGAATCCAGCGGATCGTCTCCGCGAAGATGCCGGCGCCGCCGTCGGGGAGTTCGTCGCGGTTCACGCTGGTGATGACGGCGTGGCGGAGCCCCATGCGGAGGACGGCGAGGGCGACCCGGCGAGGCTCGTCCGTGTCGAGGGCGACGGGGCGACCGGTCTTCACGGCACAGAACCCGCACGAGCGGGTGCAGATGTCGCCGAGGATCATGAACGTCGCCGTCCCGCGTCCCCAGCACTCGCCGATGTTCGGGCAACGTGCTTCCTCGCACACCGTGTGGAGGCCGCCTTCGCGGACGGCGCGGCGCACGTGCTCGTACTCCTCGCTCGGCCGGAAGCGCACCTTCAGCCAGGGCGGGCGGGCCGGCGTGGCCTCCATGCCCCCAGCCTACGCCCATCATCCCCGCCCTGCACGCCGGTAGCCCGCACGAGCTGCCTCCGTACAATGCGCTCGTGAGCGGCAACGTTCCCGACTTCGACCGTCTCTTCTCCCCCCGCTCCGTCGCCGTCGTGGGCGCCTCGACGAACGTCGACAGCCCCGGGCATGACTACGTGCGCTCCTTGCGCGAGTTCGGCTTCCAAGGGCCCGTCTACCCGATCAACCCAAAGGCGGAGGAGATCGCCGGCTACCGGGCGTATCCATCCCTGGCGGCCGTGCCGGGCCCGGTAGACCTCGTCATCTCCTGCATCCCGGCCGAAGGGGTGCTCGACCTCGTCGATCAGTGTGCCGGAGGGAAGGCGAGGTTCCTGCACCTCTTTACGGCGCGCTTCAGCGAGACGGGCGACGAGCGCGCCGCGCGGCTCGAGCGGGAGGTGGCGGAGCGCGCCCGCCGCGCGGGCGTCCGCATCCTCGGCCCGAACGGGATGGGTGTGTACCACCCGGCAGGAGGGATCGCGTTCCGGCCTGACTTGCCCAAGGCGGCCGGAACGGTAGCCTTCCTCAGCCAGAGCGGGAACAACGCCGTCGAGGTGGCGATCCGCGGCGCCGCACGGGGGCTGAAGTACGGGAAGGTCGTGAACTACGGCAACGGGCTCGACATCACGCCGGCGGAGCTCCTCCACTACCTCGCGCACGACCCGGAGACGGAGGTCATCGGCGCCTACGTCGAGGGGGTGCGGGACGGCCGGGCGTTCTTCGAGGCGCTGCGGGAGGCCGCAGCGCGGAAGCCGGTCATCGTCCACAAGGCAGGGCGCACGCGCGCCGGCGCAAAGTCGGCCGCTTCCCACACGGCGGCGCTCGCCGGGTCCCAGGCGGTCTGGTCGGCCGCGCTTCGCCAGGCGGGCGCTGTCGAAGTGCGGAGCCAGGAGCAGCTGCTCGACCTCATGGTCGCCGCCTCGCTCCTAGGCCGGCCGCGAGGACGCCGCGTGGCGGTCGTCGGCGGGGGAGGCGGGCGGTCGGTGCAGTCCGCGGATGCCTGCGAGGAGAACGGCCTCGTGGTCCATCCCTTGCCCGCGTCCGTGCGGGCGGCGGTGCGGGAGACCGCGCCACTCCTCGCCGACTGGGTCCAGAACCCGGTCGACCAGTCGATCCTCGCCGGGAGCGGTCTCTCCTCCAACCGCCTGCTGGAGATGATGATCGCGAGCGGCGAGTACGACGCCGCCATCGCGAACGTGGGGGAGGACTGGTTCTTCGGGAGGCCCGATGCGGAACGAAGGCTGCGCCACGCCTGCGAGCGGTTGGCGGCGATCGCCACACGACGCGAGATCCCGGTCGCGGTCGTGCTCGGCGCCACCGAGACCCCGGTTGACTGGGAGCGCCGGCTCGTGGATTCGACGCGCGACTTCTTCGTGCAGCAGGGGATCGCCGTCTTCCCGACGGTGGAGCGGGCGGCGTTCGCCCTCGGGCGTCTGGCTCCGCCCGCGGCGCGAGGCGCGTCGGGCGACTAGGCACGGCGCGCGGGCGTGCCGTACACTCTGCCACCAACACGACGAGGAGAGGGCCGCGATGCCGTTCGTGCGACTCTCGCTGATGACCCCGCGCCGGGGCCGTGCCGAGAAGGTCGAATCGCTCCTGCGGGAGCTGCTGGAGTTCCAACGGCAGCAGGACGGTTTCCTCGCCGGGTACCTCTTACGGCCGGACCCCCACCAGCGGGACGGGCGGATCGGCCGCGTGGCCGTTTGGGCATCGGAAGCCCATGCGAACCGGGTCGCGGCCATGGAGCGGGACCTCGCCTTGCAGTCGGCCATCAAGCTCGAGGTCGACGAGGCGACGCACGAGGAGCACTCCTTCGAGGCGGTGGCGTTCGAGCCCCAGCGGTGAAGCGATGCCGGCCGAGGCGCCCGTTCGCCCGGACATCGATCACGAGGCGCTCCAGCGCCTCATCCCTCCGTACCGGGTCGTCCTCCACAACGACGACGTGAACACGATGGACCACGTCGTACGGGCCTTGGTCCGTTCGGTGCCGAAGCTCTCCCGCGCCGAGGCGCGGCTCATCATGCTCGAGGCGCACCACACCGGCCGGGCGACGGTCATCGTCTGTCCGAAGGAGGAGGCCGAGCTGTACCGCGACCGCCTGCAGAGCTACGGCCTCACCGCAACCATCGAGCCTGCTTAGGCCTCAACCTCCGCCAGCGCCGGAGGCGGAGCCGCGGGTACGAACGGCTCCTCGCGGGTCGGCACTCCCCGGGTGAGCGCAAGGAAGACCGGTATGCCGGCCATGATGCAGACAGCGCCGAAGTAGAAGGCCCAGCCGATCCCGAAGGCGTCGACGAGCATGCCGCCGGCGACCGAGCCGACCACGATCCCGACGCCGTTGCCTGCGGAGCCGAGGCCGAGCACCGTCCCCATTCCCACGCGCCGGCCGGCGACGACTTGCATGGCACTCGTTGCCACCCAGGAAACCGCGCTTCCCACTCCCATGCCCACCAGCAGGAGGAGGATCGGCCCGAGGCTCTGCACGACTCCGAGGAGGAAGAGATGTGCGGCCGACCAGACGAGGCCGAGCGAGAAAAGGAGGCGGCGGTCGAACCGGTCGACCAGCTGTCCGACGAGCGGCTGTGCCAGGGCGCTGGAGACGCTCTCGGCGCCGAAGGCCACGCCGATGAGGGCCGGTTCGATGCCCAGGTCCTCCATCCGCACGGCGAGAAAGCTGAACGTGGCGCCGAAGGAGAGGCTGACGAGCCCCGCGTTGAGGGTGAGCGCGAAGGCGAGGCGGTCGCGGAGCGCGCGCAGGAAGGAGACGTTGGCGACCGGCTCCGGCTCGCCCGGTTCACGGGGTCGGCGGGCGCGGCGCGGGAGGAGCGTGGCAACGATGAGCGCCGACGAGGCCATGAGCGCGGCCATCGAGAGGAACACCGCGTCGAACCCCCACACCTCGCGCACGAGCCCTGCGACCACCGGCCCGATCCCGAAACCGATGATGTCCGCGGTCGCGAAGACGCCGAACCAGCGCCCCTCGTGGTTCGGCGGGACGAGGTCACCGATGTACGCCCGCGAGACGGAGAAGATGAGGCTCGTCCCCATCCCGCTGAGGGCTCGGAAGGCGAGGACCTGGAGATACGTCGTGGCCGTGAGGTAGCCGAGCGCGGCGGCGAAGTAGAGCAGGAGCCCTGCGACGATGAACGGCTTCCGCCCGTACCGGTCGGAGAGGCGGCCGGCGAATGGCCCGAAGATCGTCTGGGTGACGGCGAAGATCGAAAAGGTGAGGCCGATCCAGATCCCGGTCGCCCCCAGCCGCTCGGCGTACACGGGCAGGAGGGGACTGACCATGGAGATGCCCATGGTGGCCACGAACACGGCCGCGTAAAGGACGACGAAGGGCCGGCTGCGCACCGCCTCAACCCCTACGGGCGGGCGGGCCCCAGCGGGCCCGCCCGGAAGTCGCGCTCCTCGCTCCCGCTCCCCGGAGCCGCTCAGCCGCGCGGAAGGCCGAGCCCCCGCGTGGCGATGATATTCCGCTGGATCTCGCTCGTTCCCGCGGCGATGGTCGCGGAGACGGCGTTCAGGTAGCCCGTCGCCTGGTCGACGATGAGCCACTTCGAGCCCTGGCGCAGCTGCCCCGCCAAGCCAAGCAGGTGCATCCCGGTGAGCGCGATCCGCTGGGTGAGCTCGCTCCCGAACAGCTTGCTCGCGCTCGCCTCGTGGTTCGGGATGAGCCCCTTCGCCTGCATCGATGCCACCCGGTAGGCGAGGAAGGTCCCGACCTCCACCTCGATGGCCCGGTCAGCGAGCTCGTAGCGGATGGTGGGGCGCTGCGCCACGAGCGCCGGTCGGTTCTTCGCCAGCTCGACGAGACGCTCCACCGAGCGGCGGCCGCCGGCGAACGCCTGGATGCCGCTCCGCTCGAAGTCGAGGGCCACGGCCATGTGGTACCAGCCGCGGTTCACCTCACCGACGACGTTCTCGCCGGGCACGCGGACGTCCTCGAAAAACACCTCGTTGAAGCCGTGCCGCCCGGCCATGTTGATGAGCGGACGCACGGTGATCCCCGGCGACTTCATGTCCACCACGAACATCGTGATGCCCTTGTGTTTCGGCGCGTTCGGGTCCGTCCGCGCCGCCAGCCATCCCCAGTCGGCGAGGTGTGCGCCCGTCGTCCAGATCTTCTGCCCGTTGATGACCCAGTCGTCCCCGTCCCGGACCGCGCGCGTCTGGAGCGCGGCGAGGTCGGAGCCGGCACCGGGTTCCGAGTAGAGGGTGCACCACCAGTCCTGGGCCTTGGCGATCCGGGGCAGGAAGCGCCGCTTCTGCTCCTCGGTGCCGTAGAGCATGAGCGAGGGCCCGACCCAGGCGATGCCCATGTTGCCCACGGGAGCGTTGTGGTACGCCATCTCCTCGTTGTACACGAGCTGGTGGAGGTGGCTCGCGCCTCCGCCCCCGTACTCTTTCGGCCAGGCCATCGCCAGCCAGCCCCGCTCGGCGAGCTTCCGCTGGAAGCCCATGACGTACTCCTTCTCCTCCTCCGGCGAACGGAAGCCGCCCTCGTAGCTGCGCCGGATCCGCTCTTCCTCAGGCGGGAGCTCCTTCGCCAGGAACTCGCGGATCTCCTGCCGGAACGCCTCCAGCTCGGGGTCGTACTTGAACCGCATGCCATGCCCCCTCGCAGCGTGACTTCGTTTGCGACGGGCGAAGCATACCAGCCTGCGGCCCCCGCATCACCACCGGGCGGTTGATCCATCAGTTGCATGTGCATACGATTGCAACAACTCCTCGGGGGAGGTCGTACATGCGCCGTCTTGGCCTCGCGCTCGTGGCGATCCCGCTCCTGCTCGCCGCCGCATGCGGAGGGGGTGACGAGGGTCCTTCCACGGAAGACGGGAAGCTGCTGGTCGTGACCAGCGTTTCGCCGATCACGAGCATCGTCGAGAACATCGGCTGCTCCCGCATCGAACTCGTGGGCGTGATCCCGGAGGGACAGGACTCGCACACGTACGAACCCCCGACCTCGGTGGCGCAGACGCTCAGCCAGGCGGACCTCGTCTTCCTCAACGGCTTGTTCCTCGAGGAGCCGCTCCTCGACATGGCCGAGGCGAACGTTCCCGAGGGCGCGGAGATCGTGCTCCTCGGCGACGAGGCCATCGACGAGTCGGAGTGGAAGTTCGACTTCAGCTTCCCGCGGGAGGAGGGGAAGCCGAACCCGCACCTCTGGCCGAGTCCGCGGCTAGCCCTCCGGTACGCGGAGATCGTCCGCGACGCGCTCATCCGCCACGACCCAGAGGGCGAGGAGGAGTACCGGCGCAACTTCGAGGCGTTCCGCGAGCGCATCGAAGTGCTCGACGAAGCCATCCGAGAGGCGGTGGAAACCGTGCCGCCCGCGAACCGGAAGCTCCTCACCTACCACGACTCGTGGGCGTACTGGGCCGAGGATTACGGCTTCACGGTCATCGGGGCGATCCAGCCGTCGGACTTCGCCGAGCCCTCGGCGCAGGACGTCGCCCGCATCATCGACCAGATCCGCGCCGAGGGAGTCCCCGCGATTTTCGGCTCGGAGGTCTACCCGAGCCCGGTGCTGGAGCAGATTGCTCAGGAGACGGGTGCGAAGTACGTGACCGACCTCCGGGACGACGACCTCCCCGGCGAGCCCGGAGACCCGCTCCACTCCTACCTGGGCATGATGGTCGAGAACATGCGCGCCATGATCACGGCGCTCGGCGGGGACGCCTCGGCCATGGACCGCGTGGACCCGAGCCTCGTGTGCGAGGGAGGCAGCAACGCCCGATACTGAGGTGGCGATGCAGGGGAGGTAGGCGGTGCTCCATCCTCGGCCGCATGGCGGCCCGGCTCCGCCGTTCATCGAGTTCCGCGGGCTGACCTGCGGCTACCGCGGCCGACCCGCCTTGCGCGACGTCTCCCTCACCATCGGCCGCGGCGAGTTCGTCGCCCTCCTCGGTCCCAGCGGCACGGGCAAGACCACGTTCCTCCGCGCGATCCTCGGCGCCGTCGACGTGTACCGCGGTGCCGTGCTCATCGACGGCCGGCCGGCGGGGAGCGTTCGCGCCGGGTACGTTCCCCAGGTCGAAACCGTCGACTGGGGCTTCCCGGTGACGGTGGAGCAGGTCGTCCTCATGGGGGTCGCCGCGCGCGGCTGGCTCCCGTGGCCGCGCCGCGAGGACCGAGCGCGCGCGCGAGCGGTGATGGAGCGCCTCGGGATCGCTCATCTGGCATCGCGCCACATCCGCGCGCTCTCAGGCGGGCAGCAGCAGCGGGTCTTCCTCGCCCGCGCCTTGGTGGCGAATCCGGAGCTGCTCCTCCTCGACGAGCCCACGGCCGGCGTGGACATCAAGACGCGGGACGACATCCTCCACCTCCTCCACGAGCTGAACCACGACGGAACGACGGTCGTGTTGACGACGCACGAGATCAACGCCGTGGCGGCCCACCTCCCAAGGGTGGTCTGCTTGAACGGGGGCGTCGTGGCGGACGGTCCGCCGGCGGAAGTGTTCACGCCGGACATCCTCTCCCGTACCTACGGCGCGCCGATGACCGTCGTCCACCACGACGGGATGGTGCTGGTGGCGGAACGTCCCCACCGGTACGGGCTCGAGGGCCTGCCGGAGCACGTCGCTGCCCCGGAGGACGTGCATGCTTGAACCGTTCGACTACCAGTTCTTCGTCCGGGGCTTCATCGTTGCGGGGCTGGTGGGCGCGCTCTGCGGGCTCGTGGGCGTCTACGTGGTGCTGCGGAGGATGAGCTACGTCGGCCACGGCCTCAGCCACGCCATGCTCGGTGGGGCGGTGGTGAGCTACGTGGCGGCGGTGAACTTCTACCTCGGGGCGGCCGTCTGGGGATTCCTCTCCGCCCTGCTCATCAACCTCGTCGTGCAGCGCCGCCGCTTCCTCGGTGCGGACGCGGTCATCGGCGTGGTCACCACGGCGAGCTTCGCGGTAGGGGTCGTCATCATCAGCCGGTACCGAACGTTCACGCGGAACTTCGAAGCTGCCCTGCTCGGGGACGTCCTGGGCGTGACGCGCGAGGACATCGTCGCCGTTCTTGGGATGCTCGTGCTCGCCGCCCTCTTCATCGCCTTCACCTACCGGAAGCTGCTCTTTCTGACGTTCGATCCCGAGGTTGCCGGCTATTACGGGGTGCCCGTGGCCTGGCTCGACGCCGCTTTCGCGCTCCTCCTGGCCGGCACGATCGTGGTCTCCATGCAGGTGATCGGCGTGACGATGCTCGTGGCGGCGCTCATCGTCCCCGCCGCCGCCGCCCGCCTCCTCACGGACGATTTCCACCGCCTCGTGTTCCTGAGCGTCGCCATCGGAGCGGCGTCCGGCCTGGCCGGCGTGTACGCGAGCTACTTCGTCGATGCGTCCTCCGGCGCGAGCGTGGTGCTCATGGCCACGGCGGCCTTCCTCGCCGCCTACGTCTGGTCTGCGCTTCGGGGCCGGCTCGCGGTGGCCCAGGGGCTGGAAGGGATCGACTAGGGCGCCGGATCCCGTACCGTATCGCTCGATGGAGCACGATCTCGCCAAGACGCGGCGTCAGAGGACGAGGCGTGCAGCACTCGATCTGCGCGTCCTCGAGGCGGGCATCCCCGTAATCGTCTTCCTCCTCGCCGAACAGGTCCTCCCCGTCCGGCTGGCGATCGCGCTCTCGTTCGTCGCAGCGCTCGCAGTCTTCGCCCGCCATCGCCGCCGGGGCACGATCCGTTTCCTCAACCTGCTCGGCTTCGCGGTCGTGGCGCTGTCAGCTGCAGCGGGACTCCTCCTGGACAGCGGCAAGGCGTTCGCCGCCCAGAACCTGGTGAGCGATGTCCTTGTGGCTGCGGTCGGGCTCGGCAGCATCGTCTGGCGCCGGCCGCTGGTCGGTCTGGTGGCGCGGGAGCTCTTTCCGGGCCTCCGCTCCGCGATGCCTGTCGACCACCCCGCGTTCGTCTTGCTTACCTACCTGAACTCGCTCCTCAACCTGCTCACGGCAGGGGTGCGCGCGTACCTGCTCGGCCAACTCGACGTAACGGTGTACGTGATCGTGAGCAGGGCAGCGGGGCTGCCGCTGACGGTGGCGTTCTACGGTCTCTGTCTCTGGGCGATCGTGCGCGCGGTGGGCTGGGTGCCGCTCCTCGGGGAGCTGCCCGTGCGAGCCTCAGCGCTCGCGCCACACCGTCCCGGAAGGCGTGTCCTGGAGCTCGATCCCGAGAGCGGCGAGCTCGTCACGGATCCGGTCGGCGAGGGCGAACTGGCGCGCGGCGCGGAGCTCGGCGCGGATGCGGACGAGGAGGTCGATGAACGGCGCCGCGCTTTCCGCTCGCCGTGAGGGCGGCGGTTCGAGCGTGAACCCGAGCACGTCGAGCAGCTCACGTAGCAGGGCCTGCCCTGCGGAGACGTCCCGGCCGGCGGCACGCTCTCGGTTCAGATCGCGGACGAGGTCGAAGAGCGCCCCCAGCGCGCGCGGCGTGTTGAGGTCGTCCTCCATGGCTTCCACGAAGCGCCGGCGCACGGCCTCGAGGTCGAGCTCGGCCGCCGGGCCGCCTCCCGCGGGCGCGAGGGCGGCTTCTCGGAGCCGCTCCATCCCCGCCTTGGCGGCGGCCATCGCCTCCTCGGAGTACGTCGCGGGGGTGCGGTAGTGGCTCGTGAGGACGAAGAGGCGGAACGTATCGCCCCCGTACCGGTCCAGCGCCTCGCTCACCGTCACGATGTTGCCCACCGACTTCGACATCTTCTCGCCGGCGAACTGGAGGAGCGCGTTGTGCACCCAGATGGAGGCGAACGGCTTGCCGGTGACCACCTCCGTCTGGGCGATCTCGTTCTCGTGATGGGGGAAGATGAGGTCGGCACCGCCCCCGTGGATGTCGATCTGCTCGCCGAGGGTATGGAGCGCCATGGCGGAGCACTCGATGTGCCACCCCGGCCGTCCCGGCCCCCACGGGCTCTCCCAGGCAGGTTCACCGGGCTTCGCGGCTTTCCAGAGGGCGAAGTCGAGCGGGTCTTCCTTCCGCTCGCCGGGTTCTACGCGCGCGCCGGCCTTAAGGTCGTCGATGCGGCGGTGGGAGAGCTTGCCGTAGTCCGGCTTGCTGCGGACGCGGAAGTACACGTCGCCGTCGGCGACGTAGGCGTGGCCCTTCGCGATGATGCGCTCAATGAAGGCGATGATCTCCGGGATCATCTCGGTCACGCGCGGGTAGACGGTGGCCGGGAGCACGTTGAGCCGGCGCAGGTTCTCCAGGTAGTCGCGGATGTTCTCTTCCGCGAGCTCCGCCACCGGCACACCGAGCTCGCGGGCGCGCTCGATGAGCTTGTCGTCGACGTCGGTGAAGTTCTCCACGTGGCGAACGCGGTACCCTCGCCACTCGAGAAAGCGGCGAAGGACGTCGAAGACGACCGACTTCAGCGCGTGACCGACGTGGCTGCGGCTGTACGGGGTGAGGCCGCAGACGTACATCCGTACCCCGCCCGCGGGATCGAGCGGTTGCAGCTCCTTCTTCTCGCCGGAAAGGGTGTCGGTCAGGCGCACGGTGCCGTCCTCAGGGGGCGGTTCGCTCTCGGCTACTGTACCGTGCCGCGGCGCAACGGTCGCTCACTCGCGCGGCTGCTGGACGGCCGCGTGGTGACCATCGTGGAGCTGGCGGACGTGCTCTTCCAGGTGCTGGACGAGCTGCTGGAGCTCGGCCACCTTCCGGTCGAGCTCGTTGATCCGCTCCCACTCCGGGTCCGGCAGCCGGTGGATGACGTTATTGGAGGTGTCGCGGAAGGCGACGATGTGGCCGGGGACGCCGACGACCGTCGCGTTCGGCGGCACGTTCGTCACGACCACCGATCCGGCACCGATCTGGGAGTTCTCGCCGATGGTCACCGCGCCGATGACCTTGGCGCCAGCGCCGACCACGACCCCGCGCTCGAGCGTGGGGTGGCGCTTGACGCGCAGGGTGCTCGTCCCGCCGAGCGTCACGCCCTGATACAGCGTGACGTCGTCGCCGATCTCGGCCGTTTCGCCGATGACGACGCCCATCCCGTGGTCGATGAAGAACCGCCTTCCGATTTTCGCCCCGGGATGGATCTCGATCCCCGTGAGGAAGCGGGCGACGTGCATGATTCCACGCGGCAAGAGGGGAACGCCCCGCCGGTGGAGGGCGTGGGCAAGGCGGTGGAAGAGCCGGGCGTGGAAGCCGGGGTAGAAGAGGACGACCTCCAGCCAGGACCGCGCGGCCGGGTCCCGCTCGAGCGCCGCCTGCACGTCCTCCCAGATCTCTCGCCAGAGCGACATCACCTTCGACGATACCCCGTTCGCGCGGGCCTGGGTACCGGGGCACGCCGGGGGGCCGGTCGAGGGCCGGTCGTCCGCGAGCTGGCGTCGGCGCCGGTGCGCCCCTTCCGGCTCAGGCACGGCCTAGAATGGGCGCCACTCGAAGGCGCCGCCGACGGCGGCGAAGAACAGTCCGCCGCGCGGAGCGAAGAGCTCCAGCTCCCGCGCGCCGGGGAGGGTGGCGGCGTCCTGCCACGTCGCTCCGCCGTCGGCGCTCGCAACGAGGGAGCCCGGATACCGCACGGCGATCGCGGAGCGGCCGTCGGGGGACGCGACGACGTCGGTGAACGGCCCCTCGAGCACGACCTCCCAGCTCGCGCCGCCATCGGCCGATCGTTCGAGCGCGGTGCCGGTTGCGCGGAGCAGCGTCGCCCCCTCGGCGTCGAGCGCCGCGAGCCCCACCCCCTGGCCGCGGTCGTACGGGATCGGCGCTGGGCCGGTGGCGAACGCGGACACGGTGCCCGCAGGGCCCGGCTCCCAGGCCGCGTCGTTGGCGCTGCTGCGGCGGAACTCCCGCAGCGTCTCCGGCGCGCCGGGCTCCATTGCGGCCGCGTGCCAGGTGCCGGGTCCGTCGATCGCGAGGCTCACCACGAGGCCAGGCGCGGGAAGCTGCTCGAGACGGGCGGTACCGATCCGGTACGCCCAGAGACCGCCGTTCGTGGCGACCACGACGGCCTCGCCACCGTCGAGCGGGCCGACCGCGGCGGCGTGGACGACAGGACCGGCGGCGCTCGGCAGCACCGCCAGCCGAACCCAGGAGCCTCCCGCGTCGCCGGATCGCCAGAGGGCGAGGTCGTCGCCGGACCAGACGACCGCGTAGACGCCATCCCCGCCGGCGGCGTCCGCCGCCACTGCCTGCACGAAGCCGTCGAGGGGCGAGCGGTCCCAGGTCGCGCCGCCATCGCGGCTGACGTAGAGGCCGCTCCCCTGGACTGCCAGTCGTTCCGCTGCGAGGACCGTGCCGGAGCGCGGGTCCACGAGCACGCGCGCGGTGAAGCCGCCCGCTTCTCCGAGGACGGCGATGGCGGGCTGTGATGCGTGCACAGCTCCGTAGCTGAAGTGGTACCCGGCCGCCTTGTCACGCCCCGGTCCGAGGGAGGGCTTCGCCGCTTTCGCGAGCTCCAGCGCCTCCGGGGAGTCGAGCGCGGGGCGCTCGAGCGGGACGAGCAGCTCCGGTGGGGCCGTCCAGCCCGGGACTCGCGCGTCCACGAGCTCCCCGCCCGTCAGTCGGAGCCAGCGGACCTCGCCGGTGCGGGCGTCGAAGACCTCGGCTTCCCACGTGACGCGGCGACCGTCGCCTCCGGCGCCCTCGTCGGGATCGTCGTACACGTCGCTGCTCGCGAGGGACCCGATACGCCAGGTGTCGCCCCACTGGGCGAGGTGGGCCGCGATCTCGTCCCATGCTTCGAGGAGGGTCATCGGTGACGGGCTCGCGGGCGGCGGCTCCTGGACGAGGACTCCGGGCGAGGGGCCGCCTTGCGCTCCCGCGAAGGTGAGCGCGCCGGCCGCGGCGAGGCCGCCGAGGACGATCGCGCCGGCGAACGCCGCCCAGATTCGGCGCTTGCGGACGGGGCCGGTCAGATACCGCAACGTGCTCATATGCGAACGCTAGCGCGAACGGTCTCGGACGACAACTCCTCAAAATGGGGGACAGTACGAGCCGGCAGGGAGGCCCGCGGCGGCGGGTGCCGAAAGGGCGGCCGGCTCCTACCATGGCGGCGTGACCGCGGCGGCCCCCAGTCGCGCAGCGGCGCTCCGCTTCGTCGCGGCGCTCGGCCTCGTCTCGCTCCTCGCCGACGCCACGTACGAAGGCGGGCGCTCCATCCTCGGTCCGTACCTCGCATCGCTGGGCGCCAGCGCGTTCGCCGTCGGGCTCGTCGCCGGCGGAGGCGAGCTCGCGGGGTACGGGCTTCGGGTCCTGGCGGGGGCGCTCGCGGACCGCCTGCGCCGACCCTGGCTGTTCATCGCCCTCGGGTACGCGGCGAACCAGGCGGCGGTGCCCCTGCTCGCCCTCGCGCGCAGCTGGCCTGCGGCGGCGGCGCTCGTCGTCGTGGAGCGGAGCGGGAAGGCGGTCCGCACGCCGGCGCGGGACGCGGTGCTCGCCGAGGCGGCGGCGCCGCTGGGGCACGGCACGGCGTTCGGGCTGCACGAGGCCTTCGATCAGGTGGGCGCGATTGCAGGCCCGCTCCTCGTCGCCGCTGCAGTCGCCTGGCTCGGGGGCTATCGCTCCGCCTTCGCCCTCCTCGCCATCCCGGCGCTGCTCGCGCTCGTCGCACTGCTCGTCGCCTACCGGACGCAGCCCCCGGGGGCGGCAGGAGGCGCGCTCGAGGGAAGGGAGGCGGATGGCCCGCTCTTCTCCCCCGCGCTGCGTCGCTACCTGCTTGGAGCGGCGCTCCTCGGCCTCGGCTTCGCCGATTTCCCGCTCCTCGCCTTCCACCTCGAGCAGGAGCGGGTCGTCGGTGCTGCCTACATCCCGGTGCTGTACGCGACGGGGATGGGGGTGGACGCGCTCGCGGCGCTCCTCTCCGGCGCGCTCTTCGACCGCGTCGGACCCGCCGTCGCCGCCGTCGCGGGGGCGCCGGCCGCCCTCGCTCCGGCGCTCGTCTTCCTCGGCTCCCCGCCGGCGGCCGTGTGCGGCGTCCTCCTATGGGGAGCGGCGATGGGCGTGCAGGAGGCGTCGCTTCGCGCGGGAGTGGGAGAGCTCGCACCGGGCGGCCGCCACGCCACCGCGTACGGCGTCTTCAACGGGGTGTTCGGGCTCGCCTGGTTCAGCGGCTCCGCGCTCCTCGGCGCGCTCTACGACCTGCAGCCTTCCCTCGCTGCCGCCTTCGCCGCCGGCGCCAGCCTCGTCGCCGTCGCGATGCTCGCCAGCGTGCGCGCGCCTCAGGCGGTGGCCCACTCGTAGACGGACCCGAGCTGCTTTCCGCACTTCGGGCAGATGAGCTCCACCACCACCTGGTAGGAGCCCTCGATGCGCCGCTTGTTCGTACGGCACTTCACGCGCTCGCCGCAGCTGAAGCATTCCCGTTCGTACGCCATCTCACCGTTCTCCGTACCGAGGACGTTCCCTGCGTTGGAGAATCCGCACGCATCTTAGCACTCTCTTGACGCGAGTGCTAAGATCCGGGTCGGAAATGACGAACAGGCGTGGCGTCCGCCACGAAGCGACGAGGGAGGGTGACCGATGGCAGAGCAGGCGATGCAGGCTCATGGCCGGGCGCCCGGGATGACGGCGGAGACGGAGCGGGAGCGCGAGCTCCTGGCGGAGGCGCAGGTGGCGTCGGTCGCGAGCCCGCTCGGGCTCGGGTTCGCGGCGTTCGCGCTTCCCTTCTTCATCTGGGGTGCCATCTTCGCCGACTTCTTCGACCGGGCGACGGCGGCGTACTTCCTCATTCCCATCGCGTTGGTGTACGGCGGGGCGACCCAGGTCGCAGCGGCGATGTGGGCGTTCCGGAAGCATGACGGCCTCTTGGCCACCGTCTTCGGCTCCTACGGTGCGTTCTGGCTCACGTACGGCACGTTCCTCTGGATGGAGCGTGCGGAGTTCCTGACCTTCGGCGGCAGCACGAACGAGCTGCTCGGGCTCTTCTTCGTCTCCTGGGCGGTCTTCGCGGTGTACGCATGGCTCGCTGCGATGGCACGCGGCCGGGAGATGAACTACCCGATGGCCGGCGCCCTGCTCGGTGCGGCGGCCACGTTCGTGCTCGCGGCCATCGCCTACTACGCGGATGCGAGCGTCTGGTACCAGATCGCCGGCTGGGTGGCGATGGTGACGGCGGTCCTCGGGTGGTACACCTCCGCCGCCGGCACCATCAACCACGCGGTCGCGCGGATGGTGCTGCCGACCCATGCGGCACCGATTGGGACCGAGATCGAGCGGCTGGAGCGGCATCCGGAGCACCTCATCTGAGACGAACGCGGGCGGACGCCGCGCCGGCGCGAGGCCTGGCCTCGCGCCTTCGCTTTTCGGGACGGAGGCCGAAATTGAAGGCGGGAGTACACTGAAGGCATGACGACGCCGGAGACGAGGGCGGCGTCCCTGCGGCCGCCGACGAGCGAGCCGGTCGTAGCGGTGCTGTACACGAGCGCGCAGACGGTGCTCGAGGACATCGCCCGCGTGATGGAGCTCGCCGGGCTCGAGCGGCACCTGCCGAAGGACCGTCCGACGATCCTGAAAGTGAACATCAGCTGGCAGCACTACTTCCCCGGCTGCAGCACGTCGCCGTGGCAGCTCGACGGCGTCATCGGGGCGCTGAAGCGGGCCGGCTACGGCGAGCTCATCCCCGCGCAGAACGGCACCGTCGTCGTCGATTCGCACAAGGGAGAGAGGGGGAACAAGCACGACCGCGTCCTCGCCAAGCACGGCCTGCGAAGCGTCCACCTCGGCGACCCGGAGGTGCGATGGGTGCCGTATGCCCCGAAGGGGCGGCTGCGGGTGCTGGACCGCATCTTTCCGGACGGCATCGAGATCCCCGAGCTCTTCCTCGGCACGAACGTCGTCCACCTGCCCACGATGAAGACGCACGTCTTCACGACGATGACGGGCGCGATGAAGAACGCCTTCGGCGGCCTCCTCAACAACCGCCGCCACTGGACGCACTCGGTCATCCACGAGACGCTCGTCGACCTGCTCCAGATCCAGCAGGAGATCCACACGGGGATCTTCGCCGTCATGGACGGGACGATCGCCGGGGACGGGCCCGGTCCGCGCGCCATGCGCCCGCACGTGAAGAACGTCATCCTTGCGAGCTCGGACCAGGTCGCCATCGATGCGGTGGCGGCGAAGATGATGGGGTTCGACCCGCTCTCCATCGGCTTCATCCGCATGGCGCACGAGGAGGGCCTGGGGGTGGGCGACCCGTCGAAGATCACCGTCGTCGGGATGGACATCTCGGGCGTCAATTTCGGCTTCCGCGGCGACGAGGACACCTTCGCCAGCTGGGGCCAGAAGCAGATCTACTGGGGGAAGCTCCACCGTTTCGAGAAGCTCCTCCTTCGCTCCCCGCTCGTGCCCTGGTCGTACCTGGCGAGCAACCTGTACCACAACTGGTACTGGTACCCGCTCTTCGGGAGGCGCCGCATCCGCAAGCTGATGGACACGGAGTGGGGCCGGCTCTTCCAGCAGTACTGAGCGAGGAGGGGCTCACGAGGCCGCCGGCCGGAGCGAGAGCCCCCGCAGCGTGAGCGCGTTGATGGCGACCACGACGGTAGAAAGGCTCATGAGGAGCGCGGCGCCTGCCGGGGGGAGCGTGAAGCCGAAGGGCGCGAAGGCGCCGGCGGCGGCAGGGATGGCGACGACGTTGTACCCCGTAGCCCAAACGAGGTTCTCGATCATCTTCCGGTAGGTCCGCCGCGAGAGCTCGATGAGGGCGACGACCCCGCGGGGATCGTCGCTCGCGAGGACGATGTGCGCCGTTTGGATGGCGACGTCTGTCCCGGCGCCGATGGCGATACCGACGTCGGCCCGTGCGAGCGCCGGGGCATCGTTCACGCCGTCGCCCACCATCGCGACGAGGTGGCCTCGGTGCTGGAGCTCGGCGACCACCCGCTCCTTCTGCTCAGGCAACACCTCGGCGAACACCTCATCGATGCCGAGCTCGCCCGCCACGGCCTCGGCCACGTTGCGACTGTCTCCGGTGACCATGGCCACGCGTCGGCCCATGCGATGGAGCGACTCCACCGCCTCTCTCGACTCGGGTCGGACTTCATCCTCGAGGGCGATGGCACCGGCAATCCGGCCATCGAGGGCGACGTACAAGATGGAGGCCCCGCGCTCCTGCCAGGGGCGGATCGCTTCGCGGAGCGGAGCGGGGAGCTGGAGCGAGCGCTCCTCCAGGAGGCGGGGCCCGCCGATCGCGACCTCGACGCCGTCCACCCGCGCCTCGACGCCGCGGCCGGGCCGCGCTCGGAACTCTTCGGGGCTGGGGAGGCGAAGCCCGCGCTCCGCCGCCGCGGCGACGATGGCCCGGCCGAGCGGGTGCTCGGAGCGCGCTTCCACGGCGGCCGCGAGCCGCAGGAGCTCGTCCTCGTCTCGCTCCAGGGGGAGGAGGGCGCGGACCACATGGCGCCCCCGGGTGAGGGTGCCCGTCTTGTCGAACAGCACCGTGTCAACGCGCCGCATCCGTTCGAGGGCGATGCGGTCGCGAATGAGGACGCCCTGGCGCGCGGCGGTGCCCGAACCGATGGCCACGACGAGCGGGATAGCCAGCCCGAGGGCATGTGGGCAAGCGATGACCAGCACGGAGACCGCCCTGATGACGGCCGCATCCGCTGCGCCCAGGGCAGCCCACGCCACGGCGGTAGCGGTCCCTGCGAGGACGGCGATGTAGAAGAGCGCGGCTGCCGCCCGGTCGGCGAGGGTCTGGAGCCGCGTTCGCGACGCTTCCGCCTCGGCCACGAGCCGCTGGATGCCGGCGAGGGTCGTCTCCTCGCCGACCGAGGTCACGCGCACCGTGAGCGCGGAGCCGGCAACCACGCTGCCAGCCACCACTTTCGAGCCGGGTCCCTTGGCCACCGGCCGGCTCTCACCGGTAATGAGCGATTCGTCGACGTCCGCCTCTCCCTCCACGACTTCGCCGTCGGCGGGCACACGCGCCCCTGGTCTGACGAGCACGAGATCGCCGCGCTTCAACTCGCTGACCGGGACGCGCCTCGTGCTGTCGCCTTCGATGAGCTCCGCCTCATCGGGAAGGAGCGCGGCGATGGCCTGCAGCGCACTGCGCGCTTCGCCGAGGGCTCGCATCTCCTGCCAGTGACCGAGCAGCATCACGGTGACGAGCGTGGAGAGCTCCCACCAGAACTCGAGGTCGAGCGGCGTCGCGAGGCTGACGACGCTGGCGACGAACGCGGCGGTGATCGCGAGGGAGACGAGCGTCATCATCCCGGGCTGGCGGTTCCGGAGCTCCGGGAGCGCGCCGCGCAGGAACGGCGTTCCGCCGTAGAGGAAGACGATCGTGCCCAGGGAGGCGGCGATCACGTGCGGCAAGGGACCACCGGGCAGGCCGTAGCCGACCGCATCCGCGATGGTCCGGCTGAAGGCGACGACGGGGATCGTGAGGACGAGGCTCACCCAGAACCGCTGCCGGAAGAGCCGCTCGTGACCGGCGTGGGAAACCGCGTGGTGGCCTCGCCCGTGCCCAGCGCCGTGGCCGTCGCTCCTCGCGCCGCGGCGCCGGACCGTGCCGGAGCCGTGATGCCCGTGACCGGCGTGCGCACCGTGGTCGTTCTGGCGAGCATGGTCGTCGTTCATGCATCCTAGGGTAGGGGGGAGGGGTACCGACGTCAACGGCTGGCTCCACCGCCCGTGCGCCCCTCGGTTGCTTCCGCGAACCGCGATGCCGTACCTTTGTTGACAGGATCACTCGACTTTCCGCGGGCGGGTCCCGCAGGAGGCGGTTCCGGATGCGAGTTTCCACGCGCGGTGACTACGGCTTGCGCGCGCTCATCGAGCTGGCCGCTCACTACGGCCAGGGGCCGCTGCAGTCGTCGGAGATCGCGCTCCGGCGGCACATCCCGGAGCAGTACCTCGACCAGCTCCTCAGCATCCTCCGCAAGGCGGGGTTCGTGCGCTCGACCCGTGGTCCGGGGGGCGGGCACGAGCTCGCCAGGCCCCCGCAGGAGATCTGCGTCAAGGACGTCATCGAGGCGCTCGAGGGGAGCCTCTCGCCCGTCTCCTGGCTCGACCTTCCCCCGGAGCAGACGGACCATCCGCACCAGTGCCCCCAGCGGGAGCTCTGGGAGAAGGTGCGGAAGGCCACGGAGGAGATCCTCGCCTCCTACACGATCGCCGACCTCCTCGACCGCGAGCCGAAGGCCACCGTTGGACGGTACGTGATATGACGGCCCCCATTACCCGGCCCCTCATCGCCGAGAACGTCCTCCAGCTCATCGGGGCCACGCCGATGGTGCGCCTCAACCGCGTCGTGCCGGAGGGAGCCGCCGCCATCTTCGGCAAGCTCGAGAACCTCAATCCGGGAGGGAGCGTCAAGGACCGGATCGCCCTCGCCATGATCGAGGAGGCGGAGCGGCGCGGCGTCCTGAAACCCGGCGCGACGATCGTCGAGCCGACCTCCGGCAATACCGGCATCGGGCTGGCGCTCGTCGCTGCCGTGAAGGGGTACCGGCTCGTCCTCACGATGCCGGAGGACATGTCGATCGAGCGGCGCCGGCTGCTGGAGCGGCTGGGCGCGGAGATCGTCCTCACGCCCGCCATCGAGGGGATGACGGGGGCCGTGTTCGCCGCTCAGCAGATGGTGGAAAAGGATCCGAACTGCTTCATGCCGCAGCAGTTCGAAAACCCGGCCAACCCGGAGATCCACCGTCGCACGACCGCTCGGGAGATCCTCGCTGCCACCGGCGGCAACATCGACGCCTTCGTGGCGGGCGTCGGCACCGGCGGCACCATCACCGGCGTGGGCGAGGTGCTGCGCGAGGAGCTCGGACGGAGGGTGCACATCGTCGCCGTCGAGCCCGCCCGCTCGCCGGTGCTGAGCGGCGGCCGGCCGGGTATGCACGGCATCCAGGGCATCGGCGCGAGCTTCGTGCCGGGCGTCCTCAACCGCGAGGTGTACGACGAGGTCATCCGGGTGGAGGACCGCGATGCGTTCGCCATGACGAAGCGGCTTGCACGCGAGGAAGGGCTCCTGGTGGGGATCTCCTCCGGGGCGAACGTCTTCGCGTCGATCAAGGTGGCGCAGCGGCTCGGCCCCGGCAAAGTGGTGGTCACCATCCTGTGCGATACCGGTGAGCGGTACCTGAGCGTCAATCTGTGACGGAGGTGGTGGACGTGAACCAGGTGGAACGGAGCACCATGGAAGAGCGAATGAACGACCCGGCGCCGCAGGAGCGGCGGCCGGCGAACGAGGTGGAGCCAATGACCGTGAGCGTGTACATCCCGACCCCCTTCCGGCATCTCGTCGGGAACCGGGCCCACGTCCAGGCGCGGGGGCGCACGGTGCACGAAGTCCTCGAGGACCTGGACCGGCAGTTCCCCGGGTTCCGGGCCCAGGTCTTCGGCCCCGAGGGGCGCCTTGCTCACCACATCAACGTGTACCTGAACCAGGTGGAGATCCGGAACCTCCAGGGCGAGGACACGCCGATCAAGGAGGGGGACGAGGTCGCCGTCATCCCCGCCCTCGCCGGCGGCGCCGACGTCAAGCGTCTCACGCCGGAGCTCGTGGAGCGGTACAGCCGCCACATCATCATGCCCCAGGTGGGGAGCGCCGGGCAGCGGAAGATCATGGAGGCGAAGGTTCTCATCGTCGGCGCGGGCGGGCTCGGCTCGCCGGTCGCCATCTACCTCGCCCTCGCCGGCGTGGGCACCATCGGGATCGTCGACTTCGACGTCGTCGATCGGTCGAACCTGCAGCGGCAGATCCTCCACCAGGACGACGATGTCGGCCGGCCGAAGGTCGTTTCCGCGAAGGAGACGCTGCTCGCCTACAACCCGCACATCGAGGTCGTCACGCACGAGACGCCGCTCACGAGCGAGAACGCGTTCGAGATCATCGGGCCGTACGACATCGTCGTGAACGGCGCGGACAACTTCGCCACCCGCTACCTCGTCAATGACGCCTGCTACCTGCTGAAGAAGCCGCTCGTCGACGGCTCCATCCTCATGTTCGACGGCCAGGCGACCACCTACCTGCCCGGGCGCGGCTGCTACCGCTGCCTCTACCCCGCGCCGCCGCCGCCGGGGATGGTGCCCTCCTGCGCGGAGGCGGGCGTCCTCGGCGCGATGTGCGCGACCATCGGCAGCATCCAGGCCACCGAGGTCCTCAAGCTCATCCTGGGCATCGGCGAGCCGCTCGTGAACCGGCTGCTGCTGTACGACGCGCTCGCGCTCGAGTTCCGCATCGTGCGCGTGCGGCGCGACCCGAACTGCCCGCTCTGCGGCGACAACCCGACGATCACCGAGCTCATCGACTACGAGCAGTTCTGCGGGGCGCCGTTCCCCGCCGCGGCCCACCAGTGACGGCCGCGTCCGAACACCAGCGAACGAGGGGAAGCGAACTGCCATGACGTCTACCACGAACCCGCTCGTCCAGGTGCGCGTCACCGCTGTCCTCCAGAAGCTCACCGGGGGCAAGAAGGAGGTCGCCGCCCGCGGCTCGACGGTGCGCGAGGTGCTCGAAGACCTCGATGCCCAGTTCCCGGGCTTCAAGGCCCAGCTGTACGGTGACGACGGGAAGCTGCACCGGTTCGTGAACATCTACCTGAACGACGAGGACATCCGCTACATCGGCGGCGTCGAGGCTCCCGTCAAGGAGGGGGACGTCCTCGACATCCTCCCGGCGCTGGCCGGCGGCTGAGGGCGAAGGAGGGCGCCATGCCCGTGTACGACTCCATCCTCGACCTGATCGGCAACACGCCGCTCGTGCGCATGCCGCGTCTTTCGCCGCTCCCGGGGGTGCACCTGTACGCGAAGCTCGAGGGTCAGAACCCGACCGGGTCGGTGAAGGACCGCATCGCGAAGTACATGATCGAGGCGGCGGAGGCGCGAGGGGAGTTGAAACCGGGCGACACGATCCTCGAGCCCACGTCGGGGAACACCGGCATCGGCCTGGCCCTCATCGGGCGGCTGAAAGGGTACAAGGTCGTCTGCGTCATGCCGGAGAACGTGAGCCCGGAACGGTCGCAGCTCCTGCGGGCGTTCGGGGCGGACATCATCTACTCGCCGGGCGAGCTCGGGTCGAACGGCGCCATCGCCCTCGCGCAGAAGATCGTGGCCGAGAACCCCGGCAAGTACTACTTCCCTTACCAGTACGGGAACGAGGCGAACCCGCGCGCCCACTACGAGACGACGGGGCCGGAGATCCTGCGGGATCTGCCGGAAGTGACGGTGTTCGTGGCCGGCCTCGGCACGGGCGGGACCCTCACGGGGACCGGGCGGTACCTGAAGGAGAAGAAGCCGGGGGTGAAGGTCATCGCTGCCGCGCCCCATCCGGGCGACCAGGTGCAGGGGCTGCGCGCGTTGGAGGAGGGCTTCATCCCGCCGGTGCTCGACGAGTCCGTTCTCGACGGGCGCATCGTCGTCGACAGCCGCTCCAGCTTCGCCATGGCCCGGGAGCTCACCGAGAAGGAAGGCATCTTCGCCGGCGTCAGCTCCGGATCGGTCGTGCGCGCGGCGCTGAAGATCGCCGAGCGGCTCGAGGGGGAGCAGCACATCGTCTGCCTTCTCGCCGATGGAGGCTGGAAGTACCTCTCCTCCGGCCTCTGGACGACGGATTGGGAGGACCACCCCGAGGAGATCGAGAGCAAGATCTGGTGGTGAGCGGGGCCCCCAGCCAACCCTCCAGGAGGCCCTAGTGGGACGGGCGGGGAGCCCCGCAATCGAAACGCACGCGACCTCGCTCGACCGCTCCGGAGCGTTACAGAGGGATCACCTCTTCGAACCAACAGAGGTGGTCATCGATAGGCTCACACGACTCGCACCGATCACACGGGTTGCAACAGAAGAAGAGCCACTTCGTGATCACTACCCACGGCAGTGCTTGCACTCGCGGCAAGCCATCGTCGTCGAGGGCGGAATCCTCAGCATCGATCGCGCCGCAGTACTGCGGACGCAAACGAATCTCAAGCTCCTCGAGCATCGACTCAATCGGGAGAACGTCCATCTCGAGGCTTACGACGTGCACGTGCGGGTAGGCGAGCCGGCGCATGGCGGCTTCCGCCAATTTTGCCCGGATGCGTGTGAACCTTCCAGTTCTTTGTCTGGACGCGTACTTGGCCGTCAGTGCTATCTTCATGTACCCACCTCACGCGCGGAAAGCTCTAGCGCATTGTTCCAGGAAGCCAGCCCACCATCCGTTCGACATCACCTTGAGAACCGGTGGGCGCAGCTTTACGTGTGTCGGAAGGTCGAGCTCCGCACGAGCGTGCTTTAAGACAAGAGGTAACCACGCTTGCGGAACACGGTCGCCGCGCTGATAGGACCGCATGATGTCGGCACGTTCCGCCGAATTAGCAGCTCGTGCAGCTGACCTGCCGATTTCTCTGCCGATCTGATCGTACACCGGGACAACGAGGCGAAAGAGGCGCGCGAGAGCCTCTTCGTTTCTGTCGACAGAGACGAGAACCTCGCCGTGGCGCAAGGACGTGCACCTGATCATGTCGAACCCTCGCGAATGGAAGTACCTGCCCATGCTCTTTGCGGGTTCGATGGGTGTCGTCCAGGGCGGTGCTACTATCGATGCCAACAACGTCTCCGCGGCGAGCGCGGCTGCAGCGATCCGCAGGATGTGCTTCTGGAATTGGTCGGACGAGACCAGGACTCGTTGTGCGAGTATCTGTTGGGTTGTCATGGGTGTCGCCTCCTTCGTGGTAGCATACTAGTCTTTGCCGCGCGGCAGGTGCCGGCAGAAGTGGAGGGTCGCGACAGCGGACACGTGCCCGAAGCGGCGGCAGAATCGAATGGGCGTGCACGGTTGCGGTTGTCATGGCTTGAATGGTACGACGGTTCCCCCACAGTTTCAAGGGATAACGCGCGATGTGTCGTGCGGAGGAGGACGCAGCAGAGGCGGGCCGGCAGGCGGAGAGAAGTGCAAAGAATAGTTTCTGTGGTTGTTTGTGTGGTGATTTAATCCGGTGAGTAACTGTGGTGGGAAATCTGTCGCGTTTGCACTTTCAGTGCGCTGGCCCGTGCCCTCGGCCGCGCCGCTCTGCTCGCCCGTCCCCTGCTGATATCGCAAGGGGGCGTGCCTCGGCTGCGGGGAAGGTGACGGCGCGCGCCGGTTTCGGTGGAGGCAGGTGGCCTGCGGAACGGTTGAAAGCGGGTGCTCAGGCGAGGTCGGCACCGCGGAGCGGTCTGGGGGTCTCGCATCGCCCCACTCGTGACGCTCCGGTATGCTGGCGGGAGCATAGCGGGGGTGCGCTCGTGCCGAGGCTCGTCCTCGCCGTTCTGGGACTCATGCTCGCCGCCGCGCTCCTCGCTGCCGGGTGCGGCGGGGACGGCCGCTCCATCATCCTCGCCACGACGACGAGCGTGCAGGACTCGGGCCTGCTCGATGTCCTCGTGCCCGCCTTCGAGGAGCGGAGCGGATACAAGGTGAAGGTGATCGCCGTGGGCTCCGGCGCCGCGCTCGCCATGGCGGAGCGCGGAGACGCCGACGCCGTCTTCGTGCATTCGCCCGCCGCGGAACGGCGCCTCACCGAGGAAGGCCACCTCGTTGAAGGCGCGCTCGTCATGACGAACGACTTCGTCATCGTCGGCCCTCCCGAAGACCCCGCCGGCGTGCGGGAGGCCGTCTCGCTCGCGGACGCGCTCCGGCGCATCGCGGGGACGGGACCGTTCGTCTCCCGCGGCGACGAGTCGGGGACCCATGCGAAAGAGCTCGAGCTCTGGGCATCCGCCGGCATCGACCCGGACACGGTGCGGCTGCGCGAGGAGACCGGGCAAGGCATGGGCGCGACGCTGAACGTGGCCAACGAGAAGCGGGCCTACACCCTCACCGACCGGGCGACCTTCCTCGTTCTGCGGGACGAGCTCGATTTGGACGTGCTCTTCGAGGGGGATCCTGCCCTCACCAATCCGTACCACGCCTACGTGGTCAACCCGGCTCTGCACCCGAAGGTGCGGGTGGAGGGCGCGCGGGAATTCGTGCGGTTCCTGACGTCGGCAGAGGCGCAGCGCCTCATCGCGGAGTTCGGTGCGGACCGGTTCGGCTCGCCGCTCTTCCGCCCCGCTGCCCTCGCCACAGAGCGGTGAAATGGAGCTCGTCGAAGGACTCGCGGAGGCGGTGCGGATGGTGGCGCGAGGCGACCCGTACGTGCGGGAGATCGCGCTGCGGACGCTGCTCGTCTCCGGGAGCGCGACGCTCCTCTCCATGCTCGTGGGGGTGCCGCTCGGCTACCTCCTCGCCCGCGCTCGCTTTCCGGGCCGCACGGCGGTGCTCGCCCTCGTGCACACGGGCATGGGGCTGCCGCCGGTCATCGCCGGGCTCGTCATCTTCCTGCTCTTCGTGCGCTCCGGCCCGCTCGGTGGGCTTGGGCTCATCTACACCCCGCAGGCGATGGTGATCGCGCAGTTCGTCATCGCCCTTCCCATGGTCGTCGGCTTCACGGCGGCGGCGGTCGGCTCGCTCCCGGCCGAGTTCTCGGAGCTGCTGGCGATGCTCGGCGCAGGGCCCCTGCGCACGATGTGGATCACGGTGCGAGAGGCGCGCCTCGGCCTCCTCGCGGCGGTGATGGCCGGGTTCGGCGCGGTGATCTCCGAGGTCGGGGCCTCGATGACGGTCGGGGGGAACCTCGCTGGGAGCACCCGCGTGCTCACGACGGCGATTGTGCTCGAGGCCTCGCGCGGCGAGCACGCGCGGGCGGTAGCGCTCGGCCTGCTCCTCCTCGCGCTCGCGCTGGCTGTGAACGCTGCTCTCACCGTCCTCCAGCAGCGCCGGGGCACGTGATGGAGCTCCTGCTGCGCGGCGTCGAGGTGCGGTACGGCCGCTCGCCGGCCCTGGAGATCGGCGAGCTCCGGCTCGCCGGCGAGCGGGTGACGGCAGTGCTGGGACCGAACGGGGCGGGCAAGTCCACCCTCCTGCGGGCGATTGCCGGGCTGCTCCGCCCTGCTCGGGGCGAGATCCTCTGGGACGGGAGGCGGCTCTCGCCAGGCGAGCGCCGGCAGCTGGTCGCCCTCTCCTTCCAGCGGCCCGTCTTCGTCTCCGGCACGGTGCGGGCGAACCTCGACCTGGCGCTGCGGCTGCGGCGCGTGCCGCGGTGGGAGCGCGGGGAGCGAATCGCCGCCATCGCCGAGGCCCTCGGCATCGCCGATCTGCTGGGGCGCGACGCCCGCTCGCTCTCGGGAGGCGAGGCGCAGCGCGTGAACCTGGCGCGGGCGCTCGCGCTCCAGGCGCCGCTGACGCTCCTCGACGAACCGCTGGCGGGCATCGACGGCCCGGCGAGGCGGGCGCTGCTCGCCGAACTGGGAGGGCTCCTGCGCCGCTTCGCGCGCACGGCGATCCTGGTGACGCACGACCCCGAGGAGGCTGCCCGGCTCGCCGACGACGTGGTAGTGCTGCTCGAGGGCCGAGTGCACGCCTGGGGAGCGAAGCGCGAGGTGTTCCGACGCCCGCCGGACGCGGCGACGGCCGCGTTCCTCGGATGGACGGTCCTGCCGACGGACGGCGGAACCATCGCCGTGGCGCCCGGCGGGTTCCGGCTTGGCGGGGACGGGTTCTGCTTCCCGCTGCGGGTGGACGCGGTTCTCGACCGCGGCTACGACCAGCTCGTCGAAGGTGCGATCGGCTCCGTCGCCGTCGCGCTCCGCCTGCCGCCAGGAAGCCCGAGGGTGGAGGCCGGGGCGATCGTGCAGGTCACGGCGCCCGCGGAGGCGGTCGTTCGCTTCCGCGAATAGGGCCGCTCACCCGTTGACACCCTCGGGCGGAATTGCCTACAGTCAGGCCACCATGGACGGAGTGCGATGCCGTCGTGGCGAAGACAGCGCCGGGGATTCCCCGGCGCTGTTCGTTTTCCGCACACTGAAGCGAGGAGGTCGGAAGCCGTGCATTCGAGCCTGATCGGGAAGATCGAGAAGGCGCGCAAGTACGCGCAAGAGCGGGATCGCGCCCGTGTGCTCTCCCTGCGGGTGGCGTTCCGCGGGGAGAACGCGGAGCACGAGGTCTCACTCGATGGCGGCTCCTGGCATTGCAACTGCGACTTCTTCGCCGATTGGGGCGTCTGCGCCCACACCATGGCCCTGGAACGGATGCTGGAGGGTATGGTCCCGCCGGTGCAGATCCCGGATGCGCCGGCGCGGGCAAGCGCGTAGCGTTCATACGAAACTCTAACGCCCGGCCCCCTTCAGAATCGGCCGCACCGTCCGAAACGGTGGTACCATGGCGCCGCCGAGGAGGCGGCGCATGGTTTCCTGGAGCTGGAGCGCGTACTTCCTCTACGTGTTCGCTCTCTCGTTCATGGTCCTCGGGGGGCTCATCGGCCTCTTCGAATCGAAGCACCCGGCGTTCCTCGCCCCTATCCTTCTCGGGCTGTTCTTCTTCTACCTCACCTGGGAGATCGTCGCCGAGGACGACTCCCGCTAGGCGGCCGGGATTCGGCCTCGTAGCCGTTGACGCGCGCCTTTCCGGCCGGTAGGATTCCGGCGAACTCCGTTCGGGCGGAGAAGACGTTTTCCTGGGAGGGATCGAACATGGCCGATCGCATCGAGATTGCCCGCAAGTACCTGCAGGCGCAGCGGGACGGCAAAGTCGAGGAGGCGGTGGCGCTCCTCGCCGAGGACGTGGAGCTCGTGAACCCGATGACCGGCACGGTCAAAGGGAAGGCCGCAGCGGAGCAGGCGCTCCGCAACCGCCCTGCCGGAGGCGGGTTCCAGATCACCTGGCGCGAGCCGGAGCTCGTGGACGGCAACGTGAAGATCGTCGGCGACGGCAGCCCGTTCGGGCCGGTGCGGATCATCTTCTCGTTCAACGAGAAGGACGAGATCACCAAGGTCGATGTTGGGCTCGGCACGTAGGGTGCCGCACGACTTGCGTCGTTGACAGGAGGGGCTTCGACGTCGAAGCCCCTCCTGCTATCTAGGTCTCGAGAGCTCTGAGGGAGGGGTTCCGTGTCCTGGGCGGCACGCGTGGCCGAGGCAGCGGCTCCCTCGGGAGAGGCGGCGCTGGCGGAGCGCTGGGCGGCCGGTGTCTGGGGCCCGCTGCGCTTGGAGGACGGGCGCCAGCTGCGGGTCGTGTTTCCGGGGATTCGCGCCGGCGCGGCCGGGCCGGACTTCCAGGGAGCCATCGTGGAGGTCGAAGGTGACCTCCTGGAAGGCGACGTCGAGGTCCACCTCAGGACGAGCGGGTGGCGCGCCCACGGCCACGGTTCGGACCCTGCGTACCGCCGGCTCATCCTCCACGTCGTGGGCGAGAACGACACCGGCGCGTCGTTCGTGGAGCACGGCGAGGGGCGGCGCATCCCCCTGCTCGTGCTCCCGCGGGCGCAGGCCGCCCTGCCCGCATTCGCGCCTCCGTGCACGGGCGCGGCGTGGCGGAGCGAACCGGAGCTGGCGGCGGTGCTTCGTCGCCTTTCGCTCCGCCGGCTGCGCATGAAGGTTGCCCGGTTCTCACCCCTCGTCGCGGCTTGGGGGGCACCGGAAACGCTCTGGCGCGCGTCGCTGGAGCAGCTGGGCGTGCCGGCGAACCGGGAGGCGTTCCGGCAGATCGCGGCGCGGTGGCCCCTCGCTGCCCTTGCCGAGCGGAGCGGCGGGCGCGCCGATTGGGCGGCGGAGCTGCTGCGCCAGGAAGGCCAGGCCGTGGGGCTGCGGAGCGGCGGTTCGCGGCCGATGGGGAGCCCCGCTCTCCGCCTCCGCAGCGCCGCGCTCCTCCTTCCCCTCCTCGTGAGGGGAAGGGACTGGCCGCAGGCGGTCCCGGACGGGTCGGAGCTCCCGCGGGCGCTGACCCGCGCAGGCCTCGGCAGGACGACGGCGATCGAGCTGGCCGTCAACGTCTTCCTGCCCGTGGGCGTGGCGGCCGGCGTCTGGAGCGAAGAGCGAGCGCTCCGGCGCTGGTGGCAGCTGCCCGCACCGCCCACGTACGGGCTCCTGCGCCCGCTCCAGCGGTGGCTGGGGTTGGACGCCTTCCCGAGCGCCGGCGCGCTTCAGGGAGCGCTCCTCCTCCTGCGCGACTACTGCACGAGGGGACAGTGCGGGCGCTGCCCGCTCTCCTGACGGGGCCGCTCCCGTCGCCCGGGCGGGCGATGAGGGAAAGAGAGCGGGGGCCGGATGCGGCCCCCGCTCTCCGCCCCCGCTCGGCCCGAGGCTCAGTGCCAGGCCACGTCGAAGCGGTCGAGGTTCATCACCTTCGTCCAAGCGGCGATGAAGTCGCGCACGAACTTCTCCTGGTTCTCGTCGCAGGCATACACCTCGGCGATCGCGCGCAGCTCGGAGTTCGAGCCGAAGACGATGTCCGCGCGCGTCGCGGTCCACTTCGCCTTGCCGCTCTTCCGGTCGCGAGCTTCGAAGAGGCGGCCGTCCTCGCCGACCGGGTGCCACTCTACCCCCATGTCGAGGATGTTGACGAAGAAGTCGTTCGTGAGGACGCCGGGGCGGTCGGTGAGGACGCCGTAAGGAGTGTTGCGGTAGTTGGCGCCCAGCACGCGCAGCCCGCCGACCAGCACCGTCATCTCCGGCGCGGTGAGGGTGAGGAGCTGGGCCTTGTCGACGAGCGCCTCCTCGAGCGGGATGACGTTGTCCGCCCGCTCGTAGTTCCGGAAGCCGTCCGCCACCGGCTCCAGCACCGCGAAGCTCTCGGGGTCCGTCTGCTCCTGGGTGGCGTCGTTCCGGCCTGGGACGAACGGGACCTCCACGTCGAACCCGGCCGCCCTGGCCGCCTGTTCGACCGCCGCGCAGCCGCCGAGGACGATGAGGTCGGCGAGGGACACCCGCTTGCCCCCGGAAGCGGAGGCGTTGAACTCACGCTGGATCTCCTCCAGCTTCGCGAGCACCCGCTGGAGCTGTTCGGGCTCGTTCACCTCCCAGTCCTTCTGCGGCACGAGGCGGATGCGGGCCCCGTTGGCGCCACCGCGCTTGTCGGAGTCGCGGTAGGTGGAAGCGGCAGACCAGGCGGTGTAGACGAGCTCCCGCAGCGGGATGCCGGACTCGAGGATACGCCGCTTGAGGGCGGCGACGTCCGCCTCATCGATGAGCTGGTAGTCGACCGGCGGGATCGGGTCCTGCCAGATGAAGTCCTCTTGCGGCACCTCCGGGCCGAGGTAGCGGGTCTTCGGCCCCATGTCGCGGTGGGTGAGCTTGAACCACGCCTTCGCGAACGCATCGGCGAACTCGTCCGGATGCTCGAGGAAGCGCCGGGCGATGCGCTCGTACTCCGGGTCGTGCCGGAGGGAGATATCGGCCGTGTTCATCACCGGCGGGTGCTTCTTCATCGGGTCGTACGGGTCGGGCACCAGGTGCTCCTCCCGCGGGTTCTTCGGCACCCACTGCCAGGCGCCCGCCGGGCTCTTCGTGAGCTCCCAGTCGTAGGCGAAGAGGATCTCGAGGTAGGTGTTGTCCCACTTGGTCGGCGTCGGCGTCCACGCGCCTTCGATGCCGCTCGTGATCGTGTAGGGGCCGTTGCCGGTGCCGAGGCTGTTCTTCCAGCCCAGGCCCATCTGCTCGAGCGGGGCCGCCTCCGGTTCGGGGCCGACGTGGGACGGGTCGCCGGCGCCGTGGTGCTTGCCGAACGTGTGCCCGCCGGCGATGAGGGCCACCGTCTCCTCGTCGTTCATCCCCATGCGGGTGAAGGTCGTGCGCACGTCCCGCGCCGCGGCCACGGGGTCGGGGTTCCCGCCGGGGCCTTCGGGGTTCACGTAGATGAGCCCCATCTGGACGTTCGCGAACGGCTTGTCGAGGTCGCCGCTCGTGTGCCGCTGGTCGGCGAGCCAGTCGATCTCAGGGCCCCAGTCGATGTCCTCCGGCGGCTCCCAGACGTCGACGCGCCCGCCCGCGAAGCCGAGGAGCTTGACGCCCATGGACTCGAGGGCCACGTTCCCGGCCAGGACCATGAGGTCCGCCCAGGAGATCTTGTTTCCGTACTTCTTCTTGATCGGCCAGAGGAGCCGGCGCGCCTTGTCCAGGTTCGCGTTGTCCGGCCAGCTGTTCAGCGGCGCGAACCGCTGGGCGCCCGTGGAGCCGCCGCCGCGGCCGTCGAAGATTCGGTACGTCCCGACGCTGTGCCACGCCATGCGGATGATGAGCCCGCCGTAATGGCCCCAGTCGGCGGGCCACCACTCCTGGCTCTTCGTCATCAGCTCCTGCAGGTCCCGCTTCAACGCCCAGTAGTCAAGCTCGCTGAAGGCCTTGCGGTAGTCGAAGTCCTTCCCGAGCGGGTTCGACTTCTCCGAGTGCTGGCGGAGGATGGCGAGGTTGAGCTGGTTCGGCCACCAATCCCGGTTCGTGCGGGCGAGGCCCTGGCGTGTGTGCCGCAGCGCACCGATGACGAGCGGTCGAGATTCGGTCTGGACCATGGGCAGCTCCTTTTGGGAGGATCTCGTTCCAAAGATCTTCTCCCCGAAAGATACACCGCCGGTGGGCCGTGCGCGAGCCCGGGCCGGGCCGAGCTGCTGCGGGCCCGTCCGGGAGGGGATGGTGCCGCGCGAGGGAGCGGGCGTACGATGACCGCGGAGGTGCCGTGCATCCCGCCATCGAGACGGAGGGGCTGACGAAGCGGTACGGGCCCGTGCTCGCGCTCGACCGGCTCTCGCTCCTTGTGGAACGAGGAGAGGTGTTCGGCTTCCTCGGCCCGAACGGGGCGGGAAAGACGACAACCATCCGCCTCCTCCTCGACCTGATCCGGCCGACGGCCGGCCGCGCGGCGATCCTCGGCCGCGACTGCCAGCGCGAGTCGCTCGCGGCCCGCGCGCAGGTCGGCTACCTCCCGGGCGACCTCAGGCTGTACGAGGGGCTGACCGCGCGGGACCACCTTCGCCTGCTCGGGGCATTGCGTGGCGCCGAGTTCGAGCGCGCCTGGGTGGCCTCGCTCGCCGAACGGCTGGAGCTCGACCTCGACCGCCGGGTCGGGGCGCTCTCGAAAGGAAACCGGCAGAAAGTCGGCGTGCTCCTCGCCCTCGCGCCGCGGCCGCCGGTCCTCATCCTGGACGAGCCCACGAGCGGCCTCGACCCGCTCATCCAGCACGCCGTGCTCGACCTGCTCCGGGAAGAGGCGGAGCGCGGCACGGCCGTCTTCTTCTCCTCGCACGTGATGAGCGAGGTGGAGCGCATCTGTCACCGGGTGGCGGTCCTTCACCGCGGCCGTCTGCTGACGGTCGATTCGGTCGACGGCTTGCGCGAGCGGGCCACGCGCCGGGTCGTCGTCCGCTTCGGCGGTCCGGTGCCGGCGGAGCTGGAGGCGCTTCCCGGCGTGCTCGCCTGCCGGGCGAACGGGAACGAGGCGGAGCTGGAGCTGAAGGGGTCGTTCACCCCTCTCCTCCAGGTGCTCGCGCGCCACCAGGTGGAGGACCTCACCGCCGAGCGCCCCAGCTTGGAGGACGTCGTCGTGCGGCTGTACGAGGAGGTGGGCGCATGAACGGCGCGCTGGTGCGAAAGACGATCCGCGACGCCCGGGCGGTGACGTTCGGCGTGGCGGCGGCGTTCTTCCTCATCACCCTGCTCACGGCGATCTCGTACGCGCCGTTCGCGGAGCAGCTCGCCCAGCTGGAGGTGTCCGAGGAGCTGCTCGCCTTCTTCGGGGGCATCTCCTCCATCGCCACTCCGGAGGGATACTACGTGAGCCAGGTCTTCGCCTACGGCGCGCTCTTGCTCGCCGTCATCGGGATCGTCGCGGGCACGGCGGCGGTGGCGGGCGAGGAGTCCGCGGGCACGCTCGACCTCCTCCTCGCCCAGCCGGTGCGCCGGCGCACCGTCCTCTTCTCGAAGGCGTTGGGGATCTTCCTCGCCCTCCTCGTGGCGAGCGTCGCCAGCCTGCTCGGGTTCGCGGTGGCGGCGCCCTTCACCGACCTCGGCATCGGCCTCGATGCGCTTGGCGTGGCCCACTGGCACATGCTCCACCAGGCAGCCCTCTTCTCCTCGCTCGCCCTTCTCGGGAGCGCAGCGCTGCCGACCCGCGCCCACGCGGCGGTTCTCGCCGCGGGCGCGATGGTCATCCTCTGGGTGGGCGCCGGTCTGGCGGCCATCGCCGAGCCGCTCTCCTTCTTCCGCCACATCTCGCCGTTCGCCTGGACGAACTTCGAGCGGGCGATGCTCGGTTCGGGCGAGTGGAAGGGCGTGGGCCTGGACCTCGGGCTCGCGCTCGCGTTCGTCGTCGCCGCTGCCGCCGCGTTCGAGCGGCGCGACGTCGTGGCCGGCCCGCGCGAACGGGAGCGCCTGCTGCCGTTTCGCCCGCGGCGCCGCGCTCCCGCGGCGGGCGATTGAGGGCTTGGCGCGCCTGCGCTGATTTGGATCCCTCGTGAGGGAATTCACCCCGGGGAGGCGGGATGCCCGTTCCCCGGGGCGAGCGCCATCGCGGCAGGGTACGGCGGCGTCAGGCCGCGATCTTGAAGCGGCGGGAGGCCTCGTTCAGGGCTTCGGCGAGCTGGCGCATCTCCGCCGCCGTCGCCGCTACCTCCTCGGACTGGGCCGAGAGCTCCTCCGTGGACGCGGACACCTGCTCCGTCGCCGCCGAGGTCTGCTCGCTCGTCGAGGAGACCTGCAGCACCATGTTGGAGATGCGCTCGGTGGCGGCGGCGAGCTCCGAGGCGCCCTCGGCGTTCTCCCGCGCGATCTCCGCCATCCCCTGCACCGCAGCCACGATCCTGCGCGCCCCCTCTGCGACCTCCTGAGCCTCTGCGGCGATGGCTCGCATCTCGTCCGCAGCGGCATCGACCGTCTCGATGACCGAGGTGAGGACGCCGGAGACCTCTTGCGTCACGTCGCGCCCGGCCACGACGTCGCGCACCGTCTCCTCGATGGCGCGGACCGCCTCCTCCGTTCCTTGCCGCACCTGGCGGATGAGCGCCTCGATCTCCTTCGTCGATGCGGAGGCGCGCTCCGCCAGCTGCCGCACGTTGTCGGCGACGACGGCGAAGCCGCGGCCCTGCTCCCCGGCGCGTGCGGCCTCGATGGCGGCGTTGAGGGCGAGCAGGTTCGTCTGGTCCGCGATCTCGTCGATCGTCTGCACGATGGAGCCGATCTGCTGGCCGAGCGCTCCGAGCCCGTTGACCTGCTCGGCGGTGCGCTGGACGGCTTCGGCGATGGCGCCCATGGAGCGCGAGACCCGCTCCGCCGCCTCGCGCCCGCGCCGGGCCGCCTCCCGGCTCGCCTCGGCGTTGCGCGCCACCTCCTGGCTTGCGGCCGCCATGCGAAGGATGCGGTCGCCGATTCGCTCCGCCTCGGAGCGGCTCTCGCTCGCCGTCGAGGTGTTCTGCGCGGCGCCGGCGGCGAGCTGCTGGCTTCCGGCCGCGAGCCGCTCGATCTCCTGCGTCGAGCGCTGGGCCGCCTCCGCGAGGGTGCCGGCCGAGGCCGTCACCTCGGCGATCGCAGCCGCGATCTGCCCCGTCGCGCCCGCCATCTGGTCCGCGGTCTCCCGCAGCTGCTCGGCCGCCTGCAGGACGCCCTCGGCGCGCTGGCGGATGTCGGAGATCAGCGCCGCGAGGCCGCGCCGCATCCCCTCGTAGCTGCCCGCGGTCTCCCGCATGGAGGCGACGAGGTCGTTGAAGGCCCGCGCCATCCGGCCGACCTCGTCCTTGCCGGGATCCGGCACCGGCTCGGTGGTGATGGCGATGCGGGCGCGAAGGTCGCCGGATGATGCGGCGGCGAGCGCCTCGCGCAGCCGGCGGGCGTCGGTCTCGGCGAGCTGGCGCAGCCGGACCATGACGTCCCGCACCGGGCGCTGGATGCCGCGGGCGAGCAGGAAGGCGAGGAGGGCGATGACGACCGACGCCCCCGCCCCGAAGAAGACCACCGTGCGGGTGAGCTCGCTGACGCCGGCGAGCGCCTCCGCCTTCGACTCGCTCACCAGGTACCCCCACCCCATGCCGAAGAAGCTGCCGTACCCGGGCGCCTGCGCGACGCCGAAGATCGCCTCGCCGTCTTGGCCGGGGGTGAGGCTCGCGGCCGTGATCGCCTTCGGGGTGACGGCCCCGAGGGCGACCTCGGCCACCCGTTCTCCGGCCAGGGAGCGCTGCAGGATCTCCTCCCGCCGCGGCGAGGCGATGACGAGCCCGTCGCGGTTGACGACGAGGTAGTCGGTGGAGGGAGCGTCCGCCCGCGCCTGGGCGACTGCTTCGTCGATGGCGACGAGCATCGCCTCCCAGGAGACGAGGTTCAGCCACACCCCGACGAGCCGGTGGGCTTCGTCCCGGATCGGGTACGCGAACGCCATCGCCCAGGTGCGAGACCCTGGGCCGTACAAGGCCTCGAGCAGGCCGTCGGCGTGCACGTCCTCGACCACGGTGGTGCCTTCGGGCAGGTCCGGGGAAATGGCGCGCTGGAACCACGGCTCCCCGCTCACGTCCCTGCCCAGGAGCGCGAGGGTGTCGACCGGAGCCCCGGCGGCGTCGATGGGGCTCACGGCGACCACCTCGCCGTCCGCGTTCGCTACGAGCATGAGCGCGTAGTTCGGGGCGTACAGCCGCATGACGACGCTCATGTACTCCATGATCCGGGAGGCCTGCATCGACTTGACGAGCGGGTTCTGAGCGAACGCCTGCACGTCGCCGTACCGCTCGGACAGGGTCCGGTCGAGGGTCTCGGCGATGCTGCGCGCAAGCTCGGCGCGGCGCGCCTCCACCTGGCTCGTGATCTCCCGCGTGGCGACGTTCCGGGCGAGGATCGTGCCCACGACCATGGGAACGATGCCCACCGCGAGGAAGGCGATCATCAGCTTCCAGAGCAGGCTCAGGTTCCGGATGGGGCTGAAGGGGCGCATCAGCGCGCCGGGAATGCGGATCGGCGCCCTGGCCGGGCGCGGCAAGGATGCACGCATGCAGAACCTCCCGTCCTTCGCGTGACGTTCTCCCTCATGGTTTCGGCAGGAGGAAGCGGAGGTGAATCGGGAGTTTTCCCACTCCCGAGGGCCCGACGGCCGGACCCGGAGAGGTCCGGGACGCGTGCGCCCGGGCGCGGTACGCTGGCAGCAGGGCTTCGATGCGGGTAGCAGGGATCGACGCGGCTCCGGGCAGGTGGGCGCTCGTCGTGCTTGACAGCGGGCGCTTCGCGGGCGCTTACGCCGCCGCGGAGCTCGCCGAAGTGTTCGCGCGCATCCCCGACGTCGCGGCGGCCGCCATCGACATCCCGCTCTCGCTGCCGGACTCCGGGGTTCGCGCGGCCGACCTTGCCGCCAGGCAGGAGCTCGGCATCCGGGCCTCCACGCTCTTCGTCGTTCCGCCCGCGGCCGCGTTCCGCGCGGCGACGCAGGCGGAGGCGACCGCGGTGGCCCGCTCGCTCGGTGCCCCGGGCGTGTCCGCGCAGGTGTGGGCCCTGCGGAAGCGGATCTTCGAGGCGATCCCGTTCGCGTCCGACGAGCGGCTGGTGGAAGCACACCCGGAGCTCTCGTTCGCGCGCATGGCCGGAGCGCCCCTGCGGGCGCCGAAGCGGACCTGGAACGGGCTCGCCCGCCGGCTCCAGCTGCTGAACGCCCAGGGCATCGCCTTCCCGGACGAGATCGACGGCCCCGGGGGTGCGCTCCCCCCGGCGGACCTCGTCGACGCCGCTGCCGTGGCCTGGAGCGCCTACCGGTACGCCCGCGGGCTCGCTGAGCGGTACCCCGCCGCCGGAGCGAACGGCGCCTCGCGGCTGGGCGCCATCTGGGCCTAGTCGGGCGGCAGCTGGAGAACGACCGGGCCGCCCGTGTCCGCCACCTCGATGATCACGTAGGCTCGTTCGTCGCTCGCGGCGAGCGGGACCGTCACCTCTTGGGCTTCTTCCGGGTTCTCGAACGAAGCCACCACACGGCCGTCGACGACGACCGTGAGCTCCCCGTCGTACCGGAGGCGAAGCGCCCAAGGGCCACCCGGGGGCACGTCCACCATGGCCTCCGCTCGCAAGAGCCAGGAATCGTCGGGAACGTCGGGGAAGGGGAACGTGGGGATCTCGAAGTCGAGACGGTCCAGGTCCGCCGCCCCCGCCACCTCCTCGGACCCGTCGCGGCGCGCGACGATGCGCACCTGCCACGTGACGCCGTCCAGGTCGAGGACGCGCGGCTCGGGGGTCGGGGTGGGGGACGATGATGTGGGTGTCGGGCTGGGCCGGGGGACCGTCGGGGACGCGGTCGCATCGGCTCCCGAGGTGACGGGCTGGCGCGGTTCGCCCCCGCCCGGCCGGGCGAAGTAGAACCCTGCCGCGAGGGAGACGGCGATCGCAGCCAGCAAGACGGCAGCTGCCTCGCGCAGGCCCGTTCGTCCCACGAGCCCCACCTTACCAGCGCTCCCGCCGGCGGGGGCGAGGAGGGCAACGCCCGGTGAAACGACGCTGCGCGGTTGCCTCCCTCCCCGTCTACACTCGGATGAGGAGATGGAGCCGAGCATCGGCTGGCGGGAAGTGGCGGCGCTGGCGCTCGCGGCGGTGGCCATTGCCGTCACCCTTCCCTACCTCTCGCCGCAGGCGCAGTCGGGCACGCCGCGCCCCGTCGTGCTCGATACGCCCTCACCTCCCGCCGGCTCTCCGATCGCCGGCGACGAACCGGCGGTGCGGGCGTGGACCATCGAGATCGTGCGCCCAGGGCAGTCGGAGCCGCAGTCCCTCGGCGAGGCGCCGCAGCTCGACGTGCTCATCCCGATGGGGCCGGTCGAGATCGTCGCCCGCACGACGCTCTTCCTTCCCCATCCGGGGAGCTGGACGCTCCTCATCGAGCACAACCGGCCGCTCACGGTCGAGGTCGACGGGCTCGTGCTGGAGCAGCCGGCACCAGAGATTCCCGCCGGCTCGAGCGTCACCTTTCAGCACGAAGGCGGCGCCGTGCAGCTGACGATCCGGTCGAAGGTGGATGGTCCGGGGGCGCTGCGCCTCTCCTTCGTGGGCATTCGCTGACGCAGCGCCCCGTTCCGTCACGAAGCTCGCCGCCGGAGCCGGTACGCGCCGCCCGCGACTACCAGCCCGAGGACCGCTGCGAACCAGAGCAGGCGGCTTCCGTCTCCTCCGTCGGCCCGGAGTCCGGCGTTCCCGCTCGGCGGCGCGGCGGGCGTCGCCGTGGCGGCCGGCGTCGGGGTTTCCTGAGCTGCCGAGATCGCCCCGCACGCGACGTATGCCGCGATCTCCTGCTGGGAGCGGTGGACGTTGATAGCCCGGGTGCCGGTCACGACTTGCTCAAGCGGGGCGTTGAGGAGCGTCGTCGAACGGCCGCCCACCACGTCGTTGAGGGCGAACGCCACTGCGCCGACCTCGGGGCAGGAGCCTTCGTGCACGTGGGCAGGCTGCGCGACTCCCGCGTCTCCCGGGACGATGGCGATGACGACCTCCGTCTGCCCGTCGCGCGAGACGAGCGCCGCCAAGCCCGGCTGGCTGGCGTCTCGGCCGGGCCCAAGAACGGCCACCACGCCCCGCGGGATGTTCCCGCAGGAGGTGTACTCGGCGATCGCCGCTTGGGAGCGGTGGACGTTGATGGAGAGGCCGCCGCTGAGCAGCTCGGAGAGGCTCGCCTCGACCGTCGTCGTCGATCGCCCGTCGACCACGTCCTGGAGCGGGAAGGCGACCGCCCCCACGTTCGGGCAGCTCCCCTCGTGGATGTGCGCAGGCTGGGGCACGCCCGGTTCGCCCGGTGTGATGTCGATGGTGACGATGGTCCGCGACCCGTCCGCGGTGAGGGTTGCCGTCCCCTCCTGCGTCCCGTTGCGGCCGGGCCCGAGCGGGACGGTGACGGAGAGCGGCGGGGCGGCGCCCTGCGCGGCCGCGACGGCCACGGCCGCCACCGGGGGGCGGGAGCCGCTCTCCGGCACCTCTCCCGGCGAGTCTCCCGCTGCTGGGGAGGTTGGCGTCCTCTCTTCCCCGGGCGCTTGCCCGTCGGTCGGCGAGGGGCTCGGGGACCCGACCGGCCTGGGACGCGTCGCGGTCGCCGTTGCGCTCCCGGCCTCAGGTGAGGAACGGAGGTCGTCGTCGGGGTGGAGGTCGGAGCCGGACCCCCGGTCGGCGTGAGAGAGGGCGGGGGCGAGGGTGTCGGCGTAGCCGTCGGAACCGGCGTTGGCGTTGCCGTCGGCGCAGGCGGAGTCGGAGGCGGAGTCGGCGTCGGGGTCGGCGTTGCTGCTCCCGTGACGACGACCGTGCCGGCCATGGCGACGCCGCCGGGCCCGCCGTGGAATCGGCAGTAGTACCCGTACGTGCCGGGGACGGTGAAGGTGAAGCTGAAGCTGTCGCCCTGTCGCAAGAAGGGGTTCGTCCCCGAGTCGAAGGAGGCGTCGTCGGCGGTCACCGTGTGACCGTTTCGCCCCGTCGTCTGCCAGACGACGGTCGTGCCCGCGGGAACCGAGACGGTCGCGGGCTGGAAGAAGTCGTCCCCCACCGTGATCGTGACCACCTGGGCGGGGATCGCCGCCCTCGCTCCCACGCCACCGCTGGCCGAGAGGGCGATGAGTCCCACGAGGAGGGCAACGGTACGCATCCGCAAGGTATTCGTGAGAACCGCGGCCGGCGATCACCGCGGGCTCGTCGCGCCTGCCGGTTCGCGATACAGTTGGTCCGCGGCGAACGTTTCGCCCGGCACTCCAGTGATGCGGGAACGAGGACGATGACCGAGACGGAGAGGGACGAACTCGCAGGATTGATCGACGTCGAGGCGCTGCAGCGGTTTCTCGACGAGAAGCTCGGCGGCTCGGTGCCCATCCGCGTCTGGAAACACACCGCCGGCTACTCGAACGTCACCGTCTTCATCGACCGCGGCGATCAGAAGCTCGTGCTCCGGCGGCCGCCGGGCGGGCACCTGCTCCCCTCGGCCCACGACGTCATCCGCGAGTGGCGGTTCATCTCCGCGCTCTACGGCCGGGCGCGCGTCCCCCGGCCGATCGTGGCCTGCGAGGACACGTCCGTCATCGGCGCGCCGTTCTACGTCATGGAGCGGGTCCCCGGCCGCGAGATCCGGGAGGAGGTCCCGGCCGCCTACGACAACCCCGCCGGCCGGCGGAGGGTCGCGGAGGAAACGATCGACGCGCTCGTCGAGCTGCATGCGGTCGACTGGCAGGAGGTCGGGCTCTCGGCTCCGCCCACGAGCTTCGCCGAGCGGCAGGTGCGGCGCTGGAAGCGTCAGTGGGAGCTCACCCGGCCTCATACGCGGGACCTTCCCGGCCTCGACCGTGTCGCGGCCTGGCTGGAGGAGCACCTGCCCGAGGAGCGGGAGCGGACCATCGTCCACGGCGACTACAAGCTCGACAACCTCCTTTTCTCGCTCGAGGAGCCGAAGCTCCTCGCCATCCTGGACTGGGAGCTCGCCACGCTCGGCGACCCGCTCGGCGACCTCGGCTGGCTCCTCTCCACCTGGGGGGATCCGCGGGACCGCGACAACCCGCAGCGCTCGCCCGAGGGCGAGGTGCTGGCGCCGGCGGTGACCCTGCTCGAAGGGTTCCCTTCCCGCCAGGAGCTGGCGGAGATGTACGCCGAGCGCAGCGGCCGCAGCCTCCACGACATGCACTTCTATCTCGTCCTCGCCATGTTCAAGGGCGCGGTCATCGGCGAGGGAATCTACATGCGGTACCTCCAGGGGAACGTCACGAACCCGCTCGGCGCGCGGATGGAGTGGCAGGTGCCGCTCCGCATCGAGCGCATGCTGGAGGTGCTGGAGTCGGGCACCTTCTGAGCCGCCTTCAGCGGCCGAGGGCGGCGAGGACGATGTCGCGGGCGATCGGCCCTGCCTCGAGCGACCCCGAGGCGCCGTCGTCGAGCACCACGGCCGCCAGCGCCGCGGGAGCGGTGGCAGGCGCGAAGGCGACGAAGAGGACGTGCTGCTGCTGGTCGGCGTCCTCGGCGGTGCCGGACTTCCCCGCGAAGTCGGTGTAGCCCTGCCGCCAGAAGGCGTACCCGGCCGTTCCGTTCGGCCCGGTCACGAGGCGCAGCCCTTCCAGCAGGTGGGCCCAAGCGGCGTCGCTCAACGGGAGCGGGTCGCCTACGGGCTCCGCCGGCTGCCCCGCGAGGCCCACGGGCTTCCGCAGCTGCCGGTTCAGGAAGGCGCTGTACGCGTTGGCGAGCTGCAGGGGCGTGACGAGGAGGTCTCCCTGGCCGATGCCGAGGTTCACCTCGTCGCCCGGGTACCACGGTTCGCCCCGCTCCCGCTCTTTCCACTCCGCGCCCGGAACGAGCCCCGCGGCGTCGTCGAGCCCTACCGCACCGCTCGGTCTCCCGAAGCCGAAGCGGCGCGCCATCTCGGGGAGGAAGCCGGGACGCTCGTTGTAGAGGCGGAGCGCGATCTCGTAGAAGACCGGGTTGCAGGAACGCATGAGCCCTTCGGCGATGGTGAGGGAGCCCTGCGACCCTTCCCAGTTCCGCCGCGGCGGGTCGAGGCCGTACCACACCGCCCCGCACTCGAGCCGCGAGGAGGTGTCGAACAGTCCGGAAGCGAGCCCCGCGGCCCCGGTGACGAGCTTGAACGTCGAGCCCGCCGAGTAGAGCCCGTGCAGGGCCCGGTTGAAGAGCGGGCGCTGCGGATCTTCGAGGTAGCGGGCGATGGCAGCGGCGTCCTGCCGCTCGAACGCATCGGGGTCGAAGGATGGCGAGCTCACGGCGGCCAGCAGCTCGTTCGTGCGGGGGTCGAGGAGCACTGCAGCCCCTGCCCGTCCGCCGAGGCGCTCGTACGCGGCACGGAGGAGCGCCGCGTCGAGGGTGGTGGTCACGTCCTTCCCCTCCACGAACGGCCGCTCCGCGAGCGTGGCCACCACCGTCCCTCCAGGGGCCACCACTTCGAGCTTGGCGCCGACCTGCCCCGCCAGGACCGGCTCCAGGGTCGCCTCCAGCCCGGCGGCGCCGATCCGGTCGCCGGGGCGGTACCCCTGCCCGCCCCGCTCCGCGAGCTCCTCGGCCGTGAGCTCCCTCGTGTACCCGACGATGTGGGCCGCGGCCGGCCCCAGCGGGTGGACGCGCTGCTCCTCGAAGTACAGGACGAGGCCCGGGGTGCGCACGACGAGCTCGTTCGCCTCCTCTGCCCGCTCGTCGGGGACGACCCCGACGGGCACCCGGTAGTTCAGCGGCAGCGGGCTCTCGAAGGCGGCATCGATCCGTTCCCGCGGAAAGCCGAACTGCTCGAGCACGGCGGTGACCGCTGCCCGGTCGGCGATGACGGACCGGTTGAGGCCGAGGTACCGCACGTCGGTGGTGACGGCGAGGGGGACGCCGTTCCGGTCGTAGATCGTCCCCCGCCGCGGGCGCCGGATCTCGGAGCGGAGCACGCGGCCGTTCGTGAGCGCGGGATGGATCGACGCCGGCGTCCAGCGCACCCGCAGGTCCCCGTCCTCGCGCCCGAACTCGAGCTCGGTGGAGTATTCCAGGGTGCCGAAATACGCTGTCTCCAAGCGCACCGAGAGCGTGGCGCCGGCCTCGGACGCGCGGGCGACGTCGACGCGGAGCCGGAGCTGCGTCGTCTCGCGCGCGAAGTCCGCGTATCGCGCCTGGAAGTCGGTCGCGGAGTACTCCGCTTGCGAGCGGCGGTCGAGGAGGAGGTACAGCCCGGCGATGTCCCCTGACTGCCAGCGCTCGGCGAAGACGGCGGCGAGCTCTTCCGGGGTGCGCGGAGGGGGCGTCTCCGTCGGCGCAGGGGCGGCCGCGGGCGGCGCCGGCTCCCGCGGCCGCAGCGCGAGGACGGCCGCGCCTGCGAGGAGGCCCACGAGGACCGCTGCCACGAACGCCGCTCGCATGCGCCCCCCCGGCCGGCCCCGCCTCCGGCCCGCGCTCGCCGCCACGATTCTAGCAATCGCGGTGCTGGCGCTCTCCGGCTGCCTCGGCGGGTTCGGTTCGTCGCCGACCCCGACCCCGGCTCCCGTCGGGCCCACCATCGTCCGGCCGGAACCGGCCGGGGAGCCCCGTTCGCTCCTCCTCGGCTTCAGCACCCTCCCCCCGGAGATCACCACCGAGGCGTACATCCGCACCTTCGCGGCAGCCGCCCAGTATGGGGACGTCGTCCTCATCCAGCGCGCGCCGCCGTGGGAGGACTTCTTCCCCGGCCGCTCCGTCTCGGCTCGCACCGAAGAGACGACGCGGCTCGAGCGGGCCCTGCTCGACCAGTACGACCACCTCGTCCTCTTCTACGCCATCGACCCCACGGACGCGCTGGCGGAGCGGAGCCGGGTGGCCGAGCTCCCGCCGGACGTGGACCCGAAGGAAGGGTTCCGGGACCGCCGTATCCGCAACGCCCTCGTTGCCTACGCCACCTACGTGGTGACGAACTACCGGCCGCAGTACCTCGCCATCGGGGTGGAGATCAACATGCTCCGCGACCGCGCCCCCGAGCAGTTCGACGCCTTTCTCGAGGCGTACGCGGAGGCGTACGCGGCGGCGAAGGCGGCCGACCCGAACGTGAAGGTGTTCCCCACCTTCCAGCTCGAGGACCTCATGGGGAACCTCGGCCGGATCCACCCGCCCCAGTGGGACGCGATCGAGCCCTTCCGCGGCATGATGGACGCCCTCGCCATCTCCACGTACCCGTACCTGGCAGGGTACGCCTCGGCGGACGAGATCCCCCCGGAGTACTACGCCCAGCTGCGCGAGCACTGGGACGGGGAGATCCTCATCGCGGAGGCAGGGTACAGCTCCGCCCCGGTCGAGGGCCAGAGCGTCGTCGGCAGCGAGGCGGATCAGGCGGCGTTCCTCGAACGCCTCCTCCGCGTCGCGGAGGAGCAGGGGTTTTCGATGGTCATCTACCGCGCCATCTTCGACCCTGCCTTCGTCACGCAGGGCGCCGCCTCGGTCTTCCGGGACATCGGCCTGCGCAAGGCGGACGGCTCCAACAAGCTCGCCTGGCCAATCTGGGAGGAGTGGGTCCGCCGCCCGCTCGCCCGTTGATGGCTCAGATCATCGTGTAGCCCCCGCTCACGGAGACGGTCTGGCCGGTAACGAAGCTCGCGGCCTCCGAGGCGAGGAACACGACCACGCGCGCGACCTCCTCTGCCGTCCCCAGGCGGCGCAAGGGGTACGCCCGCGCGATCCGCTCGCGCATCTCCGGGGTTCCCCAGGAGTCGAGGCCCTCGCCCCGCCACATGCTCTGGGCCCCGGCTTCGCCTTCCCGCGGGATGATCGTCCCGGGGCAGACGCAGTTCGCCCGCACCCCGTAGCGGCCGTACTCGCGCGCGAGCGCCTTCGTGAGGGCGATGACGCCCGCCTTGCAGGCCGAGTAGGTGGCCTCCCGAAACTCTCCGATCCGCCCCGCGTCCGAGGAGATGTTCACCACCGCCCCGCGCCGCTGCTCGACCAGGTGCGGGAGCGCGAGGCGGCAGCAGACGAGCGCCGACCAGAGGTTCAGCCGGACCTTCCGCTCCATGCTCTCCCACGACTCCTCGAGGAAAAGCCCCAGCCGGTCCCAGCCGACGTTGTCCACGAGCAGGTGGAACGTGCCCCAGCGGCGCAGGAGCTCGGCGAGCGCCGCTTCCACCTGCGCCGGCTCCGTGACGTCGCAGCGGAAAGCGACGGCGTCGTCCGCGCCCCGCCGGCGCGCTTCCCCCGCGACCGCCTCCGCGCCCGGCTCGTCGACGTCGAGGATGCCGACCCGCGCCCCTTCCTCGGCGAAGGCGAGCGCGATCGCCCGGCCGATGTTCGAGGCCGCCCCCGTGACGATGACCCCCTGACCGCGCAGCCCGAGCTCCATCACGCACCCTCCTGCCTGCCCGCGGAGGGGAAGCGGGGCGCCCGCCGCTCCTGGAGGGAGCGGAGCCCCTCGCGCACGTCCTCGCCGAAGAACGTGAGCATCTCCGCGGCGAGGGAGTAGTCGAAGGAGACGAGCCCGCCCAGCCGCAGCCACTGGTTCAGCGCGCGCTTCGTGAGCCGGATCGCCCGCTGGGGGCCGTCGGCGAGGCGGCGGGCCACGCGGAGGGCCGTGTCCATGAGCTCCTTGTGGGGCACGCAGAGGCTGACGAGGCCGATGCGCTCGGCCTCTCTCCCGTCCAGGAACTCGCCCGTGAGGAGGTAGTACTTCGCCTTCGCCATCCCGCAGAGGAGCGGCCAGGCGATGCAGGCGTGGTCGCCGGCGGCCACGCCGAGGCGGACGTGGCCGTCCCCCAGGCGGGCGCGTTCCGACGCGATCGAGATGTCCGCCATCAGCGCCACCGCGAGGCCGGCCCCCACGGCGGCGCCGTTGATGGCGGACACGATCGGCTTGTCGAGGTTCAGCATGTTGTAGACGATGTCGCGCGCCTCGGTGAAGAAGACGTCCAGCACCACCTCCGGCCGCTCGAGCGCCTCGCCGAGCATCCCGAAGTCGCCGCCCGCGGAGAAGGCCTCCCCCGCCCCTGTGATGACGACCGACCGCACCGCCTCGTCCCGGCCCAGGTCGAGCCAGATGCGCGCGAGCTCGTTGTGGAGGCGGCGGTCGGTCGCGTTGAGCGCCTCCGGCCGGTTCATCGTCACGATCGCCACGCCGTCACGCTGGTCGATGAGCAGGTCGCGGTACTCCTCGTACACCATCGATCGCACCTCTCCTGGAGCTCCCGCTACCGGGGCAGCGCCATTCTGCTCCTCGAACGGGGGCGGGGCCAGCGCCGTGCGGCCGGGGAAAACCGGGTAGAGTATGGGTGTGGACGACGTCCTCGAGGACGAACGTCTCGGCGTCGCCGTCATCGCGCTCGACCGCTGGGGGCGTGCAGTCCTCCTGGAGCGAACGGCGGGCGCGTGCGTGCCGGCAGCACCGATCGCCCGAGGCGAGGCGCCGGATGCGGCGGCGCTGCGCCTGTTCGACACCCTCGCGCAGATGACCCTCGATCAGCTCCGCTTCTTCCGCGTTTTCCGGGGGCCGGATCTGCCCGGCCTGCCGTGGCGAGAGCTGCACGTGTACTTCGACGACCCCGATCCGGACCCCCAGTTCCTCGAACCGCCGCCCGAGGGCCGCTGGCGGCTGCTCGGCCCGGGCGAGCTGGAGACAGCGTGCGTCCTTCCTTGGGCTGGGGCACTGCTGCGACGCTTCTTCGAAAGCCCCGCGTACCGCGCGCTGTTCCATTGATGACCTGCACGTGCGACGGAGGCTGAGGTAACGGAAGATGTCTGATTCCTGGTTCATCATTCTTTCGCTCCTGGCGGTCGTGGCGCTCGTGGCCGCGAACGGATTCTTCGTCGCGACCGAGTTTGCCTTCGTGGGCGTTCGGCGGACGCGCGTTGAGCAGCTCGCGAGGGAAGGCAACGTGCGGGCGCGGCTCCTGCTGCGGGCGCTCGACGACCTCGACAACTACATCGCCGCCACGCAGCTCGGCGTCACGATGTCCAGCCTCGCCCTCGGCTGGATCGGCGAGCCGGCCCTGGGCTCCATTGTTGATCCGGCGTTGGAGCGGGTGCTCGATCCAATTGCGGCGGAGGCCGTGTCCCGCACACTCGCTGTCGCGCTCAGCTTCGCCTTGGTCACCGCTGTGCTCATCGTGTTCGGAGAGCTCGCGCCGAAGCAGTTCACGCTCCAGGCGGCGGAGGCCACGGCGCTGTGGGTAGTGATCCCCATCCTCGTCTTCAACCGGATCTTCCGGCCCTTCATCTGGCTGTTGAACACGCTCGGGCGGCTCGTCGTGCGGCCGTTCGGCATCCGTGCGCCGGGCCATGAGGCCGAAATCGGCCCGGAGGAGCTCGAGATCATCATCCAGGCGAGCGCGCGCGCGGGGCTGCTCTCCGAGTCGGAGCTGCTCCTGGCGCGGCGGGCGCTGGAGTTCGGCGAGGTGCGCGCCTACCAGGTGATGATCCCCCGCACGGAAGTGGTGGCCATCGACGTCACCGCCAGCATCGACGAGGTGCTGGAGACGATCGAGCGCCACCAGCACACCCGCTACCCGGTCTACGAGGGGGACCTCGACCACATCGTCGGCATTCTCGACGCGAAGCGGCTGCTGCCGCTCGTCGCCCGCGGCGAGACGAACTGGCTCGCCCTCGTGCGCCCCGCGGTCGCCGTGCCGGAGACGGTGACCGTCGACATCGCCGTGGAGGAGATGCGCCGCAACCGCACCCAGTTCCTCGTGCTCTTCGACGAGCACGGCGGCACGACCGGGATCCTCACCGCCGACGAGGTGCTGTACCGGCTGCTCGGACGGCTCGGCGGGGGTCCGGTCGGCTCGGAGCACATCCGGCGCCTCTCCTCCGGCAACTACCTCCTCAACGGCCTAGCCCTCATCGCCGACGTGGAGGACGCGCTCGGCATCGAGCTCTCCGACGAGGATTACGACACCATCGGCGGCCTGATCATGGGCAAGCTCGGACGCGTGCCCCGGGTCGGCGACCGCGTGGTCATCGACGGGTACGAGTTTCGCGTCACGGCCATGGACGGGCGCCGGGTCGACCGGGTGCTCGCGGTGAGGACGGCGAGCGCGGCCGCAGACGGCAGCCGCGCGCGCTGAAGCTGCGGACGCGGCGCGCAGGGGGTTCGCTTTCGTTGCGATTCAGGGAATTCCCGTATCGAATGCAGCGGGGAAGGCACTAGACTGGCCGGTACGAGCGGGAAAGAGAGGGTCGCGAGGTGAAGATCGTTCTCCTCGGCCCCGAGCCGTCCCGGGCTGGCGCGGCCTGCCCGGATGTGGAGGGGCTGCGCGAGGCAGTGCGCATCGAGGACCCCGTCGAGTTCCTCGAGCGGGTGACGGTGCTCGACCCGCAGGTCGTCATCACGAGCCCGGCGCTGCCGGTCCAGGATGCGCGCGCGGTCGCAGTGGCACTGCGCACCCGGCCGGAGGGGGAGCGGATAGCGCTCCTCGGCTGGGCTCCGCGCGCCGCCCACGCGGCGCTGTTCGAGGCCGGCTTCGACGGCTGTCTCGCCCTCGAGGACTCCGAGGACGCCATCCGGCGGGAGCTGCAGCGCATCCTTCGGCTCGGCGCGCGCTTCGACGCCGCCCGCGCCCGGTACGAGCAGCTCCTGGACAACCTCGACGACATCGTCTACGCGAACGACGTCGACGGCCGCTACACCTATGTGAGCGCGGCCGCTGAGCGGATACTCGGCTGGAGGCGCGAGGAGCTGCTCGGCCGCTCCTACCGGGAGTTCGTCGCGCCGGAGGGCGCGCCCCAGGCGCAGGAGGCGCTGGCGAAGAAGCTGCGCGGCGAGGCGCGCCAGACGACGTACCACACCCTCCTGCGGGCGAGGAGCGGCGAGCTCGTTCCCGTCGAGGTGCGCTCGGTGGCGCGGTACAGCGGGGAGCGAGTGGTGGAGTCGCTCGGCGTGGTCCGCGACCTGCGGGACGAGGCGAACCGGGAGCGGGCTGCTCACATCGCGGAGCAGCGGTACCGGCTCATCCTCGAGGCGATCCCCGACGCGGTGGCGCGGTTCGACGCGAACGACGTCTGCGTCGAGTGGAAGCCCGGTGTGCCCGCGGAGCTGTATCCGCGCACCGACTTCGAGGGGAAACATGCACGGGAGATCATGGGACCGCTGGCCGAGGCCACCGTGGCGAACTTCGCCGCGGTCCGCCGTACGGGGAAGCCCATCCGGACGATCTATCGCGGCAGCTGGGGCGGCCGCGAGGGGTATTACGAAGCGCGCATCCTCCCGTTCGTCGAAGGGGAGGTGCTCTGCGTCATCCGCGACATCTCGGAGGAGCGAGCGCAGGAGCGGGAGCTCCTCCGACTGGCGGCCGTCGTCCAGTCCTCCCAGGACGCGATCATCGTCCGGGATCGCGAAGGCCGGATCGTCCTCTGGAACCGGGGCGCCCAGTCGCTGTACGGCTATGCGGCGGAGGAGGTCCTCGGCCGCACGGCGGAGTTCCTCATGCCGCCCGGCAGCGAGCACGAGGCGCGCGGGTTCTTCGAGCGCGCGCTGCGGGGCGAGGAGCTCGTGGTCCCCGAGGCGTTGCGCCGCACGAAGTCCGGGGAGCTCGTGCCCGTTTCCCTCTCCTTCTTCCCGGTCCGCGACGAGGAAGGGCGGGTTCGCGGCGTCGCGGGGATCGGGCGCGACCTGCGGCCGTTGAAGGCGCTGCAGGAGGCGGCGGCCGCGACCGAGGCGAACTACCGCGCCATCGTCGAGCGAGCATCGGACGCGATCTGGGTGGCCGAGCCTTCCGCAGACGGCGAATGGCTCGTGACCTACGCGAACCCGAAGGCCGAGGAGCTCGTGGGGCTTGGGAAAGACGAACAGATCGGGCGCCGCGTGCGCGAGGTGCTGGGCGAAGCGGGATGGCGGGAAGTAGAGCCGTATTACCGGCTGGCGGTCGAGCGAAGGGAGCCGGTCCAGTACGAAAGGACCGAGGAGTACGAGCGCACGGGAGAGCACCGCGTCCACACGCAGCTCACGCCGGTCGTCGACGACGAGGGGCGGGTCGTGCGCATCATCGGCAGCACGCGCGACGTCACGGCCCTCTATGCGGCAGCCCGCGCGCGGCACGAGCTCGAAGAGCGGCTCCGCGTCGTGCTGCGAGCTGCCCCGGCTGGCCTCCTCGCCTGGGACCGCGAGCTTCGCGTCACCGCCGCCGAAGGCGCCCTCCTTCCGCTTGCAGGGCTCGACCCGGGCGACGTGGTCGGCCGCCCCCTCGTGGAGCTCCCGCTCCCTCGAGCAGCCTTGCGCTCGGCCCAGCGGGCCCTCTCCGGTCACGGGGAGTTCGGGTTTCTCCAGCTTGGCGACCGCATCGTGCAGGTGCGTTCCGAGCCGGTCCGCGACGAGGATGGCCACGTCGTCGGCGGCGTCGCGGTAGCCTTCGACGTCACCGAACAGCGCCGCACCGAGGAAGCGCTCGCCCAGATCGAGAAGATGGAGAGCCTCGGAACCCTCGCCGGGGGCGTCGCGCACGACTTCAACAACCTGCTCGTGGCCATCCTCGGGAACGCAAGCCTCGCGCGCGGGCAGATCCCACCCGATTCCCCGGCCCAGGAGCTGCTGCAGGAGATCCACGCCGCAGCCCAGCGCGCCGCCGAGCTCTCCAGGCAGATGCTCGCCTATGCGGGGAAGGCGAGGATCTCGCCGGAGATCGTCGACCTCAACGCCCTCCTACGGGACCTCGAGCCGCTCCTCCAGAGCGCCTCCCGGCAGGCGGCCAGCCTCCGGCTGGAGCTCGCGCCCGAGCCCGTGACCGTGCGCGCGGACCCGACCCAGATCCGCCAGGTCGTGATGAACCTCGTGCTCAACGCCGCCGACGCCATGGATGGCCGCTTCGGCAGCATCGTCGTCCGCACCGGGGTGCGCGAGTTCGGCCCCGAAGCGCTGCGGCGGGCCGTGCTCGGCGTGGAGCGGGAGCCGGGGCGGTACGCCCTCCTGGAGGTGTCCGACACGGGTCACGGAATGGACGCGGCGACGATGGCGCGCATCTTCGACCCCTTCTTCAGCACGAAGTTCACCGGCCGCGGCCTCGGGCTGGCGGCCGTCCTCGGCATCGTGCGGGGCCACGGGGGCGCGATCTTCGTCGAATCGGCGCCCGGGCAGGGAAGCACCTTCACCGTCGTCCTTCCCGCGCTCGCCGGTGTCCCCCAACCCGCCGGAGCCGACGGCGGCGAGGAGCCGGAGGACGCCGGGAACGGGGCAGGGAAGGGCACCATCCTCGTCGTGGACGACGACGTCGCCGTGCGGCGTGTGACCGAGCGCGCGCTCTCGTCCTTCGGCTACCGGACGCGCGGCGCCGGCAGCGGCGAGGAAGCGCTCGAGCTGCTGCGCGCGCTCCCCGTTCGCGCCGTGCTCGTCGATTTCGGCCTTCCCGGGACCCAGGGGACCGAGCTCGTGCGGCGCATCCGCGAGCTCCTCCCCGACGTCCCCATCGCCGTCGTCACCGGGATGGCCCAGGAGGACGTGGCGCAGGCGGTGCGCGAGGCGGGCGCCGACCTCCTCATCGCCAAGCCGTACGGGGTGGGCGAGCTGCGTCAGGCCGTCGAGCGGCTGCTGGCGACGCGGCCGCGGGAGTAGAACATGCGTGCGGTATACTGCGGGCATGGCCGGCGACGAGCGCATCGTCACGCGCGCGGCCCAGCCCGAGGATGCGGAGCTCGAGCGCTCTCTCCGGCCCCGCCGCCTTGCGGACTTCCCGGGCCAGGAGCGCGTGAAGGAGAACCTCGCCATCGCCATCGAGGCGGCGAAGCAGCGCGGCGAGCCGCTCGACCACATCCTCTTCTACGGCCCGCCCGGCCTGGGCAAGACCACCCTCGCCAACATCGTCGCCCACGAGATGGGCGTCTCCATCCGCACGACGAGCGGGCCGGCCATCGAGCGGCCGGGCGACCTCGCCGCCATCCTCACGAACCTGCGGCCGAATGACATCCTTTTCATCGATGAGATTCACCGCCTGTCGCGTGCCGTCGAGGAGATCCTCTACCCGGCGATGGAGGACTTCGCCCTCGACCTCGTCATCGGGCGGGGGCCGGGGGCGCGCTCCGTCCGGCTCGCCATGCCGAAGTTCACGCTCATCGGCGCCACCACCCGCTACGCGATGGTGAGCTCCCCCCTGCGCGATCGCTTCGGGGCCGTCTTCCGTCTCGACTTCTACGACGTCCCCACCCTCGTCGCCATCGTCCGGCGCTCCGCTTCCATCCTGGGGCTGGAGATCCCGGACGATGCCGCGGAGGAGATCGCGCGGCGCTCGCGGGGAACGCCGCGCGTGGCGAACCGGCTCCTGCGCCGCGTGCGCGACTACGCCCAGGTGCGGGCAGGCGGCCGCATCACCCTCGAGGCGACGCGGGAGGCGCTCGCGCTCCTGGAGGTGGACGAGCTCGGCCTCGACGAGACCGACCGGGCCCTCCTCCGCTGCATCGTGGAGAAGTTCGACGGCGGTCCCGTCGGGCTCGACACCCTCGCCGCCTCCACGAGCGAGGAGGCCGACACGATCATGGACGTCTACGAGCCCTTCCTTCTCCAGATCGGCTTCCTCCAGCGAACCCCGCGCGGGCGGGTCGCCACCCCGGCGGCCTACCGGCACCTCGGGATCGCTCCGCGGGCGAGCGCCGCCCAGCGCCCGCTCTGGGAGCAGGACGGTTCCGCCTGACCGGAGGGCCGCCCGCCTTCCGGCGGCCCGCGCCGTTGTGTATAGTTCGCTCTCCCCTACACCATGGAGTCACGGAAGGGGTCCCAGCGGCGGTGATGTACCGGAAGAGCGTCCTCACGAACGGCCTGCGCGTGCTCACGAGCGAGATGCCCCACACCCGCTCCGCCACCGTGAGCATCTACGTCGGCGCCGGCAGCCGGTACGAGGCGGACGAGGAGGCCGGGCTCTCGCACTTCCTCGAGCACATGCTCTTCAAGGGAGCCTCGCGCCGGCCGACGGCGAAGGAGATCTCGGTGGCCATCGAGGGCGTGGGCGGCATCTCCAACGCGGCCACCGACCGCGAGCTCACCGTCTACTACGCGAAGGTGCCCCATACGGCCGTGCTGGAGGCGGTCGACGTTCTGGCGGACATGGTCTCCGCGCCGATCATGGACCCGGCGGAACTGGAGAAGGAGCGGCACGTGATCCTCGAGGAGCTGGCGGCCATCGAGGACAACCCCGCCGAGCTCGCCGGCATCCTCGTCGACGAGACGCTCTGGCCGGACCAGCCGCTCGGCCGCACGATCGGGGGCACCCCCGAGAGCGTGCGCAGCCTGCCCGCCTCCGCCGTCGAGCGGTACCTGCGCGCCCAGTACGTGCCCGGCAACATGGTGCTCGCCGTGGCCGGGAACGTCCGTCACGAGGAGGTGGTGGAGGCAGCCGAACGCTGGCTGGGAGCGATGCGACCGGGCACGCCGCGCGCCTGGTTCCCCGCCGTCGGCCGGAACGGCGCCGCGCCCGTCGCCGTACGGGAGAAGGTCACCGAACAGGCACACGTCTGCATCGCCTTCCCGTCCGTGCCGCTCGGGCACCCGGACCGGTACGCGGTCGACATCGTCAGCGCCCTCCTCGGCGAGGGGATGTCCAGCCGGCTCTTCCTCGAGCTGCGTGAGGAGCGGGCCCTCGTCTACGACGTGCACAGCTACGCCAGCGGCTTCCGCGATGCGGGCTGCCTCACGATCTACGCCGGCTGCGATCCGGAGAACGCTAGGGTGACCGCGGAGGCCATCGTGGAGGAGGTGGAGAAGCTGCGCGGTGGCGTCCCCGAGGACGAGCTGGAGAAGGCGAAGGAGATGGTCCGCGGCCGGGTGCTGCTTCGCCTCGAGGACACCCGCGCGGTCTCCGGCTGGCTCGGCGCCCAGGAACTCCTCCTCGACCGCGTGCTCACCGTCGACGACGTGCTGGCGCGCATCGACGCCGTCGCAGCCGAGGACGTGACCAGGGTGATGAACGCCTACTTCCGCCCCGAGCAGGCGGTGCTTGCGGCCGTGGGGCCGTTCGAGGACACGGCGCTCTTCGAGGGGCTCGTGGGGTCGAGCTGAGGTGGAGGGCGCCTACTTCCCGCCGCCTCGGACGAGCTTCCGCCCGGGCGACTCCTTCATCTCCGTCCACCTCGTCCCCCTCTGGCAAGGCCGCCTCGTCGTCTTCGACATCGACGAGCCCCCGGCGCGCGGCCGCTGGCTTCCCTGGACGGTGGCCTGGTTCCAGGCGAACCCGTACGAGGTCGCCTCCGCGCTCGTGGAGGAGTGGTGCGGGACGTTCCCGCACGACCTCCGGTTCGTCGACGCCCTCTCCTTCGAGACGGAGGGCGGGGGGTGGGAGCTCGCGCTCGTCTTCCGCGCCGAGCTCGGGGAGCAGCCCGTATCCGCGGCAGGCCGGCGCCTCGTCCTCGTCGACCCTGCCGACCTCGCGCCCGTGGGCCGGTTCGACGCCGCCGACCTCGCGCGCTGGGCCCGTCCCAACGACGACCGTCCCGCCGTGCGGGGGCTCGTGTTTTGAGTATCATGAGCGACTTCATCCACAATCGCCGAAGAAATCGCGTATGCTGGATGTCGTGGGGCGATCGCGACGTCCCTTTGGAACGCGAAGTTCCCAACGAGGAGGAGAACCATGACCGAAGTCGTTCCGTCCATCGCGGAGCGCGGCTACGCGCATCCGGAAGTGCTCGTCGATACGCAGTGGGTGGCGGACCACCTCAACGATCCGAACGTCCGCATCATCGAGTCGGACGAGGACCCGCTCCTGTATGCCTCGGGCCACATCCCCGGCGCCGTGGAGGTCGACTGGGTTCGTGACCTGAACGACCCCGTGCGGCGGGACTACATCAGCAAGGAGAAGTTCGAGGAGCTGATGTCCCGCATCGGCGTCACGAACGACATGACCGTCGTCTTCTACGGCGACAAGAACAACTGGTGGGCGACGTACGCCTTCTGGGTCTTCCAGCTCTTCGGCCACACGAACGCGAAGATCATGGACGGCGGCCGCTTGAAGTGGGAGAAGGAAGGCCGCCCGATGACGCGGGAGGTGCCGAGCTACCCCCGCACGAAGTACGTGGCGAATGAGCGGGACGACACGCAGATCCGCGCCTTCCGCGACCAGGTGCTGAAGCACATGGAGGCGGGGAAGCCGCTCGTCGACGTGCGCAGCCCGGAGGAGTTCCGCGGCGAGCGCACCCACATGCCGGAGTACCCGCAGGAGGGCGTGCTCCGGGGCGGGCACATCCCCGGCGCCAAGAACATGCCCTGGGCGCGGGCGGTGAACCCGGAGGACGGCACCTTCAAGCCGGCGAGCGAGCTGCGCGAGATCTACATGGGCCAGCTCGGGCTGAAGCCGGAAGACGAGATCATCACCTACTGCCGCATCGGCGAGCGCTCCAGCCACACCTGGTTCGTGCTCAAGTACCTGCTCGGCTTCCCGAACGTCCGCAACTACGACGGCAGCTGGACGGAGTGGGGGAACTCCGTCGGGCTCCCCATCGAGAAGCCGTAAGCGGCCGCTCGGCCGCTCGAGGAAGCGGGGGCGGACGCACCGCCCCCGCTTCGCTACCCTGGTGATGGAACGCGCCGGAGGAGCATCGGTGACGCGCATCCCTGAACCGCTGGAGAGGCTGCTGGAGGACTTCGAGGCCGTCGATCGGCTCGAACGCCAGCAGCTGCTGCTCGAGTACGCCGACCAGTTCCGGGAGGTCCCCGAGGAGGTGGCGAAGCGCCCCTTCCCGGAGGAGAACTACGTCACGCGCTGCGAGTCGCAGGCGTACGTGTTCGCGACCGAGAACCCCGACGGCACCCTCCATTTCTACTTCGCCGTCGATAACCCCCAGGGGGTGTCGGCGAAGTCCTGGGCGGCGATCATGGAGGAAACCCTCTCCGGCCAGCCGCTCGACCAGGTCCTGGCGGTGCCGCCGGACGTCATCTTCCGCATTTACGGGAACGAGATCTCCATGGGGAAGGGGCAGGGCCTCATGGGGATGCTCGACCACGTGAAGATGTTCGCGCGCCGGAAGCTGAACGAGCGGGGAGGGTGACCGTGGGCGTCCTCGCCGTCCTGCGGGTCCTCGCACTGCCGCTCGCGCTCATCATCGCCGGCCTCGTCGCGGCCCGCATGGCCCGAGAGGAGGATCAGCGGCCGAAGGGCTGGCGGGACGACTCCCTCGCCGAGTGGTACCGGGAACGGGACCGGCTGGCGGAGGAGGAGCGCCGGCGCCGCGCTGCCGCGCTCGGGCTCGAGCAGCTCGAGGGGTCGGAGCGCGAGGAGGAGCGAACCGAGCGCCAGGAGCGCATCGGCGGCTGAAGCGGGGGCGCGCCCGCGCCGGGTGGTAGAGTACCCGTACGACGCGAGCTCGACCGGAGGGATGACCATGGATCGATTCGAGGACGGGGATCTCATCATCGTTCGCGGCGGCCCCGCTGGCGCGTGGCAGAACAACATCTACCTCCTCATCGACCGGGAGACGAACGAGGCCGCCTTCGTCGACGCGCCCGACGAGCCGGAGAAGTCCATCGCCCTCGCCGAGGAGCTCGGCGTGCGGCCCTCGAAGATCCTCCTCACCCACTCCCACGGCGATCACACCGCCGGCATCGACGCCCTCAAGGAGCGTTTCGGCTGCCTCGTCTACGCGAGCGCGGCCGAGCCGTGGCTGAAGGAGGGGCAGCTGGACGAGCCCGTCGAGCACGATTCCGTCGTCCACGTGGGCCGACTCCCGTTCCGCGTGCTGAGCGTCCCCGGCCACACGCCCGGCAGCACCGCCTACGTCTACAACCTCAGCGCCTTCGTCGGCGACACCCTCTTCCCCGGCGGGCCGGGGCGCACCCAGTCCCCTGAGCTCCTCCGCCAGGAGATCGCCTCCATCGTCACCCACCTGTACACCCTTCCGGACGAAACGGTGATCTACCCCGGTCACGGTCCGACCACGACCATCGGCAAGAGCAAGGAAGAGTACGCCGTCTTCGCCTCCCGCGAGCATCCGCCGGACCTGTGCGGCGACGTCCTGTGGCTCGAATCTTAGGGGGCGCTAGACAAACGCGCGTTGGGTAGCTACTATCACTTCGTCAGCGAACAGCCATTGCGGCTAGTTCGGCGAGGAACTCGTGTCGAGGTTCGGTATGACGCAGCAGGAAACGACCCAGCGACCGATGGGGCGCCTCGAGCGCCGCAAAGCCCGGACTCGAGCGGCAATCCTCCAGGCAGCGGCCCAGCTCTTCCGCGAGCGGGGGTTCGCCAAGACCTCCATCGTGGACATCGCCGACACGGCCGATGTTGGCGTCGGCACCCTCTACGGCTACTTCAACTCGAAGTACGAGCTGTTGCAGGAGGTGCTCCGCCAGCACGCCCTCGAGGCTCGGGAGCGGTACCGGGCCTCGGTGGACGAGTCGACGCCGGCGATCGAGCGGGTCGTCCGCACCCTCGAAGAGGTGGCGAGGTACGTGCGGGAGAACCGCGTGCTTCTCGCCTCCGCGTTCCGCGAGGAACCGGGCGACCGGCGCCCGGAGTACCCCGCGGAGTGGCTCTTCGAGGCGCTCGGCCAGGAGATCAAGCGGGGCATCGAGCGCGGCGAGCTCCACAACGTGCCCATCGACCCCACCGTGAAGACGCTCCTCACCGTGTACACGGCGGCCATGCTCGGCATCGGGGTCTGGCACGGCGAGGATCCGGACAAGGCGCTGGCCGAGCTCAACGAGATGACGCGAGCGTTTCTCAGCAAGCGGTAAGCCCCCTAGCGGGGCCGCCGCCGATTCGCTACAGTCCGTCATGACCGTCCTGACGGACGCCGAAGGGGGCGCCGGTGCCGTCGATGAGCCCGCAGGAGTACCCGCATGAACGCGCCGGGACCGGCGCCCCCGTCCGTATCCTCATCGCCGACGACCACTCCCTCATGCGCCAGGGGCTGCGGTCGCTCCTCCAGGAGCGGCCCGGCCTGATCGTCGTCGGCGAGGCCGGAGACGGGCGCGAGGCCGTGGCGCTCGCCCTCCGCCTCCATCCCGACGTCGTCCTCATGGACGTCGTCATGCCCTCGCTGAACGGCGTCGAGGCGACCGTGGCCATCCGCCGCCGTCTCCCCGAAACGCGCGTGCTCATGCTCAGCGCCTACACCGAGATGGAGCACGTGGTGGCGGCGGTCCGCGCCGGCGCCTCCGGATACCTCCGGAAGAGCGCCGACGTCGAGGAGCTCGAGCTCGCCATCCGCGCCATCGCCCGCGGCAACACGTACTTCTCCCCCGAGCTCCTCCGCGGTCTCGACTCGATGGACCTGTACCGCGTCGCCAACCAGCCCGGAAGCGGTGCCCTCGACCGCCTCTCCCACCGCGAGCGCGAGGTGCTGCAGCTCATCGGCGAGGGCTTCACGAACCGCGAGATCGCGGGCGAGCTGGGGGTCTCGGTGAAGACGGTCGAGGCGCACATCTCCCGACTCGGCCAGAAGCTCGGCATCCGCCGCCGCGGCGAGCTCATCCGCTTCGCTCTCCGCGCCGGAGTCGCCGCCCTCGATACCGACACCCTCGAGCGGGCCGAAGCCCGCCGGCGGGCCGGCGCCTGACCGGACCGTGATCCGGCGCACAACCATCCGGTAAGCCGCTTCTGCTACGATCGCGGAAGCGTCAGTCGGGGGGCGTAACAGATGGGCGCTGACCGGAGCCCGTTCAGCCCGGACGGTCAGGGAGCGGTGGTGGAGACAGGCGTCGATCGCGCGCGCGTGGCGGCGGCCGTCCGCGAGCTCATCCTCGCCATCGGCGACGACCCCGACCGCGACGGCCTCCGTGACACCCCGCGCCGCATCGCCGACATGTACGCGGAGATCTTCGAGGGGCTCACCATCGACCCCCGCGAGTACCTCCGCGTGGGGTTCGAGGTGCCCCACGACGAGATGGTGATCCTCCGCAACATCCCCTTCTACAGCATGTGCGAGCACCACTTCCTCCCCTTCCACGGGGAGGCGCACGTGGGCTACATCCCCGAATCGCGCGTCGTCGGCATCAGCAAGCTCGCGCGTGTGGTGGAGGCGTACGCCCGCCGGCCGCAGATCCAGGAGAAGCTCACCTGCCAGATCGCGGAAGCGATCATGGAGGTCCTCGAACCGGACGGCGTCGCCGTCGTCATCGAAGCCGAACACCTCTGCATGACGATGCGGGGCGTGAAGAAACCCGGCAGCCGCATGATCACCAGCGCCATGCGCGGGCAGTTCAAGCGCTCCGCCGTGACCCGCTCCGAGTTCCTCGCCCTCGTCCGCGGACAGGCCTGAGGCCAGCGCGCTCGGAGGAAGCCGTGACCGACTCCATCCCTGCCGGCGCGATCTCCCCGCAGCTCGAGCTCCCGGAGCCCGTCACCGACGCCCTGCCGTTCGACGAGCTCCGCGACGCCTGGGCGGCGCTGCACGCCGCTTCGCCCACGGCTACGCCCTTCGCCCACCCCTGCTGGGTCGATTGCTGGCTGCGCACGCTCGGCGGCGATGCGGCGCCGGTGTTCCTCGCCGTCCGCCTGGACGGGGAGCTCGCCGGCGTTGGGGCTTTCGACTCCCGCCACGCCTCCGCCCGCGCGCTCGGGGATCCGAACCTCTCCGACTACCCGCCGCTCGTGGCGGCCCCCGGCCGGGAGCTCGCCTTCGCGGTCGGCGTGCTCGAATGGATGCGCGAGGACTTCACCCGCTCGCTCGAGCTCTGGGGGATTCCCGAGCCGTCCCCCCTGCGCGCCGCGTTCGCTGCCGCCGCCGAAGCCCTCGGCTGGCGGCTCCGCGAGGAGCGGGAGACGGTGGCGCCGGCCGCCAGCCTCGAGGGCGGCTGGGACGGGTTCCTCCAGCGCCTCGGCAAGCACGAGCGTCACGAGCTCCGGCGCAAGATCCGCAACTTCGAGCGGGCCGGCGCGGCGACGTACGAGGAGCTCGTCGAACCCGCAGCCGTGGAAGCGGGGCTCGAGCTCCTGCTCCGCCTCATGCGGGCGAGCCACGAGGGGAAGGCGCGCTTCCTCGACGCGGGCCGGGAGCGCTTCTTCCGCGCCTCCTCCGCAGCCATGGCCGCGGAAGGGCTCCTCCGCCTCGGTGTCCTGCGGCTGGACGGCGCCGCCGCGGCCGCCGTGCTCTGCTTCGACGACGGCCGCGCTACCTACCTCTATAACTCCGGATACGAGCCGGAGCTGCGCCGGCTCGCGCCCGGGATCGTCTCCAAGGGGCTGGCGATCCGGGCCGCGGCGGAGCGCGGGCGCGAGCGCTTCGACTTCCTCCGCGGCGAGGAGGAGTACAAGGGGCGGCTCGGCGGCGCGCCGGTTCCGCTGCTGCGGATCGTACTGGAGGCGGTCTGAAGATGGCCCGCATCGCCCAGATCTCGCTCCACACGAGCCCGCTCGCCCCCCTCGGCGGCCGCGACGCCGGCGGGATGAACGTCTACGTCCTCCAGCTCTCATGCGCCCTCGGCGACCTCGGCCACGAGGTCGACATCCTCACCCGGCTGGACGGCGACCTCCCGCCGTTCGAGCAGCTGCACCGGAACGTCCGCCTCGTCCGACTGCCGGCGGGCGCGCCCCGTCCGCTCCCGAAGGACGAGATCGCCGATTACGGCGCCGAGTTCCTCCGCGCCTGCCGCCAGCTCGTCCTTCGCGAGGGACGGGGCTACGACCTCATCCACAGCCACTACTGGCAGAGCGCGCGGGTCGGGGCGGCGCTCGCCCGCGAGCTGCGGGTGCCGCACGTCGTCATGTTCCACACCCTCGGCGAGGTGAAGAACCGCGCCCGCATCAGCGAGTCGGAGCCGAGGCGCCGCATCCGCGCCGAGCGGCTCATCGCCCGCCGCGCCGACGTGGTGGTTACCGCGAGCCGGCACGAGCGCGCGCTCCTCGAGCGGTACTACGGCGTCCCGCCGGGGCGCGTCCGCACCATCCCGTGCGGCATCGACCTCGAGCGGTTCGCGCCGCGCGACCCAGCCGAGGCGCGGGCGCGGCTCGGGCTTCCCGCCGGGGTACCGATCCTCCTCTGGGTGGGCCGCCTCGAGCCGCTGAAGGGCGTCGACGTGCTCATCGAGGCGTTCGCGCAGCTCCACCGTCGCGATGCGCTCCTTCTCCTCGTCGGCGGGGACGGGCAGGAGGATGGGTACCGGCGCGAGCTGGAAGCGATCGCCGCGCGGGCGGGCGTCCGGGAGCGGGCGCGGTTCGTCGGCCCGGTCCCGCACGAGGAGCTCCCCTGGTACTACGCCGCCGCCGACGTCTGCGTGGTGCCGAGCTACTACGAGAGCTTCGGCCTCGTCGCCGTGGAGGCGATGGCGTGCGGCACGCCGGTGGTCGCCTCGCGCGTCGGGGGCCTGGCGGAGACGATCACCGACGGTGTCACCGGGTTCCTCATCCCCTGGCGCTGCCCGGAGCCCTTCGCCGAGAAGTTGGAGGTGCTCCTCGAGAACCCCGAGCTTCGTGAACGGTTCTCGGCTGCGGCGCGGCGGGCCGTGGAGCCGCTTCGCTGGTCCCGCGTCGCGGCCGAGATCTCGCACCTGTACCACGAGCTCCTCGCCCGGCGGGCGGCCTCGCGGCCGGCGGGCGAGGCGATGGCGAAACCCGCTTCAGGAGGCGCGCGATGACCCAGCAGCCCGCGAGCGAGCGACGTGACGGCCAGGCGGGGCCGGAGCTCCCGCCCATCACCGGCCCGGCCTCGGCGATGGTGATCATGGCCCACCCGGACGACGCCGAATTCCTCTGCGGCGGCACCGTGGCGAAGTGGTGCGCGGAGGGCTGGGAGGTGCGGTACGTCGTCGTCACGAACGGCGACAAGGGAAGCCACGACCCCTCCATGCACCCCGAGAAGCTCGCCGCCATCCGCGAGGAGGAGCAGCGCCAGGCGTGCCGCGTCCTCGGCGTCAAGGAGTGCATTTTCCTCGGCTACCCGGACGGCTTCGCCCCGGACGACCACGAGCTGCGCGCGCACATCGTTCGCCTCCTCCGCCGCTACCGGCCGGAGGTCGTCATCACCTGGGACGGCTTCCGCCACCGCTTCAACCACCGCGACCACCGCGTCGTGGGCGTGGCGACCGCCGACGCCATCTACCCGCTCGTGCGCGATCGCCTCTACTTCCCGGAGCACGAGGAGGACGGGCTGGAGGCGCACCAGGTGAACGAGGTGCTCCTCGCCGGCGCGGACGAGCCCGACTACGAGGTAGACGTCACCGAGTACTGGCCGGTGAAGCTCGAAGCGATCCTCTGCCACAAGAGCCAGCTCGGCGGCCGCAGCCGGGAGGACTTCCTGCGCATGCGGGAGGAGCAGCAGCGGCGGGAAGGGACGGATCGGGTCGTCGAGCGCTTCCGGCGCTGGAGCATCGGCCGCCCGCAGCCGCCCCAGCCCCGGCCGCAGCAGGCTTCCGGGGCCGCCGGGCGCGCCTGACGTGGAAGCGGCATGACATGTCAGGCCGGGAGCCCGGCCCGCTGCAGGCGAAGGAAGAGCAGGCGCCAGGCCACCGTCGCGAGCGAGAGGGCCGCAAGGGCGACGAGCGTCCAGTAGCACTGCCCCAGCGCGGTCCCGATCGCCGCCGCGAGGAGGCGGACGTCGCGGCTGGCGAGGCCGAAGATCGCGTCCAGGTTCGGCGGCACGGCGTCCCCGAGGGAGGCTTCGATGCGCGCGCGCGAGTAGCTCACGGTGAGCGCGCCCGCGAGCGCGGCCATGCCCGGGAGCTCCGGGTGCGGCCACGGTTCGAAGCGGGCGGCGAAGACCGCCATCGCGGCGAGGAAGGCGGCGTCGGCGTACCGGTCCGTGAGCGCGTCGAGGGCCCCGCCGAGGCGGGACGCGAGACCTTTCAGCCGCGCCAGCTCGCCGTCGACGCCGTCCACGACGCTGGCGAGCTGGATGCCGATGCCGCCGGCGATGTTCCATCCCAGGGCCACCGCCGCCGCGGCCGCGAGGGAGAAGAGGAGCGTCGCCACCGTCACCTGGTTCGGCGTCACCGCCGTGCGGGCGAGGAGGCGGGCTGCGGGCCGGCTCAGGCGCCGGTTCAGCGTGCGGCTCACGATGCCGTCGTAGCGGGGACCGGCCATCGCGCTCAGGACGGGAAGCGGGTGGGCGGGGTGCCGATCCCTTCGACGCCGGCGAGCAGGGCCTCCGCCACGTGCAGGTCGTCCGCGGTGTCGACGTCGTACCAGAAGGCGCCGGCGATGCCCGCGGCGAAGAGCCGCCCGCGCGCCGCGAGGGCGCCGAAGATCTGGGAGAGCTCGACGGCGGCGGGGAGCTCTGCTGCGGCGTCCCAGATTTCGGGGGTGCAGTAGAAGGCCCCCGTGTCGAGGGCGTCGGCCGGGTGCACGCCCTTGCCGATGGCGAGCACGGGCAGGAGCCGCGTGCCCGGCGGCGTGGGGGCGACCCGGAGCTTCGTCGCCTCCTCCCAGTACAGGGTCGGGCGGGGATGGAAGTCGGCCGCCACCACCGTCACCGGCTCAGGTGCCGTGAGGGCGGCGGCGAGCAGCCGTTCGAGGAGCTCGGCGCTCAGCAGGTGGTCGCACATCACCAGGAGGAACGGCTCCTCCCCGCAGTACTCCCGCGCCGCCCAGAGGGAGCGGCCGGCGGGCTCCCAGTAGCGCGGGTTCCTCCCGAAGGCGAGCGGGAGCGGGGACCAGGCGGCGAGCTCCGTCCGCACCCGTTCGCCCTGGTAGCCGGTGACGACGAACGCCTCCCGGACGCCGACGGCCTCGAGGGCCTCGAGCGTGTACGAGATGAGCGCGCGGCCGAGGACGGGCGTGAGCGGCTTCGGGAGGGCGAACCCGGCGGCGTCGAGCCGCCGTCCCATCCCGGCAGCGAGGACCACGGCGCGCGTCATTTGGACTCACCCGCCGAGGAGCTCATACTCACCGCATCTTACGGACGGAGCCCGCGGCGCGGGAAGGTCGGAGCGCTGCGCGAGCCCGGTGGCGCCGGTACCATGGCTGCGGAAGGCGCGGCTGCGTCGACACCCTGGGGGCAATCGAGGAGTCGTCATCGATGTGGTCTACGATTGGTTGGCTGACGTTGCTCTGCGGCACGTTCATCGGCATGCTCATCGGCCTCTCCATCGTGGGCTTGCAGATGCACGGCTGAGAGGCGGGCGTCGGCCGGCCGCGTCGCGCCGTCCGGTGCGGCGCCGTCGCGCGGGTCGCACGGGCGAGGCCCGTGAGCTCGCTGTGGCCTCCGGCGGCCCGCGCATCGCGAGGGCAGCCGCGGCCCCCACGGCCTCCATTCCCTCCCCCCGGAGGGGGGCGTGCGACGAACGGTTGCGTCCGGCCTTGCTTTCCTTCGATGGTCCGTGCAGCGCGAACGGGTAGCCGCCTCTTCCCCGCCGCACCACCGCCGGCTGCAGCCACCGGCGTCGGAAGAACCTCTTCCCTCTCCCCACAGGAGGCCGAGGGCGGAATACCTCGGGCCGCCTGGCTCGGCTCGACGGTGCGCGGTCCCCGGCCGCTCGCGAACGCGGCTGAGCAGCACCACAGCGCGGCACGACCCCCGTCTCCCCTCGCACCCCGACGGAAGTAAGAGAGGACATCGGACCGTCCACGCTGCCGCTCTCCGGGCCGGCTCAGACGGCGCGGCCGCGGGACGCCTGCCGCTCGAGGTCCGCGGCCGTGAGCCAGGCGAGGATCTGCGGCCAGTAGCGGCTGAGCACGTACTGCCCCGCAATCGCCACCACCACCGCCACGACCACGATCGTCCACTCCGCAGGACCCACCGGCGTGAACCCGAAGAAGTCCCGCAGCCAGTCCACGTACACCGTCAGCACGAGGCCGCCCAGCAGCAGCGCGGTGAAGAAGAAGGTGAGCACCGGCCGCGTCAGGCTCCGCCACGACGCCCCCTCCAGGCCGAGCACCTCCAGCACGAACACGAGGCCGATGATCCCCAGCGTCACCGACACGAGGGTCCGCGCCTCGGCGATGTCCCGGCCCAGCAGCCCCTGCGTGAAGAGGTGGACGCCGATCCCTGCCACCGCGGCCGCCACCGACGCCGGCAGCGCGAACCGCAGCACGTTGCGGGTGAAGTCCCGGCCGGCGTCCGGAGGCGGCACGCTGATGGAGATGAACACCGCCGGGATCCCCAGGGTGAGGAGCGCCGTGACCGACCCCTGCCGCGGCAGGAACGGGAAGTCCAACCCCAGCATGTTCGTGACCACGATGAGCAGGTAGGCGTAGAAGCTCTTCGCCAGGAAGAGCTTCGAGAGCCGCGCCGCGTTCCCGAGGACGAACGTCGCCTCCCGCGTGCCGCGGATGAGCGCCTCGAAGCTGTCCTTGAGGAGGACGATCCCCGCCACCGCGCGGGTCATCGACGTTCCCGACTCCATCGACACCGCCACGTCGGCCGAGCGGAGCGCCTGCACGTCGTTCGCGCCGTCGCCCACCATCGCCACGAAGTGCCCGTTCTCCCGCAAGGCGGCCACGATGGCCGCCTTCTGGTGGGGCGCGATGCGGCCGAAGACGGAGTGCTGCTCCACGGCCTCGGCGAACGCCTCCGGCGAGAGCTCCTCGAGCTCCGGACCCGAGATCACGCCGCCTTTCGTGCGGATCTGGAGCTGCCCGAGGAGCGCCGCGACGGTCTGCGGGTTGTCGCCGGAGATGATCTTCGGCTCGATGCCCAGCTCGTCCATGAGCGCGAACGCCTCCCGCACCTCGGGCCGGAGGACGTCGCGCAGGGTGACGAGGGCGAGCGGGCGGAGGTTCGCCGTGCGGCCGTCCCGGCCCGGGAGCTCCGGCGCCTCGGCGAAGAGGACGCCCCGCAGCCCGCGCCGCGTCGCCTCCTCGTACGCCTCCCGCAGCTCCCGGCCGCCGTCGCAGAGGGGAAGGACGGTCTCCGGCGCCCCGAGGACGAACGCCCGTCGTTCGCTCCCGAGGGTTAGCTCGAGGGCGCTCCAGCGCCGCTCCGAGCTGAACGGGACCTTCCCGGTCGGACGGGCCCCGTTCGCCCGCAGCCGGAGGGCGTCGGCGATGGCGCCCGCGGTCTTGCTGTCCCCCTCCGTGGCGACGGCGAAGGCGGCGAGCCAGGGGAGGTAGCCCTCCATGCCGGGAAGCCAGCGGACCTCCTCGAGGGCGAGGCGGTTCGCCGTGATGGTGCCGGTCTTGTCGAGGCAGACGACGTCGACGTAGTTCAGCGCCTCGACCGTGTTGATGTCCTGGACGATGGCGCCGGCGCGGGAGACGCGCACCGCTCCCACGGCGAAGGCGACGGTCATGCCGAGGAGGAGGCCGACCGGCACGACTGTGGTGATGAGGGCGGTCGTGGCGGTGAGGGACTCGGTGAAGCCGCGGTCCTGGACGTTGTACTGGATCATGAGGGCCACGGCGAGGGCGCCGGTGGCCTCGAGGAGGACGCGGAGGATGCGGCGGAAGCGGATCTGGAGGGGGCTGAGTCGGTGGACGAGCTCGCGGGCGTCGGCCGTTAGCCGCATGATGTACGCCTCGGTGCCGACCTTCTCCGCCTTGTAGAAGAGGTCGCCGGCGGTGCAGAAGCTGCCGGAGAGGAGGAGGTCGCCCGGCTGCTTGAGGACGGCGTCCGATTCGCCGGTGAGGAGCGACTCGTCCACCTCGGCGGAGCGGGCGACGACGTGGCCGTCGGCCACCACCTGGTCGCCGGGCCGGAGGTGGATGAGGTCCCCCTCGACGACGTGCTCGGCGAGGATGGCGTGCTCGATACCGTCGCGGATCACGTGCGCGCGGGGGGCGGTGAGGGCCCGGAGCTGGCGGAGGGTGCGGGTGGCCTTCAGCTCCTGGATAGTGGAGACGACGACGTTGGCGGCGGTGACGATGCCGACGAAGAAGGCGTCGCGGAACTGGCCGACGAAGAGGAGACCGAGGATGAGGACGGCGAGGACGACGTTGAAAAAGGTAAGGGCGTTGGCGCGGATGACGTCGGCGTCGCTCCGCAGCCGGGAGGTGTCGACGTTCACCTTGCCCGCGGCTGCGCGCCGGGCGGCCTCTTCCGAGGTGAGCCACCCCGGGGGGATCTCGTGGGGCGGGAGCGTCGCCGGCGCCTCGGCCTCGACGGGCTTCGTCATGGGCTAAGCGTGACGGATCCGGGGTGCGGGTGGAAGGCCCCGCCTCAGGACCCGCGCCCCCCGTGGGCGAGCTGCGAGCCCGTCCGGCAGTCGCCGCCGGTTCCCGGCGCGCCGGATGGCGTCAGACCCGCTCGAAGCCGCGCCTGCTGGTGCAGGCGCGCCCCATGCTCTCCTCCCTCGCCCCCCTTTGGGGGGAGAGGGAACGAGGGTGAGCAACGGTCTTGGTACGGGTGGTAGTAGAGGGCTGCTCGCGGCGCTCAGGCAGCGGCGGGAAGCGGTGGGGACCAGGGTCTCCCCTTCCGCATCATCGCGTTCAGCATCCCCACCAGCTTGC